>OJDV01000016.1_pt1 | contig 185929 bp, 170 predicted proteins | sample 1592911 | NCBI WGS metagenome assembly OJDV01 (sample SAMN05416860, study PRJEB24817) | seawater metagenome | isolation source: Sea water | place: Canada:Atlantic | collected 2013-11
ACTTCGCCATGAAAAAACCCCAAAAGTCGATGTCCAACTTTTGGGGTTCAGTTCACAAGAGTGGGCTTTTTAATTTGGTGCACCCGGAGAGATTCGAACTCCCGACCAAGTGGTTCGAAGCCACCTACTCTATCCAGCTGAGCTACGGATGCGTGCGGGGCGTGATTATATAGAATACTCGACCAACGGTCACTTCTTTATGTGTCTTTAGCTTTGCTGATGAGAAGGAAAACCGGGGTACATTGGGAACTGAACGCTATTCTGAGGCGGGGTAGTTGATTCGGTTTTTGGCTAAGCCAAAAACCTCACCCTACGGGCAGCACTACGGCTGTCCTGAGTGCTGCGCACTCAGTCGAAGCCACCTACTCTATCCAGCTGAGCTACGGATGCATACGGGGCGTGATTATATAAAAGACTGCCTCTACGGTCACTCGTTTCTATGGCCTTTGGAGTAGTTTGGGGTGTTATCGATAAAGGTTCATTGGGAGCTGAACGCCAATCTGAGACGGGGAAGTTGATTCGGGTTTTGGCTGAGTTCTGGGAGGGAGTCGAAATGTGGTTGCAAGGAGCATAACGCCATCTTTGAACCGGGGGAGGTGATTCGAATTTTGGCTTAGCCAAAATCCTCACCCTGCGGGCAGCCTGCGGCTGTCCTGAGTGCTGCGCACTCAGTCGAAGCGCACCTACTCTATCCAGCTGAGCTACGGATACACAAGGCCCGTTATATTTGAATATGGAACCTCGCGCCTACTCGCGCTAATCTACCCGTCATTCTCCACACGCTGCTAATGCCAAAGGCCATCAATGATCTTCGATACCGAGCGCCACCTTCCTATCGGTCAAACCACCTGGAGTGCAGATGCCGCCGAGCAGGCCTTGCGCGATGTACTGCACGGGGCTATTCGGGATTATTCCGAGGAAACATTTTGGCAGTCGGCTGAAGTCGCCAAAAAGGACTCTGAGGTCGCGAGTACGATTTACCTCGGCGGCATGGGTGTCCTCTGGGCATTGGACCATCTTCAGGACTATATCCAGGTCGATCTGCCATTTGAGAAAGAAGCGCTTGCTACACGGCTGCACGAGCGTTTCATCGACAAGGATATACAGGCCTTCACTAAGTATAGTATCGATGGCAAAAGTTGTCCGTCCTACTTCCTGGGCGAGACGGGTATGTTGCTGGTGATGAGCAGGCTGCAGGCTAGCGCGGCAGCGGCGCACTGGAACACATTACTGCCAATGATTCGGCAGAATATGAAGAACCCCACCATGGAGGCGCTATGGGGCGGCACGGGGACTATCATTCCTGCTGTCTTTAAACTGGAGCAGGAAAATTCTCAAGCTTGGCGCGAGGTTTTCGTTGAGCACTGCCAGTTCATGAAGGACACGGTATCGCGAGACAACCCCTTCAACAGTCCCATCTGGACACAGGATCTCTATGGGCTAAAGCGCACACTCCTGGGGGCGGGCCATGGCTTCGTTGGCAATCTATTCCCCTTCATCAAGGGGCGTCAGTTTCTCCCTAAGAGTCTGGCGGATTGGGCGCTAAACGACGCGGTAGAAACTATTATCCGTTCAGCTGTCGTTGAAGGCGATTGCTGCAATTGGCCAGCAGAGTTGGTGACGCTGCCGGATAAAAGCCCTAAGTTCTTGATGCAATGGTGTCATGGGGCGCCGGGGGTCATTACCTCCCTGAACGGAATACCGGTGGGCTACTCGCAGGAGTTTGATGCATTGTTGCTCAAGGCAGGCGAGGCAGTATGGCAGGCGGGCCCACTCACCAAGGGCGTGGGGATTTGTCATGGTACTGATGGCAATGGTTATGCACTGCTAAAACTATACACTCGCACTGGCGACCCAAAATGGCTGGAGCGTGCTCGGGCATTCGCGATGTATGCGATAGGGCAAAATATCAATGGGCATTCACTGTGGGAGGGCGATCTTGGTCTTGCCTGCTACTTACACTCCTGTCTAGTGGCCGACGATCGCTTTCCTTTGTTGGATGTTTGCTAACATAGAATTGCCTTCAATTAGCCCTAGCCAAGCTCTAGCACTGCAAGTAGACTGCGTAGCCTAATTAAAAAAAGCAGGCTAGTGAGCTTGGCCCTGCGCCGCGTACCCCTTCTAGCAAAAACTCCTACAACACCCTAACGGAACATCAATATTGTGATTATTCGTCGAATTCCTGTCGCCAAAATTTTAGTCATCTCCACCGCCATTGCAGGCAGTGGCACAGCCTATGCGGCCGATGCCAGCAGCGCTGCACTGTCCGAGATCATCGTTAACCCTACCCGCGTTGCGAATACAGAGCCTGCTGGCACCTTCGCCTCGGCCATCACCGTGCTGCGTTTCGATCCGCAGACAGAGATCCAGTCCCGCGGCATGCCAGAGGGCCAAGGTGATGTCACCGTGCGTGGTGGTCTGTTCGAGAACACCGGCTTTAAACTCGGTGCGGCCACGATTGTGGACCCACAGACTGGGCACTATGTAGCGGAGCTCCCTATAGACCCAGCGCTGCTTAGCGCCCCCCTAATCCTCACAGGTGTAGACAACGCGTTGGCAGGCTTTAACTCCAATGTCGCCACTATCGTCTACGGGATTCCAGCGCTGCGTCAGAGTGCTGAGGTCAATCTGGGCGTAGGCACTGATTCTCTACTGTTCTCCTCCGCGCGCTACGCCGACGTCACCCGCTATAACGACGCACAGTATGGCCTACAAGTCTCTGGCGCGGTCTCCGAGGGCGAAGGCACGGTGAGCAACGGCGACCACGAGTTCGCGCGCTTCAATCTGCAGGCTCAGCGCATTGCGGGCAACACGCAAACTGACTTGATCATTGCTTACCAAGACAAGTTCTTCGCGTGGCCTGGCGCCTATACGGGCTTTGCATCTCTGCCAGAAACCGACGACACACAGACTACGCTAGTACTCGCTAACCATCGCACAACGCTAGAGCGTGGTTGGCTGCAGATGTCTGGTTTCTACCGGTCCTTAGATGATAATTACGATTTCGATCGTCGCAACAAAGAATCAGGGGGAGCTGGCGCCTTCGAACACAGGACGCGCAATTACGGCGCAGCCTTCGAGGGTAATGTCGATTTTGCCAATCTCAACTGGGAGTTTAATGGGCAGGTCTCTAGAGACTCTTTAGTGAGTTCAACGGACTTGAATACTGCACTATTGGATGGGCGCTACTACGGCAGCTTTCGCCTAGCCCCGTCCTATGATTTCGCAGTCCCTTACGATCAAACAGTGACAGTGCGTTTCGGTGCGGTAGTAGACACCTCTAGCCAAGACAGCAATGCGGTGTCGCCAGTTTTCGACATCACTTTGAAGACCCCAACTAGGTCTGGCCAGCGCACCCTCAAAGCGGAGTTCGCGGGCACCAGCCAAGTGCCGGGTTATACCGCGCTCAACTCTAAGCCCAATGGCTTGTTCGGTGGCAATGCCAATCTCAGCCGAGAGAAAGCGCGACAGTTCATCGTGACTTTGGCCCAAGAGGGCCGGGACTGGTTCGCATCTGCAGCTGCGTTTCACCGCGAGGACGAGAATCTCGTAGACTGGACCTATGCCAGCGGCTCACCCTCTGCGCGTCAGGCCAACCCCGTGTATATGGAGGTCAATGGCCTAGAGTTATTGCTGCGCAAGCAATGGCAGCGCTTGGATCTCAGCCTAGGCTATACCTACCTCGACAAGAAATCGGACTATGGCACTGCCACAGTCGATGGCAGCTTCTATGCGCTTAACTACGCCCGCGACAGAGCCACGGTTTCTGTGAGTTATCAGTTGAATGAGACCTATGCACTGCGTCTCGATAGTGAGTACCGCAATCAGCTCGCTAACCCACTGCGGACTAGCGACAATAACGCGCTACTAAGTGCGGCATCGCTGGACTGGACGTCACCGCAGTTCGACGAGATCACCGCGCAGCTGCGCATTGATAATCTGACGGACGATGACTACCAGCCCTTCCCCGGCACACCCGCTGTAGGTCGCCAAATTAGCCTGAACGTGCGCTACAACTTCTAAGCTTAATCGACGCTGGCGCCGGTTACCTGCACACTAACTTGCCCCGCAGTTGGGGCAGTGCCTGCGGGATAGTTCAGTCCAGAGTCGATGTCGCCGGTTTGCCCTGGATTTAGCAATGGCAAGACGGCGGCTCGGCTCACGCCCTGACCATTGATCAATGCACGAAACTCCACGCGTACATTGCGCACAGGTATAGCCGTAACATTCTGCGCACGGGCCACTAGTCGGCCCTGCGCTGTCACGAAGGCTTGCACATTGATGTACTGACCGGGGTTGTCGGCGATATCTAGCTGCATGAACGCCGCGCGTGACCGTGCGCCAATAGAGCCTTGAGCCTCTGCGGCAATCTGGTAATACTGCTTAGCCACGGCCCTGTCATTGCTCTGCAGTGACAGGTCGCCCAGCTCTGTCATCGCGAGTGCGGTTGGCAATAACTTGATGCTTGCCTGAAGGTCCCGCGTGGCACGCTCATTCTGACCTTGGCGAGAATAGGCGACACCGCGGCCTAAGTAATAGTCGAAATAGTCAGGGTCTTTGGCGATGGCGCGGCCGTATTGGCTTACGGCCGCCTCATAGCGCCGCTGATATACAAGAATGTCCGCCTGCAGACCGAGAAAACGCGCCTCGTCGGGCACCATGCTCAAGGCCGTATCGAGTTTGCGCGAGGCCTCCTCTAGTCGGTCCTTCGCGATTAAGGCCTCGGCCTCGTCGAATGCATCATAGGCAGGCTTGGTATCACGCAGGAATTGTGTGGCCTGCTGATAGCGTTCGCGGCCCAACTCGCCACCGCTTATGCCCTCTGCGCGTAGCTCCGCCACCAAAGCACGGTTGTTACGTACGCGCTCTTGTGAGGGAGGGTGACTAGCGAACAAGCCGTCCAACCAGTTGGCATTACCCCGCCCCTCAGAAAGACGCACAAAGGTCTCTTGCAGGCTAATCGCCGCGGCTGGGTCATAGCCCGCTTTGGCCATATAACGAATGCCATAGGCATCGGACTCGCGCTCTGCGTCGCGGCCATAGCGCGTGGTAAGCAATTGCGCGCCAAGCTGCGCACCCCCTACCGCATAATCGGCATACTCTGTACCCTGCGCGGCGATTGCGCCCACCACCATCGCGCCTTGTAATAGCATGCCTCGCTCCATGGCTTGGGCACCATGGCGAGCGGCAGCATGCACAATCTCGTGACCAAGTACTGCCGCCAATTCCGCCTCGCTATTAAGCTCTACCAGCAATCCGCGGTTCACGGCGATCTTGCCGCCAGGCAGCGCCCAAGCATTGGGGACGCCATTATTGAGCACTACGAACTCATAGGGTAGTTGGCGGTCACTTACCGCGGCTAGTCTATTACCTACTTGTTGTACGTAGTCGGTCAACTCTTGGTCTACTGCAAACTGACCACCCTGCCCTTGCTGGGAGGGGACGTATTGCTGCTGACCGATGGTGAGCTCGCGCTGTTCTGAGATGAAGCTCAACTCCCGCTCGCCAGTCACTGGGTTCACGGCGCAGCCGCTGACGGCGACCAGAGACGCAAGGACAGTAGCAGAAGTGAAATGTTTAACAATGCGTTGAGAAATCATAGAGCTCTCTTTGTTAGAAAACATGAACAGTTAGGAAACATGAACAAAAGTTTAGAACTTCGAAGCCTACTTTGCCTAGTCGGTAAAATCGCTGATTTGGGCTATGCTTGTGACAGGATTAACAAAAGGGACTAGAACAATGACTACACGATGCGCCTGGGCAGGCTCAGATCCGCTCTACGTTGCCTATCATGACACCGAATGGGGTGTTCCACTGCACAATGATCAGGCTTTATTCGAATTTCTCACACTAGAGTGTCAGCAGGCGGGTCTTAGCTGGATCACAGTTCTGCGCAAGCGCGAGAATTACCGCAAAGCCTTTCACAAGTTCGACCCGAAGAAAGTCGCAAAGATGAGCGATGAAGACATAGAACAGCGCCTGCTAGACACGGGGCTAATTCGCAATCGCCTCAAACTCTACTCCATTCGCAGCAACGCCATCGCCTTCTTGGCAATTCAGAAGGAGTTCGGCAGCTTCGACAGCTACATCTGGTCCTTCGTAGGCGCTAAGGTACTCGACGGTAAACGGCAAGCTATGGCAGATGTGCCGGCCACCTCAGACATTAGCGATACACTCTCCAAAGACCTCAAGAAGCGTGGCTTCAAGTTCGTGGGTTCCACCATCGTGTACGCCCACATGCAGGCCACTGGCATGGTCAACGATCATGTACACAGCTGCTTCCGCTACAAAGAGGTAAAAAAGCTAGCTAAAGCCTGAGCGCTTGCTAGCGAGGCCGGTCCAGCTGACCAACATCCAATAGCGGCGAGGCATCGATATTGCCGGCGTTCATCATCTCTGCAACGCGCTGCAACGACGCTTGAATCATGCTGCGCTCCCAGTCTTTGAGGGCGCTGAACTGACGGATAAACGTTTCCTGCAACGGCTCCGGCGCCATTTTAAGCACCTCGCGACCAGCCTCTGTGATGCGTACCTGCACCTTGCGTTTGTCTTGCGTAGAACGCTCGCGCTGCACAAAACCGGTTGCCTCCAAGCGATCAAGTATCGATGTCAGAGTCGCCTGGCTTAGGCTAATGGTGCTCGCCAACTCGCTGATCGTCGACAGCGCATGGTCTCGCACTACCTTCAACAGAATAAGCTGCGAAGAAGTTAGGCCTGCCAATTTCGTTACATGACGCGAATGCAGATCAGTGGCACGAATCACCTGACGAATGGACTTCAGAACCTTCTCTATCTCCCCATTGTTACCATTTGTTACAGCTCCCCCAAAACCCGCCTCAAGTCCCGCACCGCCTTGCTCTACTGCACTTCCAACCTCAATTTTAGACATGCTACCTGGCCTCTCACCCTTATTAATATTTAGACATCGAAGTATTTTTTATGCTAGTATCCGCTCCCATATTCGAGGCGTATCACCTTAATATTCCTAATTTTTTGTAATATTTAAGTAATACGGCAGTTCAAATTAATCCCCCCAAGGAGATGGCGAGATAATTAGACAGCCAAATATAATTATGAGCACTTTTCAAGAGAGCAATGCATCTCAAGAAAGACCCCGCAAGAAACTGACAATACGTAATCCCAAACCCACTGATGCTATTTCAGTGCACAATTTAATCCGTGCTAGCGCGTTTGTGGATGATAACTCTCCCTATCTTTATTTACTGGTGTGCTCGCATTTTGCGCAGACCAGTGTTGTTGCCGAACGCAACGGTGAAACCGTGGGCGTAATTACAGGCTACATACCCCCTGCGCAACCGGACACCTTGTTTGTCTGGCAGGTTGCTGTAGACCCGATGATGCGTCGTCGGGGTCTCGCCCGTGCCATGCTCAAGTCCATGCTGTTAGGTGAAGCTTGTAAAGATGTCGATTACATCGATACCACCGTCACCGCTGACAACGGCGCCTCGCGCAAGCTGTTCACCAGCTTTGCCGCCAAGCTCGACTGCCCGCTCAAGGAATCTGTGTTGTTCGATCGTCGTGAACACTTCCTCAACCTACACGATTCCGAGCACCTGCTACGTTTAGGACCGTTTTCAACGACGGAACTTCGCAAAGAAAAAGATGAAAAATTAGACACCTCGCTGCAGCCGGATGCCCCTCAAATAAAGGTCGCCGCGCAGAATGAATCCCACAAGATACAGGAGACTTCATAATGAGCACCATATTTGATGACATTGAGTCAGAAGTACAGAGTTACGCACGTGCATTTCCAATTGTATTTAATCGCGCTAAAGGCAGCTGGTTGTATGACGAGCAAGGCAAAGACTACCTAGACTTTCTAGCAGGTGCCGGCACGCTCAATTACGGCCACAACAACGAGCATCTTAAGGCAGCCTTGCTCGAGTATATTCAGGAAGATGGTATTACCCACGGACTGGATCTACACACCACTGCGAAGCAGAAATTTCTGCATGCATTTAACGACAAGGTGCTGAAGCCGCGCAACCTCAATTACATGGTCCAGTTTACTGGCCCTACCGGCACTAATGCCGTTGAGGCAGCTTTGAAAATCGCACGTAACGTGAAGGGACGCTCTAACATCATCGCCTTTACTAACGGCTTCCACGGTGTATCTCTTGGCGCGATGGCGGCGACGGGCAATTCCCATCACCGTGACGCGGCAGGCATTGCCCTGACTGGCGTTACTCATGTGCCCTTTGACGGCTATATGAATCAAGACATCGACTCCATTGTTCTATTGAAAGCGATGATCGAAGATACTTCCAGCGGCCTAGATAAACCTGCCGGCGTTATCGTAGAGACCATTCAGGGCGAAGGCGGCTTGAATGTCGCGCGTAAGGAATGGCTGCAGGAGCTCGAGAAGCTGTGTCGCAAGCACGACATGCTATTGATCGTCGACGACATTCAAGCCGGCTGTGGCCGCTCAGGTCGTTTCTTCAGCTTCGAAGAGTCCGGCATCAAGCCCGACATCGTAACGCTCTCAAAGTCACTCAGTGGTTACGGCCTGCCTTTCGCGGTCACACTGATCAAGCCTGAGTACGATACGTGGAAGCCGGGCGAGCACAATGGCACATTCCGTGGCAACAACCACGCGTTCATCACTGCAGCGAAGGCGCTCGAGCACTATTGGTCTGACGATAAGTTTCAGAATGAAGTGCAGATGAAGATCCGCCAGCTATCCACACGCCTGCAACGCATCGCGAAGAACTATGACGCCAAGCTTATGACAGCGAAAGGCCGAGGCTTTATGCAGGGCATCGAGTTCAAGAGCGGCGAGCTGGCTAACCGTATCTGTCGCGAGGCATTCACACGCGGTCTAATCATCGAGACTAGTGGTTCCGAGGGGCAAGTGGTGAAGTGCCTGTGTCCGCTGACCATTACTCCAGAGGAGCTGGACCAAGGCCTGACCATTCTCGAGCAATCGATCGCCGCCGTGCTCTTGGTTGAACTGAGTGTCGCGTCTTAAACCCGCTATTTAAAGGATGGATTCATGATTGTTAGAACTTTGCAGGAATGCGAAAACTCCGAGCGCCGTGTGCGCTCGGAGACTTGGCAGAGCGTGCGCATGTTGTTGGCGAACGACAAGATGGGTTTCTCGTTTCACATCACGACGATCTACGCGGGCACCGAAACACCGATGCATTATCAGCAGCATCTGGAGTCGGTCTACTGCATGTCGGGCAAGGGCAGATTGGTTAACCGAGACGATGGCAAAGAGTTCGAGATCGTCCCCGGCACGCTCTACATCCTCGACAAGCACGATCGTCACACGCTATTCGCCGAAGAAGAGCTAAGTTTGGCCTGTGTCTTTAATCCGCCAATTACAGGCAAAGAAGTACACAACTCCGAAGGTTCATATCCACTCGTCTCGGAATAGATCCTTTCGAGCGCGAACTCACAGGTCCACCTAAGGAGATCGCATGCTAATCAGTTTTATCGCCTGTCTTGCAGCCTTTGTACTGATTGGCATTAGTGCGGCCAGAAAAAGTCGCGGCACCAGCCGCGACTACTATCTCGCCGACCAAAGTGTCCCCCCCTCCCTCGTCGGACTCTCCGCAGTTGCGACAAATAACAGTGGCTACATGTTTATTGGCGCCATTGGCTATACCTATGCCACTGGCCTAGCCTCTATCTGGCTGATGGTCGGCTGGATTACCGGCGATTATCTAGCATCTCTTTACGTTCACCGACGCCTGCGGGAATCCGCTGCAAAGTCCAAAGAGTCCAGCTACGCCGGCATGTTGAGCAACTGGAATGGCGCCGGCCGAGGCCAATCGACACTGCGCCGCACCGCCGCCTTGATCACCCTGATGTTCCTGCTCACTTATGCCAGCGCGCAATTGATCGCCGGCAGTAAGGCTCTGAGTGTATTGCTAGATTGGCCACTATGGGCTGGCGCGGTTTTAGGCGCTGTCATCGTGGTGGCTTACTGTTTCTCCGGGGGCATTCGCGCCTCCATCTGGACCGATGCGGCGCAGTCCGTGGTCATGATTTTCGCCATGGCCTTATTGCTAGTGGTGGCTGTTGGCGCCAGTGGCGGCTTCTCCGGCGCGATCGCGCAGATGGGGGAGATAGAGTATTTCCTCGACTGGTATCCGCAAGACTTGCCCTTCCCAGGCATTGGCGGCGGCATACTGTTCGCGGCTAGCTGGATGTTCGCGGGCTTGTCCGTGATCGGGCAGCCACACATCATGATCCGTTTCGCCGCTCTGAGTAACGCCTCGCAGATGCGCCGCGCACGACTGTACTATTACGTCTGGTTCACGGCCTTCTATTGTATGGCTATCGGCGTTGGTTTACTGGCTCGCATACTTCTAGATAACCCAGCAGAGTTCGACGCAGAGTTGGCACTACCGACGATGGCTTTAGAGTTACTACCTCCGGTACTGGTCGGCGTAGTGCTTGCCGGCATCTTTGCCGCTACCATCTCAACGGCAGACTCATTGGTTCTCGCTTGCTCTTCAGCGCTCTCTAATGACCTGCTGAAGAACAAGATCGAATCACCCATGTTGATTCGCTTCTCTACCCTTGCCATTACAGCGATAGCCTTAGCGCTCACCTTCAGCGAGAACCAAAGCGTGTTTGCCATCGTCATAATGGCCTGGTCGGGTTTGGCGAGCGCCTTCGCACCACTGCTATTGGTACTATGCCTTGGACAGCGGCCAAGCGAAAAACTAGCAATGGTGATGATGATCGCTGGTTTGCTCACGGCAAGTCTATGGCGCTGGGCAGGACTCGCGGATGCTGTCTATGAAGGGATGCCAGGCATACTGGTCGGCCTGGCTATCTTCTTGGTAGGCCATCGACTTGCTAGCAAGACTGAGTCTGTAGCGCAGGTGCGCACAGACTCTTAGTCAGCAGTCTCTTTCTCTAAGTCTTCACGCGCCTGCCGATTAAGTTCGGCAGCGCCCTTCTGAAACACTACTTTGTGCAACAAGTCGGTCAGTGCCTCCCTGAAGTTATCGGGGTGCAGATAGGCGCAGGCAGCGCCGTCTGCTGGGTCCAAGGCGCGCTTCTTCAGGTCTGCTCGATGATCCTCTGATACTAGAATCACCGGCGTGCTGCTGCGTAGTGGGCTGCTCTTCTCAACGGCACGTAAGCGGTATAGGAACTGGTCCCGCGGCTTCTTGTAGTTATTCCAGCCTGTAATCACACACGACAGCTTATTGGTAAGGAAACCGAAGCCACGGTCGTATTGACGAATTGCATCCATGGCATTGGATTCATTGTAGGTGTTGATGCTGGTGTATAGGCCCGTAGCCCCAATCTCAGCGGCAATCTCATCGACCAGTTTATTGTCCAGATCGTAAATCAGAATTACGGGCTTAAAACTCATTGCTCAACCTCTTGTTATTAACGCAGCAACTGCCCGCCATCGACATCCACTGTAGTGCCGGTAGCATAGCCATTATTCATCAAATAAATCAACGCGCTGGCCACCTCTTCTGGACGCCCTACTCGCTCTATTAATTGTCCCTTCACCATGCCTGCTACTGCGGCGTCGCGTTTATCACCCAAGCCATCGAACAGCGCCGTGTCGATAATGCCGGGAGAGACTACATTGACGCGAATCGGGGCTAATTCAATGGCCAAGCAGCGCACCAGGTTCTCAACGGCAGCACCCACGCAGCTAAGCGCAGAGGCGTTGGCCTTGAGCTTGCGAGCCGGCGCGCCACTGACGAGTGTGATCGACCCGTCTTGGGCGAGAAAAGGCACACCAGTCCTTACCACATTTGAGTAGCCCCATAGCTTTCCGAAGGCCGCCTGGAACTGCTCATCGGTCTGCTCTACAAAAGGCTTCATTGTGCGGCTTCCGCCCGTAGCGGCGGAGACCAGATGATGAATAACACCTGCCTCTTTGAATACCGCTTGCAGAGAGGCCGAATCGTGGGTGTCGGCGCTCATGATTGTCACCCGACTCCCTACCGTCGCACGGGCCTTCTCGATATGAGCGGCGGAACGGCCGGCGGCCCATACGTTGGCACCCAGCTCACTCGCGGCAATAGCTGTGGCCAAACCAATTCCAGAGGTACCGCCAATCACAACTACATTCTTACCGCTCAAACTCATCGCTGTTGTATTGCTCATCGAGTCTTTCTCCTACTTAAGTTGTTTGTTGCTCGCCTGTGCTGCGCTTTTATCTAAAAGCAAATAAAGCCCTAGCGCGAGCTGCGCGGGCGGATGTTATCATACAACGCTTAGACTCCTCGTCGACTCCGTCGAATTAAGGGGATAATTCACCGCCAAAGCTTTACCGCGAGCAACAATGCTGGCATGGTAAGCGGGCATTCGTTCTATGTGGAGATCAGCATGTTGAAACCAGTTTTGCTCGTCGGACTTTGTGCAGCGTTTAGTGCCTGTGGCACATGGGTAAACGTCACCTCCGCAGGAATGCTCGTAGAGGTGGCAACACCCGAACAAGTCAGCTCTTGTACACGCCTGGGCAGCAGCACCACCAATGCCCTGAGTGAGATCGCCTTTGTTGATCGCGGCACTAGAAAGCTGCAGCAGGAGCTTATCGATCTTGCTCGCAATGAGGCCGGCGATATGGGCGGCAACCGCATTGTGGTCGAAACACCGATCAACAATGGTCGCCAAACGTTCGGGGTGTACCGCTGCTGATAGCTTAGAGTCGTTTTCGCTGCCACAAGGTAGTTAAAAACTTAACAATAAAAATTAGATAGCCTGTTGCAAGCGGCCGCAGGACCTTAGGAAGTATCCAATCGATGGAAAGTAAACTTCTGGCACTAAGCCGTGTGTTCGCTAGCATCCCGCTCCTAGTATTAAAGGTCCGCTGGCTGGTTCTAGCCCTACTATTGGGCTCGACCGCGTTCATGATCTATGGCGCTTACACCCGCACTACGCTCGACATGACCATAGACAGCTTCATCGATCAAGATGACCCCGCCATTGGCGCACTGAACGAGTTCCGCAAACAGTTTGGCAGTGATGACTCGGTCTTCCTAGTCTACCGGGCGCGCGACGGCGATGTCTTCTCTAGGGAGTCTCTTAGCGCCATTGCCGGGCTCACCCGCGACTTAGAAAACTGGCAAGACTTAGACCCCGGTAGCCTACCCCAGCAAATCAACGGCGGCACCGTAGACCTGAGCGAACTCGCGAATATTCGCAGGGTGCAATCCCTCACTAATGTACGCGTGCAACGCAGCGATGCCGACACATTACGCTCAGAACGCCTTATCCCAAACCCCTTGCCAGAGTCTGTCGCCGCCATGGCGCAGGTGCGCGAACGCGCCCTGCAAGAGGATGACTTTAAACTCCTATTCTTCTCCGAAGATGGCCTATACGCCGGCCTGATGATTCAGACTTTTTTCGGGGCGGAACCAGTGGAAGGGTTTACCCCTCAAATCGATAACGCCAGCATTTCGCTGGACAGCAGTTTCAGCGCTTTCGACGACCCCGACAGCTTCACCCTGAGCTTCGACGAGGAAGCACAGGTACAGGACATTCCCTTCCAAACAGTCGATATGTTCGCCTACAGCAATTTCTTCAACGCACTGCAGGCCGCGTACTCGCCCTACGAGCAAGCACTGGATTTCTACCCGGTTGGCAATCCTCCCATGATGGAGTTCGTTTACCGCACCTTGCAGCAGATGATGTTGCTGGCCGTGGCGATGATTGCGATATTCGTCGGCTTGCTTTGGGCGCTGTTTCGCTCCTTCAGCGCGGTACTTTGGCCCATTCTCACGATCGCCTTGAGCCTTGCTTGGACCTGGGGTTTGACCTCTTGGTTCGGCGTTGCCCTCTCGACCATGATTTCCCTAACTTGTTTGCTGATTTTCGCTGTTGGCATCGCGGACTGTGTGCATGTGATGAGCGCCTACTTCGCCTATCGCCGCGAGGGGCAGAGCCACGACGACGCGCTCTATCATGCCTATGACAAAACGGGTCTCGCCATCTTCATTACCACTATCACGACCATGGCCGGAGTGTTGGCCTTGAGTTATTCAGACTTACTCCCAATTCGCGTCTTCGGAGTCATGTCCGCACTCGGCGTCTTTATGGCCCTATTCTTCACAATGGTGCTTCTGCCCATTCTGTTGAGCATTTGGCATCCCGGCAGCGAGCAGAAAAAAAGCAATGTACTTGGGGCCCTTTCGGCACGGTGGACGACACTGTCGCCACTGGCAAAACTTTGCTTATGGGCAGTATATGCTGCAGTGATATTCTCCATATTTGGCCCTTTGATTGGCACCTATATCGCCGTGGTATCAATCCTTACCAGCGTGGTTATTACGTGGCAGCAAGTCATGCTCGAGCGTATTCCCCTCATCGTGGCCAAACGCCCCGGCACGGTTCTTGGTGCGTTCGGCGTCTTGTTATTACTGTGCCTGTACGGCACCTCGCAAGTGCAGATCGATAGCAATATCTCCGAGCTGACGAGGGAAGGCAGCGACATGCGTATCGCTTATGCCGTGGTCGACGAGAACATGGCCGGCGCGCAGAGCATGGAGATCATGATCGACACGGGTGTCACCGACGGCCTTCTAGACCCAGTCGTATTGCAGGCAGTGGATTCCCTCCAGGAACGCATCGAGACCCTTTACCCCGACCAGGTATCTCGTACCCACTCCTTGGCCAACATCGTCAAGGACACCAACCAGATAATGAACAACGATGACCCGGCGTTCTACCGCGTGCCCGACAGTGAGGCGTTGGTCTCGCAGTTGCTCTACCTGTTCAATAGCGCCAACCCCGATGATCGCCGCGCCTTGGTCTCGGATGACTATAGCCGCTCCCATATCACCATCAATGCCTATAATGCGGGCTCCTATCAGTATCAGCGCTTCTTCGATGAGCTAGCAGTCGAGATTGACCAGACTTTCGTCGGTCTCGAAGCGCAGTATCCAGATATGCGAGTATTGGTTACGGGTTCAATTCCGTTGATGATGCGCGCCACCGATGAGATCGCCCAGTCTCAGTACAGCAGCTTCATACTTGCCTTAGTTGTGATCTGCGTAATCATGATGCTAACCCTAGGCTCGGTGCAGGGGGGCTTGCTGTCGATCATTCCAAACATCATACCGGCATTGCTTAGTTTCGGCTTAATGGGCCTTTTAGGCATCCCACTAGACACCGATACCTTGATGATAGCGCCTGTGATCATCGGCATTGCCGTGGATGATACGATTCACTTCATGACCCATTATCGACTCGAACTGGTGCGCACTCGCAGCATGGCAATAGCGCTGAAGAGCACGATAGACAACGTGGGCAAGGCGGTAATGTACACCACGATGGTGCTAGGACTTGGCTTCGCCATATTAAGCTTCTCAGATTATTTAGGCATGGCGAAGATCGGTTTTTTTGGCTCTCTCGCTATTTTCGTGGCATTGTTAAGCGACTTATTCTTAATACCGGCTATGCTACAAATATTCAAACCCGACTTCGGGGTCAAAGACGCAGATAGATCGTTCGCGCAGATCACCGCACCGAGCGCCACTGCGCATCAACAATAGACACGTAGGGGTGCTACAAGATGAAGCAGTTTTACCAGTGCCTAAGAAGCGGTGCATTACTCTGCGCACTGCTCACGGTTACCAATAGCGCGCTCGCACAGATGAGCGCCCGCGAGATACTCGAGAAGGTAGAAGACGCACAGCGTACTACCACTGATTCCGCATTCAACCGCATCCAACTCTCTAGCTGCCAATTCGGCGTGCGCGATAATCAGATCACCTGTGCCGAACGCCCTCGCGTCAAGGCTCTGGAATCGGTGGGCATTAACTTTGGCCCAGAAAACAAAGACACCCGCTCCGTCTCGGTGGTAACAGAGCCTCCTGCAGAGAAAGGCATCGGCATGCTGAGCGTGACCTATGACGACTCTGACCAAGACAATGAGACCTGGCTCTATCTCTCGGCCCTTGGCACCGTGAAGCGAATCGCCAGTGGCAACTCCGATGACGACACCGAACCAGCCTCGATCTTCGGCTCCGAATTTACGACAGAGGATCAAGACACCGGCAAACTAGACGAGTATGCACTAACAATCCTCGAGGAGACCATCGAGTCAGGTCGTGAAGTGTGGAAGATCGAGTCGATTCCGAACGAAGAGCGCGCCCGCAAGACCCGCTACGCACGCACAGTGCAGTACATCGACAAGGAACGCTTCGTCTTACTGAGAGCAGATATGTACGACCAGCATGATCGCGAGGTGAAACGCCTCATCGCCTCACGCGTAGAGCTTGTCAATGATGTCTGGGTGGCACGCTCGCTGACGATGATGAATCTTGTGAGCAATCGGCTCTCGAACATGGCGATTCTCGAAATTAATACCGGTATAGAAGTACCCGAAGATTTTCTAACACAGCGCACACTAACCGATGTAGCGTTTAGAGAGACGGAGCTGCAGAAGCTGCGGGAGCAGATTGACTGACGTGAGCCGTGCACCCCGTTCCAGCCTCTTCTTGGCCGTGCTCGCCCTAAGCCCTGTTGGCTTTGTGCACGCACAAGACATCCCCGACAACATCGATGGCTTCGATTTCGATAGCATCAATTTTGGGGATGACCTATTCGCGCAGCCCCAGAGCAATACGCCCGCATGGCTCGAACCCTTTACCTTCAAACTCAGTCAGCAGCTCTTCGCACAGGTCAATGAGCACTCTATATCGCGCGTCGACGGCAGCAGCGACCGAAAGAACGCGGCTATCGAGAATAGTCGCTTTAGTCTATTAGCCCGTTATCAGAACCCGTTCGCGGCTGGCTGGCTGCTGCAGGCGAGCGCGCAGGCAAAAGTGTATTGGCCGGGCGATTACGAGTACCGCGCTAACGATGATCGTATCGATACCGAATTTCGCCTGAACGAGTTATTTGTGCAACGCAGCACGGGTGAGAACAGTGTGAAGCTGGGCGCCCAGACAGTGGTGTGGGGCGAGAACATCGGCAACTCCGTACTCGATGTCATCAACACCAGCGAGTTTCGTGACCTCACCATCATCGACATCGAGGATGCCCGGCTCAATCAATGGCTACTTGTGTGGGACCGCTATATCGGCAACCACCAGATATCCTCCTTCGTAAACCTCTACCCCGAATTCAATCCGCCGCCAGTGCGGGGCAGTCCGTTCTTCTTCGAATCCGCATTCAACCTCACGGATTATCGGCGCGATAAAGCCTTGTTTGAGATTGGCTCGCAGATGCGTTGGAGTCTAGCGGGCAGCGATATCTCCATCATGGGCGCGTACCTATATGAGAATCAGCTCTCCTATTCGGCCCCCGCCTCAGGTGTCGGCGATGCACAGTCCACGGCGAATGACTATCTATTGCTAGGTGCCTCAGCCAACCGCGCGATCGGCAAGCTACTACTGAATTTCGATATCGCTTACAGCCACGACATCTTGGTCAACGTCCTAGTCACGCCAACAAATCCTGCTGACGCGCCCTATCTTGCGACGGAGACGATGAACAAATTAGGCGCAACACTAGGCTTCGAATATGCCATCGACAACGATCAGAGCATCATGTTCGGCGTTGCCGCAGAGGGAAAACTAGCGCCGGATGCACAGCTTGCTAGCAATGCCGCGCTATTGGAGGACGAGGTCACTGGCAATGCGTTGCTGCGATATTCAAACAATATGCGTAACGGGGATTTGCAGCTGGCGGTGACACTGCAGAGCGCCCTAGATGCTGGTTCCGTGCTGGGCAGCGTGTCGCTTAACTACACGCTCAGCAATAATCTCGCGGTGATGGGTCAGGTCATAGCCACCAGCGCGAAGAAAGATTCCGCGCTAGCGGCACTAGATGAAGACCTGCGCATGGGCATGACCCTGTCTTGGACCTTCTAGATTTTAGTAACGATTCGGGCCATCGAACACGTCTTTATCAAACTCCTTCTCCCAGTTTGCCACCACTGTAGCCACCGATAGATCGCCTGCTACGTTTACTGCGGTGCGCGCCATGTCCAGCGGCCTATCGAAGGGAATGATAAAACCAACAACTACCGCGATCTGCTCGGGACTCATACCAATAGCACCCATCACTGCCGCCATTAGAAAAACCGACGCGCCAGGCACCGCCGCTGTCCCGATGGACACCAAAGTAGTGGCTCCCATGACGATGAGATAGTCGGCAAAGGCGAGATCGATGCCGAAGGCCTGTGCGGCGAATACCGAAACGATGCCCACATACAGCGCAGTGCCATCCATATTGATCGTGGCGCCCAGGGGCAGCACAGTGGTCGCTACCACAGGTTGAATGCCGAGGTTACGCTCGGCCACTGACATGCTCACAGGGAGCGTAGCGGAGCTTGAGGAGGTCGAGAAGGCCACCAGCATCGCATCGCTGGCGCCTTTGAAGAACTTATAGGGCCGCAACTTGAGCACGAAGCGCATGATGCCGCCATGAACCAGGAACACATGCAAGAAACAGCCTAGGAACACCGCAGCGGCTAGGCGCACAACATCGAGCAGCGCGAGCACGCCCTGGGTACCAGAGACCCATGCGATGAGAGCGAACACACCAAAAGGCGCAACTTCCATCACCCACCCGGTGATCTTCAACATGATCTCCGAGGCGGCGTTCACGAGATCCGTGATCGGCTTGGCCTTCTCACCAATAATGAGTCCCGCTATTCCCACGAGCAGTGCGAAGAAGATGATCGCGAGGATATTGCCTTCCGCCAAAGCGGCTATTGGGTTACTAGGCACTATGCTCATCAGCCGCGCAGATAAGGGAATCGCCTCCTGCACCACCCCCGGAACAGTCGCGGAGAGATCGACACCCGCACCGGGTTGCAGAATAACGGCCAAAACTAGGCCGATAGTAATCGCGAAGAGCGTAGTCAACATGTACAGACCGAGCGTCATCACGCCCAGAGAGCCGAGTTTCTTGGGATCTCCCATCGCAATTACACCGGAAACGAGCGTGAAGAAGACCAACGGGACCACGACCATGCTGATCAAACGCACAAAGAGATCCCCGATCCATTTGATCGAGACCGCACCCTCGCCCCACAGACTACCTACGATGACACCCAGCACCAGGGCCAATACAATTCGTTTCCATAGGGCAATCTTGAACCAGGCGCGCAACATATAAGTCTCCGAGGAATAGTGTCTTAAAGCTCGTAACGTATTGGAATTATTGGCTACTGAGCGTATAGAAAAACCCCCTTCAGTGCCATTACTTTTCTATGCCCGGATAAGGGATAAACCTTTTGGAATATGCGACAATGCGCGCCCGAAGGACTTTCGTAAATCCCAATACAGGCACAAGCATGGCAGAGTTAGAGCCAGCATGGATAGAAGGGGTAGTGGTGGCCAATAGGCACCTCACCCAGAATTTATTCTCGCTGCAAATAAAGGCCGACTTGGCTCCTTTCGAGGCAGGTCAATATACTTCCATTGGTGTCAATGTGGACGGCGAGCGCGTAGCGCAGCCCTACTCCATCCTGAGTGCCCCCCATGAACAACCATTGGAGTTCTTCTTCTACACCCAGCTCGACGGGCAGCTATCCGCACGCCTCTCACGCCTGCAAACGGGTGACTCTGTGTGGGTTCAACAGCTCGCCGAGGGCAGCTTCACCCTCAAACAAGTACCTGCTGGAGACGACCTGTGGCTTCTGGCTACCGGTACCGGCGTGGCTCCCTTCCTCTCCATCATCAAGTCTGGGCAGGTTTGGGACAAGTTCAAGAATGTAATATTGGTGTATGCCGTGCGGCAATGGTGTGATATTGCCTATAGTGAGCTGATCGAGGACACCAAGGCAAAATATGGTGATCGTTTCACCTTCGTCCCCTTTGTCAGCCGCGAGAAGGTAGAGGGCAGCATCCATGGCCATATCCCGGCTAGCATCAGCAATGGCACCATAGAGCGTGTTGCAGGTAGAGAGCTATCGCTACAACACTCGCAGTTCATGTTGTGCGGCAATCCGGGCATGGTGCAGGATGCATTGAAAGCTTTGGAACAAAAAGGCTTCGAGCGCAGCGTCGATGGCCTGTCGGGACAAATCACCCTCGAGGCCTACTGGTAAAAGAATTATCGCCGAACGAAAAAGAGGCTCCCTAGGGAGCCTCTTTTTTTGTTGCTGCCCTGATCTACGTCATGATGACCGCAGATCAGGAGACATGACCAACGACTGTTTTAGAAGTCGTAAGTCATACGAGCGTAGAGCGAGCGACCCATCGGATCCTGCTGCTCTCCAAACACCCCGGCAAAGTTGGGGGTGCGTTGAGCTTGACGATCGAACAGGTTACGCGAACCAACACTCAATCCCATTTCACCACCGTACAGACTGATACCACGGTAGGTGTACGCTAGGTCAAAGTCGGTCCATGCACGGATCTCGCCGCCAATGATGCTAGGGTTAGGATTGGTGTTAGCAAACCGCAGAATCACTGAAGTGTAATCCGTGCCATCGTAGTCGGTGGCACCCACGTAGTGAAGCGTACCGCTTACAGAGTGACTACCTAAGTTCCAGCCCAAGCGCAGGTTGGCCTTCACTTTTGGCACAGAGGGCGCTGTACCGGTTTGCAGGTTGGTAGATCCAACGGCTTCTTGAAATGCGCCACCTACTTTGTCCTGGTACAAGAACGAGTCCATGACTGTTGCCTGCAGATTGACGCGGAAGTCACCCCAATCACTCAGGCTTAGGCCGTAGTTGGCCTGAATATCATAGGCAGTCACCTTCACGCTCTGCGCGTTAATGTTGCCCGGTGTATAGACCGCCAGAATGTTTGAGGGATCACTTGCATCGCGAATGATCTCGGGGTTGCTCAGACCGCTGGCTAACCAAGCATTCAGTTGCGCAATCGAAGGCCGGTTGGCCGCGCTAGTACCAGCGCCCGTGAAACCTGACCACGCTTGGAAAGCCGCGTAATCCTCGTTCATAACCGTCTGCCCAGAAATGCCGACGATACGATTTTCGAAATCGGTCTGATTCCAAGTCACGGACACGCTGAGCTCGCCCAAATTCAAATCGAAGCCTAGTTGTTTAGATGTTGAATGCTCGTTCTCTAGATTTGGGTTGCCACCTGAACAAGCGGTGGTGAACGCAGAGTAAGGAGAGAAGCGGTCAGTCACTGTGGACAGGCCGCAGCTGACTGGATCGAGCGTTTGGGTCAAAGTTGGCGCAATGAACGCGTCACCGGTTGTGGCCCTTAGCGTTAGCCAGTCGGTAGCGGCCCAAGTGAGCCCGAATTTCGGATCAGTCGAACTTGCACCGGTACTGAAGGACTCATTGCGCACTGCTAGGCTAAGTTCGACAGTAGGGAGTACGGGGACAGACATCTCCATGAAGTAGGCGTCAATGGCGCGGCTACCAGAGGTAACTTTTTCAGGGAACGGGCTGCCGACCCAGGCAGCCCCACGAATGGCAATCTCCGAAGGCGTGTTGAGGTACGAGTCCTCACGACGCTGATATCCCACGGCTGCGCCGATGGGGCCGCCGGGCAGTTCGAAGCCGCCCAAGCCCACCTCGCCGTTGAGCACAACGTCGATCGTCTTCAAATCAGCAAAATTGGACTGCCTGCTACGCCCCGCAACCGCTTCCATCACTGCGACGGTGTTATTGGTCGACTGGTCTACCACGAAGAAAGGGTTATAACAGGCCTCGCGCTCGTTCACGATGTCGCAGTTGAGGCCTTGTTTCATGGCTTCAATGTCGAATTCCTGGTTCTGCATATAACGTAAATTTGATTCGCTCATGGTATAGGCTGCCATGCCTTCCCATCCTTCTACGAACGGTACCGCGAAGTCCGCTTGCAATAGCAGACGGCTGCTTCTGTCAACACTGCCGGAAAGGTTATCCATATCCGCCGAGTGGCCACCGGTTCGAGTGTGGGTCTTGTTGATTGGACGCAGGTTGCTAGCGACTACATCTTCGTGCAGAAGCACGCCGTTGGGCGTGACGCCGGAGACGATGTAATCCATCAGGCCGTCTTTGTTGATATCCACTGTGCCGCGGTCTGGCAAGCCATCGCCATTGGCGTCGACACCGTACAACTGCTGACCCGCAGAGTTCTTAGCTAGGAATGGGTTTCCTGGCAATTCACCGCGAACAGCGCTCAGTTCGCCGACGCGTCCGGCACCAGGATTCGAGGTAGAGGTGTAGGACTGCTGGTAAAGTTTGGTCTGGAACGCCTGCGCGCGCAGGGTTAGATCTTCGCTAACCTCCCAAGTGGCGTTAGCGAACACAGAATTAGTATCCGTTGGTTCACGGTAGCTGCGGGTATCACCGTAGTCGAAGTAACAGGTGGTGCCAACCAGCATGCCGTAGGGGTTGTTTGCTACATCCTTCTGGTAGGACTGGCGCTCGGAGGCAGGGGCACAGTTTGGATCCGGCGCCCTTGCGCTAGCACCTGTGTAGTTACCTGAAGCGTCACGCTTGGGTGCTATCCAGTTACCGGGTGCCGCAGAGGAGTAGTTCAAGCCAGCTTGAGCCAAGTAAGGACGCTCGTCCCAAGCGAGGCGGCTGTTAGTCTTGAACTGGCCGGCGACTACTAGATTGACATCGCCGATATCTTTGCCCCACAGCATCTGTACAGACTCTTCGTCGTAGTCGCCACGGGAATCCTGCTCGCCGTAAACTTCCATTTTCAAGCCGTCAAAGGAAGTGTAGGGAATGAAGTTGACCACACCTGCCACAGCTTCGTTACCGTACAGAGCAGCGGCTCCGTCAGCCACGATGTCGATGCGCTGGATGGCGATTGTGGGCAACATAGTGTTGACGTTACTGTCAGCGATACGCTTGCCGTCCAGCAGGGTCAGAGTGGAGCGTGGGCCGAGTCCGCGCAGGTCGATACTGGTGCTTCGAGAGCTCGTGCCCTGAATTGTGTTCGTGATAGAGGACGAAGGGCCGCCCACGAACGACATGTTTTGGATGACCTCACCGAGGTTCATGGTGCCTTCATCTTTCAGATCGTCGGCGCTCAGCTGAGTAATCTGAGAGGCCTGAGTAAAGCCTTCACTGCGGCGAATATAAGAGCCGGTAACAACTACTTCTTCGACATCCGGATTCGTGGATTGCTGAGCATAACCTTGAGAGGACAGCGAGATTAATGAGAGGGATACCGCGGTGTATATCAGACTACGTTTGTGGGGAACATTGAATCGCATAATACACTCCTAGAATTGTTTTTTTTATTTGAAGCTTACCGAGACAACACATAGGGAGTGACTAGAACTGCGCAATCGACATTGCATCGACAACACCAGCTCCCGAACCACAGCCTATTTAGAACGATCGGATATTGTCTTAGAAGAAACGAAATTTCAACAGTTTGTAACTATAATTCTAGAATTTGTAACAAGTCTAAATCTCGTCAAAAGAATGGGTTAGCGGGTAATTGTTTTGATATAGAAAGATTAAATCTGCAGCCATTTCCGAACAATAAACCCGAAGGAAACCAGACCCAGAATCTAGGCAGGCGCCTCCCAAAAACCGTGACTTCACGCCCTCACTCAAAGCTCTAACACCCCCTAACACCTCAGCTAGGCTTGCTTTTCATAAGACCAACCCTCTCACACTTACCCACTACCAAGGGTAGATCAAGATTGAAAACACAGGAATAATGGCTTTTAATTTTTAACCTAAGCAGTGAAAGAACACACAGAATTGCGAGGACCTAATGGACGTGCGAAGTTTGGCGGCAAAGATCTGAAGGACGGCATGACTAAATCTCACGACCAAGATATAAATACCACTATAGAGTTGCAGAGACTCCCTTAATCCTAGTCAATCGTCACAGGAAATACTTAGATATCAAGTTATCTTTCATTGTATCTTCCAAGAAATTTATTTTCTCAATTTCCCTGACTAGAAAAGAATAGAGATAGCAGTTCGATTTTCTGTGACAAAAACCGAGCCACCGTAATGACTCGGTTCTTATCTAAAAATCCCCAGCACCCCAAGCTGAGAATAGGGTTCTATTTCCCTAGAAGCTAGGCGTCCAATCTAAAGACACCCAATACTGACGCCCCCAAGGCGTTGACAAGCGCGTCTCCGCGCCTCCAATGATACCCAGTCGCTGCGGGCGTTTGTCGAACAAGTTGCTGATTCCTGCACTAACTGTGATCTCACTGTCGAAGTACTGAGTGAATACATGGGCATAGCGCGCATCCACGATGTACTCTCCATGAATCGTACTAGGAGGGTTCAGCGCGTTATTGCCATCTGCCCAGAAGAAGTCCACCACCTGATCATCGAACTCGATATCGTTCCAATAGTTGGCAGAGATCGATGCACTCTGATTGCCACGGAACCAGTTCATCCTCATGTTGAGCTTAGTCGAGGGAATCGGCGGCACTATGCCCGTCCTGCCATTTTGCTTACCAAGCGCCTCGGTACGCACCTCATCCAGGCCCATGTAGTCATAGGTCAAGTAGTAGGTCGTCTGCACAGTGGTGTTGAACGTCCCCCAATCTTGAGTATCGAATCGGTATTCCGCCTTCAAGTCGATGAGATCGATCCACACAGAACTGATGTTGGCAGATTGCACGAACAACCTAGACACCGACCCATTTGGATAGCGCTGGATAGGGTAGCCCGCAATCGCGGCCTTACTTGCTAGCCATGCATCGGCACGAGCACGAGTAGCGGAGCCGGGAGTGGGGTCGTAACTGGCCCTCGCGGTGCCAGTCTCTTTCAGGAAATTTGTGAACTGAAAGCCGACAGTGTCCTGCTGGCTCAGGCTTCTGATCCTATCGACGTACTCGATCTCCTGATAGTCCATGGACACGTGCAAACCGTCCAGCGCACCCGAAGGCTCCCATGTGATGCCAAGGTTCTGGATTGTAGAAGTTTCCGGTTGCAGGTTAGGATTGCCGGAGCTACACCAGATACCTCCAATCAAAGGCGTATTGGTGAACTCGTCTATGCCGCTGAACATGTCGGCGCAGGTGTCATCGGCTACGAAAGGGCGTGCCTGATAAGGTGAAGGAGCCAAGAAGCTCTCTCCCCACGAAGCTCTCACTGCCAAGCTTGGCAGTGCTTCCCAACGCAAGGATACTTTTGGCGTGGTTGCCTTTAGTCCGAAATCCTTGAACTCCTCGTGCCGCACGGCTAACTGTGCGGCCAAGCTCTCCAGAATTGGGATTTCTAACTCCGCAAACACGGAGCGGGTCTCGGAGACATAGACGGCATCATCCTGCCGCGCGCCGAGGATCTGGCTATTGGCATAGTCTTCGCCGAGGCGGTCGAATGGGTCCTCGAAGTCATACGTGCTGAGGTCCCGCCACTGGTAACCGATGGCCATCGCCATGGCGCCCGCGGGCAAGTCATAGAGCTCACCCGTTATTACGGTCTCAAACACATCCAACTCTTCTCTCGAGTTCAACCCATTAGGATTGGACAACATTAGCCAATCGACCAATTGCTGAGAATTGCTAGTCACCCCTTCGACATAATTGGCAGACCTGGGGGACGAAGACCCGAAGGGATTGAACCACTCATTGCCATTGGGGCCACCCAGGCCAGACATGGCCAGTTGCAGACGACTAGAGCTAATCACATTCTGATCGGTCGTCGCCTTCGAATCCTGACGGGCAAAATAGGAATAACCAGTCCACGAGCCCGCAAGATCATACTCGGCATTGAGTTTAAAGCGATTCAATGAAAAGTCCGAATCCACTTTCTTGGAGGTGTCGGAATAGAACGAGGTAGGAAGTGTGGCGCCGGTATGCCCGAAGACCCGCCAACTCCACGGAGTAAGATCCACGCCCCAAGGGTTGGCCGGATGATTGGCAGGGATCTTCATGACCGCGCGGTCATTGCCACCGTTAGGAGAGGAACCAGTTGTACGCTCATTGTTGTAGCGATAATGATTGTTCAGAGTGGCATTCAGGCGCAGCCAGTCTGTCGCCTCGTAACTCACACTACTATAGAGATTATAGTCCACCTCATGCCGAGAATAGGCATGCTGCTGACTGTACTCATAGGTACAGGCCGACCCTCTGTAAATAGTCCCAGATGGATCGGGCATCGAACCGGTGCCGTGAGAGGGTGAGCCTTCATTGAAAGTGCCACAGTTCGGGTCGAGCAGTGTTGGCCCAACACTTGTGCCACCATGAGGGGCGAGTATGTTGACGCCCGCATCAGCGCCCTGCAGTTCGCGGAACACGCCGATAGGGCCAGAATTGGACGCATTGTTTGAGTGTTCCCATTCACGGGGACGCTCATACATCATCAGTGGCGTTCTCTTCTTTGCCTCAAAGGCACCAACATAATCGATGCCGTTATTGAACGACTTGCCCCATAAGAAAGAGCCGGTCATATCTTCCATCGCGCCGTCTTCTGTGCGCTGGTAATAAGTGCGTGCACGAAAGCCTTCAAATTCCTTTATTGGGATAATATTGACCACCCCGGCTACCGCATCGGAACCATATAATGCGGAACCGCCGTCCAGCACCAATTCCATTCTGGCGATGGCGATCTCCGGCAGAGACGCAGACAGCACGGGGCTCAGAGTCCGCGCACCGTCGATCAGTGTCAGCGTGGAGTTCTCCCCCAAACCGCGCAGATTAAAGCTACTGTTACCATTCTGCGTTCCGTCTGCGGAACCAAGAACGATGTTCACCACATTGGTATTCTGGGTATAGCTTAGGTCACGAATATAGGCTCCCATACTTGGTGCGCCGGACTCGAACAGATCTTCTGCAGTCACCGTATCAACAGGGGAGTTTTGCGCGAAAGCGCTATTGCGAATATACGAGCCTGTGACGACAACCTCCTCTACTTCGGGAGAGTCTTGGGCAAGAACTAAGACAGGAATCGAACATGATATTGCGAGGCAGGATTGGATCGTGAGGCGCAGTTTCCCGCGCCGAGTAAAGTTCAGCATATCTATCTCCAGTTGTTAGCGCTCACTGCACTACTGCAGATCGGCTTTTATTTTTTTAGATATCAATAGCTACTTACTAAAATAAGGCACTACTTGATTATCACTGGAGATTCGACTTCTAAACTACCGATTCCGGTACGCCGATATACGACCAAAACTTCCTTATGCATTCGATATAAACAGCGCATTCTCTAAAACGCAATTACTAATTGTGAGCGACACAAATCGTTACAAGTTTCGAACTAACGCTCTATTCCATAACACTTAACAATTGGTGATATCGAAATGATATTAAGCTCAAATAGCTTGACATAAAAACGGCGCCGATTAGTGCGATGCTCTTATTCATCCCTGCGTTCTTTTATTCGGAAGCAACACAGCACTCCTTCACTTCCTCGCGTAGCGCGAGAATTTCCTGATTGGCATCTTCGTCGAGTTGGGTAACCGCCAGCCACGCATGTGTCATCTCATCGGCAATACGACTATCCTCAAGCACCTAGAAATCGGGGTCAAGGTTGCTGGAATTATTTTCCGTATTGTCGTGCCACTGTTTAAGCAGCAATTGGTTCAGATCAAGCTGTAATGCGCTGCCCCCAAACAACAGGCTACACTAGGGCCCTAAAAGCGCCTCAAAGCCTTGAAAAACCAAGATTCGAACCGATTACATTAAGAAGGATCGCAATATGAAAACAGGCATTATCGCGGCTATCTTCGTGCTCGCCGCCTCTGCAGTGGCTTTTTTGCAGTTCTCCGCGGCCATGCAGCTGCGGCAAGAGCTGGTTGAAAGTGAGGCGAAACTGCTTGAGTCAGAAGCCGAACGTGCCGAGTTAGAGCAGCAACTTGCTACTAACGTCGCGCAACAAGAGCTCTTTAGACAGCAAATCGCCAATTTACGTGAAAACTTACAAAGCTCTACCGCACAGCTAGGCTTGCTGTCGAGCTCACTACAGGAAGCACGCGAGATGGTGCAAGACAACAAGGCTGGCGGACAAGCCGAAGCACAGAATGCGCAATAGAGCGCTGCACCTACAGGTCTAATTGCAATGTCCCGCGTACCTATAGCGTGAATCCCATGCAATCGGACGCGCGAGCGATGGACTTCCTGCTGAAAATCTTTACATTAGCCACAACGAAAAGTACGAGCCACATTTGATGAAGTAAACCCTCTGGAGAACACTATGTCTTCTATGAACACCAGACGCTCTCGCAACGCTGCGACCGCTGTACTCACTATACTGCTTGGGCTAGGCCTCAGCGCCTGTGGCCCTCAAGAGTCTAGCAGCGCGCCAGAGACAAGCCCGGTGAGCAGCAGTGCCCCAGTGGGCTATACACAAATCCACAGCCCTAGCGCCAACGACCCGCTCAACACCCATATATATGAGCTAGATAATGGCCTGCAGGTCTACCTAACAGAGAATCACGAAGAACCACGTTTCTATGCGGAGATCGCGGTGAAGGCTGGCAGCAAGAACGACCCGGCCGATGCCACGGGCCTAGCCCACTATCTCGAGCACCTGCTGTTCAAGGGCAATCAAGACATGGGCACGCTGGACTATGCGGCCGAGAAGCCTTACCTAGACCAGATCACGGCACTGTATGAGCAACACTTCAATGAAACCGACCCTGAGGTACGCGCCCAGATCTATGCCCAGATCAATCAACTCTCCCAGACTGCCGCACAGTACGCAGTGCCCAATGAGATTGATAAACTCTATAACGGCATGGGCGCCGGTGGTCTAAACGCCCACACTTCCCATGAAGAAACAGTCTATAAAGTCGGCCTACCCTCCAATCGCCTAGAGCAATGGGCGGCTATCGAATCCAATCGCTTTATCAATCCGGTGTTTCGCCTCTTCCATACCGAATTAGAAACCGTTTACGAGGAGAAGAACCAGAGCCTAGATAACCGTGATCGAGTGTCTTATTACGCCATCAGCGAGTTGCTATACAAGAAACACCCCTACGGACAACAGTCCACCATTGGCGATGCCGAACATCTTAAGAACCCATCGCTCGTCTACATCCAGAATTACTTCGACACCTATTATGTGCCGAACAATATGGCTATCTTCATTAGCGGCGACATCGACATCGACTCCGCTATCGTCACCATCAGCGAAGCCTTCGGTGTGTGGGAGCCAAAGCCAGTCCCAGAGGTTGGTCCATGGATCGAAGACCCAATCCAAGGCGTGGAGCGCATGACCGTGCGCTACCGCGGCGAAGAAGAAGTCGAGATCGCTTTCCGTACTGTCCCTAATGGCCACCCGGACAAAGAAGCTCTAATGCTCGTAGATATGATTCTCGACAACCGTACCGCAGGCTTGATCAATCTCAACTTGAATCAGGCACAGGCTGTGCAAGCGGCGGGCTCTTCTCCTGAGTTCTTGAATGACTACGGCTCACAGCGCCTGTGGGGCGTGCCCAAGCAGGGTCAAACCCTCGAAGAAGTTGAGCAGCTACTTCTGGACCAGATTGCCTTGGTTAAGGCTGGCGAGTTCGAAGACTGGATCATTCCAGCCATCGTCAATGACTTTAAGAAAACCGAGAAGCAGGCATTGGAATCGAATACAGCCCGAGTAAGTAATATGCGCTCCTCTTTCATCCAGGGCGATGACTGGGATCATTATATAGCCGAGATCAGCCGACTCGAACAGGTCACTAAACAAGACATCGTGCGCGTTGCCAATCAGTATCTTGGCGCTAATTATGTCGCCGTGCAGCGCATCGACGAGCAGCAGGATATTCCTCAGGTTGAGAAACCCCAGATCGATCCGGTAGTCATCGACCCCACGCGTCAGTCTCAGTTTGCGGCCTCTATCTTAGCGATGCCCTATGAAGAGATCGAACCGACCTATGTGCAACAAGGCCGGGATTATCAGGTAGTGGAATATGCACCCGGCGTGCCTCTGTACTACGCCCCTAACCCCCTCAACGACTTGTTTAGCTTCTCCATCAGCGTAGAGGCCGGCACCGAAGAGAATGATGCACTTGGCCTTGCCACTGCACTACTGCAGAAGTCGGGCACTGGCGACATGTCCGCCGAAGAATTGCAGAAAGAGTGGTATCGGCTAGGCAGCGAGTTTGGCGTTGGCGCCGGTGCAAATGAGTCTACACTCGCAATTTCGGGCCTAGATGAACAGTTCGACGCTTCCTTAGCACTAATGCTCAATGTCGTGCGCAACCCCAGTGTCGACGAGGCCACGCTGGAAGAGCTCAAGTCCATCATCCTCAAATCACGCGAAGACCAAAAACAGGACCCTCGTGCGATCAGTCAAGCCCTGTTCCTATACAACCGCTACGGCGACGATTCGCCCATGCTCACTTCCCTGACCTCTGAGCAGATCAAAGCGGCAAGCGTTGCGGAGCTCGAGGAATTGGTAGGCGACCTGCTCAATTATAAGCACACACTCAGCTATACAGGCTCGATGCCTTTAGAGGAGTTACTGACTCGTCTACACGCACTCTATGAAGTGCCCGAGCAGCTGATGGATACTCCGCCCTATCGCTTCCGCACTGCGCGTGAGATCGACAGCAATCAGATCTATGTCGTGGACCAAACCACCGCACAGGCACAGGTGCGCATCGAGTTCCCTGACGGCGAGTATGACGAGTCACTCACTGTGCCCTCGTCCCTCTACAACACCTATTTCGGCACTAGCATGTCGAGCGTGGTGTTCCAGGAGTTACGCGAGGCCCGAGCTCTAGCCTATTCCGCGCAGGCCCAATACGCACAAGGCGGTCGTACTGGCGCAGAGAACTTGGGCCTCGGCGCCATAAGCTCGCAGAACGACAAAACCGTAGAAGCCCTCGACGCATTCCTTGAACTGTTCGAGAATATGCCGGTCTCCGGAGAGCGTTTCGAGGAAGCTAAGAGCTCACTCGTGAACCGCTACCGCACCTCGACAATCGGCTTTCGCCAAGTCACTGGCACGGTGCGCTCATGGGAGCGTCTAGGCATCTCCGGCGACCCCCGTGCTAGCCGTTTCGTGGATCTGCAGAACTCTACCCTAGAAGACATGCTGGCCTTCCAACGCCGCAATGTCGCGGGTAAGTCTAAGTTGATCTCTATAGTGGGTGACATGTCGCGTATCGACACAGAAGCCTTGTCGAACCTAGGCGAAGTCACCGAGCTACAGGTCGATCAACTCTTTGTTAAATAACAGGAAAAATGCAGTGTCGCGTGCCGATACACAAGCTGACCTCCCCCTTAGGGTGACACAGCTTAGCAAGCGTTACGGTGACTTCGAGGTTCTCAAGCAATTGAATCTCGAAGTAACACCGGGCGCGGTGCATGGGTTGGTTGGCCTCAACGGGTCAGGCAAGACTACGACCCTAGAGTGCCTGTTAGGCATGCAGGCCTTTCAGTCGGGGGAGGTGAAACTACTCGGCCTGAACCCCGACCAATTGCATAAGAGCCACGGTGGCATTGTCAGCATCTTCGACAGCCCTAGCCTGCACCCACACCTCACGGTGCGTCAGGTCTTGGAGCATGCAAGCTTGCTATGTGATGACTTGGTCCGCAAGCCAGAAGAGGTAGAGGCCCTACTCGGCATCACCCGCTATTCGAATTTTCGTATTCGCAATCTATCGCTCGGCAATCGCCGCCGCGCCTCCATCGCGCAGGCACTACTGGGCAGCCCGCGTTTCGTCATCTTAGATGAACCCTTTAACGGCCTAGATGCCGGCGGTGTCGACGATGTGCTAGCCCTGATCAGCAAGCTCAATCGAGAAGAGGGCACGTCTTTTCTACTGTCTAGCCATCAACTGCCCTATCTCGAGAAGATCTGCTCCCATCTGTCCATACTCCACAAAGGGCAGATCGTGGTCAGCGATCGAGTGGAGCAACTCTTCAGCGCTCAACAAAGCCGCTTACAAGTGTATTGCGACGATGTAGTGCGGGCCTGCGCGATTGTGCAGGACATGCGTGGCGTGACGATAGAAGACAATAGCGCCACGGGTATCCTAACGCTGCAATTGGATAATATTGCACCCGCCCTGATCAACCAGCGGCTGGTGGAGAAGGGCATCATGGTCGACGAACTAGTGCGCGAGCGCGCCTCTTTGACCAGCCTCTTCCATGACATCACTGCGCACGAACCTGTCGCGGAGGTGGTCTCTTGAACGGTTTTGTAGCGGCACTGAAGGCAGAACTATATGTGACACTGCGCTCTACGAGCGCCCGCCTCGTCCTATTTCTACCAGCTCTGATCGTGACCATTCGCGCCATCGTGGTCAAACTCTCCGAGACAGGGCAAGAGGCACGAGATGCTCTACTTGGTCAGGGCGACACGGCAAGCTCTAGCAGCAATGCCTGGGGCCCATTGGTCGACAGCTTTAGTACCGGGCTAACCTTACTCAGCCTGGCACTGGTCGCTTATGCGGCGTGGACTTTCGCTAACGATCGCGATACTGGCGCGCTGCGTCATGTCTTGATTCGCAGAGTGAGCCGCATGGGCTTGGTCATGGCGAAACTGTTAAGCGTATTCCTGCTCGCGCTCGCGACCCTCGGGCTGATGAGCGCGGCGATCGGCATCATCACCACGATACTATGGGATTTTGGCCCGGTGGTCGAAGACGGCTACGAACTCATCAGTAGCGCTGAGATACGCACAGAGGTGGCCCTCGGGCTGCGCCTTGCCATTATCCCATTGCCCGCCGCCCTCGCCTTCGGCCTACTATTGTCGGTGCTGGCCCAATCTGCTACGCAGGCGGTCACTAGCGCACTTGGTATTACGCTCGCAATGGATGTCTTCAAAGGGGTATTGGGCGAGCGCGCCTACTACCTCTATGCCAGCTTCCAGCCGTCACTGATCGACCAGTCTTATCTACAGGATGTCAGTCGACTGGTGCGCGGTTATTCCGATGTCATGATCGACAATCGTGTGTTGCAGCTCAATGAATGGGTGCCCATCCCCGAGGCACTACTGTTTATCGTTTTGGCACTAGTAATAGTGCGAAGGAAAACTCTATGAGTGTACGCCTAAGCGTATTACTTGCTCGTCCGGCCGCCCTACTATGCTTAGGGCTCGCTTTGGCCTCCTGCATCAGCAGCGAGCCGCGTATGCTCGTCCCCAGCATTACGCTCTCTCCAGAGACCGTCAGCTTGAGCAACGCCGAAGCCGTCGGGGCAGGATTGAATTTCGGCATGACCACAGGCCTCAATGAGAGCGATTCCCTTACCAATATCGCCATACTGCCAGGCATAAGAGTGCGCAGCGTCACCCCCAACGGCGCGGCCGAGCTAGCGGGCATACAAGCAGGCGATGTGATCCTCGAGATCGATGGCCGCGAGATCAACCACCCCGACCTGCTCGAGGCATTAGCGCAGCAGACAGGCTCCGCCGCATCGTTCCTAATGCATGTGCGACGCAACACGACCGTGTTCGAAACTACTTTAAATGCGCGCATGATCAGCGATGCTCGCGCCGTGCCAGTAGAGCTGTATCGTGCCGACCCCATTGCCACGCGTGCCGGCTATAGCACAGAGGTGTTCGACACAGCAGGTGCGGCTCCTGTCTCGGGCGCTCGCATAGTAAGACTGTTCCCGCAGAGTCCTTTGAGCGCTGCCGATGTACGCGTAGGCGATACCGTCTTAGCGATCGATGGCTTGCCCGTGCAGTCCGCGCAAGACCTGGTTAGCCGCGTGAACACCGCATACGAATTGGGAGACACCGTGCGCCTTAGCATTGCGCGTGACAATGGCATGCAGATGCAGACACTCGATAAGTCAATCGAGTTGTGGAGCCCAGGCCGACGCATTAACCGCATCGCCCTCGGGCCCTTATTGCAGTACGAGACCAATCTCAACCCACAGCAGACCCGCCTGTCCATACTCGATCTCTGGCTATTCTCAGTCTTTAGCTATCAGCACGCAGAGGGTGAGAAGGAGTATAGTTTCTTAGGACTGTTCCGCGTGACCTCTGGCTACGGCGAGTTATTAGAGGAGACGCAGCCATGAAGCGCTGTGCTGGACTCATCGCACTTGGCATTGCCTGCACCGCTCCATTTGCATTTGCGCAGACTAATTTCGTCGCCTCGGAGATCCCACTCGGTGAATGGCCCGACGACTTGTTCTTCGAAGACATGGACGGCAACGGGCGCAAAGACTTAATAGTCCCAAATTGGAGCGCCAATGCTGGGCGTGAACTTGCGATCTACCTGCAGCAAGACAATGGCAGTTTCCCAAGCTCGCCGTCGCGATTGATGGAGATCAAACCCGAGATCATCGCCATCACCATCGCCGATGTGAGGGACGAGCCAGGCAAAGAACTTCTACTATTCTCCTCTTCTGCAGTGTTTAGCCTCTCCAGCGCCATTCCCAGCTATAGCGGCAATTTGAAACCACTGTTCGAATGGGAACTGGTAGCCTCCGTGCCTGACCGGCGCCGCATTCTGTATTTTCCCTACCCACAGGATCTAGATGGCGACGGCTATGTCGATTTATTGCTACCGGGGCGTGAAGACTATGGCGTATTCCGCGGAGGCCCGAATGAGACCTTCACCCTCGCCCATCGCTTCAACACCGTTAACCAAGAGCTAGACCCATCGGAGGTGCCACTAGGCAGTCCGCGCCTGAGCACCGAAATCGCCATTAACGAGCGCGACGGCATCTTGATGAACGTAACGGCACAAAGTAACTCCGCCTTCGAAGGCTTCGTGTCCGACTGGGGTTCCACGAAACAGGATGCACTGCTCTCTACACGCCAGTGGCATCCTTCGGCCACCACTAGCCAGCTCAATGACGATAAGCGCCAAGACATTGTCTTCATGAACATCGGCAATGACCTATACGGGCAGATCAATATCCTGCTACAAGACGCAAGTGGCAGCTTTGCCGCCAAACCCGATTGGCAGGGTCCTATCGATACTCGCGGCGACATCCGCCTGATGGATGTCAACGGCGACGGCATGACCGATGTGCTGCGCATCATTAATAGCTCCAACGAATGGGACGTGCAATTTTTCCTGAACAAAGGGGCTATGTTCAACCTACAGAAACCGGATCAAATCATGAAGTTCTCTGGTTATGACCTAGAGGTCTCAGTGCTCGACTTAGACAATAATGGCGGCGCCCAGTTGAGCGTTAGTTATTACACGATCCCCGTAGTGAACGCTGTGCGTAACGCCAGTATCGTGCGCACACAACTGCTTTACGCCCGTGGCACGGGCGGACAGTTGTTCAATACGCGGCCGGACTTCAAACTAGACGAGAACTTCTCTGCGGAAACCGTACGGGGGCTCTCCTCACAGATCGAGATGCAGACCGATATCAACGGTGATGGCCGCAGAGATGCAGTGTATGTGAGCAACGAGGGCACATTGGCGGCGAAGGCAATCGACCAAAGCCTGCGTTTCGCCGATACTCCGTTCTGGCAGTACGTCCCCACCCGTTCGATTCTCGATTTCGGCATCGAAGACATGAATGGCGATGGCATTGCCGATCTTTTTCTTTATCACTCCACCGCGCTCACCCTATTGGTATCTGCCCCATGATGCGCCTCACTCCTAAATTCGCGTCTCTCGCCCTTAGCCTTTGCCTTTGCAATTTCGCACAGGCGCAATCTAGCGGCCCAAGTTTCGAGGGTTACACACGAATAGATTTCTCACTGCCCGCGGCGGTCGAGCGCCTACTCATCGTCGACGCCGACCGCGATGGCCTTGCAGATATCCTAAGTGTGGCGAAGGAGGAGATCAGTCTGTACTTCCAGCGCAGCACTGGAGACTTCGACTTCAGCACGCCAGATACCTCGATCATTCTTACTGGGCGCAGCGTAGGCTGGGAGTTGAGTGAAAACTATCCCGATGCCAACGGCGTGAATCGCTTCTCACTATTGGCCTTAGTGGATGGCACAAAGGTACAGCAATGGCGCATAGAGGATCGAAAATTCAGTGCCCCTGTCGACTTGCTCAACAATTTAAGTGGATTCGCTGGCAGTGGCGTGAACCGCCTGCATTTCTCTCGCGACATCAATGACGATGGTCGCGACGATCTCATCATTCCCGGTGCGGGCACACTGCAGTTATTCATTCGCGAGGCCGACGGCGGCTATCAGCAAGCCATAAGCGTATTGTCGGATATGCGCATCTCTTCTAATTTGTTCGTGCGTCAGAACATAGAGCGCGATGTTGGTCAGACACTGACGATCCCCCTTATCGAGCTGCGCGATGTGAACAATGACAAGCGTCCCGACCTGATCTCCGAGACCGAAGAACGCTTCGACGTTTCCCTAGCCAATGCCAGCGGCGATTATTTCCCGCAGTCGCCCACATTCTCCATCGACCGTGAGGAGATCCGCGAGCGTCTCGGCAACTTCGATGTCGATCAATTGGATTTCTCTAACCTCACCGGCATTCTCGCCCTCACCCACGAGGAGATACTCGAGGATGTTGACGGCGATAATATCGACGACTTCGTGTTGCGCGAAGGCGGTAAGGTGTCACTCTTTACAGGCAACGCGAAGGGCATGGACTTCACGCAGCCAAAACAAGTACTGCGCTCCGGCGGCAATGTGCTCAAGGTATTTCTGCATGACGAGGACGGCGATGGTCGCAAAGACCTCTGGCTATGGCGCATAGAGCCCATCTCCGTCGGCGACTTATTCCTTTGGCTCGCCATCTCCGGCAGCGTCAATGTCGAGGCCTTCGTGTATCGCAACGAAGGGGAGAGTTTCGCGCGGCGCCCAGCACGCCAGGTCACCGTGGCACTCAAGTTTCCCTCCGCTGTGCGCATGATTAGTTCCGTTGTCGATATTCGTGAACAGGCCCGCGCCGTAGAGAACACCTCCATTATTCCGACCGCCGTTGCCAATATCTCCGGCGTGGGCAACGCCCAGGACCTTGTGGTGCTACTCGACGAACAAGTACAGATATTCCACAACAGCATCGCACCTACGCCGCCACTGGCCGAGGATCGCTTTCTTGCCTCGTTAAATTATTCACGCACCCGTAACGATTATGAGATCGACGTGCGCCGCATCATCGACGAGTTCGAGATCGCTCAGAACAAGGACTTACGCACCGTACAAGGTCGCGCGCCCGATCAAAGCTTCGCCCTGCAGCAGGCGATGCGCAATGGCGACCTGATAAGCGCAAAGCTCAATGCCGATGAACGCGACGATCTATTCGTATTCCTAGAGCGCGGCAAAGAGCACATCACTGGCATCGTGCTACTCTCCACCGACTAGCCGCGCACCACCGGCAATCGTGCTAAGGTGGTGCTATATGTTGGCTTTATTGGAGACACAATGAAAAAAATACTCCTGCGCACCTTCTTGATCGCCGTCGTTGTCGTCAATCTACTCGCCTGGCTGGTCAATTATTATAGCGATGTCACAATCGCCTATTTGTTTCGCTTCGCCCTAATCATGGGCATCATGTTCATTAGTACCATCTTCACGGGAGCTGCGCTTCTACTTGGATTTCTCGATACCGAAGAGCGCACATCACATCCCGAGTAGTCGATCCAACTGCATCCCTGCAAGTTCGTAGCGACAGGCGTATACTCCAAGCCTTCCCTCTCCGAATGAGTCGAGCAGTTCTATGCCTCATCGCAACTATTTGTTTTCATTACGCTTCGCCCATGCGCTTCGCACAACACTAGGCGCAGAGTCCTACACTCGCCAACGTTTTTTCCAGGACCTTCTTGCCGGCACCACAGTCGGAATCATCGCGATCCCCCTCGCCATGGCACTGGCGGTAGCGAGTGGCGTAGAACCACAATACGGCCTGTATACGGCAATCATCGCCGGTTTTATCATCGCCCTCAGTGGCGGTTCTCGCTATAGCGTCTCCGGCCCGACTGCTGCCTTCGTCGTCATCCTCTACCCCATTGCACAGAATTACGGGCTCTCTGGGCTGCTAGTCGCAACCGTAATGTCGGGCGTAATTCTAATTGTGATGGCATTGCTTCGCCTTGGTCGTTACATTCAGTACATTCCAGAATCCGTGGTGCTTGGTTTCACCGGCGGCATCGCCGTCGTCATTGTGATTCTACAGATCAAGGATCTATTCGGCCTGCCCGTGGCAGCATTGCCAGAGTCCTTCTTCGAGAAGATGGAGCTACTCATCGAGATGGCGCCACAGGTCCATTGGCCGAGCCTTGCAATCTCATCTTTGACCCTTGGCATCATGATCGTGTGGTCACTGAGCAAGTCGCGCATTCCCGCGCAACTGCCTGCCATGGTCATCGCGAGCTTCGCCGGCATAGCTCTGACGTACTACGACATGCCGGTAGATACCATCGGCTCGCGCTTCTCCTATATGTTGCCCGATGGCGGGGTGGGTGAAGGCATAGCGCCGGTACTCCCCCATTTCGAGTGGCCTTGGCAACGCGTAGGAGTCGACGGCAATGCGCCCGTCTGGGGCTGGAGCACCATTCAAGCGCTACTACCATCCGCCCTCGCAATTGCTATGCTCGGCGCCATCGAGTCACTACTCTGCGCGGTCGTACTCGATGGCATGAGTGGCAAGCGCCACAGCGCCAATAGCGAATTACTCGGCCAAGGCATCGGCAATATCGTTGCCCCCTTCTTCGGAGGCATCACCGCCACCGCCGCCCTCGCCCGCTCGGCCACCAATTTTCGCGCAGGAGCATATTCTCCCATCGCGGCGATGATCCATTCAGTGATGGTATTGCTCGGTCTCGTGGCACTAAGCCGCCTGCTCAGTTATTTGCCCATGCCCGCGATGGCCTCGCTATTATTGTTTGTAGCCTGGCGCATGAGTGAAGCACCCAAGGCGCTGCATCTATTGAAGACGGCACCACCCAGCGATATCGCCATCTTCCTTACCTGCTTCGTACTAACGGTAATGTTCGACATGGTGGTGGCCATAGGCACAGGTATGGTTCTGGCGTCCCTACTATTCATGAAAGAGATTGCGGATATGACACGGGTGTCCGATGTCAGCTCTAGCAAGCGGTTCGTTCCCGAGGGAGCTCCGGAGGGTTGGAGCGTCATTAAGATAAGCGGGCCACTGTTCTTCGCTGCGGCGGACCGAGTCTTTGGAGAAATAGCCGCAGAGCACCTTGGCGAGCGCGGCACGATTCTATACCTAGATGGGGTGCCGGTATTGGATGCTGGGGGACTCTCCGCGCTAGAGCGCTTGATGCAAAAATGCGCAGAACGCAAGAGTTTCCTGATGTTGGCAGACCTGCAGTTTCAACCTCTGAAGACTCTAGCCCATGCTGGCATAGAACCGCGCGCAGGCGAGTTTGCGGTCTACTCAACCCTCGCCGATGCTCTCGAGGCTGCAGGACAATCGGCAGTAAATGACGAGAGCGCGCTAGCTTAATCTTCTAAAGAGCTTAGCAGATAGACCTTCTCGACCGCTTCGACTTTGCCCTTTAGGCCTCCAGCCAGCGCCTTCGCCTGCAATATGTGCAGACGATAGTACGCAGCATAATGAGCACGCACCTCATCTTCACTGACTGCGAAGGGCGGCCCAGCGAGCTGGGCTTGGTCATACTCGAAACACACCAATAGCTGCTGCGCGTTGTGAGTGAGTTTGCGCAAGTGCTGGGCATAGCGCACACGCATCGCACTGGGTAGCGCGACCATTGCCGCGCGGTCGTAGATGGCATCGACAGTGCCTAGCACTAAGCTACTCAGCGCGAATATATCGCCTACATAGACATCGACACGCTCGGCGCTATAGTGGCTGAAATTGGCGTGTTCCTCGATCTTGGGCGCTTGCCCCATTTCCTCGAATAACTCTTTTGTAGCCACTTCACTCAGCTCAGCACCGACCACGCGAAAACCTTGTGAGAGTAGCCAAGGGATATCTTTAGTTTTGCCACACAAAGGAAGAAAGAGACGTGCGCCCTCTTCGAGTTCGAGCTTAGTCAGATTAGCTACGAGAATTGGATTGACCTTAGGCTCATGAAAGCCTATTTCTTTCTTCTCCCATTTCTCGTGCCAGAAACTCGCTTCCATATCGACTACTCTCTCTTATTAAGATTCAGCGCAACTGCTAAGTTGCTGCGTCTACTTCTTTTCTTCTTCAGGCTCAATTACTGGTTCCGCGACGCTGGTCTTGAGGCGTCCTGAGCGGCGCAGAGACTCGCGCAAGACGTACTCAATCTGCCCGTTCAAGGAACGCAAATCGTCGTCGGCCCAGCGCTGCATCGCCTCGATAACAGTTGGGTTGATCCGCAATGGATATGACTTTTTGCTACTCATCTAAACCTATACCGCTCGCGCTCAATGGAAACTAATACAAGGACCCGGTGTTAACGACCGGTTGTGTTGCACGATCAGAACATAGCACCACCAGCATATTGCTGACCATCTGCGCACGGCGCTCGTTGTCCAGCTCGACCACATCGTTCTCCTTGAGTTTCTCAAGCGCCATTTGCACCATGCCGACGGCACCCTCTACCAAACGCTCGCGGGCCGCGATAATTGCGCCAGCCTGCTGGCGCTGCAACATCGCACCGGCGATCTCGGGAGAATAGGCTAAGTGACTGATACGGGCATCTTGTACTGCCACGCCGGCCTCCGCTAGGCGCTCGGCCAACTGTGCCGCGAGGTCGTGAGATATCTCGGTAGCGTGGCTACGCAGCGCGACCTGACCGCTATCGCCTTGATCGTAGGGGTAGCTAGTCGCCATGCTGCGCAGCGCTGCCTCGGCCTGAATATGTACGAAACTCTCATAGTCATCCACGTTGTAGACCGCCTCGGCGGAATCCATCACTCGCCACACCACTACCGCAGCGATCTCGATAGGGCTGCCCTCTAACTCATTGACCTTCAGCTTGCCTGACTCGAAATTGCGAATTCGCAGCGACACGCGACGCGATCTGTAGAAAGGATTGTTAAAGCGCAGGCCTTGATCCTTTACGGTGCCCACATATTTCCCGAACAGGCTCAACACCGCGGCCTGATTGGGCTCTACCATGTACAGACCAGCCAAACATAGCAGGCTAATCCCTCCAACGGCTACGCAGAGCAGCATTCCTGGTATGTAGAGTTCAATACCAAACTGAATGAAGTTCCAGACTGACGCTATCACTATAAGCACTATTCCAATCGCTGTTGGAATTCCGGGCAATGATGAAATCGATTTTTCTTTCATGGGTTTCCCTCCGATTAACTGACTCCTATTAGATATCACATTGATATCTATTTGCAACAGCTACCGGTATTTTTCGTGGCTCTGCGTTCACCAAGGCTAATCGCCCGCAAGGCAGGCTCCTACACGTCAGAGCACTGTTCTAGTCTTTGCGCCGGCTGTAGACTAGAGCTAATCGAAGGAGGATTCATATTTATGCAGCTCAAAAAACCCATATTTGCTTTCTTAGCGTTATGCAGTGCTTATGGTCAAGCGCAGGCACAGTCGAATGACTTCTTCGATGTCTCAGTTGCCGCGCACCACGACGACAACATCAGTCGCGCGCTGCTGAGCTCGGATCGCTATAGTGACGAGAACCTAGAGCTAGCCATCTCCGGCGGGCGACTACTGCAACTGCGCAGCCAGGACACCCTGACCCTGTTCGGCAGCCTTGGCGTCAACCGCTTTCAGCAGTTCGATGGTCTCGATAGCACCTCGCTTAACTTAGGCGCCAGCCTGCAACACAAGTTCGGGCTAGGCGCCTACGCTCCAGCCGTTAGCGGCGGCCTGAGCTGGACCCATCACGACAGTGACACGGCTGTGCGCACCCACGACTCGCTTGAATTAAGCCTCGCTTATAGAAAGCGACTATCGCCAGCGTGGGACTTCTCGGCTGGAGCGGCCTATGAGTTCAACGAAGGGCTTGAGGATGGTGCCGCGTATGCCAGCAGGTACAGCCCAGACAACGACATCTATGACTTCGAGCAAGCCTCTGTATTCGCTTCCCTTGATTATACCTTCCGCAATTTTTCATCGTTGAGCGCTAGTTATAGCTATGTGGATGGCAACACGGTATCAAGTGCTCTTGCACCCAACCCCGCGCTGCTCGCAATTGCCGATGCGCTAGCTCCAGATGCAGCTTTTACAGCGCCGCCTGGGCGCATGATCGTCGCCTACACGCTCGCAACTAAGGCACATCTATTCGCGCTCAACTGGAGTGTCCCCGTCGGGCGCGACAGCTCCCTCACCGCAGGCTATAGCCGGCAGCAAATTGAGGCACGTAGGGGGGTGGAATATACGAACGACAGGGTCAGCCTGACTTTCATGCATATCCTGAAATAATCAGGCTGACCACAGTTTTGATTTACTCTTTGACGAACTTCAAGGTCATGCGATCACTCTCGCCAATGGCGAGATACTTAGCACGATCGGCGTCAGAAACATTTTGCAGGGTTGGTGGCAAATTCCACACGCCGCCTGGATGGTCTTTGGTATCGGCAGGATTAGCATTGATCTCAGAGCGTGCCGCGAGGGCAAAACCGTGCTTCGCCATCAGGTCGATTAACTGCTGCTCGTGTATGTAACCCGTTCCCGGCTGAAATGCTTCATCCGCACCACGACGGTGATCGACGATGCCCACGATACCGCCAGTCTTCAACGCATTGTGCCAAGCCAATACGATGTTATCCGGACCCGCTGTAATCCAATTATGGGCATTGCGGAAGTCTAGAATCGCATCGACCGTGCCAGCTGGCGCAATCTCTGAGACTCGCTCCGAAACTTGCTCACTAATTACCACTTCGGAATAGACAGGATCGCTAGCCAGAAGCTTATCTAGCGCCGTTACTCGGTTGGCCATATAGGCAGCAGGAGGGTTGTCGGAACGGTCGAAAGTCGCTGCTATCAATGTGCCTTCGGCTTTAAGATAGGGAGCGAGAATCTCTGTATACCAACCAGTACCAGGCCACATCTCTACTACGGTTGAAGTCTTCTTAATGCCGAAAAAATCGAGTGTCTCATAGGGATGACGGTACACGTCTCGAGCCTTATTGTCGGCGTTACGAGTCGGCGCCTCAACAGCCAGCATGAGGTCGTGATTATGCTGTGCAAGTGCAGGCGTCCCTACACAACTTAGAATAATCGCAGCGAGTGCGAACATTTTTTTCATAAATCCAGCTCCTATAGAGAGTTGTTCTCTCAATATTATGTAAATCGAAACACTAAAGCAGCTAACCAGACATAGTCCTTAGCCGACAAGCCAGTGGTAAGCCCGCATTGTATCTGCTAAAAGTAATCAACAACTACCAAGACAGGCAAACAACTCAAAAGATGTCGAAAATCCCGAAATTATTTCACCAGACCCGATTCTTACTCACCACCCTCGCCTTCCTGATCAGCGCCCCTTCCTACGGACACGATGTCTCGGCCGTGGCGCGCGAGCGCATGCAAAATGGCGGTGTCCTGGACTATATCTGGACTGGCGCGGAGCATATGCTTACCGGCTACGACCATTTACTGTTCCTACTAGGGGTGATGTTCTTCCTCACCCGCTTTCGAGACATCCTTAAATTCGTCACAGCTTTCACCCTGGGCCATACCATCACACTGGTTTTTGCGACCTATGCCGGCATCACTGCGGACCATTATTTGATCGATGCCGTTATCGCTGTCACCGTCATGTATAAGGGCTTTGAAAACCTCGATGGCTTTCGCCGTTGGCTAGCTTGCTCGGCCCCGCCACTTCTAATAATGGTGTTCAGCTTCGGCTTGATACATGGCTTCGGTCTGTCTGCGCGCTTGCAAGACCTCACCCTTGGCAGTGAGGACGGCCTACTAGCCAAGATCCTGTATTTCAATCTCGGCGTAGAGCTCGGTCAGATTGCAGCCCTTCTCGTGATGGCCGTGGCCATCCGCGCGTGGCAGAAGACCACCGTGTGGGTGCCCATCACTCGCATCACTAATGGCTTACTAGTGTTCTTCGGCTTCCTGCTCCTTCTGTTCCAACTCCATGGCTATATTCATGAGAGCGGCCTCATTCATGGGCCAGAGGAAGGTGCGGCATTGCCGGGCGAGATGCATAGCCATGACGGAGGCGAACCCCATGCGCACTAGATTATTCGCTGTCCTTGCCAGCCTAGCGATATTGTTATCCCTACCAGGGAGCTACGCGCAGGAGCCAACGCTGCAACTGCTCGTGGATGACACAGTAATTATCGGCATTGTGACTAAAACTGACGGGAGCCCCGCGGCAGATCTGTCCCTACTTCTACAAGACAGCTCGCACCCACAAAGTGCTGCCACTATCCTCAAGACCGATGCGGCTGGGGTGTTTATGTATACGGGGGAGGCACTGACAGAATACCGTGCTAGCGCCGTAGTCGATGGGCGCACCATCAGCGCCACGGCGAGCACCGGAGAGGGACCACCGGCGCCTTTTCAGTGGCCACCGATCTATTTGACCCTTGGCGCGTTGCTATTGCTGTCTTTGATACCCGCGCATTTCCTGAAACGCGAAGACGCCTAGTCTTCGCGCATCCGCTACCTAGGGCTGCCACGCATAGCTAAATTTCGCGAACACCGTGCGCGAGTTAGTCTCTATCGAATTCAAGCTATCGTTCTGATATCCGGCGTCCGAGTAGCCCACAAAGAACAGGGTTTGCGCACTAAGCTTATAGCTATATAACAGCTGTGTGGTCAGGTCCTTGTAGCGCGATTGCACCGGCCGAATATACAAAGACTGATCGCGTTCCGTATCGCCATATTGCAGTATCAAACGCAGAAAGCTGCGCGTACTGAACTGATAGGTGCTGCGCAACTCGGTGAGATTCGCGGTGAACAAGCGCCCACCATCGACGTCGAAGGTCTGATAGGTGTGCTCTAGATCCAGCTGTAGATGCCGGCCAAATTGATAGTTGATATTGGGCGTATAACGCTTTGACTGCCCAAGCCGTGTGTTGGCAAAGTCCACAATATCTTCTACACGTACCGTCATCCTTGCATAGAGGTCTCTTACTGGACGAATCGAAAGTGACAGCTGATTGAATTGCTCGTCAAAGTAAACGCCGTTGTAATAGGTCTTGCTGCCACCGACCAATCCGTCGAGTCGCGACTGGTAAGGCCCTCGCATCTCTAGAAACATCTCGAACTCTTCTTCTAACTCCAAACCGTCCTGATCATGCGTATTGTCCCAGTCCAAGGCCACGCGGATATTGTCGAAGAAGCTGCCCGTGGCGTAGCGCCATGTATGCCCCACGCGCAGCGTGTTGCGGTCGTAGTCGACGCGATTGATAAAGCCCATGTCCGCGCGAAAGTCCTTGCCATAATCGACGCGTTCCGCCCACACATCCCAGCGCCCATCGTTACGACGATACTCCAGCAACATGGTGTTATCGCTGAGGCTGTCGTCCTGTCCATAACGGGTCTGTATGGCGAGTGGGTACTCAGACTGCGAGCGCAGGAACTGCGCATTGATAACGTCGCTGTCACTCAGGCGCAACTTGCCGTCCACACCCGTTACCGTATTCGAATAGTCGCCGCCCTCGCGATGGGTAATCACTGCCCCAATGCTAGAGCGGTCTAACACGTCTTGACGATAACGCAGGACAGAGACATCACTCTCGGTATTAAACAGGTTGGCGACAGAGGAGCTCTCATTATTGGGAATTAGGAAACTGGTAGAAGTATCGTTCGCCTGCATAAAACCGTAGGAGTGATTGCCGGTCTTGCCCGTGAGCTTTACACCATATTCCGGGTCAGCGATGTTGCGGGTATGCACGATATTCATATTCGTGTTGAAGTAGTCTGCGCCGTCTAGGAAGAAGGTGCGCTTCTCTGGAAAATAGAGTGAGAAGGTATTGTTGATATCCAGCTGCGCGCTATCGGCCTCGACCTGCGAGAAGTCAGGGTTCAATGTGGCATTAAGGTAGTTGTCCTGATTAATGCCCCAGCGAATATCCACGCCGGCCTCGGTGTCTTGCTGCGTATCGCCCCAGGAGTCGAGCGCTGGATTCGGCCGCACACGCTGCCCGGTGGAGGTGACAGTTGGGATTACTTCGATATTGCGGCCCGGCTCGACATTGGCGAAACCACTGGCTCTTTCGAACTGGCACACGAAGCAGGAGACATTCTCCGAGATATTGGAATTCGAGAATCTATAGCGGCGATCACGTGGATAATCGCGAATGAAGCTGATGCCCCACACCTTCTCTTGATCGCCACTTGGAAAGCGCAGCTGCTTAAACGGGATCGCGATCTCTACCATATAACCGGTGTCGGTAATCTGCCCCTCGCTTTCCCACAGAGCGTTCCAGGAGGAGTCTTCATTGCCTGTTAAGTCATCGTTGATCGCGTCATATTGCACACCTAGAGGACTAACGAGGAATATGAAGGCACGCGCCTTATCGTCGAAAGTATCGAGTGCGATGCCAGAGAAATCCGTGCCACCGATGCCATCGCGGTCGCGGTAGAACGCGCGAATAGCCTCTGGATTGGGGTCTTGCGCGATGAAGGCGACATAGAGTGCCTCGCCGTCCTCCATGATGAAGGCCTCGGTCTGCACACGTGCCGGGGTGCCCTCGGTAGGGGAAAATTCTGTATCGAGCATCACGCGAGTAGCCTGCGCCCACTCGGCGGAATTCACCTCGCCATCGATATCGGGAGCACTATCAACATGAGGAATACTAAACGCGGGAGGCTCCTGCGCGAGCGCAGCATTCTGAACAAACAATAGTCCACAACAAATCAGCCCAATCTGGAGACCACGGCGGAAATGCATTGGAGTTAATAGAATCGACATGCTACCTCTCAAGTTTCTTCACGACTTTTTGGATTTCCCAGCGAACATTGAATAGACGATATTAATGTAAGCAGGGTTTAGGCCAATTTATTTTTCTTTTTAAAACAGCACCCTAGAATTTAGAGGCTGGCGGATTTTGCCAATAAGAAGGCATTTTTGCCACCTAAAATTACTCACAGCCTGTGTCACATCGCGAATGCAGCACGGAAAGTGGGCTATCCAATACCGATATTTAGTTCGCCGCTGCATCTAATAAGGGGTCGACATGCATCTCCTTATAAACAGCCCATCGGAGACCGAGCAAATGGAAACCCTAATACCAATATCACTATTTCTTATGATCGCAGTAATCATCGTTACCCCCGTGTACCTCTCCTATCTTTCCCGAGTGAAAGAGCTGGAGACCTTGAGCAAGCTTGCCGAGAGTAGTGTTGAGAACCGTGAAGAATTACTCAAACTCATTCAGCGCCCTTCGCTGCCAAGGAACGATCTTCGCAAGGGCTTAGTTCTGCTGGCTATCGCAATCCCCATTATCATAGGCGGTTTGGTGGATGGCTCTGTCATGGTATCAATTGTCCTAGGCGGTATACCCTTATTAATTGGACTGGCCTATGTGTATATGGCTAAATCGGCTGAACCAACGCAAAGAGAAATGCCAAACTGAGCTGCGAGCAAGACGATCTAATCAGCAGGGCGCGCGAGCAACGCGAAGCGGCCCTGTTATTGCGTGCGACTAAAGGTGGCGACACGCAAGCCTTCAGTGAGCTGGTAGCCATGCACCAGAGCGCAGTGCGGGCCTTCCTAATGCGCCTTTGTCGAAATGGCGCACTCGCCGATGACTTAGCGCAGGAGACTTTCCTGAGCGCCTTTCGCAAGCTCGCCACTTATCGGCAGTCAGGTGGTTTCTCTAGCTGGCTGTTCGGCATCGCCTACCGCTGCTTTTTGCAGCATCGGCGCAGTGAAAAGCGTGCGATGGAAGTGCACAATCAACACCACCTACTCGTCGACGCGGACGAGCAGTTTTACGAAACTTTGGCACCGGTGCAGCGAGACTTGGAGCGAGCACTCATGCAGTTAGAGGCAAAGCAAGCTGCGGCGATCTCACTTAATATGAGCATTGGTTTTTCCCACGCCGAGGTCGCGGACATCATGGACATGCCACTAGGCACCGTGAAGAGTCACATCAATCGTGGCCTGGCAAAACTGCGCGAGCTATTACAACACCCATATGAGAGCGAGATATGAGCATGGACGAGCCCAAGGACCCATTAAATAGTCTGCTGGCAGAATTGCCAAAGGTCCGAGACGACGGCTTCACTAAGCGCGTCCTGTATCGAGTGCAGCTGCGGGAGTTGCGCCGCCGCACCTTCTATTTCACCGCATCTTGCTGCGGGATCGTCGCTTTAGCTTTAGGCTTGGCATATGGGCGTTTCGGTGCATCATGGGGCAGGCGGCTGCAAGACTCGAGTTCGATCTGGACAGATTCTGCAAACCTCGATCAACTAATACAGCCTCTGATGGCGCAACTGCAATTGAATAATTTCAACACCATAATAGGATTGAGTGCAGGAGCAATCGTCTTAGTGCTAGGGATTAACTCACTGCTTCGCGATTAGAGATTTGCAGTGTTCACTGCTGTCGAAACACTGGGCTGCGCACCCACAAAACGAAGACCACTATCTGCACCAATCCGCACACTATGAAGACCGCACGCGCGCCAGAGAAATCGGCGAGCCAGCCCGATGCGATAAGCGCGAAGGGAACGCCGATCTTGAAGATAGAGCCAGTCATACCCCCTATTCTCCCCATCAGTGGTGCCGACGTCGTCTCATGCCGGAAAGACCAGATACAAATATTTTGCATGGTTGTAGCAAAACCGTAGAAAAACAGCGCTAAGCCGACTGCTATGGAGTTGCCGTACAGGCCTGTGAGGGAATAGGTGAGGGCCAAGCCAATCAGACTAAGGGCAAGACAGGCACCAAGGCCGATTCTGCGCCGCAGAGTCTCCGTCACTAAACTCCCAAGCAGTCCGCCAATGCCAGCGCAGGACAGCACTATGCCCACCCTTGCGGCGCTCCAGTGCAGCTCATCCTTCACGAAGAAGATCACCATCAACTCGAAACTAAGGGCCGTGGCATTGAAGAAAGACACAAACCAGGACAGCTCCCATAGTGAACGGTTCTCGCGCAGGGTATGCCACCCGGCCTTGAACTCGCCCCAGAAGTGCCGGGCCTGTAAAGCCTGAGAGGGTTCCTTCAAGTCGATTCGCGCGAGCACGATGAGCGCGAAAAGATAGACACATGCAGTAATCAGTAGGCCGTAGTAGAGGCTCGAGAGAAACAGAATGGCGCCAGAGATCGCCGGGCCCATGACCTGCATAAATGTTTGAGTGAACGTGAATTTGGCGTTGGCCGAGGTCATCATATGGGTAGGCAGCGCGAGTTTTATACTGCTGATGCGGGCATTGATATACGAATAGCTAAACACCATCAACAGAAAGCCGGCACCATAAAAGACTACTTCGTTCGGCTCTTGGGTCTGCGAATAAATAAACAAACTGAACAGTAGGATCATCTGCAGGCCCACCGACATGAGCATCCAGCGTTTCTTGTCCGCGCGATCCACAAACACGCCAATAAACAATCCGAACAGGAGTATAGGCAGGAACTGCAGTGCGCGCATGGTGCCCATGGCGGTTGAGGATTGAGTGAGCTCGTAGATGATCAATGGCAGCGCGAGTTCGTACACGCGGCTGCCGAAACTTAGCAGAAACCCGGTAAAGATCAGCACCACGAAGTTACGGTGTTGCCAGATACTTTCTCTGGGGTGTACTTGCATTAGCTTGGGGACCTCTGATGCCTTGAAGCGCAGGCTTAGATAATGTCGGCGCTAAAACTACTCTTGCGCGTTCACAAAGGCAACCGCAAAGCCCTCAGACCATCATAGGATACATGGATAGAAGCAATAAGAGCGCCATGGCCCGGTTAAAACGCACGAGCCTTTGCCCTACATGCAACCAACTCTTCAAGGCGACGCCACCGATATTCCACGCGGAAATTAGCGGTATACCCATAAAGAAAAAGATCACGGCGATAGTTAACACACTAATGAAGAAATGTTCGCGGTCGCCAAATGTCGAGACCACAGTGACTAGCATCAGCCAAGCCTTCGGGTTCACCCACTGAAACAGCGCTGCCTGCAGGAAGGTGAGCGGCTTAATCTCTTTATCAACTTCCAGCTTCGACTTGCGTGGACGAGCAAGTTGATAGGCCATATAGAGTAGGAACAAACCGCCGCAGGCCTTAAGTATTAGCGCGGCCTGTGGATACGCCTCCAACAGCTGCCCAAGACCGAGCGCGATAGCCCACAGCAGTATCTGACAGCCTACAGTGATGCCGAGGATATGCGGTATCGAGCGTCGAAAACCGAAGTTCGCGCCGGCACTCATCAGCATCAAATTATTGGGCCCAGGCGTGCCGACCATCACCATAGTGAAGGCAACTAAGGGCAAATACTGATCGGGGTTCATGGGGCTCTCCTTGATGAGCGCGCAGTTTAGGCCGACAATGCCAATCGGTACAGGGTTAGTTTTTTGAAATTGGAACGGTACAGATGGCATTGATGCGAATCTGTGCTGCTTGCAAAGCGACAGTCTGTGTCGCGGCAATACAGCCAGTGAACGCTATGCTTGTCTCATCATCGACACGCCCTCAGGCAGAGGCACTGATATGTTATACCAAGATTTGGCAGACCGACTGCAGGGCTTAATCCGCCAGCAGGTCTATCCCGTTGGCACCTCCTTGCCCGGCGTGCGCAGGCTGAGCGAGCAACATAGCGTCAGTGTATCTACCGCGGTCAACGCCTGCCAAGAGTTGGAAAGGCGCGGTTTGCTCGAGGCGAAACCGCGCTCCGGTTTCTTCGTCTTGCAAGCACCCGTGCGCAGAGAGCCTCCGCGCCTGAGCCTCGTCAGCAAGACCCCGCGCCCCGTCACTGGGCAGGAGCGAGTGTTGCATCTAGCCCAAGCGGTGCGCGACACCAGCATCGTCAACCTTGGGGCAGCGGTGCCCAATCCCGACCTAATGCCAGTGGCGGCCCTAGAGCGATCTTTCCGCACGGTGCTGCGCGAACAGCGTCGACGCTGTGTCGGCTATGAGTTCCCGCCCGGGGCACCGGAGCTACGCACGCAGATCGCGCGTCGCCTTGCCGCCGTACAGTGCCATGTCACACCAGATCAGATTCTCGTCACGAATAGCTGTCATGAATCCCTCAGCATCGCGTTGAAGCTCATCACCAAGCCCGGAGATACCGTTGTCTTGGACTCGCCGACCTACTACGGACTGCTGCAGGTCATCGAGTCCCTCGGGCTCAAGGCACTCGAGATTCCGACCGACCCGGTTACCGGCATTTCCATCGAGGCCCTTAGCCTAGCGTTAGAGCGTTGGGACATTGCCGCCTGCGTGTTGATACCCAACTTCTCTAATCCGCTAGGCGTATTGCTATCGGATGAGCGTAAACAAGCGCTGCTAAAGCTGATGTCGAAACACAGGGTGCCACTAGTGGAGGATGACATCTATGGCGACCTACCCTTCTCTGGCAAACGCCCGCGGCCCATCAAGAGCTGGGACACCGAGGGCATCGTCTATTACTGCTCGTCCTCCTCGAAGACTCTCTCGGCAGGCCTAAGGGTTGGCTGGCTGGTGCCGGGCAAAGACAATAAGCGCGCCGAAGCCTTGCAGTATATGAACACCGTGGCGGTCTCTACCCCCTCCCAACTGGCCATGGCTCACTACTTAGAACATGGTCACTATGACCGTTTCCTGCGCAGCGTATGCAGCGAACACGCACGGTCTGTGGCGCGGATGACGGACAGGGTAACGCAGTTGTTTCCGGCCCAAACTCGAGTGAGCCGCCCCGCAGGTGGTTTCGTCCTCTGGGTGGAGCTACCGGGAGACGTGGACACATTGGAGCTAATGGAGAAAAGCTTCGCCGCGGGGGTGAGCTTTGCCCCCGGCGCTCTGTTCTCCGCCTCTGGCAAGTTCGGCAATTGCCTGCGTTTGAACTGCGCCGTGCGCTGGGATGCTCGGGTGGAGCGCGCGCTGCTTGCACTCGCACGCTTGATATAACTGAACACAACGTGGTGGCGCGCTCATTTGCACATTATGTCCTAGCAGAGTAAAAAGCCCCTTTAGTGAATTGAGAGTAAACTATGACGAAGTATCGAGGCACATGTCACTGCGGTGGCGTGCAGTTTGAGATCGAAGGCGAATTCGAGGAGATCACCGTCTGCGACTGCTCCATCTGTCAACGTAAAAACGCCAGAATGCTCAAAGTGCATGAATCGGGTTTCAAGCTACTCGCAGGTGAAGAACTGCTTACGGACTATCAGTTCAACACCCACACGGCGCATCACTACTTCTGCAAGGTCTGCGGCATCTATCCTTTCCACCGTAAGCGCACCGCGCCCGATAGCTACGGCATCAACGTGTTCTGCCTTGAGGGCTTCGACCAAAGTGGAATCCCCGTCCGCAACTCGAAGGGTTCCACCCTGTCATGAGCGACACAGCCCTGCCTATTCTGTATTCATTCCGGCGCTGTCCCTACGCCATGCGTGCACGTCTGGCCATCGCCTATGCGCACCAGCAAGTGGAGCTACGGGAGATAATCCTTAAGAACAAGCCAGCGCAGATGCTCGCGATCAGCCCCAAGGGTACTGTGCCTGTTGTGCAATTGCCCGATGGTACCGTGCTCGAGGAGAGCCGCGACGTAATGCTCTGGGCCTTGCACCTCAATGACCCCGACGGGCTATTGGAAGGCGAACCATCCGAGGCGACTGCAGCGCTGCTCGACGAGAACGACGGCGAATTCAAGCACTGGCTGGACCGCTATAAGTACGCGGATCGTTATCCGGAACGCAGTGCGCAGGACTATCGATCACAGGGCTGCGAGTTTTTAAAGAAACTCGAGAAACGCTTAGAGCACAGTGCCTTTCTATGTGGTGAGCAGATTCGTATCGCCGACATCGCCATCTTGCCCTTCGTACGGCAGTTCGCGATGGTGGATAAGAATTGGTTCGATGGTGCTCCCTACCCCGCTTTGCAAGCTTGGCTGAGCGAATTGATAGCGGGAGAGATGTTTACGAAGATGATGATCAAACACGCGCCGTGGCAGCAAGGGCAGGCGCGTGTACTTCTATTTGAAGAGTACTAATCTGCACTCAACTGATACCTAAACACATACTGCACATTAGGGATCATGACAGGGAAACCATCTGGAGCATATTGTGTAAAGCGGAATTGTTTTGCGGCAGCTATGGCACTTCTATTGAAAACAACTGCTGGCTCCGCTTCTACTACCTCCACCGAGTCCGCGACCACTAAACCATCAATACCAACGGTAAATTTCACCTGTACCCAGCCTTCAATTCCTTCCGCCGCAGCGACAGTGGGGTACATCGGCACGACATTTTCTATAGGGTAAAACTCCCCTCTATTCTCCACACCATCTCCCGACGGCTGAGCAGACACGATCTGCGTATTGGCCAGTGCTAGGATCAACATTGATGACAGCAATGCGAGTGTGTATAGCACATTCCGACGCTCTTTCTTAAGCTCTTTCGTTTGCATTATTTTTCCCTCAAGTAAGTGAACGATTCTAGTTTCTAGCGTACTGCTCTCTAACATTGTTTGCGCAAACAATAGTGGTGGTGTCCCGTGTTGCTGGCAGCAGCGCGCGACCTCTAATAGGGTTGAAGCGTAATTCATATTGTCATCTTCGAGTGCCGCGGCCTGCATATCGCAAGCGGACTCTGCGCTAGCATCGAGACGTTTTAGCAAGCGCCAGCACAGCGGGTTCAACCACAGCACACTGGCTAGGGCATAGCAGAATACTTTGCTCAACCAGTCGCCTCGTTGAACATGGCTGAGTTCGTGAGCGAGCACATGGCGTAAAGTGTGTTTGGGCCAATGCAGCGCCTCTGTCGGCAATAGCACCAATGGCCGCAGTGCGCCAAAGGAAACGGGCGACTGGATCAGCGCGCTTGTGTGTACAGACACCTTGCGCGCTATCTGCAGCTTGCGTTGCAGGCTTGCGACTTCGTCCAGAATCTTGTCATCCTCAACCGATGTGCTAAACGCACGCACACGATGCAGTTGCCATAGACCCATTAGTAGCCGCGACAGTAATAAGAACACCGGCACAAGATAGAGAACGAGCAACAGTACGCTCCAATCGAGGCCCGCCGCCTCAATTGCGCCAGGGCGTACAATCAGCGTGACCAGTGCGGGAGCGCCCCCGGCACCACCCGTCGATGACAGCTGTGTTTGGGACATCACCAAGCCGAGGAGTACGCTGACGAAGCCGCCGAGAATCACGAGGTGCTGGCTTTGCGTGGATAGTTGGGCTCGAAGTAAGCGGTCGAACAAGAAGAAGACAGCGAGAACGAAAGCAGAGATCAGCAAGCCATCGCCAAACACTCGAATCGCCCCATTGGCGTACCAGGCAGTAGCGAACACGTTCAATATAGAGTCCAGCATGGCAAGCCCCTTATTCTTTCTCAGTTAGAGTTTTTTTCTTGGCTTTTATCAACTGCTCGAGACGGCTGAGTTCCTCGGAAGAGAGTGCGTTTACTGATTGATCCAGCAAGGAGTTGACGGCAAGAAAAGGCGAGTCCTCGAAGAAGGTCTTCACTACATTGCGAAGCGCAGAGCGCGAGGCCACCTGCCGTTTCACCAGAGGGAAGTAGAGATACTTCGGGCCACTCTCGCGGTGGTCGATATGGCCTTTCTCTTTGAGCTTGCCTAGCAGTGTGCGCACCGACGAATAGCTTGGCGCATCCTCGATACTGTCTTGCACATCCTTCGCGCTTGCCTCACCGAGGCGATAGAGCACGTCCATTATTTGCCGTTCCCGGCGACTGAGTTGATCTGCATTCGACATAGCAAAGATCCTATGTGTTAATTTATTAACATAGTGCTAATAAATTAACACTTGAATGGGATATGTCAACAAAAGATTCAAAAAAACTGCGCAGAAGTGATGAACTGTCTGCCACTAACCCCCGATGCCAAGTTTATGGAACGCTACTTCATTGCCCTGCAACTCCGTATAATGCAGCTCTTTGAGAAACACAGCGCGAGGCAGAAATGGACTTAATCGAGTGGGCAGACTTCCAGAAGGTTGAGCTGCGAGTTGGCACTATCATCGCGGTGGACCCCTTTCCAGAGGCCCGCAAGCCAGCCCACAAACTCACCGTGGACTTCGGCGAAGAGATTGGGGTGCGCCGCTCCAGCGCGCAGATCACCGACATCTACAGCGCCGCGGACCTTGTCGGCAAACAGGTCGTGGCCGTGGTGAACTTTCCGCGTAAACAGATCGGGCCCTTCATGTCCGAATGCCTAGTCACGGGCTTTCATCGCGACGATGGCGCGGTGGTGCTGGCCGTTCCGGACAGTGCTGTGCCAAATGGGGCGAAGCTTGCTTAGACCGAAAGGTAGGAGCGCTTGCCCTCGTAAGGAGGTGCCCTGCAAGCGATTGGGTGCGATTGAAATAGAGTTAAGATAAATTTTGGCCGATCGCCTGCAGGGCAGGCTCCTACAACAACAAAAAACCCCTCTTCGCCTACCCTTTAACCCAGTTTCCTCCTACACTCCCTGTCATCTAGTGCAGTTCCTAGCCCAAACATCCAAAACCTCATTCCATCAGGAGAAGCAACACAATGTGCGACAACCATACCGCTGAAGAAGATGCCTACATGCTCAAGATGTCCAAACTGAGTCGCCGCCAGTTCGCCAAGCTAGGCGTTACTGCCGCAATCGCGGCATTGCTGCCACCACTAGCGAACGCGCAGGACGTGATGGAGATGGAAGTCACCATTAGCACTCCAGACGGCATGGCGGACTGCTACTTCGTACACCCTAGCAGTGGCAAACACCCTGCGGTTTTGATGTGGCCTGATATTCTTGGCCTGCGTCCCGCATCTCGCGCCATGGGCAAACGCCTCGCGCAATCCGGTTACTCCGTGCTAGTCGTCAATCCCTTCTACCGCATTCAACATGCGCCAGTTATTCCAGACAGCGCCTCCTTCGCAGACCCAGAGATCTCCGGCATCGTGCGCCCCATGATGGCCTCGCTGACCGAAGCGTCCGACATTACGGATGCGGGCGCTTTCTTAGCCTGGATCGACCAGCAGGCGGCAGTGGATACTAGTCGTAAGATCGGCACCGTGGGTCACTGCATGGGCGGGCCACAGGTCATGCGTACCGTGTCGCATTTCCCTGAGAGAGTCGGCGCAGGCGCAACCTTCCATGGCGTAAACCTTGCCACCGCGAATGCTGACAGCCCGCACTTGAATATCCCCAATATGGATGCGCGCATGTTGATCGCGATTGCAGAGAACGATGACGCTCGCGATCTTGAGGTAAAGACCACGCTGCGCAATGCGTTCGCCGCCGCCAATATTCCCGCCGAGATCGAGGTCTATGCCGGCTCGATGCATGGCTGGACCATGCCCGACTTCCCAGTCTATGACCAAGCGCTAGCCGAACGGGCATGGGCTCGCCTGCTGGACACTTATGCAAAGGCACTGGTGTGAACTAGTAACTAATCAAGTCTGGAGAAATACAGAAGACGCTTCGAAGGTCTACAAAATAAAACAGGAGATCGATGCTATGTGTGATAACCATACGGTAGAAGAGAACGAGCTTTATCTTGCTATGCAAAAGAAGATGAATCGTCGCCAGTTCGGCAAGCTAGGGGCTGGCGCTGCACTCACCATGATGTTGCCCGCCGTGGCGAACGCCCAGGACGTGATGGAGATGGATGTGAACATCCAAACCCCAGACGGCATGGCGGATTGCTATTTCGTCCATCCTACTTCGGGTCAACACGCGGCAGTCATCATATGGCCGGACATCCTTGGCCTGCGCCCAGCCTTCCGAGCTATGGGCAAACGCCTCGCGCAATCCGGTTACTCCGTTTTGGTGGTGAACCCCTTCTACCGTAGCGCTAAATCTCCGGTGGTGGGCCCCGGGGCCAGCTTCGCTGACCCAGCGATCTCGGCGATCGTGCGTCCCATGGCCGGGCAGCTCAATGCCACCACTCACGTGACTGACGCCAATGCCTTCATTAATTGGGTAGACCAGCAGCCTTCCGTCGATACCAGCCGCAAGATTGGCACTACGGGTTACTGCATGGGCGGCCCAATCGTGATGCGCACGATGTCAAATTTCCCTGAGCGCATGGGTGCCGGCGGCAGCTTCCATGGTGGCGGTTTGAATACGGCCAACCCAGACAGTCCCCATCTTGGCATTCCGAATATGGACGGCCGCATGTTGATCGCGATTGCCACCAACGATGATGAGCGCGACCCGGAATCCAAGTACGTGTTGCGTCGCTCCTTCGCTGCCGCGCAAGTGCCTGCCGAAGTGCTAGTGTATGACGATGCCAATCATGGCTGGTGTATACCGGACTCTGCGGTGTACAACGAGGCACAGGCCGAGCGCGCATGGAGCCGCCTGCTGCGGACTTTCGAGATTGCGCTCGCCTAAGTGCAAGGCATGAGGAAGAGGCGGGTCAAAACGCCTCTTCCTGCTTTACTAGCTTGTTAGAGTTTCATCGATCAGATCCTGATTCATCTCCACCCCAAGACCGGGCCCCTGCGGCATATTCATAAAACCTTCCGAATCGACCAATGGCGCATTCTCTAGCACTGCGAAGGCATCGGTGTATTCCGCGATGGGCGGATCATTCAATATCTCAATCCACGGGCAATGGGGCCATGTGCCAATCATATGTAGCTGAGCGATGGTGCCAAGCTGGCCGCCACCGTGATGCGGAATAATGTCTTTGTGGTGAGCCAAGGCCAATGCCGCCACGGCGCGCAGGCCCTGCACGCCTTCGGTCACTAGGATTTCGGGCTGTAGGATGTCGTAAACGCCCTTGTCGATTATGTCTAAGAATTCATTCACGCCGCGATTGTTCTCGCCGCCTGCCAAGGGGATATCGACCATGCGATTCAGCTCTGCTAGCCCCTCGTAGTCATAGCGACGCAGTGGCTCCTCCATCCAATACACGTTCAAGCGCTTGAGCTCCCGCGCGGTATCTAGTGCACGCGTGAAGTCCCATTGCACGCCTGGCTGCCAGATGCCGCTGGACTGCGCCTGATTGCAGTCGGTCATGATGGTGTAGTCCTCGCCCACCGCGTCTCGCACCAACTCGATAGTGCGGATGTCCTCACTCATCTTCTCGTGGTGCAGTCGAATCTTAATGCCCTGCCAGCCCTCTTCCTTCATGCGTAGCGCCTGCTCGGCGCGCTCCTCGGGGGAAGAGAGTTGAATCATGCTGGCATAGGCGGGTACGCGAACTTTGTGGGCACCCCACAGCTTGTACAGAGGCTGGCCAGTGGCCTTGCCGATGATGTCCCACAGCGCGATCTCCGCCACAGCCACCTCGCGCCAGTTATTCTGTACGCCATTGGTATAGCGCATCTGGTGACCCAAACGCTCGGTGTCGAAGGGGTCTTGCCCCACCAGCAGACGCTTCATCTGTGCTATCGAACTCGGGCTCATGCCAGGGGCGATACCACTGATGCCTTGATCTGTAAGAATCTCCGTCACGGTGCCGCCGCCCTCCACTCGCGTAAAGGAGGTGCCAGGCGCCCAAGCGGCTTCCATGCGGCCCTTCTCGCGCAGAACTTTCATGCGGTGCACGCGAATATCGGTGATGCGCATACGCCCGGTTTGAGCCATGAGGAGATGAGGGAAGGCTACGGGTGCCAGCGCGACGCCAAGCCCGGCAAGGAAGTGTCTGCGTTTCATAGGTCTTTCTCCGTCTTTGTGCAGAGTAATAAAGTTGAAGGATTCAGCATAACACTGGCAACGCAGTACTCGCCAAGTGGTGATGCAAGCGGCGATATTAGCGCGGCGGAGTTTGATGTTACTATCCCAAGCTGAAGCCAGAATAAAAACAAGAGGACAATATGACGACTAAGAAAACCCTTAGCCGGCGCGAGCTGTGCAAGATGGGCCTGATTGCCACAGTGGCACTGCCCCTAAATGCACACGCACAGCCAGCAAATCGTATGCGCCCACAGCGCGGCGATCAGATCGTATTCGATGGCGGCGACAAGGCCGGGCAATTGATTAGCCCCGAACAGCTCGTGTTGAATGCTCAGCCTGTCGCAGCCCTAGCGCGCGACCCGAATAGCAATGAAGTACGCGATGGCTCACGCCTCAATCGCATCATGGTGATGCGCGTAGACCCCGAGACCCTTTCCACCCCCACCCGCAATAACGCAGCAGAGGGCATCATCGCCTACTCCGCCATCTGCACTCATACCGGTTGCGACATCACTAATTGGAAGGCTGACGAATTACACATGGCCTGCCCCTGTCACGAGTCCGAGTTCGATATACGCGACAATGGCAATGTGGTGGGTGGCCCTGCCCCAAGGCCCTTGGCGATGCTACCCCTCGCGATAGAAGATGGCGAGCTGCGCGTCGCCGGCGCTTTCAAGGGCCGCGTCGGGTTTCAACAACAATTCTAATCACGCTGTGTTCAAAATAATAACTCTAGGTGAAGCCATGAACAGATTCGCGTACACCCTCGCCCTACTCGCCACATCGTTATTTGTCTCGAACTCTCTTAGCGCTCAGCCGCTGCCTCCTTATGAGCCCGTGACTGCCGAGCGTCTGCAGTCTCCCGAGGAAGATAACTGGTTGATGTATCGCGGCACCTATGACGCGCAGGGCTATAGCACCCTCGACCAGATCAACACCGAGAATGTGGACAAACTTGAGATGGTGTGGAGTTTCTCCACCGGACTTAGAGAGGGGCACCAGGCACCTCCAATTGTTAACAACGAATTCATGTACATCACTACGCCGCAGAATCACCTGCTGGCCTTGAACGCGAAAACAGGCGACTTGCTGTGGCGCTATCAACGTTACTTGCCCGACGATCTACAACAATTCCACCCCACCAACCGTGGCGTTGCGCTGTATGAAAACCTCGTCTTCATGGCCACTGTCGATGCCTATCTTGTCGCACTCGATGCGGTGACCGGTGAGCTCGTCTGGGAAGTGCCAGTCGAGGACTACTATGCAGGCTATTACATGACACTCGCGCCCTTAGTTGCCGATGGCAAGGTCATGGTGGGAGTATCTGGCGGCGAGATGGGCATCAGGGGCTTCGTGGCCGCCTACGATCCTATGAATGGCGAAGAACTGTGGAAGCGCTACACCATTCCTGCACCGGGCGAGCCAGGCTCGGAGTCTTGGCCCGGCGACACTTGGAAGACCGGCGGCGTGCCCGTGTGGATTACGGGTTCCTATGACCCCGAGCTGAATATGACCTATTGGGGTACCGGCAATGGCGGCCCTTGGATGGGCGACGTGCGCCCTGGCGACAATCTCTATTCCACTTCTGTGATTGCAATCGATGCCGGCAATGGCGAGATCATGGCCCATCATCAGTATCACTGGAACGACTCCTGGGACTGGGACGAGGTCTCCACGCCCATGTTGATCGACTATCAGCGCGAGGGAGAGACGGTCAAGGGCATCGTGCATGCGGGCCGTAACGGCTATCTGTGGTTCCTCAATCGCACCGCGGACAGCATCGGCTTCGAGGATGCCACGCCCTATGTGTATCAAGAGGTCTTCACCAGCATCGACCCCGTGACGGGTCGGCCGGAATACGACATGAGCAAGAAACCCGGCACCGGCAAATCTGCCGACTTCTGCCCCTCCCTGTGGGGCGGGAAGGACTGGCCACCTGAGGCCTTCAATCCCGAGCTGCGCCTACTCTTCATTCCCGCCAACGAGAATCTTTGCTCCACCATGGAGGGCGAGGAAGCCCAGTACAGCCCCGGTCGCTCCTATATGGGACGAGCGGAGTCGGACAACGGCGGCTTCTTCATCCGCGATGGCGCGGAACATATTGGCGAGCTACAAGCGTGGAACGTAGACACTGGTGAGCGCGTCTGGACTACTACCTTCGAGAGCCAGAACTGGGGCCCCGTGCTTGCAACGGCCGGCAATCTAGTGTTCATGGGCGGCACCAATGATCGTAAGTTCCGCGCCTTCGACGCGCGCACCGGCGAGATACTGTGGGAGCAGCCCACAAACTCCGGCGTGATAGGAGTGCCCGTGACTTATAGGATCGATGGTGTGCAGTATGTGGCGGTGCTATCCGGCTGGGGCGTCGATGCCCAGCGCGAACAGAACCTCATCAATATGGTGCGGGAGAAGCAGACCTATGTACCCCAGGGCGGGGTGCTGTGGGTATTCGCGCTAGAGGAATAGCACGAGGCATGCCTAGTCGATGATATGACGATCGCGCAGTGCAATTTGCTTGTACTGCGCTTTTTCCGTGACACCCGCAACCTTGCTCAGAAAGCTGTCGATGTCATCGAAGGGCAATTGACGCAGCGCCTGATGATCTAAGTCCCACCACTGGCTCGCCAGAAGCGCCGCGCGGGTTGATTCGCTGAAACGATAGCGAATCGCGCGGGCCGGGTTGCCGCCCACGATCTGATAAGGTTCAACATCCTTGGTGACTACCGCGTTGCGCGCGATAACAGCGCCATGTCCCACGTTTACCCCTGCCATAACTACTGCCCCATGGCCTATCCACACATCGTTGCCGATCTGCGTGAGACTAATAAGACCCTTATATTGATGGCTTACGGAAAGGCTAGTGGACACCCAGTCTAGAGGATGATTGCGCGGCGTTTCACCCAAGGTGACGTCGCGCCCGATACTGCAGTAACGCCCGATAGAAGCGACATTGAGGATGCGGCTATCCGAGCGTACATAGCTGTGCGCTCCCATGGTCATCGGCTTGTCCGACTTGGGTAGCTCCACATGCACATGGCGAAGCTTGGCGTATTCTTCGAAGAGAATATGGGAGTCATGAGAGACAAGGTCGATGCCCTTAATAATGACATTGCGCCGCGCCGCTTTGCGCTGCTGGAAGAAATAGCGAATTCTGCTAATCAAAAGAACTATCCTTATTCAACTTATAAAAAAACGTCGCTACGAGAACCGCAACGACGCTGCCTATTATAGACTTAGAGCGGCAGGAAGGACTTACTCTTCCCTACAATAAGAGAAAATTTCTCCTCGGAGCTCATTTCAGACTATGATGCCCGCACTATGCTCAACATCCTGTGGCTCAGTTTCTTCTTTCTCGCCTTCATCTCCGCCCTGTGGCAATGGTTGACGGGCAGCAACCCCGAGGTCTTTAGCGAACTAGTCGCCGCCAGCTTCGAGATGGCCAACCTAGCTGTTGAGATCGCCATCGGCTTGATCGGCGTGATGGCACTTTGGCTCGGTCTATTCCGCATTGCAGAACACGGCGGCCTAATCGCCATCATCTCCCGCGGCATGGCCCCACTATTCAAACGCCTGATGCCGGAGGTCCCGGCCAATCACCCCGCGCTCGGCTCCGTGACGATGAATTTGGCCGCCAACTTCTTGGGCCTCGATAACGCCGCTACTCCCATGGGCCTGAAGGCCATGAACGATCTACAGACGCTGAACCCAGACCCAGACACTGCCACTAATGCGCAGATATTGTTCCTAGTACTCAACACTTCTTCCGTTACACTGCTGCCCGTGACCATCTTCCTCTACCGCGCGCAGCAAGGCTCACTCGAACCCGCCGCCGTGTTCCTGCCCATCCTCATGGCGACATCTGCCTCTACCCTCGTCGGCTTGATGAGCGTGGCCTGGGTGCAGAAACTCAAACTGCGCGACCCGGTGCTGATGGCCTGGTTCGCCGGTTTTGCCCTTTTCCTCGCCGCGGCGCTAAGCTGGATCGTCTCTCAGCCAGCGGATCTTCTCGCCACCCGCTCGGCCCTGATCGGCAACCTGCTGCTATTCAGCATCATCGTGCTGTTCCTCGTCTCCGGCGTGCAGCGCAAGCTCGACTGTTACTCGCTGTTCATAGAAGGCGCCAAAGAAGGCTTCACCGTCGCCATCAAGATCATCCCCTTCCTGCTCGCCATGCTCGTCGGCATCGGCGTATTCCGCGCCAGTGGCTGCCTAGACATCATCCTCGATGGCGTGCGCTGGACCGTCTCTATGCTCGGCTTCAACACCGACTTCGTCGAGGCACTACCGACCGCGTTCATGAAACCACTCAGTGGCAGCGGCGCGCGCGCCATGATGCTAGAGACCATGAACACCTACGGCGTAGACTCCTTCCCCGCCCGCGTTGCCGCCACCTTACAAGGCAGCACCGAGACCACCTTCTACGTGCTAGCCGTATACTTCGGCAGCGTCGGCATCCGCAAGACCCGCCACGCGATCGCCTGCGGCCTGGCCGCCGATTGCGCCGGCATCGTCACCGCCATAGCCGCCTGTTACTGGTTCTTCGCTTGAGTGGGAACGCGAGCTCTATTATTGTGAGCGGGAACTGGCGGCTTACTTTCGAATTTCGCGATAGCAATGTGCACATCTTAGATTACGAGGATTATCACTAATGGCGATGCACCAACCTCCTCACCCCGGTGAATTTATCTGGGCAACGTACATGGCTCCATATGGCCTAAGCTGCCGATTCCTCGCCGAGAAACTTTGCGTTGCCCCTTCGACTCTCAACCGAATATTGAAATTCAAAAGTGGCGTGAGCCCTGAGATGGCAATACGCCTATCAATATCATTGGGCCGCAGTCCCAAGAGTTGGCTCGCAATGCAAGGAAACTATGATTTGTGGCAAGTAGAGCAACATTTTGAACAGGGCAAAATTCAGAAGATAGAATTGAGCATGGTTTAAACCCACAGCATGCATATACTGCCTGCTATCTTTCACAACTGACCACTTCAGTTGGCTGAGGAAAAGTGATGAAATTGACGCTCATGATTCTAACTCTTCTACTAATCAGCGCCTGCTCGAATCGTGGCATATACGAAGGCCTCCAAGCTAACCAACGCTATGAATGCACGAAACTCCCACCGGTCCAATATCAGCAATGCATGAAGGACGCCAATAAGTCCTTCGACCAGTATGAGCTCGAGCGCCAAGAGGCAACGCGCTAACGCCTCTCTCCCTAGCCGATTATTCGAACGAGTTATCCCACCCTCGTTTGATCAACAGCTCATCGGGTTGATCCCACATCAAAAGCGGGTATATTAGAGCCCGTTTTGACCACTTTCGCGACCCATCACTGTGGCAACCCTCCATCTGCTGTTTTCTTTGCAGGGGGCAACGCCAGCATCCAGACACGGACAGCGATTGCCTCAAGGAGGTCGGCCCCATTTCTTTGCGCGGCCTGCTTTCACCTAACAAAAACGATAGGAGGCTATATTGTGATGATCGCACTTCCCCGATTGACCGCACCGCTTCTACTGAGCACTTTGCTATGCGCAAGCACCATAGCGAGCCAAGCTAGCGCGCAGGACTGCGCGGCGCCTGCACTGCCCGATATTAGCGCTGTACCGATCCTCCACCTCAATCCAAGCGACCCAAGCCAATCCACTGTCGGTCGGCTGAAATTTAGGGGCGCCATCCATCTGCAACACTATGCCCCCAAGTTTGGTGCTTACTCTGGTCTGCACATCTCCCGCGATGGCCAGACACTCACCGCTGTAGGCGATGGTGACTGGGTGCAAGCGACTCTCGACTATAATGCCGCGGGAGACTTAGGCGGATTTGAAGTGAACTGCGTAGGCGTGCTCAAGGACGAACTCGGTGAGGAATTCGAATGGTGGGAAGACCGCGATGCCGAGTCCCTCAGCTTCAACGGCGAAGAATTCTTGGTAGGCTTTGAGAGTAATCTGCGGGTGCTTGCTTATAAAGAAATTGGTGGCGCAGCTCGCAACATTCCCTTACCACAAGAGTTTGAAGACGGCGTGCCCACCGGCGCCGGTTACTCCTCCATCGAGTCGAGTAGTCCGGACAACTACATCACCATAACCGAGAATGCTCGCAACGAAGAAGAACAGATCAAGAGCTATGTGCATCAGCCTGCGGGCAGTGGAACTTTCTAGCTGCAGTTGGAAGGCGAGGAGTTCCACCTCCCCGTGGGCCTAACGACGATGCCAGATGGTAATTTACTTTTAGCAGAGCTCGCCGTACACACAGACGAGGAGGGCGTGCGCGCCTATCGACGCCTGCGTATCTCAATCATCGACAGGGCGACCGTAGTGCCGGGGGCTGTCGTTGAGCCCACGACGATTACCGAGATCGATCCCCCGCTAATTTATGAGAAGTACGAAAGCATCGAGGCACGCCTAGGGCCGAATGGCGAAACACTTATCTACATCATGGCCGACGACGGCAAGATGCGCGCGGAAAACACGATGGTGAGAATGTTTGAATTGATTGAATTGTAAACACAAATATCAAAGGGGTCAGAGTAACTTGCTATCAATAAAGAGTATGACGAAGGCCCGATTGTCGCGCAGCAGATAGTAAGTGTTGAAGACGGTGAGACTGTCGCGACTCTCAAGACGAAGGTACAAGCAATTGAAGGCCCACTCTATGTGGAGGCCATCAGATCATTGGCGGAAAAATATGCATAGATCAAAACTACTCCTGCGCGTAATCTCTTGTGGCCTTTTGTTAAGCACTCTCCCCTCCCTAGCGGCAGCGCAGGACAAACCAACGCTGATGGTTCTAGCCTCAGCACACTTCAATAACCCCGGACGTGACACGATTAACATAGACGTCGATGACGTAATGACCGAGAAGAGGCAAGCCGAGATAGAGAGCGTAGTCGAGCAGTTGATGGCGTTTAGGCCAACCCATATCGCCGTTGAAGTGAGTGAAGCGCGACAAGCGGGCCTAGATCAGAGATACGAAGACTACCGCGCGGGGCGATACGAACTGAGCCGCGGCGAAGACGATCAACTGGGTCTTCGACTAGCGGCCAAGCTAGGTCATGACCGAGTCTATGGAGTGGACTGGAATGGCAATCCACCCGGCGACATAGAGGCCGACTACGATTGGGTGAGCTACGCTCAGTCGAACGGTCACGAAGAGGAACTGGCCTCTATCACGGACCCAGAACGAACGAGTAGTTTCTATGTGGAACTAAAAGAACAAAGCATCGGCACCTGGTTGAAACAGCTCAATCACCCCGATGCATTGCAAGCGTCGCACCAAACCTATTTCGACATCGCGATGATTGGGGACGGAGAGCAATTGCTAGGCGCGAATTGGGTCGGCACGTGGTATGCCCGAAATCTCAAGATATTCTCGCGCCTCGTCAAAATGGCGCAGCACCCAGAGGACCGCGTATTAATCATCTACGGTCAGGGACATGCCTATCTGCTGCAACAGTTCGCGCGGGAGTCTGGCGCTTTTGAGTTGGAGAGTGTACCGGACTACTTGCTCGATTAGTTTTTCAAAAAACCACAAAGAGCTTCATATGCAGATTCGCGAAGTACTCCCTAATGAACTAGACCAAATCTTAGATCTACTGGACCATTTCGATCGCCCTAGGTCACCAAGACCAGACAGCTGCGAGCTCCAACAAATACTGCTCAAAATACAAGCGAGTAAGGGCACGATACTGGCTGCCTTCTTAGACGCCCAAGCCATTGGAACCTGCACCATCAACGTATGCCCAAATCTGAGCTGGGCCGGCAGGCCTTACGCCATTATCGAGAACGTCATGGTAGCCCCAGCAAATCGAGGCAATGGCGTGGGCACCGCGCTTCTGAAATTCGCACAGCAATATGCGCAAGACCTAGGCTGCTACAAGATTGCGCTGATGACTGGGTCAAAGAGAGCCAGCACTCTTGAGTTTTATGAGAAGGCGGGCTTTACTGGAAACAAAACTGGATTTCAACGCAGGTTTGGCGCATAGCCGAACTAGTAAAACCGAGCCATCAATTAGCCCCAAGAAACTCGGAAGGAGACGAGAGTGAGAACCCAATACTACACCGCGACCAGCCTAGACGGTTTCATCGCCACAGAAGACGATTCACTCGAATGGCTTTTCCCACTTGGAGATATGGAGCACTCCAGCTACCCACAATTCATAGAGAACGTGGGAGCCCTTGCGATGGGTTCGAGTACTTACGAGTGGATGATGCGCAACTCCGAGGCTGTCATCGAGAGCGTTGGCTCACCGTGGCCCTACACACAAGCTACATGGGTATTCACAAGTCGCGACCTGCCGGTCATCGAGGGTGCCGATGTGCGTTTCGTGAAGGGTGACGTGCGGCCGGTCCATGCAGCTATGCGCGAGGCTGCGGCGGGCAAGAACCTCTGGATCGTCGGAGGTGGCGATCTCGTGGGCCAGTTCTACGACTCGGGCCTACTTGACGAGATGATTGTACAAGTCGGCTCTGTCACTCTCGGCAAGGGCAAGCCTCTGTTGCCACGCCGAGTACTCAATCCGATTTTGAAGCTAACCGCTGTGCAGCAGATGGGCAGTACCATGGTCGAGCTGCGCTACGATGTCGAAAAGGGTGAAAAATAAGCGCAGCACAGCTTACTGCGAAAATTTAATACGACGCTGACTGTTGGGAGAATTTAGAGATGAGCACTATAAAGACACAAGAGAACGACGCCAGCATCGAAGACTTCATCAACACCCTAGACGATCCGCGCAGGCAGCAAGATTGTCGCACTCTGGTCGACTTGTTCACCCGCGCCAGCAAGCAAACCCCGCGCATGTGGGGCACTAGCATAGTGGGCTTCGGCAAGCACCATTATCAGTATGCTAACGGCAAACCGGGTGAAATCTGCAAGGTCGGTTTTGCTCCCCGCGCTAAGTCTTTCGCTTTTTATCTGGCCGATTTTCCCGATCGCGCCGCTCTGCTAGAGAGCATAGGCAAACACAAATTCAGTGGCGGCTGCCTACACATAGGCAAGCTCGACGCGGTGGATCTCAAGACCCTAGAGACAGTTGTACGCAAGGCCTACCAGCATGAAGGGGCTAGCTGCTAGGGCAGCACACTCATCCAAACTAAGCAATTGATCGCTGCCTTCTTACAAGCAATGCGCGCCTAGATAGCAAAAGAGTTTTTACGAAAAACGAGAATGGGTTAGCAGAATTGCAACTACAGGAGTGCTTAACTCCCAAGCTCTCGCAGGAGAGCAGTAAGCAATTCTTCCAAGGAACTGGAGTACCCAAATGCAGAATCTATTTTTCGCCGTCCTTTTCGGCTTTGTGGTCTGGGTAGTAGCGGCAGGCCAAACCTCGGCCCCACCTAAAGCGCAAATTCCCGCACCTCCCCAAATCATTAGTGCACCTACAAGCTCCCCACCCTCTCCACCTGCAACTACAAGCTCCTCTGTTTTTTACAAACCGTTACTTAGCAATTTTAGTTGCGATGAGCGCCTATACTGCAGTCAAATGAACTCTCTCGCTGAGGCGGAGTTCTTCACAAGGAATTGCCCCAACACCCGAATGGATGGCGATAAAGACGGCGAGCCTTGCGAGAATGACACGAGACTTAGACCTAGGCGCTGATATGCAACGCACTATACAAAAGAGGAGAACATGGGCATTCAAGAAGCCGATGCACAGCATTATAAAGAATTGATCGAGATCTGGCAGGCCTCTGTTCAGGCCACCCATGATTTTCTCGCAGATGGTGAGATAGCCAAGCTAAGGCCACTAATTCTGGAGCACTATTTCGATGCGGTAAAACTCCATTATTTTGCAATCGATGATGGCAAGATCGTTGGTTTTATTGGTGTTGCGGACGCGAATATCGAGATGCTTTTCGTAGCGCCGGAATTCATCGGCCAAGGGATTGGGCGCGCTCTATGCGAATTCGCTTTAACCCGTCTCGGCGCAAAAAGAGTTGATGTAAACGAGCAGAATCCCAATGCGATTCGTTTCTACAAAAACATGGGGTTTGAGGAAGTTGGCAGATCGGACCTAGATGGCCAAGGCAACCCCTACCCACTGATCCATATGGCCTTGGTCAACTAGCGCCATGCCTACTTATAGGAATAAGAGCTGAAAGCAGCTGCCCTTGCCTTCATCGCTCTGCGCGGACAAGTTTGCGTTATTTAGGCGTGCTAACTGACGCGACAAACTTAAGCCCACACCCGTGCCCGTTTCCTTGGTCGTAAAGAAGGGGGTGAAAATATCATCTAGAAACGACTTACTGATGCCGCAGCCATTGTCCTTAACTTGAATAATCACTTTGCCATGGGCTAGGCGAGACGCCAGAAGCTCAATCTTTGCTCCCACCACCTCACAGACTGCGTCGCTAGCATTGTTTAGAAGGTTTAGTAGAATTTGTTCCAATAGATTGATGTCGGCCATAACACTCAAAGACTCGGGGACAACTTTACACTCAAGCTCTATGCCCGCCGCACTCATACGCTCTTCTAGCAGAGTGCTCATATGCTTAAATAGGCTGCTAACTGGTATCTGGGTGAGTACCGGTCTGGGAAGATTGCTCAAGGAACGATAGGCCTGCACAAATCGCAGCAGACCCTGGCTGCGAGAGGCGATTGTCCCGATCCCCTGAACGATATCCTTATATTGCTCAGTGTCCGCAGCAATTCCTGTTTCTGTAGCTTCCTTCTCGTTAAATACATCTTCGAGGTGATTACTAAGTGACACGATCGGCGTCATCGAATTCATGATCTCGTGGGTCATCACCTTGATCAGCTTCTGCCAACTCTCGATCTCCTTCTCGTCTAATGCCGATTGAATATTCTGCATCGAAACGAGTTTCTGATACTTGCCCATTAGGCGAAACTCGGTAGCGGTGAGTATCAACTGAAGATTGTCATTGCCTATGCTCACTTTCAGCACGCGGCTCTCCCCCGCCTTAATATCGCGCAACGCTTGAGCCAACTCTGGGCTTAATGCGTCTACTTTCTTAAGAGTGCTGATATAACGGTTCTTTAGAATGTCTTTGGTCGCTTGATTGATAATCTCGACCTTGCCTTTCTCGTCGAAACACAGCAAAGCGGTTTCTACGTGTTCGACCACCAGATGCAGATATTCATGTTGGGCAGAGCGATCGGCCTTCAGCTTGCGATACTTCTCTAACAATGTGCGTTGGGCACTGACAAACTGCTGAGCGGAGTCCTCGACATTGGAGTGGGAGGTAGTGCTCGAGAAATCGTTGTGGGAGATATTGTTAATAAACTGCGTGAAGTTCTCGTTGCTCCTCTCCGTCATGCGCATCAGATTGAAAGTAATAAAGCCGATAATAACCACGCAAAGAATCGGAGTACCCACCCACTGCGTGTTGAGCACGCTATAACAGAACACGAATACGACCAGCAGCAACGAAGCGATCGAGAAGATCGCCTTCCCGCGGTGCCCCTTGAGGCTACTGATCAGAGAGTTCATATTTTTCCATCTTGCGATACAGAGTGGTTCTTCCTAGCCCCAGAGTTTTCGCTACCAAGGTCAGGTTGCCTTCGCACTGTTCAATCGCACTACGAATCGCGTTCTTCTCCATCGCGGCTAGATTCAGATTGGCGACAGGCTCCTCTTGGACACGAGTCCCTATCAGAAAGTCTTCCACCGTCAATTTCGAGTCGTTAGCTACGATAATCGCCCGCTCTACCGCGTGTTTGAGCTCCCGCACATTACCAGGCCAGTTATAGGCACACAGCTTATTGATCGTTGCTTGGCTAATACTTATGTCCCCGCGCTCATATTTGTTCGCGAAGAATTCCCGGTAGTGTTCGAGCAAAAGCGGAATGTCTGCAGTGCGCTCTCGCAGGGGTGGAATTCTTATCTCTACAGTATTGATGCGGTACAGCAAATCGCGCCGAAAACAATCCGGATTACTAAGGTCCTGCATGGAGGAATTAGTCGCGCTGATCAAGCGGATGTCGATAGGAATGGGAGCCTGCCCCCCCACTCTCGTAACGGAGCGAGACTCTAGCGCCCGTAACAGTTTCGCTTGGGTAGCAGCGTCAAGGTTGCCAATCTCGTCGAGAAACAAGGTGCCACCTGCCGCTAATTCAAACTTACCTGGGCGACTCTCCTTGGCATCCGTAAACGCGCCCTTGTTATGCCCGAACATCTCAGACTCGAACAAACTCGCTGGGACCGCGCCGATATCGACGGAGATCATCGGGCCCGAGGCACGTTGCGATAACTTATGAATCGCGTGCGCTACTAGATCTTTGCCTGTGCCGTTCTCCCCTGTGATCAGCACGTTGGCATCGGTGGGTGCCACCTTCTCTATCAACTCGCGCACGCTTGCGAATGCAGGCGACTCCCCAATGAATGCAACAAAGCCTCGATTAATTTCATCGCTTAATGCTTGCTGTGTGTGCTCCAACTGCTCGATGCGCCGATGGGACTCGCCCAACTTCAGGCAGTTGTGTAGGGTCGCGAGGAGTTTCTCGTTCAGCCATGGCTTCTGCACGAAATCGGCGGCGCCCAGTTTCACCGCCTTAACCGCAAGATCGATCTCGCCATAAGCAGTCGACATCACAACCTGAATGCTTGGGTCTGTCGCCTTTATTTTCTGCAACCAGTACAAGCCCTCATCGCCACTTGTCATGCCGCGGGTGAAGTTCATGTCCAGCAACACGATATCGGGAGGAAAGACTAAGAGTTCCTGATCGAGTTCCGAAGGGTTGGAAAGACAGCGAACACTCGCAAACTCGCGCTTCAGAATCATCTTAGCGGAGAGCTGAACATCCCGATCGTCGTCGACAACGAGAATGCTACCTTTTGTTTTTATAGTCATGATAGTACGGCCCTGTCCATCAAGTGTGCCGACATGCTAGCCTCACTTGTTCCAAAATGGAACAGCAAGAGCGCAGGATTTAATGCCAGTAACAGCGAATCTGGCGAAATCACCAAGACCGCATATCTCAAGAAAATTGCCCTTATTCGCCGAATGTTCCGCTTTGGCACAACCCTCTTGTTTCAAGATGGAACAGTTTCCTTCCCTCGAATTCCTTGCCGAATATAGATCGTTGTTTTTAAAGAAATTTAGCCTTTGGCATAGATAGTGCCTTAAGTTTAAGACACAACAGCATTATAGTGAGGCTTGGCAGGTTCAAGCTCGCGCTGCGGCGCTCTCATGATCAAGTGGGTCGCAATATCACTCTTAATAAAAAGGATAATCAATGCTTATCAAGACTGAAGGACTAGCAAAACTCTTTCGCACTGACGAGGTGGAAACCACTGCGCTAGACGCGATCAATCTGGAAATTGCCGAGGGCGAGTTCACCTCCATCATGGGGCCATCGGGTTGCGGTAAGTCGACACTGCTGAACATTTTAGGCCTGATCGATAATCCAGATGGGGGCAAGTATTGGTTCCTTGGCGAGGAAGTCGCTAATTATTCGGAGCGCCAACGCGCCATTCTGCGTAAAGAGAACATTGGCTTCGTGTTTCAGAGTTTCAATCTGATCGATGAGCTGAACGTGTATGAGAATGTTGAGCTGCCTCTGATCTACACTAAAACTCCAGCCGATGAACGCAAGAAAAAAGTTGAGGCCGTATTGGAGAAGATGAACATGGCCCATCGCATGAAGCATTTCCCACAGCAACTCTCCGGCGGTCAACAGCAGCGTGTCGCCGTGGCACGGGCACTGGTGAACTCGCCCAATCTCATCCTCGCCGACGAACCAACCGGAAATCTAGATAGCGAACATGGCGCAGAGGTGATGAAGATTCTCAGCTCTTTGAACGACGAAGGCACCACCATTGTGATGGTGACTCACTCGCCCGAGGACGCCGCGGTTGGCAAGCGCATCGTACGAATGCTGGATGGCAAGATTGTGAGCGAGACAGGCAGTACTCTTTAGTACTGCGCCATGAAGACATACTAGGAAGAATTGCAATGAATATGTCTTTGAAGATCGCGCTCAGAAATCTTCACAGCGAGAAATTCTATGTTCTGATCAATGTATTCGGTCTCGCGGTGGCCATAGTCTGCACGTTTCTCATTGGGCTGCATGTACAAAAGGAGCTGAGCTACGATCGACACATTCCCCAGCATGAGAACTTGTACCGCGCTAGTATCGATCTGATCAATGCGAATGGCACTAATACCTTCGCGTGGATGTCGCCATTCATGGGACCCGCCTTAGCAGCGCAAAGCCCTGCGATACAAGACTATGTGCGGTTTCGCGCGAGCACGGCGCAGAGCCTGATTCGTATCGACAATGAGCCCTTCTATTGGGACGGGGTCTACGAGACTGACGACAATGTATTCGATGCCTTTGGTATTCGCGGCATCTATGGAGACCCCCAGACAGCCTTAGTCGATCCTGCCGCCGTCGCAATCAGCAATCGCTTCAACCAGATTCACTTCGGTGGTCGTGACTCGACCGGCGAGACAATCACCGTCAATGGTCGCGATCTGCGCGTTACACTTGTATATGAAGACCTGCCAGAGAACTCCCATCTGAAACACGATGTACTGATATCGATCAACGGGCTTGCTTTCCCCGAACCCTCAGCGCTGCCAATGTCATTGTTCATGGTGAATACCTATACCTATTTCAAGATGGCGCCGAACTACGACGCAGATCTGTTCCCCGAATTTTTCGACGCGTATTGGGCTGACACGACAGCAGAGGCACTACAAGGAAGCGACGCTAGCAGCGCCATGAATCTAAGGCCTGTAGCCGATGTGCATTTCGCCCCGCCCATTGAATTCGATCAGCCGGTTGGTAATATCTTCATCGTGTATGCCTATGGGCTTATTGGTCTGTTAATCCTCCTAGTGGCCTGCATCAACTACATCAACTTGGCCACCGCAAGGTCCGCGCACCGACTCAAGGAAGTTGCGATGCGCAAATTGTTGGGGGCGAATAGAAACACCCTGGTCTCCCAGTTCCTGTTGGAGTCCACCGCCATAGCCGGCATTGCCGGAGTGGTGGCACTCACTTTTACTGAAGTGCTGATTCAATCGGGTGTGGCCTTATTCTTCGACGACACCCTAGAGCCGGGGCTTTATCGCGACCCTCTGGTTCTGAGTGCTTTTCTTGGGGGCAGCCTCTCAATAGGCCTGCTTTCCGGACTCTATCCAGCCTTCTATCTCTCTTCTCAATTTGTCATGCCGGGTAAAGTAAGCAACGAGAATAGGAAGACGGAATCGGGTTTGCGTCAGATACTAGTGGTATTCCAGTTCGCCGTTACGGTCTCGGTAATCGCAAGCAGCCTGCTAGTAATGGCACAGATGCGTTTTATTCAGAGCGCCCCATTGGGGTTCACCAAGGAAAACCGCGTAGTTGTTAGCGTTAAGGGAGTGGATTACATAGAGCGCACCGACCTGCTCGCATCGCAGTGGCGCCAGCTGCCACAGGTCGAAGGGGTGAGCCTAAGCGCCGTTACCCCTGCAGTAGACTCTTATTCTGGTAACTGGCTGGTAGAGAACAATGCTGGAGCCCTAGAGCAGCGCTTCCTGAACTTCCAGAATGTGGATACTAACTACCTTAGCGTCATGGACATGGAATTACTGGAGGGTAGGTTCTTTAGCCCTGCAGACCAACGCAATCTCGTGGTGGTCAATGAGGCACTAGTACGGCAGATGGGCTGGGAGGATCCAATCGGCAAGCGCACCGGAATGCCTGCGGATGCGCTGGGCTCAGAAATAGTGGGCGGCGTGGTAAAGGACTTCCACTTTGCCGGTTTACAGTCCGCTATTGGGCCGCTAATACTGCGCCAAACTAATTCGACTTTCTACGGCGTGGTGAGCAACCCCGCCCAACGCGCAAATCAGACCGCTATGTTGACCGTTGCGCTTGTCAGTGGCGCAGACCCCGAGTCGATAGCGCAGCTCGAAGCCCTATGGCGTGCAGTCATCCCGGAGTTGCCTTTCGATTATCGCTACTTAGAGGACATCATTAGCAGTCAATATGACAGTGAGAATCGAATCCTTGATTTCATTGCTGCCTTCGCTGCCGTCTGTATTGTCATTTCATGTTTAGGCCTACTGGGTTTGAGCGCCTACTCAACACAGCGCAGAACGCGCGAGATTGGGATTCGTAAAGTCTTCGGAGCCAACCCAGGACAAGTAATGAGTGTGCTGTTCAGGAATATTTTCGTGACGGTAGCACTTGGCTCGGTAATCGCGTCATTCGTGTCCTATTTCGCCATTACCGCGTGGCTCGAGAATTTTGCGTACCGCGATGAAATCAATCTTTTGGTGTTTCCGGCAGCCTCCGCTTTGGCGCTATTCCTAGCATTCGCGACCATGGCCCTGCAGTCATGGAGCACCATAAGTCAGAACCCAGTACTTGCCTTACGTTATGAATAGAACAAACCATTTTGGCAAATATGAGAAAGGAGCAATGCAATGTTTAGTTATTATCTGAAGACGGCCCTGCGCAGCATCGTCAAGCGTCGCTTGTACTCCTTTGTCAGCATTGCGGGGCTAGCCGTGGGAATGACGGTGAGCATTCTGATCTTCTCCTTCGTACGCTACGAGGCAGGCTTCGACAGCATGCACCCGCAAAGCGAGAGGACCTATCGATTAAACTGGTATAGCGGCACCGATTCTCGCTTCGCTACTTTCTTCAATCCGGTGTCCGAGATGTTGGCAACTGCGATGCCCGAGATCGAAGCCCTCTCGCGACTCTCCGTGAGTACAGAACTCTTTACTGTGGATGGGAACAAGCAGTACCGGCAGCTGAGTATGGTGGATGACGCCTTCTTCAGTTTGTTTGACTACGAGGCATTGGCAGGTGACCCGTCCACCGCCATTGCAGATATTGGTAATGCGGTGATCACCGAGGCGGCCGCTTTACTTATGTTTGGCGAGTCACTCCCCATCGGTCAGGTATTCACAGTGGAGGATACCCACGACTTTCGCGTGGCAGCGGTTATTGCTAATAATCCTGGCAATAGCCATCTGATCTCTAACATCTACGTCAACATTGAAAACCTACCCGCGATTTGGGAAAGGCCCGATTTTTGGGACAACACCGGCTCAGACGTGATGTATCACTATGTGCGCCTTGCCCAAGGAGTAGACCCCGAGCTTGCGACCCGTAATGCACAGAATTATATCGAACAGAATGTATTCGAGCCGGGTACTTCTGCGCGTATCGCGCTACAAGCCTTGCGGGAAATTCATTTCACTACCGATCTACAGAACGAGATGTCCACTCGCGACGATGCATTAGGTTCTGTTAAATCTTTACGCCAGCGCTCTGACATTCTGATCTTCACCGGCGTGGCGATTCTTACTTTGCTGATCGCCGCCTTCAACTTCATGAACCTGCAAGTCGCGCAATTGGCCAAGCGTACCAAAGAGGTTGGTGTGCGACGTATCGCGGGGGCTTCGCGCTCGGGGCTGGCCCTACAGTTTCTTACCGAGACTGCACTCATCGCATTTCTTGCCGCGCTACTAACAATACTCTTATGTGACATGCTCATGCCCTGGTTTTATTCTTTGGTTGCAGGAAATATTGCTGCGGCACCTGTCTACTCCGCCGAGAATATCGGGCTCCTTCTGGCTATGACGCTCATGCTAGGCGTGTTGGCGGGCATCTATCCGGTTGTCACAATGACTAGAGTCTCGCCCTCCGATGCACTGCGCGGGCGCATCATGAAAGGTGTCAGTGCTAGTCGGTTTCGCTCTGGACTGATCGTATTGCAGTTCAGCATTTCAATCGGGCTCATTATCGCAAGCGTTATTGTGAGCACCCAGATTAACTATGCGATGTCCAAATCCCTAGGCTTCGATGCCAGCAACGTTGTTACAGTGACACTGAACGATCAGCAATCGCGCACAGCATACGACACGATACGTAATGAGCTTCTTGGCCTACCGGGAGTTTCTCTAGTTTCGGCCGGGTCTATTATCCCTACGCAGGACCTTTCCGATGGTAACGGGCTGCTCATCGAAGGCGGCGACCCTGCGAACCCCTTATTCACTCGCACCGTGGCGGTCGGTGATGATTACTTTAATAGCCTTGGCATGCAGTTGATCGCGGGCCGCGCCTTAGATTCAGATTATGGCACCGATGTCATGGGAGAGTTCGGCCCGGAGAATACGACTATTGCCGGTAGCATAGTTCTTAACGAAGCTGCGGTGCGTGCGGGCGGATGGAATTCTCCGGAGGATGCTATAGGCGCCAGGTTATATCAGGAAGGCACGTTCATGGGCATGAACTTCCGCATGGATGCCACGGTTGTAGGTGTGGTGGGCGACGCACATTATCAGTCCATTCGCACCGCCATCCAGCCTATATCTTTCACGCTAGGTGGCACGCACAATGTGATGCTAATTAAGCTAAACGGCAATGATGCCAGCGAGACGGTGGCAGCGATCGATCGCGTCTGGCAACGCAATGTCGGCGCACTGCCGATCCAGCTTAGTTTTCTAGCCGATAGCTACACCGCATTCTATTCCGGCGAGAACCGTACCTTCATCCTCTTCATCGGGCTGACTGCGGTGGCCATGTTGATCGCTTGTTTTGGGCTCTATGCGGTAGCCACTTTTATTGCCGAACGCCGCGCTCGTGAAATCAGCATTCGCAAAGTACTAGGGGCGACAGTGCGAGCGCTTGCCGCCATGCTGGCCTGGGATTTTTCGCGCCTGGTCATCGTCGCGAATCTTATTGCTTGGCCCCTTGCGTGGTTCGCCATGCAGCAGTGGTTATCGAACTTTGCCTACCGTACCGACATTAACATTTCGATCTTCTTCTTTGCCGGTGTTGCGACTTTCATTATGGCCTTGGCGACCACCTTTCAACGCGCCTATAGCGTTGCCGTTGCAAACCCAATCGAATCATTACGCTGTGAGTAATTGAGAGAACATGGACAAGCTAATCGAGAAGAAGAAGCGCCCGCTGTGGCAATGGCTCTTATTTGGCGCTGCAGGTGTCGGCGTAGCATGGTCGGTACAGGCGATGTTGGCCGACGCGTCCATTCGCACCTATAGAGTCAACGAGAGCCAGCTAGTTGTCTCCGAAGTATTACATGGCGCTTTCGACGATGTGACCCCCATACGCGGGACTATTCAACCGTTTAACAGCGTCTTTCTGGATGCCGTTAACGGCGGAGTGGTCGAGGCAGTATTAGCCGAGGAAGGCAGCTTTGTAGAAGCTGGGCAACCGCTCCTGCAATTGAGTAACAACGACCTACAACTGCAGGTAGCGAATAACGACACTCAGACCACAGAACAGATAAACAACTTAGCTAACATCAGCAACAACATGGATACCACTAGGCTGATGACGGAGCGTGCCATCATCGACACGGAGTACAACATTATCGTGCTCAAGCGTCAGAAGGAGCGGATGGAAAAACTCATAAGCAGCAATATGATCTCCAGAGAAGAATACGACGCGATCGCGGACGAACTACTGTATCGCCAGAAGATTCATGCCAATCTGTTGGAAAGGCAGGAACTGGAAGACAGGATACGACAGGAGCGCATGGAGCAGATCCAAGGACAGATGGTGAAGCTGCAGGACAATCTCGGCCTGTCTTTGCGCACCTTCGCAGACCTTCTAGTGCGCGCTCCGGTAGCGGGCCAACTAACCTCATTGCCTGTGGAGATAGGCGAGAACAAGAGTCGCGGACAACGCCTAGGGCAGATCGATGCCGTCGATCAGTACAAGATCGTTGCGCAGGTGGATGAGTACTACGTGACCCGTGTGGCACTAGGCCAGTCGGCTCGGTTTGTCCTCGCAGGCGAGCCGTTCAATGCAAAAGTAATGAAGGTATACCCGGAGATTACTAATGGCACTTTCGAGATTGATCTAAGCTTCGAGGGCGAGGCCCCGAGCAGAATCCGCCGCGGTCAAACCTTGCAGCTCGACCTCACTCTTGGCAACCCAGTTGAGTCGCTGTTGCTGCCGCTGGGCGGCTTCATTCAGGACACGGGTGGCAACTGGGTTTTCGTACTGAACGAGGCGGGTGAGTTTGCCACGCGGCGCGATATTGTGACTGGGCGCCGTAACAGCCGCTATGTGGAAGTGCGAGAAGGCTTAGAAGTTGGCGACCGTGTGATCACCTCGAGTTATTCCAATATGGGGGAGATGGAAAGAATTCAATTAACGCCCTAGGTGAGCATAGGGCAGAACGATAAATCCTCTGGTTAAATCGACCACTATGTGGCTTCGTCGCCGACACCGTTCTCTACAAGGACTTCCGGAAAAGCGTATACGCAATAGATATCAATTACTTAGGCGAGTTATTTATCTGGCACACATCCTGCTATCCCAACTTGTCGATCGAATTCGATCAAACTAGCATCAACTCACTCAAACTAGGGGAATCCCAAAAGTGTTACGTAACCTAACTATACTAGCCTTATGCCTGACAATGACCGGATGTCTATTTACTGTCGACTCGCGAGAGAAGTCCAGAACCAATCAGTGGAGCGATGCCGACCTAACTCGTATCGAGATCGGCAAGACCGATGCGGACTGGGTGCGCACCGCGTTCGGTAGCGCACGACAGAAATCGACTGCAGATAACGGCACCGAGATCTGGCGCTATGAAAACGTGAAACAAAGCGAGTCGGAAGTCGGACTGTTTCTGATTTTTCACGTCGACATAGAGCGAGAGGATTCTGAGACGCTGGCCATCGAGTTTCGCGATGGTGTAGTGACAGACTACTGGACTGAATCTCACCGGCACTAAAAGCGCAGCGGTTCTTGGCAACAGATCTTCGACGATAGAAAAACGCTGATAATAGGTTAAGCTCTCAGTGCGGTTGTGCGTGCTCTAACGCAAAGTCGAAATCCGTTTCTTGAAGAGGTTCCCGCATGCCAATCATCGATGTGCATTTGGTCCTTTCGGCTCAGTCCACTGAGTCGAAAGGACTAAGTAAACGCCTAGCCGATGTCCTAGGCCATCTGTTTAGGGCAGACCCCGGTCGCGTGTGGGTTCGGCTGCACACAATGCCTTCGGAACACTACGCGGAGAATCAAACCACTGTTGCACCTCCAGACTTACCAGTCTTCGCCACAGTGCTGCATGCACGCCCACCTAAGGGGCAGGCGCGCGAGGAGGAAGCGCTCGCCATCACCCGTGCGATAGCCGTATGTCTCAATAGACCACCTAGCCGAGTGCATGTCGAGTACGCCGCGAAGGGCGCGGGCCGAGTAGCCTTCGGGGGAAAACTGCTTTGATCAAATTACTCTGACCCCTTTGATCGATCAAATTACTCTGACCCCTTTGATCGGCAGTGCACCTCTATGAAGCAGTTGGTTTTATCGCAATTGGAGAACTCCAAGCTCTGCGAGTTGGCTCGGAATTACGCGTTCAGAATATGACTCTCAGACTAAACTGAAATGCACCTCACAATTGAATGTGGAATGCATTACTCTGCAACTCCGCGCACCGCTTTCGAAAAGTTAGAGCCCCATGAAGAACCCTAAGCATCAAGTGATCCTAAAGTTCACCGCCCTGCTCCTCATCCTAGTAGGCTATTTCGCCTATCTCACTTACCAGTACGATTTCCTGACCGGTGGCGTTGCCGCGTTGATTACATGGAGTTTCTTCGTGCTGTGTACGCCAGTGGCCGATGCGGGCTTTCTATTGGACTTCCCCATACGAGTATTGTTTGGGGTACGCATGGTGCTGTCGGAGATTTTCGTTTGGGCGGTGGCGATCTCCCTCAATACCGTCGCTATGCTGTATTTTCGTGACTACTACCAGACTACGCTTATCACACGCCTGATGGAGTCGATCATTACCACGCCGTTTCCGTATTGGTTCATTGTCTTGCTCTCTGCCATTGGCACATTCCTGTCCATCCGTTTCGGGGATGAGTTAATGGACGTGCTGCACCATAAGGATCGTGAGTTCTTCTATAGCAACCACTTCAAACACGAGATCGTTCTTTTCGTGTTCTTCCTCTTTGTGCTGTTCAGTTACTACGAACTCATCGCCTCACTCGGTATCTCCGTCGCATAGCGCGATCGGGTCCGGCGCAGCTGTTTGGGTTTGCACACAGGCTGAATATTTGTGCTTTGTAGGAAAATATGTTTTCATCGAGCGCCCTTGGAAGGCACGGATTGCACCTCCTTCGGCCATTTTAACTAGTAGCAAGCCCGGCCTGCCGGCGCGATCTTCTCCGCACAAAAAGAATAAAGCATTATGGGCAATTCACTGAATATTCATGACAATTACTCCCTCCTTAAAGGCGGGTTAAAACGCTTCGTGCTCGGCGCTGCCATCCTCGTCTTGCTAAGCGCCTGCTCAGAGCAGCTCTCGTCCAATAGACCCTATATATTGACCACCGCCACCTCTGGCGGCGCCTTCTACCCGATCGGCGTGGCGATGGCGACAATCTCGAAGTCTCAACTTCAACCCAATCACAATATTTCCCTGTCCGCCATTAGCTCTGCCGGCTCGCTCGAAAACGTCAAGCTTCTGCGTGATAACGAGGCACAGTTCGGCATTCTTCAAGGCGTCTTCGCTGCATGGGCCTGGGATGGCGACGGTCCTATACGTAATCCCCAGACAGGCATGCGCAGCGTGAGCGCACTCTGGTTCAACGTTGAACATTTCGTGCTGTTAAGCTCCTTGGTCGAGAATGGCACTATTAGCGATCTGGGCAATCTTCAGGGCGAGCGCTTTGTTCTAGGCGCCCGCAACTCCGGCGCGGAACAGTCTGGCCGCTTCATCCTCGAAACCCTTGGCATCGATTACGAGAATGGTATGAACTTGGCTTATATGGGTTACGAAGGTGCTGCTAGCGCCATGCAGGACGGCAATGTCGTTGGCATGAACGTGCCTGCCGGGGCGCCGACGAGCGCCATCACCCAAGCATTTGCGCAGATGGGCAATGACATTACCTTGCTGACTTTCTCCCAAGAAGAACTAGACGCTCTGAACAAGCGCTATGATCTATGGGACTGGTATGACTTTCCGCCAGGCACCTACCCTAACCTAGATGTGCTCGTGCGCTCCATCGCCTCCCCTAATGTACTGGTGGTGCGTTCAGACGTGCCCGATGAGGTGGTCTATCGAGTCACCAAAATGATCTGGGAAAATCTTGGCACCCTGCAGGATATTCACGCGGCTACCAAAGATATGAAACTAGAGCGCGCACTGCGCGGTATGGTTGCGCCCTTACACCCAGGCGCCTTGCGTTTCTATCGCGAGATTGGCCTCGAAGTACCTCCCCACTTGATTATGGAGTAAGCAGAACCGATGAAATCTCCGTTGTTGCGTTGGGCTGCATTTCTATTTGCGCTATTCCATGTGTACACCAATCTATTCGCCTCGCTCTCTGAGTTGTGGTTTGCCGCCATTCACTTCGGGGGGTTCTGCGCGCTATGCGCATTCAGCGCCAACGAGCGACTACCTGTGGGTGAGGCTGGCACTAAGTTTAAATACGGACTGAATATCGCGCTGGCGGCACTGGCGATCGGCGTTCCCATCTATCTAATGTTGTTCGAGAATGCGCTGTATGCCCGCGAGGCGGAGTTTATAACCTCCGACTATATTGTCTCGGCCATCGCGGTTCTGCTCGCGATTGAGTTCACGCGGCGCACCACGGGTTGGTTCACACCCGTGTTGATCCTAGTCGCACTGGCCTACATCTTGTTCCTCGGACGCTATATCGGCGGCGTGTTCTCCTTTCCTGGTTTGAGTATGGAGACGGTGCTCTACCGCAGCTTCTTCAGCTCGGAGGGCATGTTCGGCAGCACCGCCAATATCTCCGCTACCTATGTGTTCATGTTTATCCTGTTCGGGGCCTTCTTGCTCAAATCCGGCGCTGGGGATTTCATCGTGCGCTTGGCGCGCTGCCTCGCCGGGCGCTTTACCGGCGGCGCCGGCCTAGTCGCGGTTATCGGCTCGGGACTGATGGGCTCTGTCTCCGGCTCCGCAGTAGCCAACACCGTATCCACAGGCGTGATCACCATCCCTATGATGAAGCGTTCTGGCTTCCCTCCGCAGTTCGCAGCGGGGGTCGAGGCGGCCTCGTCCACGGGCGGCGCACTGATGCCCCCTATCATGGGTGCGGGAGCATTCGTGATGGCAGGCTACACGCAGCTCCCCTATACCCAAATCGTGGCGGTCTCCATTCTGCCCGCTATGCTCTACTTCCTTACTGTCGCCTTTTTCGTGCGCATCGAAGCCAAGCGCCTCGGCCTGACCCCCGACAACATTGAGCAGTCAGAGAAAGTACGTGATGTATTGAAGGAGGGCTGGCATTTCATTCTACCGCTGGGTGTCCTCGTGGGCAGTCTCCTGATCGGCTACACCGCTCTTCTGGCGGCGGTATTCGCTATCGGGGCCACCATCGCCGCCTCGTGGATATCGTCAACGCCAATGTCGCTGCAAGATTGCTTCGATGCCACCGTGGACGGGGTGCGCAATATGACAGCCACCGCACTACTGCTAGTGGCGGTGGGCCTCGTGATCAACGTGGTCACCACCACCGGGGTGGGCAATGCCTTCTCTTTGATGATAGTGGAATGGGCGCAGGGCAGCCTATTGATCACCATTGCGCTAGTGGCACTAGCCTCTTTGATCCTAGGCATGGGCCTACCGGTAACCGCATCCTATATCGTATTAGCCACGCTCTCTGCACCCGTGATCTATGACCTGATTGCCCAGGACTATCTGCTACAAGCGCTGCAATCCACAGACCTATCCACCTCGGTAAGGGCCACACTGAGTCTGTTCGGCGGCGACCCAGTAGTAGCACTGCGCGAGATGCCCTTGGAGATGCGGCAGATTTTGCGCACAGAGTTGCTTGACCCCGCAGTGCTGGGCGGCATGTTGTTGAGCGCTCACCTGATCATTTTCTGGCTCTCGCAGGACAGCAATATAACGCCTCCCGTGTGTTTGGCCGCCTTCGCCGCGGCGGGTATCGCTGGCACTAAGCCTATGGCCACAGGGCTGACCTCGTGGAAGCTGGCAAAAGGGCTCTACCTGATCCCCATTCTGTTCGCATACTCTCCACTGATCTCCGGCACTTGGGCAGAGCGGCTAAGTGTCTTTGCCTGGTCCAGTCTTGGGCTCTATGCTCTGGCTGGCTTGTTGCAATGGCGCCTAGACAAGCCCCTTACCCCATTAACTGCCGCAATGTTGCTCTGTGCAGCCGGATTATTGATGTGGGCACCCCTCACGACGATTTACCATATCGTCGGCGCTGGGTTACTCTTCGCTGTGATGTTCTGGCAAAAACGCACTCTCGCCTAAACCCCTTCACCGCGAGCACTGATCGATGTTTTCAGAGAAAGAGTTAAATCTCGACGAGACCGAACTCCGGGAGCTGGTAGCAATGCTTTCCGAGGAACAGCGAGCGGCCTATCAGCGGTGTGAACAAGCAGCCATCAAGCGCCCCACGACCTATGCGGCACTCAATACTCTATTCTTCCTCGGCGCCCAGCACTTCTATCTGCAGCGCTGGATGCGCGGCTCAATTAGCCTCGCACTAGGCTTGACGGTCGCCTTTTTATTGCTAAACGGCCAGATACTTTACGGCTTCGCAGTCCTACTGGCCTTAGCGATCGTGGATATCCCTCAGCTACTCAATTACGAGCATTTAGTTCATGCGCGCAACAATAATTCGATGCGTCAGTGTTTAATCCGCGTCAAAAAATCACTGCGGTAAACCATTCCAGCTCATGATAGGATGCCCGGCCTAAGCGGAATATCGCTCCAATTCTCGTGATTCACCCAGTTCGAACAACACCGCAAGGCGGAGTAGGACAGTACATAGTGGCATTGACTCTGGTTTTTTTTGTAACAGGCCTCCTGATACTCGTGGGCGGCGCCGAAAGTCTCGTTCGTGGTAGCTCAGCACTCGCCCTTCGCCTTGGCATCACTCCCCTAGTGATAGGCCTGACAGTGGTCGCCTTTGGCACCAGTAGCCCCGAATTAGCTGTAAGTATCGAATCAGCACTTAGTGGCAGTAGCTCTATTGCCTTAGGCAATGTGATCGGCTCAAACGTCGCCAATATCGGCCTGATTCTCGGCATCACGGCCATAATTCGGCCGATGTCGGTGCAGCCATCCCTGCTTAAACAACAAATCCCCCTGATGATCGCGATCTCCTTCGTCATCTGGGCAATGGCCGCGGATATGGCCATTACATTCTGGGACGGTTTCATTCTTGTCGCCGCCCTGATTGGCTTCCTTCTGCACAGCTACCGTAGCTCTAAAGACAGCCCAGAAGACGAGGAAGTACTGCCCTGTGAGGTGCAGACTTTAAAAGACAAAACTTGGTTCTGCATACTGCTCATCCTCATCGGCTTAGCAGGCTTGATCGGCGGCGGCATGTTGTTCGTGCGCAGCGCTGTAGAGATCGCGCAAATCTACAATGTCGACGAGGCCATAATCGGCCTTACCATCGTCGCCATCGGCACCAGCATGCCAGAGCTCGCAACCTCCGTAGTGGCCGCCATACGCAAAGAGTCCGATATCGCCATCGGCAATATCGTCGGCTCCAACATTTTCAACATCCTCGCCATACTCGGCATCGCCTCCCTGATCAGCCCACTATCGGGCCTTGGGTTCAGCACTGCCGACTATGTGGTAATGATTAGTTTTGCCGTTATTCTGCTGCCCATGGCGTGGAGTGGTAGAACCCTGAGTCGCCCGGAAGGCACTGTACTGTTGCTGGGATATCTAAGCTATATGGCCTACATCTGGCCATAACGCCCGCCGGCGTTGAGCGCGATGCTTTGCAACTGAGACTGGTCGCCAAGGGCTTGCTTTAAGCCGTTGAATGCAAGGGCCAGTAATGTCAGTGAAGTCGAGAAACATATCTGCAGGAGCTCAATTATGCGGCGTCTAATGGCCCTGCTACGCGAGCGCTTCCCTCTTAGCACCCAAGGGCTCGCGGTTCTATTGATCGCGATTGTGGCATTGCAGCGTTATGGCTATGGCCGCATGGATCTGGTCGTTTTCGCGCTCGCCGTATGCGCCCTCGCTATCGTGTGTTTCTCTTCGGTGATCGTGCTACTCGGCGGCCTAATCCTACGTCACCAAATTCGCCATACCCTCGAGATGGAAGCCCTTTTGCGCCGCAACACGCCGCGCATCAAGGTCGAGGCGGGCTACCCAAATGAGACGGGCTTTAGCCTTTCCACTATGCCTTGGCTGCCACTGATCGGCGTCACCTGGGAGATCGTTCATCCCGATGCCATCGAGAATCGTAATCGCCTCTCCGAGGACGAGCAGCGCTGGGAGGAGGAGATAATTCCTCGCAAGCGTTGTCGTACCCAGCAGATTACCCGACGTTTTACTGTGCGCGACGTATTGGGCTTTAGTCGTTTCACCTGGCGCTTCACCCAGGAAGGCGAGCTCCTAGCGCTGCCTCAGGCCGGCAATATCCGAGCACTGCCCCTACTGCGGTCCTTGACCGCGGAGGATGGCATTCCTGACCCTGGGGGTAACCCAGAAGGGGATCGCATGGAGATACGCCCTTATGTGCCAGGAGACTCGGTCCGTAACATCATGTGGAAGGTCTATGCGCGCAATCGCCTTCTCAACGTGCGCCTGCCCGAACGTAGCGTCTTTCACAGTAGCCGCACACTCGCCTACCTTGTCTCCAGCCCTAACGACGAGGCTGCAGCGGCAGTGGCTCGCGTAGCGGTAGAATCGGGCGCACTGGGGGATGATTGGCTGTTTAGCGCCGATGGCAGCGATAACGCAAGCGGGCAGGTAGACGAAGCCTTAGAGATCATCGCGGGTTCCCGAGCAATAAATGGCCTCCTGCCCTACGGACTCGATGCCTTCCTGCAGCGCCACGGCAGCCAAGGCAGCACGCACTGCATCGTGTTCGTCGGGGCACAAATGGCCCCGTGGCTACCGCAGCTGCGGGCCAGCATCGCGCGCTTTAGAGTGCGCTTCTCAATCGTGCTTGCAACCGATGGTTTGGCTACCGAAGAGGCGCCCAAGGCATGGCAGCGCTTGCTGTTTCGCGGCTCAAGTAGCTCTGACAAGCATGAGGTTGGGCACACCTCTGTTGCGGATTTGAGCCGATTATTGACGCAAGTCGGTCAGCTTGTAGAATCGACCCTTGTTGTTGATCGCGATACAGGGCAGAGTTTCGACAAACGAATGAACAGAATCTAGGGGAGCCACGTATAGTTCTCCACAGAGCTAATAAGCGAATGCTATGAGCAAAGACAAGACACAGAGGCAATTACTACCCACCAGTCTGCGGGCACTCATCATCGCCAGCAGCTACTGGGTATTGAGCATTTCACTGACAACCCAGAACGGCTCCATCGCTGCCTTCGTCGGCTGTGTCATAAGCTGTTTTCTCGTTGACGCCTATATCGACCGCCCCCCCTTGCGCAATCTGCGCCTAGGGGTGATCGCCATTATCGCTATCGTCGTCCTCGCCGTAGGCGTCTCACTCAGCGCGGCCCTTACTTCCAACATTACCCTCGCCAACACAATGGGGCCAATGGTCGCCTACGAAACAGGTGAAGTTCTGCAATGGTTTATCTTTAGCGCCAGCCTAAGCTTATTGCTGCGCGCTATCGCACAACGCACGGACTTTGGCCGGGTATTAGAGATTCTATTCGTCGCCACCGCCTTCGTTATTACCCTTTCGGCCCACCGCCAGGGCATGATTCATCGGCCCTTTTTCATCGGTGATTTCGCCCTTACCCGCGGCATAGACCCAAGCTCTATCCTGATGGCCTTCGGCTGTGTTGCCGTACTGTCTTTAGCAGCGTTGCTGATGATCGAACACAACCACCGCCGCTTGCCCTACCACTTCTCAGTTCTTGGCGTGCTTTGTTTCTCTTTGCTGGTTTATGTGCAGTTCTTTGGCATGCCCACGCCGCGCATGACCGATGACCTTGGCCTGACCGGGGCTGCTAGAGGCGCGGGTGGTGCGCCGGACGAGAACCCCTTCCGCGATGGCGAGAACGACACAAGTGATATGCAGGCGCCGGTAGCCGTTGTTCTCTTCCGCGACGACTATGAGCCAGCTGGTGGTGCGTATTACTTCCGCGAATCGGCCTACTCTGAGTTCAACGGCACCATGCTAGTAGTGCCCAATCGCGAGGACATGGACGAGGACCTAATCGAGTTCTTCACGCCCACGCGTGTCGAAATCAACGAGCCTTTAGACGCGCCAGAGCTACGCAGTACCGTGCGCACTACCATCGGCCTGTTAGCGCCACATCGAACCCCTTTCGGCCTCGACACGCCTATCGCTTTCGAGAACACGCCGAATCCGAACAATCTGCGTTTCAAGCAAACCTACGACGCATACTCTATGGTGCCGCAATACGATTTCTCGGATCTAATAGGCCGCGAATCGGGCGACCCAGACTGGACGCCGGCACAGCGCCAGGCCTATCTTGAATTGCCGGCAGACCCTCGCTATAAAGCCCTTGCCGAAGAGATCTTGACCACCCTGCGACCAGAGTTTGCAGACGACCCCTATGCCAAGGCGCTGGCGATAAAAGACTATCTAGACCGTAACGGCATCTACAGCCTCAAGAACGAGCACGCCTATGCCGATGACCCTGCAGCCTCATTCCTGTTCGGAGATCTCACCGGTTATTGCATGCACTTCTCTTTTGCAGGCGCCTATTTATACCGCGCCATCGGCCTGCCTGCCCGCGTGGGCATCGGCTATTCCGTACCCGCGAGCAATCGGGCCGGCGGCTCCTCACTATTGATTCAAGCGATCAATGGCCACGCTTGGCCAGAGATCTACCTTGAGGGCGTCGGCTGGGTTATCGTCGATCCCGCGCCTTCGCGCACGCTAGTGGATATGTCGGTAGACCCTCAGAATAGCCTGCAACAGTTACTAGGCGATATGCTCCGTGACGAATCCTCCTTCGACGATTTTGTCGCCTCTGCCCAGGGCAGCGCATTCCCCATAGCGATCATAGTGCGAAGCATCGCCCTGTTGCTCCTAGCCTTATTACTGCTAGCCTACACTGTGAAGATTTACCGCTTACGCGCCCCCTACTATGCTGCACCCACGCAGCGTTACCGTTTGAGTTATCGCGCCGCTTTAGACAACTTAAGTGCGCATGGCCTACGCCGTCGCTACGGAGAGAGTCGCGAGGGTTTCGCGCAGCGATTGAGCGCCATGACACCCTCTTTCTCTACGATGACCTATTCCCATTTGCGCAGGACACTTGGCGCGCAGGTAATAGATCCGCAAGAAGCGCAGATCGTGTCCGTGGACATGGCGCAAGACATCGACTGGTTGGCGCTGGACAAGCGCATCAAACAAGAGATTCGTCAGCACAAGCCCTTGTGGCGGCGTACGCTTGCCGTCCTCAATCCTGTCTCGTGGCTGCACACCCATTGAGACTTACACTAAACAATTAGCACAGAAAGCAGCACTCGCCATTGCATGGCGGCGAGGCACTGGAGAGTAGGAATGACACTGGAAGCCACAAGTGAAGAGAGCCGGGTAGAAGACGACGCGAATCAAGCCGAAAGTAGTGCCGCGCCCGCTGCACAGTCCGTAGCGTTGCAGCATGCCCTGTCGATATTGCGCCGCCTGTCCGAGGCGGTGAAACGCCAAGTGCTCGGCCGCGACGACGTGATCGAATTGGTCATAATCGCCCTAGTGGCAGACGGGCATGTACTGCTTGAAGACTTCCCAGGCTCGGGCAAGACCACCCTTGCAAAAGCTTTAGGCGAGGCCATTGTGACTACGAACGAGGGCGACGACGATGGCAGTCTAGGCGCCATCGTGCCGTTCCGGCGCATACAGTTCACACCGGACCTACTGCCCTCGGATGTCACAGGTGGCTCTGTGTTCGATGCCAATGCCAATCACTTCCACTTCCGGCACGGACCAATATTCGCCCACGTAGTGTTGGCCGACGAGATTAACCGTACCTCTCCCAAAGTGCAGTCGGCGATGCTCGAGGCCATGGGCGAGAAACAAGTGACGGTCGACAATGCTACCTATCACTTAGACAAACTCTTCTTCGTGATCGCTACGCAGAACCCACTAGACTTGGTAGGGACCTACCCACTGCCGACACCACAACTCGATCGCTTCCTGTTCAAGATTACGATGCAGCATATCGAACGCGATGCCGAACTCGACGTCTTAGATAGTTATAAGAGCCGCCGCGACCCAGTGGCCGCCGACAAGCTGCAAGTTGCACGTGCGGAAGTGCTCAAGGCTCGGGAGACTATCGATCAAGAGGTGGTCATTAGCACTGCAATCAAGACAGCGCTTGTCGACATATCGCGTAATCTGCGCTCCGACGAGCGTGTCTTGCAAGGTAACTCAACCCGCTCCATGGTGCTGATGCTGCCGGCCCTACAGGTCTTAGCGACTCTGCGCGGACGCAGCTTCGTAAGTGCCGAGGACATCGAGACCTTGCTGCCACGAGTGCTCGGCCACCGTGTTGAATTAGCTCCGGGCGTGGCCGATCTTAGCCGTGTGCTCAAAGACTGCATGCGCGAACCCATGGAGCAATTGGCGCGGGCAACCCTGCGCTAGGGACCCCCGATGAACTCCCTCGTAAGTCGACTCAGCCTTTGCCTTAGTAGCCTGTACTTAGTGGCCATGACCGCTATGCCTGCACACGCACAAGACGGGCTCGATGCACTGGAACTGCCAAGCACCTCCTCGGTCTGCTTCGGCATGCTCGGCATCTCTGAGCAGAAGGCCTTGCAGATCTGCGATGCGCTGGCACTGAAGGAGAACGTCAAGGCTCGCGAGCTAGCACAGCGCTGGATAGCAGAGGAGCCACAGTCAGCCGCGGCTCAATTCGCACTGGCCGAAGTCTTAGTAAATGTAGAGGGCAACCTAGCCCGCGCACTTTTCCATCTGAACCGAGCCGAAGAATTGACTAACTACTCTTCTATGGGAAGAGCGATGGCCGCAGGCAATGCGGAGTGGCATTTCCTAACGCTCTCACAACTCTCTTACGTCAATCAACTCATGGGCAATCAAGAGGCCTCGCTGCTCTACCTGGATAAGATGGAGGATATCTACGGTCAGGAGATGGAGTCATTCCGAGGCTGGCCACTGATCAAGATGCAACGCTGGGACGAGGCCCGCGCTAGCGCCAATAGTGTGCTGGCCAATAGCAATGACCCGCGTGAGCGCAGCCGCGCATGGAACACTCTCTGCGCGGTGGAGCTCGCCAGCTTACGCCCGGCGGAATCTCTAGAGGCCTGCGACAACACAATGAACGAGGATGATGCCTTAGCCAGCGATGACAACGGCAGAGTCGATACCGTCTATTTGATGAATGCCGCCGAGGTGGCCTTGAGCATGTTGCGCGCTCAAGATGCCGAGAATTATCTGACCCGCGCTACGCGCTTCCTCAATCCGGACAGCGTGGGCGACCCGTGGATTAACTTGCTGTACTTGTACATGAACCAGAGTCGCTTCGATCAGGCCCGCAGCGCACTGGATGGACTACTGGTGTGGCGCGATCAGCAAGAGCCGATTGTGGGAGTCATGAACCGCGCCGAGCACTTCCTAGTAAGCGCCACCTTCCTGACGTTGGCAGGCTATCCAGAGGATGCCGCAACGCTCAGCGCCACAGCTCTGAACCAACCCGACCGCACGGGCTCTTTCAGTGCCGACGAGGCACAGAAAGACTCCATCGCCGCACTCATCAATCACATCGCTAACCGCACGGCCTACGAGAAGAAACTGGAAGAGGCGAGCTGGCTCGACTTTCCCGAGTCTCTCAACGCCCGCGTCGATGCACTAGGCTTCTGGTTCAAGTCGTGGCGCTCCGGTCGCCATGCCGCCTCACTGTTCGCCGACCCACAAACGCTGATGAACCGACTGCGCCCCTATGCGCCGCTGGATGTGCATATTCCCGAATGGGTTGAACCCGATTTAGTCACGCTATTAGGCCCTGGCGTGATCTCCTCGATACTGGAACAGACACGGGAAGCCGGCGCGTTCCGCCTCAACGAAGGCTATTACTTCGCCTATCGCGTGGAGGTCAATGCGCTCAAAGGCCAAGATAGCGAACTGCTGCGTAACGCGGAGCGCGCAATGAGCCTGTTGCCCGCCGAAGAGGTCATGCTGAAGGCCCGCCTATCCGCTCGCGTGGCCGATGTGGCATGGCGACAAGGCAATATGGAGGTAGCGCTTAGCAATTACGAAGAAGCCTATAAAGCGGACCCAAGCCTGCTGCGCCGCCTTGGTCTTGCCCTACCCGTACGCATCACTGGAGTAGATGCTGCATTCGAGCGAAAGGTGATAGATTATCTTACAGACTCGCCACGGTTTCGTGCCGACCCTAACGGCTTGAATCTGGAGGTTTTCCCTCAGAACGAACTCACTATTTGTCTTAGTTCACGTGGCGGTGTACCGCTGTCTTGTGTGCAGATGGGAGACTTCGATGAGACAATGACACTGACTCCAGAGCAACAACTGGTGCAAGAATTCCACGCAAAAACCTTCGGCTTGGGGTACGATATCCCCCAATCTCAACGGACGAGATTGCTTGGTTCCAGTGTGATTCTCAGCTCCCAGAATAATACCGATGCGCGGCAAGACCGCGACTCCGTGCTGCGCCCTTAGCAGCCAAGGCTACCTTATGACCGTTCCAATACAGAGCCTCTCGAGAGGGCTCATTTTACTGCTTGCTATGGTTTCGGCCCTCGGTCCGATCGCCATGCAAATCCTCCTGCCCGGCGTCCCGATCATTAAAGAGAGTTTCGGTGTCAGCACCAGCGTTGCGCAATTAACACTTAGCCTATCGATGGCGTCCATCGCCCTGGCCACTCTAGTTTATGGCCCAATGTCAGATCGCTATGGCCGACGCCCAGTACTCATTACAGGTATCAGCATCACTATCATCGGCTCGGTCCTGTGCGTCTTGGCGCCGACTATCGAGTTATTGATCGCCGGCCGCGTGGTTCAGGCCGCCGGCGGCGCCGTTGGCTTGGTTGTCGCCAGAGCCATCGTGCGGGATGTATATGATGCGCGCGAGTCGGCCTCTGTGATCGCGACGCTTGTTATGGTGATGGTGGTCATGCCGATGTTATCCCCCGCAGTGGGCGGTGAGCTGATGGTGCGCTATGACTGGCACTCGGTGTTCTATCTAGTCGCCGCACTAGCAAGCATTATGCTTGGCCTGCTTTTATACCTTCTGCCAGAGACGCTACGCGAGCCGGTGCCCTTCACGGGCGTTAAGAATCTTCTAGACTCCTACATCACGCTGCTCAAGAACCCATTGTTCAGCGGTTATGGCCTGAGCGTTGCCTTTGTCTCAGTGGTGTTCTTCAGCTTCATATCGGCTGCACCGGAGATCATGGTCAGCGTATTGGAACGCCCCGCTACCGAATACGGCTATTACTTCATCAGCGTGCCGCTAGGCTTCATGATCGGCAACTACGTTACTCGTAATTATGGGCAACGCTTTGGCATCCATCGCATGATCGACTATGGTTCGCGCATCTCCATCTTCGGCATCGCGCTAGCCATCGCGATTCATAGCGCGGGTTTCACGCATCCGGCAGGGTTATTCTTCCCCGTCGCCTTTGCGATTTTCGGCAACGGCATCACCCTGCCCAATGCTCAGGCCGGCGCTCTCAATGCCGCGCCTAAATTGGCAGGCAGTGCGTCTGGTTTAACGGGTTTCATGCAGATGGGATTCTCGGCGGTCGCAGCGCAGGCCGTGGCGCTGATATTCAATGGCACAGTCTATCCGATGCTCCTGCTTATGCTGGTGGCATCGGTGTTGTCATTGGCTTTCTTCAAGGCGATGGTGCCCAAGGGGCACGAGTGAGCTAGTTGGTATAAGTTTCGAGGATATTCAGGGCGTGGTTCTTGATGTGGCGAAGTGACACAAACATATCGCTATAGGCCTGGGCTGCCAGAGACTGACAAGTGCCTGACTTCAAGCGCTCCATGTGTTCGTCGCGCATATTATTCGCCACCCTGTTCAAGCGCTTCGACTCTTCCATCAAAGTAGTGATGCGCGTGCTGTCGGCACGTTTCTTACGCGCGGCGCATACTCGGCCAACGAAACTGTCCACTTCGTTAAGGAATGCTTCTAAGTCTGCCCATGCTGCCGGGCTTAGTGATTCTTTTTGCTTGTACAGGCGTGCGCGGTAAATACTAAATGACTGCAGGCTATCGGCAATACTCTCCATCTCGTCGGCCATACGGATCAAGCCATAGGCGCGGGCAGATTGTCCCTGCGTGACCGAATCGGTTAACAGCGTGGTGACGAAGTTGATCATCTCTTCTTCGATATTGTCAGTGATGTCCTCGAGATGATTGATGCGTTCAAACAGGTCTTTGTCGTGGGACTCCTTAACGGTGTATTCCTTCGTAAGATTGAACATCTCGCGGGTAATCTCCACCAGATTGTCCATCTCTAGGTCTGCCTGCTGTAAGGCCACCTCAGGCGCCATTGTAGAGCGATTGCCCAGATACTTAAGCTTGTGAATCTCCTTCTCGCCACGGCTAGGTATCAACCAAGTCACGAACTTCACGAGGTAGTCGATCAAAGGAATCCACAGCAATACATTCAACACGTTGAACATGGTGTGAGCGACGGCGATATGCCATGCAATATTGGGTCGGTTACCGGAAGCATCAATCGCATCGGCAGGATTGGCCACCAGCCATTCGATGAACCCCACATAGTAGGGGAACATGATTATAAATATCACTGCTCCAAGCAGGTTAAAGATTGCGTGCGCACGGGCCGTGCGCACCGCTGACGTATTCGCCCCAATGGCTGCCAATTGCGCCGTGATGGTGGTACCAACGTTCTCGCCGATGATCAGAGCGACTGCCGTGTTGAAATCGATCACGCCGGTAGAGGCTAGCGTGATGGTAATGCCCAGCATCGCCGAGCTGCTCTGAATAATGACAGTCAGTAAACAGCCAATCGCGACACAAGCCATTAAGCTGCCGAGCGTCTGTGCATCGAATAGATGCAAATAAGAGATGAAGTTCTGGTCTGAGCGCAACGGCGCAAATGCCCCGCTCATGAACTCGAGACCAGTAAAGATCAAGCCTAGGGCAACGAGTGTCTTACCAATGGCGCTAGCGCGAGCAGACTTGCCCGCCATCATTGGGTAGATGCCAAGGCCGATCAGGAGCAAGCCGTACTTGCCCACCTTGATCGAGAGGATCCAGCCCGTCACTGTGGTACCGATATTGGCCCCGAGAATGACCCCGATAGCCTGCTTCAACTCCATTAGCCCCGCGTTAACTAGGCTGACGGTCATAACCGTGGAAATACTGCTGGACTGCACAACCACCGTGATGCCAACACCGGCTAATACGGCGAGGATACGATTTTTCGTGAAAGTGGCGAGAATACGCTGGATAGCCTCGGTGCTGCCGGACTGTAATCCTTCGGAAAGGAATTTGAGGCCTAGGAAAAAGACCCCTAAGCCGCCGATGGCAGTATATGCAATATCGAAATAATTCATTGGCGCGAAGTCTATGCAAAGCTCAGCGACATTACAAATTCTTTGCAAAAATATTACAGGCTTGTTTCATTTCGCCCGGCTTCAGCCCCACTCAAGCTATGTGATCGGCAGGACCAATAACCGTGCTGAGCACTGCAGTCACTACGAGTATCACCAAGGCAAGGCAAATTTCCCCCTTGATGGAGCGCCGCAGAGGCTGTGATCCGGCCCTGTAGAGCGCGGGAACTAGGCGAAACTTATTGAGTGCAGCCAAGGCGAGGAGACATAGCACTAAGACGATTTTCAGCGACAGCAAGCGGCCGTAGGGCGATGTATATAGCTCAGCAACAGAGCCCAATAGCGCTGTGAGTAGATATCCGCCCGCCACTACTAGGCCGAGCGTAATGCCCCAGCCATAGTCACCGAAACGCTTCATTAGAGGCGCTATGGCGCTGGCCGGCTCGGTGCGGCACAGCAGTAATAAGGGGTAGAGGGCGCCAATCCACATGCCCACTAAAAGCACATGAACCGCGATAAGAAGCTTCGCAAGCAAGTCTAAGTTCGCAACATGGCCCAGTACCGAGAAACCAACGCCACATAGCATTAAGCCAAGGCACCACATTAGAACCAGAGTAGTTGGGAGGGTAGGCGACGACGCGCCGGTTAATTTGCCGCGATAGATGAACAGAAACAGGCCGATCAACACGAAACCGGCCAAACGTAGGCCAACGCCGGAGCCGATTGGCGTCTGTGCCAGCAGTCCTATCATGAAGCCATCGACCATGCCTGCCAAGCCGTTCTGATTGACTTGGCCTACCTGCAGGAGGAAGAACAATATTATGGCGAGCTTGCCAAAACCGCTTGCAGCAAGCAGGCCCCGCACGAGAGGAATACGGGCCTTCGCAGACCACTCAATCGCGACCAACCCCTGAGGGTTTCGGCGCGAACCCAAAAGCAATACGAAAAACCCGCCAGTGAGGCTGACGAAACTGATGTAAGCGACAAACTTACTCAGCAGTATCGCCAGCTCCCAAGACCAGTCACCCATGTCGATTAATGACTGTGGGCGTCTTGGCTGTGCGCCTCGTCATGACTGTGTGATGCATCGTGTGCGTGGTCGTCCATGTCACCATGGCTCATGACGGCAGCGGGTGCATTCGGGTCTACTGTGAAGCCAAACTCATTGCTTACAGAGTGTCCGTCGGCGCCGATCGCAGTCCAGTTGACGACGTATTGGCCTGCCGCCATGAACGGCATTGGCATATGAAAACGCGCCTGCGCATCTGCTACAGGAGTAAAGCCGATATCGAGCTCACCGCTTGCGCCGGTGACGCTAACACGCACTAAGCGCACGGCATCCCCGAAGGTCAGCATAAGGACCGATGGCGAGGAGACCGTCTCGTCGACCTGCGGAGAACTCATACTCAGATGGGTATGGGCGAAGGCTGCGCTCTGAATGCCAAGCGCCAACACTAACGTTGTTAACATCTGCCAAATTGATACTTTTTTCATGTCTCACCTCTATGTGATCGCGGAGTTGCTATCCAAACTGCGATAGTACAGTTGTGGCGCCCTACTAGCATTGTTCCATTGGCGCACTGTGCTGCGCAGTGTAACCGAAGCGCCTGTTAAAGCTAAGCTTTTCGCTGCGCCGTGCCCGCGGCAATTTGTCGCGGTTTGGAACTACAGTAATTGGTAGGAGATGAGATGGCCCCCTCTTCCCCTGTCGGCCCTTGATGGCCAAAATTGATTTGAGTCCGGCTCGTATCGGATGAATCAATTCACAAAGAGAAAGAGGGGTCCATCTCATCTCCTACCATCGTTTCTTTATAGCAAAAGCCCCCTTAATGGCACCTGAACTACTTAGCATGCGTCGAAATATGAAGCGATCTGATAGAATTGCGGGATGACTAAAAAAGCCCCCAAACGCCAGCCCCTGCTAATTGCCAATAATTTCCACCCAGAAACGATTGCGCTATTGGACCAAGAATACGACACCCACAAGCTTTGGCTCTTAGAGTCGCCTCAACAGCAGCGCGACCTGATAGCCAAGCTCGCGGACACTTGTGTAGCCGTTGCAACAGCCTCCTGGACCACTGATCCGCTGATCTATGAACTGCCCAAGCTAAAGCTCATTAGCTGTTTCGGCGTAGGCGTCGATGGCATCGACTTCGGCATCACTAAGGCTAGAGGCATAGAGGTTAGCAACACCCCTACCGTGCTCAATGACGCCGTCGCAGATCTCGCCATGGGCTTAGTACTAGCCACTTCGCGCAACCTAATAAACGCCGATGCCCACGCCCGCAAAGGCGACTGGGAGCTCGCGCCCTTTCCGTTCGGCCGCAGCTTGACCGGCAAGACACTAGGCATCATCGGCCTAGGCGCAATTGGCGAGGAGATTGCGCTACGCGCACTGGCCTTCCGCATGAAGATTGCCTACCACAATCGTAGCCGTAAAGACCTGCCCTTCCCCTATTTCGACTCCATCGCCAAACTGGCGAAGGCCAGCGATATCTTGCTATGCATGCTCCCCGGCGGCAGTGCCACCGAGAAGATCATCGATAAGAATATCTTCGAGGCCTTAGGCCCAGACGGGATATTTATCAATGTGGGGCGAGGCAGCTGTGTCGATGAGAATGCGCTGATTGCAGCCCTGAGCAGTGGCCAAATCGCCGCCGCCGGCCTAGACGTCTACGCCAAGGAACCCCATGTACCTGACGCATTGGCGCAATTGCCCAATGCCGTACTATTCCCCCACATAGGTAGTGCGACGGTCGAAACCCGCCGCGCCATGGGGCAGTTAGTGGTAGACAACCTAGGGGCATTCTTCGACCACGAAGACTTGCTCACCCCTATTTGATGCACTGTTTTATTGCTGCCCTTCAACTGAGAGTTAGTTACAATGGGCGGACAAACCGCAAACAAGCAAGTGGAGCGAACCATGAGATTACTGACTAGCCTTCTTACAGCAGCCTTCTTCGTGGTGGCCTTCCCCGTTGCAGAGACCCTCGCCCAGAATCAACCCGGCTTCCGCGTTGAGAAAGTCGTAGAGGGTATCGATGTGCCCTGGGGCATGGCCTGGTTGCCAGACGGCGACATGCTAGTGACCAATCGCGACGGCCAACTCTACCGCGTGCACGATGGTCAGCTCAGTGCGCCATTGGGCGGAGTCCCCGAGGTACACGTTAACGGCCAAGGCGGTCTGCTGGACATCGTCCTGCACCCCAATTATGCCGACAACGGCTGGCTCTATATCTCCTACTCTAGCCCCGAAGGCGTTGGCGAGGGCAGCCACACCGCAATCATGCGCGCCAAGTTACAAGGGAATTCTCTGGTAGAGCAGCAAGTCCTCTATAAGGGCGAAGGCAACACCAGCAGTGGCGCCCACTACGGCAGCCGCATCGCCTTCGACCGTGAAGGCTATCTGTACTTCTCTATCGGTGAGCGCGGCGCACACTTCGAGAACGCACAGCAGCTAGACCGTGACGGCGGCAAGATCTACCGACTATTCGATGACGGCCGCGTGCCACAAGACAACCCCTTTGTGAGTACCACCGGTGCCAAGAGCGCGGTGTACTCCTATGGCCATCGCAATCCACAAGGCTTGGCGATGCACCCAATTACCGGAAAAATCTGGGAACACGAGCACGGCCCAATGGGCGGCGACGAGATCAACATCATTAAACCAGGCGTGAACTACGGCTGGCCTATAATCGGCTATGGCATCAACTACAACGGCGAACCACTAGCAGTGGCTACCTCCCGTCCCGGCATGGAACAACCTATATTCTACTGGGATCCTTCTATTGCGCCCTCGGGCATGGCCTTCATCACCAGCGACAACTACGGCGCGGAACTGAAGAACCACTTATTGGTGGGCTCTCTTAAGTTTCGGTATATGGTGCACCTCGTCCTGGACGGCGATCGCGTCGTCGCCAATGAGATTGTGTTTCCCGGCATAGGCCGCGTGCGTAATATCAAGCAAGGACCCGATGGCTATATCTATGTCGCCACTGAGGGCGATGGCATCATCCGCATCTTGCCGGAGTAAAGAACCAACCAACATCTGTTAGCACTTTTAATGGAATTGAGAAATGACGGACGAACTACTTGCTGGCTACCAGCGCTTTAAAAACGGCTATTTTTCAGAGAATCGCGAGAAGTTACGCCAACTCGCAGAAGAGCAAAAACCCAAGCACGTGTTGATCACTTGCTGTGATTCACGCATGGAACCCGCTCTAATTTTCGACACAGAACCGGGCGAGTTATTCGTAATTCGCAACGTCGCAAACCTAGTACCCCCTTACGAAGTCGAAGGTTCGTACCACGGCACAAGTGCCGCGTTAGAGTTTGCGATTACAGTTTTGGAAGTACCCGAGATCATCGTTCTTGGTCACTCTCGCTGCGGCGGCATTCGCTCGCTAGTCCTCGACGCCAAGAAGCTCCCCCAAGACACCTTCATCGCCCGCTGGATGTCCATCGTGGCGCCCGTTGCCGACTTGGCAGATCCACACAGGCTACATGACCACGCCACCTTCAATTACTGTGAGCAGGCTGCTATAGGCTACTCACTACGCAACCTCATGAGCTATCCCTTCATCAAGGAGCGGGTAGAGGCTGGCACCCTGAACCTCAAGGGCTGGCACTATAATATCCTGACCGGATCTCTCAAGCAGATCCACGACCAAGACACCATCTCGACGATTGTGGAAGAGGCACAGGATTAGATCCTAGACCTGAGTGGCCCGTGATTTATCGGGCCATTCGCGCACAACCCCTCCCTCGCAACATAGCACTCGGTGCGCGATCTCTAGCGGCGCTTGCCGATGCGTGACCATAACCGTGGTCACATGCAAGGATTGAACAGCACGCAGCACGTGTTGCTCCACCTCCAGATCTAAATTCGCCGTGGCTTCGTCTAGAAAAAGAACTTGTGCTTGCTTGTAGAAAGCACGCGCCAGCAATATGCGCTGCGCCTGCCCAGCCGACATGATTGAGCCCATATCGCCAACTAGGCTGTTGTAGCCCATTGGCAAACCACCGATGAATTCGTGAATACCGGCCATCCGTGCGGCCCGTTCCATGCGCGGGGTATCAACAACCTCATCGTACAAGCAGATATTCTCTTGCAAGCTACCCGACAGCAACTGATCGGTCTGCAAAACTCCAGCACAGGCACTTCTGAACTGCCTTACCCCCATTCTCTGCATAGGCTGTCCGTCTACCTCGACACAACCTTCGCTTGGAAAGACCAAGCCCGCCATGATTTTGATAAGCGTAGATTTGCCAGACCCAGACGGCCCTACTATGGCGACAATCTCGCCAGGGGCTATCTGCAAGTTAATATCGCGGAGCACTGGCTCCGCGCTACCCGAGTAGGAATAACTCAGCGCTTGCAACTCTAGGCGACCACGTAACTTCGCATCCATCTGCTGCAAGTAAAAATTGCCGTACTCCACTTTTGCGCAGCAAATGTCCGACACCCTCTCCAACTGCAATCGTAGCAAGCGAATTTGCACTATCTTGTCGATCAAAGAACGTATAGAGGTCGAGAAATTAGCCTTCAGCGCCAAGAATGCCGTCATGAACCCTAGGCTAATGCTACCTTCGAGCACGAAGCGAGCCGCCAGATAAATCACAATAATATTCTCCACACCAGTTAGTAAACCGTAGGCTGCCTCTATGCGAATGCCGAAGCGACTTAGTTGCACTGTCGCGTTTACTTGATCTGCATAGTGATGGCGCCATGACCAAACACGCTGCAGCTCTCTGCAGTAAAATTTAATAAGCTCTATAGCCCGCATATTCTCCATTAGGTTGGTAGAGGCGACAGCTTCGGCTACTATTCGGCGCTCGGTAAGTGACTTAATGGGATTAATTAGGCTCAGCTTGAACAGGGAGAGTAAGACCACGAAGACCAGCACTACTGTCGCGAGAGTCGCTTGAAAATAGAACAAGACAATCAACACCAACGAAGCGAACAGGCCGTCTAGTACTACGGTGATCATATCCTCAGCTAGCGTATTGCGAATCTCTCCGAGTGACGAGAACCTCGAGACCAAATCGCCCACATGGCGTTTACTGAAGAACTCTACCGGTAATTTCATGAGATGGGCAAACACATTGCCCGCCATCTGAAAACCCAACTGATTGGCGAAATAGAGTTGCACGGTGCTACGTGCAAAATTCATTGCCACCGAACAGATCATCAACAGGCCAAACCCTCCACCCAGAACTATAAGCAAGTCGGTGTCATGCTTAGCGATACTCTCGTCGATTACTAATTGTAGATAGAAGGCAGCGCCGATATTTGCCAGCTGAATCAGTAATGAGAGCAGGAAGAGTTGCCCTACCGCGGAATAGAACCCGGGGAAGCGCGAGAAAAGCTCCCAGATAGCTGTGCTCTGTTCTCGAGTCTCGCGCACGAAATCTCGACCTGGAATGCACTCGATCGCGATGCCTGTGAAATGCAGATCGAGCTCTTTGGCACTACATCTGCGCTCGCCAAATGCCGGGTCATGGATAGTGACGCCGTTGCGACTAACTTTTTTGAGCACGACGAAATGCCCCATATCCCAATGCAGGATTGCGGGCAATGCGATCTCACTAAGCTCTTTCGGCTCTAGCCGCAACGCCCGCGTCTGTAGATTGAGGGCACTTGCCACATTAAGAATGTCGCTTAGGCAGGCGCCGTGAATTGAGACAGGAAAATCCTGACGCAGACCATTTAAGTTAACGCGACAGCCGTAGTAAGTGGCAATCATCGCTAGGCAGGCCAGACCGCATTCGGAACGCTCCGCCTGAACGATTATGGGCAGTCTATGTGTAGCGGCGAATAGCGATGCAATCACACTCGGCTCCGCAGTCGCTGCAACGGCGACAGCAAACGTTGCAGCAACGACTGCTGACCGGTCACCACATAGGCCGAGAATTGCATTCCGGAGCGAAAGTTTAAATTCTCGCTACTGCCCTCGGAACTGAGATCGGGGTTGGCACGCACCAGATAGATAGGCTCTTGCACATCCAGTGGAAAGATATGCTCCCTCGGGTCGAGTACCGTGTCGGCTATCCGCTCAATTTGTGCCGGAAAATAACCATAAACGCGCGAAGGGTAAGCGTCGTAGGCGAGCAATACTTGCTGTGCTTCGTCAAGCGAACCGAGCGCACGCGATGGCACGTAGAGCAAGGCCTGCATGTCGGAAGTAACTGGCAGAAGCGTTAGGAAGGGTGCTCGCGGGTTCACTGAGGCGCCGAGCATGGCTAGAAGATTACTCACTATGCCGTCGCTGGGCGCAGTAATTGTGAATGCATCGCCAACTTCGAGCTCGGCTCTTCGCGCACGTAATTGCGCGAGAAGTTTTTCGACCTCCAACACCTGTGCTTGCCGTGTGAAAGGTTCCTGGTCGAGTTGTTGCTGCAAGATTAGCATAGCGGCAGTAGCAGATTTTATTTGCGCCTGCACGCTTTGCGCTGCTTGTTCGAGAGAGTACATCGAGTCTAGGGCACGCTCGTGTTGAGCACTCGCCGCCTGTCGTTGGGTAAGTAGCGTGGCCTGCCGCTGCACCTCTCTCTCGCTCAACACATGACGCTTTTTCACTACATGCAACTGCGCGTGCATCGCATCTAACTCTTGTTGTCTTGCTTTTAGCTGCGCTGAAATTTGCTCCTCATTGAGCTTGGAGCGCTTCACAAGTAAGGTTTTGTGACGGGATTGTTGGGTGATCTGCACATCGATCTGATCGAGCGAATAGTCCAGCGCGGCATGGCCGCTCGAGTCGAAAGTAGAACGCGCTATTCGCGCCAGCACTTGTCCTCTATGCACCACATCGCCATCACGAACCAACACCTCGCTGACAGTGCCCGCGGTGGGACTAAACACTTTCATTGCACCTTGCTTAGGATCAAGATGCCCTCTTATCATTTCGGTTTGTTGCACGGGGGCAACGCTTGCGAATACGCCGAAGCACAATACGACAATGAGCAAGGCTATAACGAAGACTCGTAACTGAATGGGTTGGTAGAATACTTTCTCACCGAAGCGTGGGTCGTCATGGAAACGGGCCACCTCTTGGCGAAACAGAAACTCACTCATAGCGCCCACCCTGCGCTACTTTCTAGCGCCACGCCATGCCAGTACTGCTGCGTCACAACTCCCTGTGCCATCGCCCGTCCTCCTACCCGAATCCTTGGGTAAATTGACTATAGGTATAGCTCGCGAAGTCGTCAAACTGGGAAAATTGAAGGAGAGTGTTGCGGTCACTTCAAAACGCTGCGCGTAGAATTACGCGCAGCGTTTAATCAGAAGAGAAACTAATTCCAGATGCTACGGGCCATCAGAGGGATGTCGATCTTATTACCACTGGCCTGCTCCACATGAATCGTGAAGGTGTCGCCATCCTTGGTGTAACCCAAAGACTTCATGCCACCGTCGGATACCGCCTTGAAATGCACATGATTGTCGTGAATCGCCATAAGCTCCATCTTCTGGGGCGTGGGCGTGCGTGGCACGAAGCCGGGATCGAATTGCTGGATATGCAGCACTAGGGAGCCGTCCATCTCCTCGATCGTGATCATCTCAAACATGCCCGTCTTGCCCGCGCCGGTAGAGCGCACCATCGCGGCGATGCTCGCACCTTCGGCTTTTATCCAGTTCTCTTCTAGTTGATTGGGGCCAAGCGCGCCCGCGTAGTTGCCGGTCATCCAGGCTAGATCGTCTATGGTGGCGGCCGGGCCTGCCGCGAGTGCGGAAAGGGAGGTCAGGGACATGATGCCAGCTGCGAGTATTGTTCGTATTGTTAAGCGCATTGCGTTCTCCACATGAATTAGGCTGAGCGTTTGCTAGATAAGTGCATAGAGCTTAGCACCTCAATGGCGGGAGAAAGAAGCCCAAAAGCGCGTTATTCCGACTCCGTTGTGTTCTCGACCGAGCAGTTGCGCGGTACCGCAGTTCTTGAGGTATCATCACCACCATCATTTGACTCAAACTAGCAGGAACGCCTTATGAACTATCGATATATCGGCACGAGCGGCCTACGCGTCAGCCCCATTTGCATGGGCACCATGAGTTTTGGCACATGGAGCGATGAGAAGGAATCTTTCCGCATTCTCGACAAGGCCTATGAGCGCGGCATCAACTTCTACGACACCGCCGAAGTCTATCCAGTCCCGCCCACGGCGGAGCTTGCAGGGCTTACGGAAACCATTTTCGGCAAGTGGATCAAGAAGAAGAATCGCGATTCTCTGATCATTGCCACCAAGGTGGCCGGCGCGGCATCTGGTTGGTTTGTGCCGCCTATCCGCAGTGGCTCGACATCGATCGACCGTCATCATATCGAGAGAGCGGTAGAGGGCAGCCTGAAGCGCATGGGCCTAGATTACATCGACCTGTATCAAGTGCATTGGCCCGACATGATCGTGCCTATGGAAGAGTCTATGGCCGCGCTGGACCGCTTGGTGGAGTCTGGCAAGGTACGCTATATCGGCACCTCGAACGAGAATGCCTATGGCCTTACCAAGTCCAATACCATCGCTCATTACGAAGGCTATGCACGCTTCCAGTCGATCCAGAACAACTTCTCTTTGCTGCACCGCCGCTTCCTCGATGAGCTAGCCACGGTGTGTCGGCGCGAGAAGGTTTCACTGCTGCCATACTCCCCCATCGGCGGCGGCATGCTCAGTGGCAAGTACAATCAGAAAGACATTCCGGCGCGTAGCCGTTTCGGCGAGTATCTACAGCTGCCAAGCGCCCGACAACGCGCTATGGCGGACCGCTTCCTCAATAAGGGCACGCTGGATTCCACGGCGCGCTACATCGAGATCGCCAAGGAAGCGGGCATGACCCCCACCACGCTGGCGACCGCTTGGAGCATGAATTTCGACTTCGTGGCGTCCACCATTATCGGCGCGCGAGATGCGGTGCAGCTAGACGACTCTCTGGCCGCGCTAGATGTCACGCTAAGTGCTGAGGTAATGAGCGCCTGCGACGCAGTGCACAAGGATATCCCCTACCCAATGGGCTAGGCGGCCATGAAGTTCTTGATGCCGGTAAACATGATCTGGGCCGCGAGCGCGGCCAAGATTATGCCGGTTATCTTGGAGATAATGGCTAGGCCCTGCTTGCCGACAGACCTCTCGATTAGATTGGAGAAATACAGCATTACACCAATGGCGATAATCGAGCAGGTCATCGCCGTCGCCTCTAGGAAGAACTCCCCCAAGGTATCGTTGTCTGCCACCATCACCAGAAGAACACCAATGGTGGCCGGACCCACGGTAATGGGCAGCGCCAAGGGCACTACTGCTAGTTCGGAGAGTTTGTAATCTGCCAGCTTCTGCCCCTCTTTGTTGCCGTTAACCAAGCCCACGGCAGAGAGGAACAACAGGGCACCCGCGCCGATGCGGAAGGCATCGAGGGTAACGCCGAAGATGGCAAAGATATAACGCCCGAAGAACATCAACACGAGGCTGATCACGATGACCGAGAAAGTCACACGTATCGCCAGATTGCGCTTGTCCTCAAGACTGGCTTCGTGGGTGACGGTCATGAACACAGACAAGACGAAGAACGGCGTCATCACGAAATACATCTTCAAAAAGGTGGCGATAAAAAAATCCATGACTTTCCCGCATTCAGTAGACTGTTAATCGGCGCATAGTAACACTGCAAGTCAAACTTGTGTGCCTAAGGGAGCCGCTAAGGGGGCACTTTGGAGAACACGCCGCTTCATTGCTGAGAATATTGACACTCATTACAAACAACATACCGCGAATCTTTTGAGAGGAATAACTATGGCAATCTGGACCCGCCCCATCGATCTGAACATTGCCAATGCCAATAGCGCCAATACCGCCGTCGCTAATCTAGGAATCGAGATCACAGAGATTGGCGACGATTTCCTACGTGGCCGCATGCCGGTGGACTCGCGCACGGTGCAGCCTCGCGGCATTCTTCACGGCGGCGCCTCGGTGCTCTTGGCCGAGACCCTAGGCAGCTTCGCAGCGAACTTCTGCCTGCGCAGCCCCGGCCAACATGCGGTGGGCCTAGAGATCAACGCCAATCATATCCGCCCTGTCGCTTCGGGTTGGGTAACGGGCACGGCGCGGCCCATCCACATCGGAGGCAGCACACAGGTGTGGGAGATCCGCATAGAGAATGCCGAGGGCAAGACCACCTGTATCTCGCGCCTCACCATGGCGGTGATTCAAGAGGCGGGTAAATGAGTATGCTTCTCAATTATGCCTATTTATTGAAAAACCGATGCTACAATCGGCTTAGCATCGAAGCAAACTGCAAGGCCCTATAGTGCCGCGTCTATAACAATCACAAGATAAGGACAAAACCCTATGCACACACTTATCAAAACAAGTCTATTGGCACTGAGCGCCTTCTGTGCAGTCTCCTTTGCCCACGCCGAGAAGACCCGCATCATCAACGGCAAATCTGCCAACATCAGCACTTACCCTTGGTTAGCGAGTATTTACGTAGGCAGTGCAAGCGACCCAGATAATGGCGGCGGATGTGGTGGCAGCTTGATCTCCTCGCGCTGGGTACTCACTGCGGCCCATTGCTTCTTAAACGAAGCAGGAGACGAGGTAGCCACTGGCACCGCTGCACGCACTACCGTGACGCTGAACACCACCAACATCAATGAGAATATCTCCGGCAACGCGGTAGTTGCGGACGTATCTCAGGTGATAGTGCATCCCAGTTACAACCCGAATACCGCCACAAGTGCCAATTCCAACGACTTCGATATAGCACTCGTAGAACTCAGCGCACCCGTCAGCATCACTCCCGTACGCCTGTTCACTGGCGTCGTCCCCGCTAGCGTGCCAGTCATAGTGGCAGGTTGGGGGGCCACTGTCGGTGATGGTAGCAACTCATCGGATGACTTATTGGCGACGCAATTGCTCACTAGCAAGGCCTCCGCGTGCACGGTTGCACACGGCGATCTGATCACTTCCAATATGTTCTGTGCGGGTGGCTATACAGATACGGACACCTCTGACACTTGTCAGGGCGATAGCGGTGGGCCGTTATTTATGCGTTTGAACCAAGGTGCGCTGCAGCTTGGCATTACCAGTTTCGGTGGCAGCGATAGTGCTGGTTGTGGCACTCCGAACTCCCCCGGGGTCTACGCCAATATTGGCGAACTTTACGGCTTCATTAGCACTCACGTCACAGACGCGAGCACGCTGAGTTCGCTCGCCGATGCCAACACCGCCTTCAATCGTTATGACGGTGCCACAGACTCCGTCATCATCCCGAAAGTCTATGGCGGTGGGGTGAATTATTCGGTCACATTGCAACATAACGGCAATTACAATTTCTCGCTTAGCGCCGCTACGGAAAATCCATCCGACAACATGGACTCCGTGCCAGCCTACTTCGATGCCACCGCCAATGTACTAGTACTGCCACTGGTAAAAGTAGGCGCCGACACACTCAATGTCCGCCTGAAGCATTTAGGTGACTTCAAGTTCACATTAGAGTCCGCCGACGCGTTGTAATTGCTATTGCCGATAGACTACATCGCCACCCACGATCGTCATCAAGACCTTGCCATCGAGCAGATGGGCAGGGTCTTGGGCGACAGTGGCGAATACGTCTTGATCCAATACGGTGATATCGGCCCACATCCCCTCTTTGAGCATGCCCGTCTCATTCTCCGTGAAATTCGCGTAAGAGGCATTCACGGTATAGCCGCGTATCGTCTCCTCAGCCGTTAGCTTCTCCTCGGGGAACCAGCCACCTGGCGGCTGCGAGTCAGTGCTCTGCCGAGTGATCGCAGAATGCAGGCCGTAGAAAATGCTCCAGTCATAACCCATCAAATCAGAGCCAAACACCAAGGGCACATTGTGGCGGCGGAACGTGCGCCATGCATAGGCACCTGCGGCACGGTCCAGGCCGATGCGATCGACCGTCCATACTTTGTCCTCCGCAACGAAGGGGGGCTGCACTGATGCGATGACGTCGAGCTCGTCATACACTGCGAAATCATCCGGATGCACAACCTGTGCGTGTTCGATGCGATTACGCAACGCTTTCATCTCGGGATCGATAGCGAAGTTGTCTCGGAAGAACTGCAACACCTCACGGTTACCGCCATCCCCGATCGCGTGAATATTCACTTGAAACCCCGCCAACAACATCGCGCCGATTTCTTCAGTGAAGAAGCCATACTCCTCGCCAGAGACACCGAAATGTCCGGGGCGATCGCTGTACTCTTCTAACAGCTTAGCGCCACGTGCCCCTAATGAACCATCGTAGTAACCCTTCACGGACTGTACGAATAATTTGTCCCCAGCAAAGCGTGTTGGCCCCCGTGTAATCCACTGCGACATTAAGGCTTTGTCACGCCCACTGATCATGGCATTGACGCGGATTGGCAGCATGTCCTTGCTTGCCAAGGACTCGTAGGCCGCCATAAGCTCCGTGTTCACGCCGGCATGGTGCACCGCAGTGAAACCCGAGTCCTGCATTATGCGCAGTCCGTTCACTAGGCGGTTCTCGAGACGCTCCATGCTCAATGGCGGCACGGCCTCGCGATACAAGGCGACACCGCGATTGCGCACGGCACCAGTGGGGGCGCCGTTAGCATCGCGTATAATCTCTCCCCCAACAGGGTCTTGCGCATCGGCCGTGATGCCCGCAGCCGCCATCGCCAGTTGATTGCCCCAAGCGCCGAAGCCATTCATACCGTCCATTAGCACTGGATTATTGGGAACGCTGGCGCTCAGAAGATCATGACTAGGAAAGCGGTCAGCCCACTGCCCTTCATCCCAGCCCCTAGCCACGATCCACTGCCCGGCAGGGATGTCGTTGGCGGCAATGTGGCGCACTACGCGCTCCACTGCTTCTACTTCGGTTTGCACACCCTTCAAATCCACATCATCGAGCGTTGCCCCTAACTCTTCAATATGGGTGTGGGTATCCACAAAGCCCGGCATGATGCTGGCACCGTGCACGTCGACCACTTCTGTGGCACTGCCTTTAAACTCGCTCATCTCGCTGGTAGAACCTATAGCGAGAATGACGCCATCCTTGATGGCAATTGCCTGCGCATCGGGAGACCAGACTCCATTGGAGAAAGGAGCGCTAGCGGCGGGCACGCCTTCGGCAGAGGGCTCTGGCCAAGCCATAGAATATAGGCGGCCGTTCTCAATGATCAGGTCTGCACTAAGCTCGGGCTCCGTATCTGCAATTGGCGTGGAGACGGGCTCCGGTGAACAGCTAACAAGCAACAAGATACCTACGGCGGCAAGGAGTTTTAGGCGGGCGGGGCTATGCTGGATTTTAAACACGTTCAATAATCTCTCGTTTTGTTGTTGGAATTGGGATTCGATTAAACAAGCGCCTATTCTAGCTGCAAGACGCGCTTGGGCCGACACAATAGCACTCGCATTACGAACGCCGTAGGTCACTCTTAGTCAGTTAAAGTATTGGGAAAATAGGCGGCAATATTCTCAACCGCCTCACCGTGTTCCTGTGCGGCGGCGAGTTTGAACAGCCTTAGGGCCTCGTCTTTATCCTGTGCAACGCCCTCGCCCTCGACAAGCATCCTAGCCAGAATGTTCTGCGCATTCGCATGCCCTAGTTGCGCCGCCTTTGCATACCATTGTGCCGCCTCCGCGAAGCTCTGCCTCACGCCACGTCCTTCGGCATAGAAAACCCCTAGATTATATTGCGCATCGGCATTCCCAAGTGTGGCAGCCTGTTGGTACCAGCGCAGTGCCTCGGGGTAATTCTGCGGCACACCGTAGCCGTAGTCGTACATGACTCCCAAGCTGTATTGGGCCTGGGCGTGACCTTGCGCAGCAGAGCGAAGCAACCAAGCACGAGCCTGTGTGAAGTCTTGAACCAGTCCTTCGCCATTACGATAGAGAATGCCGAGATTGTTCTGCGCGCGGGCATCCCCTTGTTCTGCCAGCGCTCGCCAAGTCGACAGTGCACTGAAGAAATCGCCTTCGAAATAGGCGTTACGCGCGTTCTCCATCGGGTCATCCCAACGTTGACGACTCGCCGCGTCTTTCAATATTTCACGGTTAGCCTCCGTGGCTGCTGGTTCCGATTCTCCGAATATCGCCGCTAGCCACTGCCCATCTGTTGGGTTGGGAAAGATCACATATTCGCTGCCGAACTTATCTTTGTCTTGGGCCATCGCGGCGATACGCCCATCGACATCGCTGCGGATATAATATTTGCGCCGAAAGTCGTTGAGATTGTCGCCAAGAAAAGTCACGACATTGTACTCATTCATCAGTTCGTCTTGGCGCGGCTCTTTGTTCGAGGAGTCACGTAGTACGGTGAGGTGCTCCTGATCCACGAAGGGAAAGTCAACAGAGCGCAGATTCTCTAGGGCTAATTCGAAGGTATTCTCGCCTTGATCGCGGCTCGTGACATAGAACACTTCCACGTTGTTAGCTGCGCAGAATTCCAGAAACTCTAATGCCCCTGGTGTCGCCGTAACGCGGTTAGACTCCACCCAACGATCCCAGATTGCGTCGTCGAAGAAATCCATATTGCGCTGCACCAAATGCCCCCAATAAGTCAGCGAATGCAGTACGGTATCGTCCACATCGGTCACTATGGCCAGCGGCTTGTCGCGGGGCTGCCTACTGTCGAGTGCCGCCTGTACCTGCATGCGTGCGATATTGAACCCTTGATAGTAAAGCGCTTGATACTCGGCAGCGGTCTGCTTCCAGGCGAGGGCATACAGAAGGGCATCGCGCTGCACGGGAGCATCGTTCACCTCCTGCGCCACACTCTCGACACTCATGAGTAGTGGCAGCGTGAGGGCCAGAACACTAAGTCGTTTCATTACTCTCTCCAGTCGGGTTCGTTTGCGGCGCCTCCACCTCGGAGGACACGGCCTCTGCTGGCGCGGTTAGCGCCTCTGCAGACATGCTTAGGTTGACTCTAGTCTGGACTATATAGCGATCGATATAAACGGCCGCTTTCACCGCCTGATCAATGACTCTGTGCAACGCGCTCAGTCGCTCCAATGCGCCCGCCATGGCGCGTGGATCCAAGGTGCCTGTTGTGCCAGCGCGCAGATAGCTAGCCTTGAGCCCCTGATACTGCGACTCGAAGCTCGCGCGCATCTCGTTGAGGGCGTGCACGTCCCACTCGGGTCGATCGACCTTACACTGCTCGATAAGAGCCACCGCAGAAGCACGCAAAGAAGCTCGGTTCTGTCGAATCTGTGCATCGTGCAAATCGATAACGGGTGTATCGGGCACTATCTCGCGGGCATGTTCGGCCACGTTGACTAGGTACTGCGCAACCCGCTGTGCGTCGGGTAGGGCATTGAGTTGTTCACTGCCCAGCTGCGAGCGCGGAATACCGCTGGCAAACTCGCTGATCGCGTAGCTCAGAGTCTCAAGGGCTCGATGTCCCAGCTCCAGATGATCATCGTGACGCGACTCATCGCTAATGGCTTGCAAAGCAAGCTGCCCGGCGAACGCGTTCATGCGATGCAGCTCCTGAGCGAGGGCATCCACTGCCAAGCTCGGTGTCGCCTGCACGTTGCGGTCCAAAAACTGCGGCCTGCTACTATCTTCCTCCAGCGAGTGAAAACGGCGCTCTAATTGCGCGACCAACCAATCGGTGAATGGCCACATAATGAGGAGCCCGAGCAGATTCACGAGGGTGTGGAACAAGGCCAGAGTAGTCGCCAAGTTATCCTCGCTGCCCATAGAGCGCGCGATATACTGTACGACGTTTAGAAGCACGGGTAGGAGAAGGAATGACAGCAAACCCGTCACCAGATTGAAGATGACATGGGCGCTGGCGGCGCGCTTAGCTGGCGCGGTAGCCCCGATCACGGCGAACAAACCTGTGGTGGTAGTGCCGACATTCGCGCCTATCACCATGGCCGCAGCCGCAGTCAATGGAATGAGTCCGCCAGCCGTCGCCGTCAGGGTTACCGCCAAAGCGGCACTCGAGGACTGCATGAGCACAGTTAGTACTATGCCAATGGCTAGAAACAAAAGCAGGCTCGCGATCCCCTGCCCCGCCCAAGCCTCAAGCGCGATGATGTCTCCTAGGCCGTCGAATGAGCCGCGCAAGACATCTATGCCGAGGAAGAATAGCCCGAAGCCCGCGATTGCGCGCCCTACTGCGCCGTAGCGACGCGAGCCCGAGACTACAGAGACTGCCATGCCAATGCCGATGGCAGGCAGTGCTAGAGCCTGTAGATCTAAGTTAAAACCTAATAGGGCCACTATCCACGAAGTGAATGTGGTGCCCAAATTACTCCCGTAGATTACCCCTACTGCCTGCCCAAGCGTCAGCAGGCTCGCATTGACGAAGCCTACGGTCGTGAAGATTACCGCACTGGAGGACTGCACGAGGGCAGTGATTGCGATGCCGGAAACGATGGCTCTGGCCCGACTGTGGGTTGCGATGCTGAGTATAGCGCGCAGGGTGTTTCCAGCGGCGGAAGTAAGCCCCTCGGTCATAAGCCTCATACCAAGGAGGAACAGCCCAATACCACCGAGGAATGTTAATGCCGACTGCAGATTCATCATCGTCCCCGCACCATATTCACAGTGCTCTAGCGCTACGCGCTAAACAAAAAATTCAGCGCTATATTAGCCTAATCGCGCCAGAGTTCATCATGGTCTAAACCACTTGTCGTGGCGTAGATATTGGCTGTGTGTCAGTATTAGTGCCAATCAAGAGGTAAAGAAAGTATGACCATAAAAGCAGTGATCTTCGATTGGGATGGCACCATCGTCGACTCTATCGATCATATCGCGACCAGCCTGCATATGGCAGCGGCAGATTTAGGCTTCCCAACGCTCGAGAAGGCCGCCTATCGCAATATTATCGGACTAGGCATGGTAGATGCCCTCAAAGCGCTCTACCCCGGCGTAAGTGACCCGGACATAGAAGGCATACGCCAGGCTTATAGCAGCTACTTCTTCGCGAAAGAGGCCACCCCGCAGCAGATTTTCACCGGTATGACCGAAGTCATCGACGGTCTTCGCCATCGCGGCATTGGCCGCGCCGTAGCCACTGGCAAGAGTCGCCGCGGCTTGGACAGCGCCTTGCAATCCAGCGGCTTACACGCCCATTTCGACGTGACGCGCTGCGCCGACGAAACGCGCTCTAAACCAGACCCGCGGATGCTCGAAGAGATCCTCGAGTTTTACAGATTAAACCCTAAAGATGCAGTAATGATCGGCGACACCACTTACGATCTCGAGATGGCACAGCGCATCGGCATGCCGTCTATTGGCGTGCGCTGGGGTGTCCATGAGGACGCCGAACTGGAACGCTTCGCGCCTACTAAAATTGTTAGTTCCACACAGGAATTGAACGCATTTCTCGCAAGCCTGTAGTTTTTGTAATTCGACAAGAGAACGCAACATCATGCGCATTCTGATCACCGGCGGCAGTGGCTTCCTCGGCCAATCACTTACTCACGCACTGCTTGGACGAGGCGATGAGGTACTTATCTTAAGCCGCGATGCAAGCAGCAATGCCAGGAACAAACAGGCCACTCAATGGCTAACTAGCCTCGATGAAATTGACGCCCCAATAGACGCAGTATTCAATCTCACTGGTGCGAATCTTTTCTCTCGCCCTTGGACCAAGGCGCGCAAGCGTCAGCTACGCGACAGCCGTATTGCGCTCACTGAGTCGCTCGTTAACTGGCTTACGAAACAAACACAGGCGCCACGAGTCCTATTAAGCGGCTCCGCCATCGGCTTCTATGGTGACCAGGGCGAGCAAGAGCTCACCGAACAATCCGTGCAGGGGCAGGATTGGGCGGCTAAGCTAGTGGCCGACTGGGAGGGGGCAGCCGCTAAGCTTGGCGTGCGCACGGTCTACTTGCGCACTGGCCTAGTGCTTGGCGACGGTGGTTTATTGCAGCCTTTGCGCCCCCTGTTCAAATGCGGACTCGGAGGTTCTCTAGGCGACGGTCAATTCTGGTATAGCTGGATTCACCTGCAAGACTGGGTAAATGCCGCGCTGTACTTACTCGATCACGACAACGCCAGCGGCCCCTATAATCTTACTGCCCCCACTCCCGTTCGCTACGTGCAGTTTGCCAAGGACATGGGCAAGACCTTACACAGACCCGTGTGGCTGACTCCTCCGGCATGGTTTCTAAAACTCCTACTACGCGAACAGGCGAGCTTACTACTGGGCAGTACTAAGGCACTGCCCCAGCGTCTGGAGCAAGCTGGATTCCAGTGGCAGTACTCGCAGCTAGGCGAGGCGCTAGAAGAAATCCTCAAGCCCACTCAAAACTCCTGACCAAGGACCCTTTGTGGGCTTAGGCTTCGACACGGAAATTTTGCATCATCCCTAAATCTTCGTGTTCGAGAATGTGGCAGTGATATAAATAAACGCCCGTGTGATTCTCGAACTTCATCAACACTCTTACCTTCTCTCCCGGCAGCACCAGCACGACATCCTTCAAGCCATAATCTGTAAAGCCAGCGCTCAGGTGCTGATGCAATGCCGACTGCCCACTTTGCCTAGTTCGCGAGAGTACTTTGAACTGCACGTTGTGCACATGCATGGGGTGCGCCATCTGCATCATTCCCCCCATGCCCATTCCCATGCCCATCGAAGCATCGTTGGCGAACTCCCACACTTCTGTGCTATTGAGTTTGACGACATTCTCTTCGGGCACATCGTGCATGCCGCCGAAGGTGCGGTTATTGAGGTAGAAACTGCCACGCATCATCGAGATTCGGACCCCTCTTGGCGCGTTCGAATTGCCAGCCTCATCTTCACTAAGTGCGGGGTAAATACTCAACTGCGTTGGAGGTGCAACTGGCACCGCCTCTGCGCTGTCAAATTGAAAACTGGCAATCGGACGCGCGTTGTCTTGCATTGTTGCGCCGCCCTGCTCCGCAGTAAAATTCTGCAGCGAAGGCGTATAGGATTCAGCCAAGAGATGCACAGAACTACCGGCAGTTTGGGCTGAAAAATCTACCCAGACATCCACTCTCTCTCCTACCCCCAGGGTTAACGCAAATTGTTCAACCGCGCTCTCAAGCAAACCGCCATCGGTGCCGATGACCCTGAAGTTAGCACCGTCGCTCCAGCGCAGATTATAGAGGCTGGCATTCGATGTATTGATGATGCGCAAGCGATGTGCGGTACGTGGCACGGTCTTGCTGTAGCCTACCCGACCATTAACCAACACGTAGTCGCCACTGAAACCCATCATCCAGTTGTGACGCATATTGCCTATGTACACGAGTTGATTGTCACCATCGAAAGTTCGGTCTTGAATCATCAACGGTATCTCATGCTCGCCTTGAGGCAGATTGAGGGCGTCTTCCTGCTCATCGTGCACGACTAGCATTCCGCTAAGGCCTTGATAGACCTGAAAAGAGGTGCGCTCGTGTGGGTGAGGGTGAAACCAGTAAGTGCCTGCACGGTTGTCTATGGCAATCTCGTAGACATAGCGCTCACCTGGCTCGATGGCATACATGGGATGCCCGTCCATGCGTTGTTCGATATTCAGACCATGCCAATGCACGATGCTCTGCTCGGGCAATTGATTTTCGAAATGAATACGAATTCTCTGCCCGCGCCTCACACGAATTAAAGGAATGTGCCCCGAGCCGTCTAGAAAGCTAAGCGCGCTGCGGTCCCCCTTCATGATCTCGCCGGTGAAGCGCCAAAGCTGTGTCGCCGCCCCTTCAAGCATATCCGCCGGCCCAAGAACTGCACGCAAGATGATCTCGATATCGGGCATGAAACCTGGGGTCGCGACTGCGGGCTCGATGCGCTGCGTCATCTGCGCGCTTAGCGCACTAGCCGCATTGCCAAGAAGCAAGGACGCAGCGGTGAGATTCTTTACGAATGTCCGTCTTTTCATAACAACTCTCTAAATGCTTAAAGTGCGGATGTGGCAAGCACATCCCAGCAGTGTGAGAATCGATTATAGAGGATCAACTACAAGCCGCTTTGTGCTAGATCAAACAAGGGAGGGATGGGCAGAGATGTGCGTCAAAAGAGTTAGCGCGACAAGGCGCGCTGCTACGCCCGGGAACAGGCGTAGCAGCGGGGGCTTAGTTAACCGCTAAGACGTCGCAATCGAGTTTATCGAGGATTTTCTGTGCCGTAGTACCAACGAGCACACCCTTCGCGCCACTGCGCTTAGAAACCCCTAGGACGACCATATCGGCCTTGAGGAAGTGAGCACGCTCTGGGATTACGCGCTTGGCGTCGCCACGTACCATATGAAAATGCGCACGCTCAACACCGAAGGCGTGTGCGAGAGTGGCCTCAGGACCATCAGGATGGGCCTCTTCGCCAGCGATTAGATGACTAAAGTCAGGCTTGCGCGAGGTAGCCGCGATGACATGCAGCGGCAGGCCAGTAAAGTCGGCCATCTCGTGTGCGTGCTTCATCACCGAGTTATTCAAGCCAATATGGCCCTCGTCTTTCGATTCGATATCCAAGGCAGCGACAATTGCCTTACCACTAAAGCTCTTACGCTCTCGCACTAGTAATACTGGTGCTGGGCTGTGACGCATGATGGTGAAGTCGGAGGTGCTGTGGAGAAGACGCTTCAGTTTACCGTGGCGGAAGGTAGACTTGATGACTAGATCAGCTTCCGCGCGCAGTGCCGCGCGGCTAACAGCGGCGTACCAATCGGAGGTCCAAGCACAATCTTGGGAAAGCCTCAAACCCTTGGCTTTATAAGGCGCAGCCATTGCGGTGACCTTTTCCTTCCAGGCCTTTAACTCTGCCTGTTTACCCACTTTACGTGAGGGCGCCGCGCCCATTTCTTCAATTGGCTTGTAAACGGCGGAAAACGCGGTCACTTTGCCTTTGCTCTTTGCTGCGATGTCTGCAGAGCGCAGTAAGGCGGGTTGCTTTTTACTAGTAGGGTCGATTACGACAAACAATTTCTTATAAAGGCTCATAGGGTCCCGTCTATATATCAATACTGGAGTGGAGTTCAGAATAAACACTCTTCAATCTGCTGTCTAGGCCGACCGGGCCCGCTTGCAGTAGTGTTGATATAAAACAATAATTCCTTCTGCTTATTGAAATAAACCCTCGCTTGTTCGGTTCTGCGCGCTTCATAATGAATTCAACGTTTAAGCAAGCTTTAAGGATTTGCTGCTAGAGTAGCGCCCTATGTTGAAGAGACTGCGCTCAAACGCCATACGCACTGTAAAGGAGAATTATCAATGTTAGAACCTAATATAGCTGGCGGCTTAATCGGCGGCAGCTTGATCGGCATCTCGAGCCTAATGATGCTACTCCTGCTCGGCCGCATCACCGGCATCTCCGGCATATTGACTGGCGTTATAACTTGGAACAAACAAGATGGCTTGCCCTGGCGCGCAGCGTTCATTGGAGGACTTATCCTCGGCGCCGTTCTCTATCAATTTATCTTCGATCGCGCCCTACCTATCGAGATGCAGGCCAGTGGTCCGCTGCTCATTTTGGCCGGCCTACTCGTTGGCATAGGCACACGCCTTGGCTCGGGATGCACCTCCGGGCATGGGGTCTGCGGCATCGCCAGGCGCTCGCCCCGCTCCATCGTTTCCACCGCCACGTTTATGGCAGTCGCCGTCATTACCGTCTTCGTCACGAGGCACCTACTATCATGAAAACTTCTGTTGCAGCACTTTTAAGTGGAATCGTATTCGGGCTCGGCCTCGCCATCTCCGAGATGATCAATCCTGCACGCGTGATTGGCTTTCTCGACATCGCCGGGCAATGGGATCTGACGCTAGCATTGGTCATGGGTAGCGCGCTAGTGTTTACCGTGGTTGGCTTTCCGTTGATTACGAAGAAGGCGCACCCAATACTTGCCGAGAAGTTTACACTCCCGACTAAAAAGACACTGGATACCCCATTGATTAGCGGAGCTGTATTGTTTGGTATCGGTTGGGGCCTAGCGGGCCTTTGTCCTGGACCTGCAATAGCGGGCCTCGCATCGTTAAATCCCGATATATTCCTATTCGTAGCAGCGATGGTAGCGGGGCAGTTCATTGGCTTGAAGATAGAAAAAACTATCGCCTGACACGATAATATTAAGCCCTAAATCTATTCTCATGAATCCTACTCATGGACTTATGAATTATTAACATTTTTTAAGTCTTCCTATCCCTTCTATGATGCGTTTCTCGGCGGGCCACACGCTCGAACCGAAATAAATTATCATATGATGGATAGGAAGCCTCATGAGTAACACCGAGCACTCGCTGCGGGATAGTACGCGCCGTATTGAACAATTTTTGACGCAGATGCCCAGCTTGAAATCACGCTATCAGCGCTCCCGTCTCATTCGCAAAGTGTTAAGGAAATCGAACAATTATGACCTAACCTCGCGCTGCAATCTATTCTGCGAAGGCTGCTTCTACTTCGAGGGCGATGATTATAAGAACGCCACGGAAGTCACGGATGACGACGCTTGGGAGGCATTCTTCAAAGCCCAAGCCGCGGCGGGTGTAAGCTTTGGCTTCTTCGCTGGGGCCGAGCCCGCACTATCGCAGGAACGCCTGTTGCGGGCAGCCGCCCATATTCCCCGCGGCTCTATTCACACCAATGGCACTATTCGCATCCGCCCCGAAATCCCCTACTCCATTCAGATCTCCGTATGGGGAGACGAGGACACTACCGCGCATTTCCGAGGTGGCAATGTGTTCTGGAAATCGATTCGCAACTTCGCCAATGACCCGCGGGTGCGCTTCGTATTCACCATCAATCCGAATAATCTAGCACAGCTCCCCGGCGTGGTGCGTATCATGAATGACTACGGTCATCGCATCATGTTCAATTATTTCTCCCCAACCCAAACTTATCTCGACAAGCTTGCTAATGGTGCGAGTAACGACGACGGCTTCTTTCGTATCAGCTCGGATAACAGCAATATGTTGTTCAATGCCGAGTCTTTGCATCGTTCACGTGGCGTTGTAAACGAACTGATAGCACAGTACCCAGGCACGGTAATTCAGACGCGTGCATTCAACGATGCATTGACTGACCCTAAGCCGCTTTATGAACTCGACGAACAAGGCGTGGCCCGCAATTGCAATGGTCGCAACTTCGACTGGCATCAAGGCTATCGCGTCGACATGCAGCCTAGCGATGCCAAATGTTGCATGCCCAATGTGAATTGCGAGCAGTGCCGCCTATACACCATCGCGATTGCCTCGTTCATCTTCCAACCCGAACGCTTCCTTCATTCACTCGCGGGCTTTCAAGATTGGCTAGATATCTGTGACCAGTTTGCCCGGGTTTGCCTACTCGAGACTGACATCGAGTGGCCCTCTGCATGAGCTTGACCGTTAGGGCATACCGAAGTGACGACGAGTACAGCATCATGGCCGGCTTTAACGCTAGTTTCGACCTATCCAGGGATGAGCTGTACTGGCGCTGGAAGTTCTTGCACGATGGCAAGGCCATGGCATGGATTGCGGTGGACGATCAAGAGCGCGTACTAACCCATCTCGCCGCACACCCCATTACTTGGTGCAGCCTGCACGGAGACTGGCAAGTAGCCCATGCTGGGGATGCTTTTGCTTTACGACTGCCCGAAGTAGCTTATGGCAGAGCCATGCTAAAGACCTTCACAGCCTTTCACGGGGCCGCCCGGAAGAACGACAATATCAAGCTGCTCTTCGGCTTTCCCAGCGCCACCTTAAGCGGCCTGCATCAGACGCAAACTCCACTGTATGGAGAACAACGTCCTATACGCTTATGGCAGCATCTCCCATGTGACTGCTCTCCGAACTCCTTGGTGCGCAGTTGTCTACCCGAGCGCCAAGCCCTCGATGCACTTTGGCTACGAAGTGCCGAGCGCTACACTCTCTCGTGTCGCCGGGATTTTGAATGGGTGTCATGGCGCTTCCTACAACGACCAGACGTGCAAGACTATATCTACCTGCACGCCTTTGATAACAAGGGAATCCTCGCCGGCTGGGCAATACTACGGGAAATCGAAGGGGTACTATGGATATGCGATGTCCTGTGGGACGGTTCCCATGTTGAGAGTATCGTGAGTCTGCTCCAGCAGGTGCGCGCCTTAGCGCTGCAGAAAAAATGCTCGCGTATCTCCATGTGGATGGAGGGTGATGCAGTCTTGGGCGAAATTTTGGCGAGGCTAGGATGGGAAGATTACAGCCAAAACCATAGCGTGCGGCTGCTAATGCATGCCTACGACACCTCCCTCGACTACGAGTGGATACGCAAGTCCTTGTATATCACCAAGGCCGACAGCGATCTCATATAGCCGTACTTCGCACGCTGTCCGCTAGGTCGATGAAGCCACGCAGGTAGCCTAGCTCTTCATCGCTGCGCCGTACCCCAAGGAAGATTTGCTTAGCGATACCATTGCTGCCAAGGCGCACGGGATGAATATCCAGCGACTGGGCATGCTCCTCGACCAACCAGCGCGGCAGCGCTGCGACACCCCGCCCGGCCGCTACCATTTGCAACATTATGTTGGTGGCCTCGATCTCTTTGTGCTCGCGAGGTGCACACTTAGCAGGTGTGAGAAACTCGGCATAGATGTCCAAGCGCTCGCGCTCCACTGGATAGCTGATGAGAGTTTCGCTGCACAAGTCCTCCGGGCGGACGAATACCTTTGTGGCAAGCACATGCTGCTTGGCCACCACCAAGACCTGCTCGTAATCAAAAACCGGAGTGTAGTCCAAGCCTTTCTGCCGCAACGGGTCTGGTGTCACTAAAATGTCGATATCATGACTGAACAGAGCACCGATGCCCCCGAACTGAAACTTCTGTTTCACGTCCACATCGACATCCGGCCATAGTTCTAAGAACGGCGCGATAACTTTGAGCAACCACTGATAGCAAGGATGACACTCCATGCCGATGCGCAGAGTGCCGCGCTGACCCCTGGCATATTGCCTTAGTAATTGCTCCGCATGTTCGAACTGAGGGAGCAGACGCTTGGCTAGCTGCAGCAGCTGCTCGCCAGCTTGAGTCAGCCGCAGCAGGCGCCCTTCCTTCTTCCATAGGGGCGTGCCGAGCTGATTTTCCAGTTTGCGGATCGCATGGCTTAGGGCGGATTGACTGAGATGCAGGCTAGTCGCGGCCTCCGTTAAGGTGCCACGTGCGTCTACTGCGGCGATTATTGCGAGATGACTGCGCTCCAACATGTTCTCTTCCCTCATCCAATGCATGAGTATTGTTCATTAATTCATGCATTTTTACCATTTTTATTCATTGATCGTAAACCCTAATATGCGCCCTCGACACTTTAGGGAGAAAGACAATGCCATTGATTCACAACCTCGGATTTCCACGTATCGGCGCACAGCGCGAGCTCAAGTTCGCTCTCGAGTCTTATTGGCGAGGCGAAAGCACAGATGAGGCGTTAGAGGAAACCGCCGCGGGCCTGCGCTCGCTTCATTGGCAGCAGCAACAAGAGTTAGACCTGGTGCCCGTAGGCGACTTCTCACTCTACGATCAAGTTCTCGATATGAGCTTCACTCTCGGCAACCTCCCTGCACGAATCCGCACATTAGCAGGAAGTGAGTTGGAGAATTACTTTCGACTTGCCCGTGGACGTGCGCCACAAGACCCCAAAAACCAAGACATCGCCGCCGGCGAACTCACCAAATGGTTCGACAGCAATTATCACTACATCGTGCCAGAGTTCGACGCCAACACACGCTTTCAACTAGACCCTTCACGCCTCCTAAGCCAGGTCGTAGAGGCGCGCACGCAAGGCATCAATGCCAAGCCTGTCATCATTGGGCCGTTGACTTATTTACGCCTAGGCAAAGCTCGCGACGGCAGCGATCGCCTGCGCCTGCTCCCGCAATTACTGAAGGAGTACAAAGCCCTCCTCGAAGCCTTGCAAGCCACCGGTGTGGAATGGGTGCAGATCGACGAGCCTATTCTCGTTACTGAACTTGAACCGCAGTGGCAGCGCGCCTTCCCACAGACCTATCACGAATTGCGCGGCACTGGGCTTAAGCTTCTTCTCGCCACTTACTTCGGTGAACTTCAAGAAAATCTTCAGCTTGCCTGCGAGTTACCCGTGGACGGCCTGCACATAGACACGATCAACGGCCGTGACGAGATCAGCAAAGTAATAGACTGGCTGCCGATTCACAAAGTTCTCTCACTCGGCATTATCAACGGCCGCAATATTTGGAAGAGCGACCTGAATGGCCTGCTCGACTGGCTGGAGCCAATCGCTAAGCGCCTACAGGAGCGCTTGTGGCTCGCCCCCTCGTGTTCTTTGTTGCACGTCCCAGTAGATTTGAGTACAGAGACATTGATCGCCCCGGATGTGCGTGATTGGCTCGCCTTCGCCGTACAGAAACTCGACGAGTTACAAACGATAGCTTGCGCCCTGCGGCATGGCCGCGAACCTTTTGCCGATGCTTTAGCCAACAATGCTGCTGCAATTACCGCACGGAATACTTCGCCGAAAACACAGTCTCCAGTTGTGCGCCAGGCAATGGCACAGGTAGAGCCCGGCATGGCTAGTCGACAATCCCCCTTCGCGACTCGTGCGACGCTGCAACAGGAGTCGCTCGCCCTTCCCTTGTATCCCACAACCAGTATTGGGTCCTTTCCGCAGACCCCAGCGATCCGCCAAGCCCGTAAACGCTTCCGCCAGGGTCAGCTAAGCGATTGCGAGTACGAACACTTCCTCAAAGAAGAAATTCGTGACTGCCTGCAACGACAGGAGGCAATAGGACTCGATGTGCTCGTGCATGGCGAATCTGAGCGCAACGATATGGTTGAGTATTTCAGCGAACATCTTGAAGGTTATATACGCAGCGAGAATGGTTGGGTGCAGTCCTATGGTTCGCGCTGTGTAAAGCCACCGATCTTATTCGGGGATGTATCGCGCCCAACAAGCATGACAGTTGCGTGGGCGGCCTATGCGCAGTCGCAGACACTAAAGCCAGTGAAGGGCATGCTCACAGGTCCGGTTACGATGCTGAACTGGTCTTTCGTGCGCGACGATCAGCCCAGAGCTCAGACCTGCCTGCAACTAGCCTTAGCAGTACGCGAGGAAGTGCTCGATCTGGAGCGGGAGGGAATAAAACTCATTCAGATAGACGAGGCAGCACTTCGCGAAGGGCTGCCACTGCGACGCAGTCAATGGGAAGGATACCTAGAGTGGGCCGTCGAATGCTTCCGACTCAGTGCGAACGGCGTCGCCGATGCCACGCAGATTCATACCCATATGTGCTACTCGGAGTTCAACGACATCATGGCCGCTATCGCCACGCTCGACGCCGACGTTATTACCATAGAGACCTCACGCTCCGATATGGAGTTGCTAGACGCGTTCGACGAGTTTGCCTACCCCAATAGCATCGGGCCTGGCGTGTACGACATCCACTCGCCCAATATTCCGGAAGTCGCGCATATGGTGCAATTGATGAACAAGGCAGCTCAGCGCATTCCCGCAGCGAGACTATGGGTCAACCCAGATTGCGGACTTAAAACACGACAATGGGAGGAGGTGGCCCCAGCTCTTATTAACATGGTGCAGGCGGCCTTGCTACTAAGGCAAAAGGCCACGTAGGTTTTTACACGGGCAAAAAAAATCCGGTTAGAAAACTAACCGGATTGAAGCTCCTACTATCCTGAGCAATCACATTACAAACCTAGAAGTTTGCCTCAATGAGTGTTGCTATCTTACTCCCGCCGTCTGCACAAGCAATGCGACACATAGCCACACCTATTGATTCGCGCCTCTTATAGTTCTTGTAACTCTTTCGCTATAAGAGAATCAACATTAACTTACCTTTATAAGAAGGTTTATTGCGTATTAATTCACTGTGCTTTACTCTCAAGTCAGCTCAAAAGTTCGACACAATAAAAATAGCAGACTAGGAGCCCTACCATGTCACGTCAGATACTCGGCGTCGCCGCCACTTTTCTCACCTCTGTACTTCTAAGCAGTACGGGTTTGGCACAAAGCACCCCAGTTGAACCCAGTTTCGAGTTCTTCATGAACGAAGTGCAACCCATCTTCCTCGCTAAGCGCGGCGACAATGTGCGTTGTATCCAGTGCCATACGCGTAGCAGCGGTTTCCGCCTGCAGCCACTGGATGATCATGCGCATTTCTGGACCGAGGAGCAGTCGCGGATGAACTACGCCTCCGCGCGCGCCTTCACGGTTCCCGGGGCGGACCCTCTCAAGAGTCGCTTTCTAACTCATCCACTGGAGGCGAGCGCAGGGGGTGACCCGTTTCATGGCGGTGGCAAACACTTCGCAAGTCGCAGCGACCCTGAGTGGCGTATTATGGCGGATTGGGTGGCAGGTTTGGCGGAACGACGCCCCGCTTCTGGCACTGTCGTGCGCATCATTCAGACCAACGCTGCCGGCGATAATTCCAGTATTATCGATCCAGTTTCAAATACCGTTGTCGCAACTATCGACGATGTCGAGATTCCTCATGGCGTGACCTCGGCACCCGATGGCAGTGCCATCTACCTCAGCAATGAGACCATGCACAGTCTCGACGTGATCGACTCTCGAACACTACGCGTAAAACGTCGCATTGGCTTGAGTGGGCGTCCTAACAATGTCTCTATCACACCGGATGGCAGCAAGGTGTATGTTGCTATCATGGAGATGCCTGGGGCTATCGACATTATCGACACGGCATCACTCACTAATATCAAAACGGTTCCGGTGGATGGCGCCATTCATAACGTATACGTTACCCCTGATGGGCGCTACGCCGTTGGAGGCTCGATACAACGCAGCATGATCAATGTCATCGATACCCGCACGGACGAAGTCGCCTGGAAGCTGGAAATGAGCTCCGGTATCCGCCCTATGACTTTCGACACGAATGCCGATGGGAGTACTAAGAATATCTATGTTCAGTTATCCGATTTTCATGGCTTTGCGGTAGTAGATTTTGCCACGCGTAAAGAGATTGCACGAATCGAGCACCCAGCCGTAGAAGGCGAGGTTGCCCACTTAGACGGCCTGCAAGCCGCCCCGGCCCATGGCCTAGGGGTAAGCCCCGATGGCAAGACGCTGTGGTCCACTAGTAAAGTCTACAGCCACGCCTATGTGCACTCATTACCTGACCTAAAGGAGATTGGCCGCGTATTCGTCGGGCAGCACCCTGAGTGGGTAACTTTCACACCTGACGGCAAGACCGTGTACATCGGCGCTGCCGGCGACAACGCTGCCTACGCGGTAGATGCGGCATCGCTGACAGTAATCGCGAAGATTCACACGGGGCAAACGCCCAAGCGTAATGGCACAGTACTAATGCAGGTTGACTAAAAGAAAAGGGCGGGCTCCTATTTGGAGCCCGCCCTTTTTTTGCACGTATTGCCAATTGTTACCTAGCCCGTTAACACTCGACGAAAAACCCCCGCCGCTAATTCCATCTCTTCCATACTGCCCAATGAGATTCTACAGTGGCTGTTGTGCATTGGGGGGAAGTCCCGCCCTACCGAGATTTTCTCGGCCATGCATGCCTCTCGAAACTTGGCGGCCGGCATGCGAATATTCACGAACAGATGATTGGTCTGCGAGGGAGGCACCTCATAGCCTAGCTCCGTGAACACACTCGTCGTGAAGGCGCGTACTCTTGCGTTCTCCTCGCGCTCCCAAGCGATGTGCTCGTGATCCTCGAATGCCGTTACTGCCGCGACGGCGGCGAGCATATTCACATCCCCCATACCCCACGCGCCATTAATAGTATCGAGAGTCTGTTCCTGCCCTAGTGCATAACCTACGCGCATGCCTGCCAGCCCGTGGGCTTTGGAGAAGGAGCGCGAGATAAACACATTAGGGAATTCCTTCGCCAATGGCAGGGCAGTCTCCATCAGGCCGTCCGCCACATAGTTGATATAAGCCTCGTCAATCAAGATGTGCGTGTCCGGCGACTGCGCTAGCACTTGCCTTACGAAGCGTTCCACTGCGGCAGGTGAATGTACTGTGCCAGTTGGGTTATTCGGATTACATAAGTACACGAGACCAGCGCCTTTTGACGCAGCTGCCATGCCGGCGAGGTCGATACCCATGCCTGCATCCACCTGAATTTCCTTTACGGGAATGCCAATTCTGCGCGCGGTCTGGGCACTGGTGGAATAGGTGGGCACAGCGGTGACTAGGGGCCTATCGCTAGAACAGAACGCATACACCGCCCCTTCCAGCAATGGCGTAGAACCCGTCGCTAGCAGCACATTGTCGTTGCCCACTGCGTAATAGTCAGCCAGAGCGTCGCGCAGCTCATTGACGTGATCCGGAGAGTAGCCGCGGCCAACACGCTTTGTCGCATGCTCACGGATCGCCTCGAGCACCCTCGGGCCTGGCCCGCGCGCGCTCTCGTTCTGATTCAGCTGCATGATGCCGCCGTCGTAGACCTTCGACATTGCCGCCTCGCGCGTCTGCGCGTAGCTAGGTCGGCTAATCAGTGTCGAGCCCGACAGCACACCCGCAGCAGTCCCCAAACCAAGAGCCCCAATGAAGCCTCTTCGTGATAGTTTCACCTTACCTCCTCGCGTATTCGCACCGATGATAATTTACTTAAGACTTACGCCTTCCTTAACGCTGCAGCCATACTGTCGAAGGCCTCTTTTACAATCAATCGGGACGAGCCAAGATTCATCCGCATATGCCCTGCACCACCAGGCCCATAATTAGCACCGGGATTTAGGTACACACCAGAGTGCTCGACTAACCAGTCCTGCAGATAGTGCTCGGGGCTCGAATAGCCTTTCTCCAATGCCATCTGCGGAGCGCCGATTGCCTGAATGGCCTTACTGAAGTCCAGCCAAGTCAGATAGGTGCCTTCCGCTCTGTGGTAGTCCACTAACGGCATATTGTCTCGAACATAGGTTTCCACGAAACTGTGATTGCCATCCAGGTACGGCAGTAATTGATCGAACCATGGAGCGCCATTCCTGTAGGCAGCCTCAGTCGCTGTCACCCCCAGGGTATTAAGGTCGGCGCGATGATTCTGCACGACCCTGCCCAGAAGCGTAGGATTCTTGGAATACAGAAAGGCGGTCTTCATACCCGCCATATTGAAGGTCTTGCTGATGGCATTGAAGGTGACGCTGTTATTCACCACAGCCTCATCCGGCAGGCTCGCGAAGGGAATATAGCGATGTCCTGGACGCACGATGTCCGAGTGGATTTCGTCTGAGAGCACCACGATCTTGTGCTCGAGGCAGAGCCTGCCGATGCGCAGTAACTCCTCTTGGGTCCACACATTGCCAGTCGGATTCTGGGGATTACACACGATCATCGCGTGGGTATCGGGGGTCATGCGGGATTCCAAGTCCTCCCAATCGATCTCGAAGCGGCCATTGACTCGCTTCATGGGACTCTCACTGGGAATCACACCGGTATGCCGGCAATGGTAGAAGAAGCCATCGTAAATCGGTGTCAGCATTAGCACCTTAGTAGCAGGGGGGGCGAATGTGCGTAGACCAGCGATCACTCCAGGGTAAACACCGGTAGAGAGCACGACGGACTTAGGATCGAGATCGAGTCCATGGCGCGTGCCACTCCATTGCACCACTGCATCCACCAAGGATTCGGTACTACTCATATAACCCCATGTGTGATGCTCGCAGCGCTCCGCAATTGCCTCGGTAATACAAGGAGGTGCCTCGAAGTCCATGCTGGCCACCCCCATACCATATTTAAACTGGCCGGCGGGGTAGCGCTTGGCTGGGGAGTCCCAGCGGGAGCTGTTAGTGCCGATACGATTGTAGGGTGTGTCGAAGTCGAAAGTGCCGTTCTTGGCCATTTTCTGGGGGCTTGCCGCTTGGGAATTGCCAGCACCTAGGGTGCCAACTAGCGCGGTAACGCCTGCGCTTTTCATGAAGTTGCGTCTGCTAAAGCTCGCTATCTTAGGCATTGTCGTTTCCTTTCTTTTTAGTATTTTTGAAAGAACCGCCAACCGAGCATATGCCTTCTTGACCGATTGCGCAAAAACATTAGAAAGGAAATTAACTGAATTTTAAAACGAGGAGCTTTTGGACTGAATGCGTTGAAACACCGCTGGAGCCTGCATTGCGCATTCTCCAGCGGTACAGCAAGTCTTAAGACTGAATGTCGACTAGCATCTCTGTTGGGGTGATTCGGTCGCCCTTCTTGACGAGAACGCTAGCGATCTTACCCGCGACAGGAGCCTTAATTTCCGTCTCCATCTTCATCGCCTCGATGACCAGCACTGGGTCGCCAGCCTTCACGCTCTGTCCTTCCTCTACGAGCACTTCAACGACATTGCCAGGCATGGTCGCGGTGACGTGACCTGGGGCAGTAGCGCGTGGACGACGACCAGGCTTTATCTCGCTGGCGGCCTCGGCAGCGCCGGTAGACTCCAGGGTGATCTCTTCCGGCTCGCCATCGACCGTCATATAGAAACGACGCTCGCTCTCGCCGGAGGGGCTAACACCAGTCACGTGAATATCGTAGGTCTCGCCATGCACCGTGATCTTGAACTCGTGAGCAACGCTTGCCGCAGAGCTGCTGGCATTCGCTGGCAGCAAGACTTCTGGCTTAAGCGTACCCTTGTTGCGATTCTGCAAATAGCTCATGCCTACGTCCGGGAACATGGCATAGGTGAGCACGTCTTCTTCGCACTTCGCGTCTTCGCCAATCTTTGCTCGTAGTGCGTCGAGCTCGGGCTGCAATAGATCGGCAGGACGGCACTCCACTACTTCTTCTTTGCCGATAGCGCGCTTGCGCAGTGTCTCATCGACCTCGGCAGGTGCGGCGCCGTAGTGGCCTTGAAGATAGCGTTTCACCTCATTGGTGATGGTTTCGTAGCGCTTCCCGGAGAGCACGTTGAGCACGGCTTGCGTGCCGACGATCTGCGAGCTAGGCGTGACCAGTGGCGGATAGCCTAGGTCTTTACGCACGCGAGGAATCTCTGCGAACACTTCCTGAATGCGATCGAGTGCGCCCTGCTCCTTGAGCTGGTTGGCGAGGTTGGACATCATACCGCCGGGCACTTGGCTCAGCAGCACTTGAGTGTCCACGCCGTTGTATTCGCTCTCGAACTGATGGTATTTGCGGCGCACCTCGCGGAAGTGTGCGGCGATCTTCTCCAGCAACTCGGCATCTAAGCCTGTCTTATAACCCGCCGCTTCGAGTACGGCTTTCATAGTCTCTGTTGGCGGATGGCTGGTGCCGCCCGCGAAGGCAGAGATCGCGGTATCCAAATGATCGATACCCGCCTCTACTGCTTTGAGTTGGCACATAGACGCCATGCCAGAGGTGTAGTGGGAGTGAAGGAATAGAGGCAAGTCGATTTCTTTCTTCAGCGCTGTCACCAGTTTGAAGGTGATCTCTGGAGTCAGCAGCCCTGCCATGTCCTTGATCGCGATACTGTGGCAACCCATCTTGGCCATCTGCTTGGCCTGCTTCACGAAACCCTTGATCGTGTGCACTGGGCTGGCGGTGTAGCAGATAGTGCCTTGCGCATGCTTGCCCGCTTTGATCGTGGCGGCGATTGCAGTCTCGAGGTTGCGAACATCGTTCAAGGCATCAAATATACGAAACACGTCGATGCCATTCTCGGCCGCTTTGGCCACAAAGGCCTCTACGACGTCATCGGGATAGTGGCGATAGCCAAGCAGGTTCTGACCCCGCAGCAACATCTGTAGGCGGCTATTCGGTAGTGCTTTGCGAAGTGTGCGTAGACGCTCCCAAGGATCTTCCTTGAGGAAACGGACGCATGAGTCAAACGTTGCGCCGCCCCAAACCTCTAAAGACCAATAGCCGGCTTTGTCCAAGTCCGCACAGATCGGCAGCATGTCGTCGATGCGCATACGTGTTGCGATCAATGACTGGTTGCCGTCTCTTAATACGACGTCGGTGATGTGAACCTTTTTGCTCATGTCCTACTCCATCCTTTCGCGGGCTGGCCCGCTCCTACAATTTAATTCATCTGCCCGCGAAGAACTTGCCTCTTCCACAGATCTGTTTTAATCGGACCTTTTTCGCGGGCAAGCCCCTCATGCTAGGGCAAGCGCTCCTACAAGAGTATCAAGAGCTACATGCCCGATTGCGCGGCAATGGCCGCTGCGATTGCCGCCGCTAGGAACTCGGGGCGTCGCTTAGTCGAGTAGCGCGTCAACTCAGGGTGCGCCTCCACAAAACCTGTATTGAAATTACCAGACTGAAAATCCGGATGATTCAGGATTTCTTTGTAATATTGCTTCGTGGTCTGAATACCATAGATCTGCATGTCTTCTAGCGCGCGCAAGGAACGCTGAATGAGTTCCTCCCAGTTACGGGACCACACCACCAACTTGGCACACATCGAATCGTAGTGCGGCGGAATGGTGTAGCCAGTATAGATCGCGGCATCGGTACGCACTCCAGGGCCACCTGGCGAGTAATAGCGCGAGATGCGGCCAAAACTGGGCAAGAAGCCGTTCTTAGGGTCCTCTGCATTAATGCGAAACTGCGCGGCAAAGCCAGAGTAAGTGATGCTCTTTTGCTCCACGCTCAGTGGCAAACCAGAGGCGATGCGGATCTGTTCGCGCACGATATCGATACCGGTGATTTCCTCGGTAATCGTATGCTCTACTTGAATGCGGGTATTCATCTCCATGAAATAGAAGCTGCCGTCACTATCGAGTAGGAATTCCACGGTGCCGGCATTCTCGTAACCTACTTCCTTGGCCAGCTTTACAGACAGCTCACCAATGCGGTTACGTTGCTCATCGTTCAACTGAGGAGAAGGCGCCAGCTCGATTAGTTTTTGATTGCGGCGCTGAATAGAGCAGTCGCGCTCGAACAGATGTACGGTGTTGCCTTGGGAATCCGCGAGAATCTGCACCTCGATATGGCGCGGATCTACGATGCACTTCTCCATAAACACATCGGCGCTGCCGAAGGCTTTGGTCGCCTCGGATATTACGCGTTGATAATTCTGTTGCAGCTCTTTGGGATCGTTGCAGCGACGAATACCACGACCGCCTCCGCCCGATGTGGCCTTGAGCATAATGGGGTAGCCGATCTTCTTGGCCACCTTGAGGGCATCGGCGACATCCACTAGGTTGCCATCGGTTCCGGGAGTAACCGGTACGCCCGCTTTCTCGGCGCTGCGACGCGCCTCCGTCTTATTGCCCATGGCGTTGATGACACGGGCCTCGGGGCCAATGAATTTTACCCCACGCCGCTCGCAGATCTGTGCCAGCTCGGCATTCTCTGAGAGGAAACCATAGCCGGGGTGTAGGCCATCGCAACCCGTCTCTACGGCCAAGTTAACCAATTGATGCGGGTTCAAATAACCCTGCAGCGGGTCTGGCCCAACGGAATAAGCCTCATCGGCTTTCTTAACATGAAGAGAATAGCGGTCGGCCTCTGTATAGATGGCGACCGAACGCACGCCAAGCTCTCGGCAAGCGCGGGCAATCCGGACCGCAATCTCGCCGCGGTTTGCAATTAAGACTTTTTTTAACACTGAAGAATTCTCTGTGGCTGGAGTCTGTCTGAATTCACGCTAAAAACTAGGAATTTGGTGGGTTCAATCCCACAATCCGCCCTGCGTGATCTAAATATTAGGAATCGCAGCTTACTTAGGCTGCAATTAGGCGTCAACTAGCAAAGTAGGGCTGGCCTAGCAGTTTAGGCTTGTTTGAATCGTAAACTGAACAGCGCGAGACCGAGCTCACGAGTATCGCCATTGCCGGGAAGACGAGCGTCCGGTAGTTCGAATTGCAGGGTATTGGTGCCATGTCGCAATAGTCCCGCAGGCACCGTAATCACTACCTCGAAGATGTTTGAATCACTAAATTCTGACGTGAGCACTTCTTGCTCGTTAATGAGCATGCTGACCCGCTGCCGCTCAAGAGGGCGAAAGCGCAATACCAACTCTCTTACTCGCTGCGCATCGACACTGTCATCCAACGCGAAATGAATGCTCGGGCTATGCCCGAGAGACCAGCGGAACTCCTGCTCGGCGTCCGACCAGCTATCGAAAGCCAGCTTTTCCGAGTCAAATCGCAGTACTTCACCGGGGACTATTTCTTCAAGCGCCGCTAACTGCGCGGCGCTAATGCGCAAGTCTCGAGTAATGTAATAGCGTTGATATTCCTCGCTCACTGAAGGGTTCAGGAGCAATACCAGCACATAGACATAGAACAATGTTAGACCCAGCGATGCTAAAGCGAGCTTAGACTTGATGCTCATACCACCAAGGCCTCCCGCAGCAGCCAGGCCTTATACATTGCTGCCAGCCCCCAGACGCTCACAGGAATCACCAACACGGCAAGTGGCATGCTATGCCACCATCGAGGAGTTAGAGCCTCAGCCGAAGCCACAGAGCCCCTCATGCCCTTAATTGATAACAAGGTGACGCTTAGACATTTAGCGACTACCAACAACAGAGGAGCCTGCCACCATAGATATCGCGGCATCGCGACCAACCCCGTTGAGAGTGGAATAAGTGTGGCACACAAGGAGAAAACGGCGAGTCCGTATTCCTTTATTAGAACCAGATAGGCGATCATCACTAGTGCCAACACTGTCATCCAGGCCCACAACTGAGGTATCGGGTCAGAGGCCTGCATGCCGACTACGAGGTATTTGAAGGGATTTGATGGCACGCGCTCCCACGCAATTTGTACATGGGAGAACGCTAGGCCGTCCCCCATCCTGTAGTACAAAAAGACCATAAAGAGCGCTAGCCCTAGAGGCACCAAAAGCAAGCCGAAGCCCATTCGCAAACGCTCTAACGGCCCGGCAGTCGGCACTCGCCTTAAAACAGCAATCAAATAGGCCAGCCCGAACAGCACCCCGGTAGGTCGCACGGCGCTCAGTACCGCGCCTGCCAATCCCGCCGCCTCGAATCTTTGCTGTTTGAGGGCAATGAAGCTTAGACAACTGAAGAACAGAAACATGGACTCGGTATAGCCAACATTGCCGTATATCGCGTAGGGATGCAGGCCCGCAACGGCGCCAGCAACCCAAGGGGAGACTCTTGGAGCGTAGAGCGTTGCGAATTTAATGAATGCAAAAATAGATAGGAGAAAGAAAACCTTGGAGACAACAACTAGTGCGGTATGCGACGTCCAGGGTCCCAGTTTCGCGAGGATACTCGCTACAAGTGGGAGCGCGGGAAAGAAGGCCCAGTTAGCAGCATCTCCTCGTTCGTGACCATGGGCTTCGTAGTCATAGCCCGAGTTGACGATGCTCCCATACCACTGACAGTCCCAATCGCATAAGCGGATATAAGACTGTCCATTGGACACAAGGGCTATCATTTCAAAGAACTGATTCCAAAGAAATACCAACACGGCGATGCCGAGCATGCCTGCGTGCTGCCGTGCTAGTCGGGTGATATTGTTCATTTTGCAACTTGTCTTCCAGACATGCCATTCCATTCAATTGAGAAATATTCCCACGCGCTACAATAACCATCATAATGGCGGGATGCAAGTGCGATTTTGACCCGCCGACGATTTTCTAATCTGCTGTGAGCCGGCGCTCAGCCATAGCATTCGCCGCACACTTAGAGGGTAAGTGTGCTCGATAATAATGCTGTTGAAATTTTGCTGCGGGCATCGGGATCGATGCACGATTAGTGCGTCATTTATTGACGGTCGTATATCCTCACGACTTTCACTGCTGCGCCAAAATTGGCAGGCTTGAGTTCGAGCTCGGCGCGCAAACGCTTGCCATTGGCCTCGACCGTATAGGTCTCCAGAGTAAAGCCTCCGTCCCGTGGACGCCCTTCCACATAGAGAACGTCTCCTTCCCATTGCCCAATGGAGAAGTCTTTGCCGCCATTGGCATAGTGATCGCTGGCGCCGACGGTGCGAGTGCGGCCATCGGTATGGAACACTCGCTGATAGCCATCGGCATAGCCAAACCAGAACTCCGGCTTGGTATAGTCGATGCGCAGGATATTGTCGTAGGAGATGCGGTCATACAGCTCCTGCTCCTCGGGGCCGCCTCGGTAGCGCCCCTTCTCTTTCTTCTTAAACCAACTCCTGGCGACCTTGCCGCCCGCTTTAATTATGGCGGCCTCTACAGCCTCGTCAGTGTCTTCGCTGAGCTCCTCGTTGATGAGCCAATTGCCCACAAGAGGATGCACTGGCGCCTCCTGCCCGAAGCTCAGGGCGGCACTACAGGTCATCAGCACGCTCAGGCTCAATGCCTGTGTAAAGGTGGCGATTTTCATCACTTGTCTCCTCACTCACCGAGTAGATTTCGCTTCGATACTTTAAACGAAGCTATACCTTAGCACGGCACGGGTTCACTGACCGCATCATCAGCGGCGTCGTTGCAGGGCCAAGAAATTACTGCTCATCAAAAACGTTATCACTAGCACAATAAGCGCCATGCCAAACCATTGCAGGGCGTATTGAATATGCATGCGCGTATTCACTGTCACTGCTGGCCAGTGCCTAGCGAATACGCCCGTCTCATTCGCCCCTAAACGCACCACCCAAGGCAGTAGGGGGCGTTCCATCAATTCGGCAGCACGAGCGATGTCGAGACTGCGAAAGCGCAAGGGCCAATCGTCCCCTTCGACTTGTGTCACACCCGGTAGCGTGGCCGGAATATGCAGCTGTCCACGCAGTGTCTGCAGCCCCTCGACCGGCGGGATATAGGGCATGCCATCGGCACCCGGCCCTGGCGTTACCCAGCCACGGCTCACCAATACGAACTCACCACTATCTTCGAGCTCGAACGGAGTGATCAGCTCGAAACCCGGCGCACCTTGGAAGAATTGAAAGGCAACTATGAAGGAGGCCGTGTTCCAATAACGCCCAGTAGCGAAGACGCTGAGATTCTCCAAATCGTTGATCTGTGCCTCGCTCAATGGCCCCGAACGCGGACTTAATGTGGCTAGGGGCATCGGGGCTTCTTGCTGACGCAGTTGCATCGCTTGCGCAAGCTCGCGTTTTTCCTGAACTCGGCTCAGTTGCCAGAACCCTAGATTGATTAGGAGTGCTAGCGTTAGTACTACGCAGATGGCTATTAACCAATGAACTCTTATACGCAATTCGCCAAACTTCAATTCTGTTTGCACTGCAGCCCCGCCATTTCTTATCGTTTATTTTGCATCGATTCTAGAGGCTTAAGGCCCATAGAGCGATTCTTTTTGCGGCGCGCAGTCTCTTTTATTTAACGCATATGATAAATTGTCGCCCGACGCATCTTACTAACTCCCCCAACCCTCTCCGCACGGAATCTCCACAATGAAAATCGGCGTTTTATCGCGAAACGGCAAGCTATACTCAACTCGTAGACTCGTAGAGGCCGCCAAAGATCGTGGACACGATGTGAGGGTCGTAGATGTCCTCAAGTGCTATATGAATATCACGGCTAACAACCCTACCGTTCACTACAAGGGTGTAGGAGATCAAGAGACTCTTGAGTTCGACGCGGTGATACCACGCATTGGCGCTAGCGTGACGGGCTATGGCTGCGCCGTACTACGGCAATTCGAAGTCGCCGGCATCTACTCCGTTAACGAGTCGATCGCGATCGCACGCTCGCGCGACAAACTTCGCGCACACCAGCTCTTGGCACGCCGCGGCATCGGCCAGCCCATCACCAGCTATGCCCACTCTGCCGACGCCACTAGCGACCTCATAAGCTCTGTTGGCGGCGCACCACTGGTCGTCAAAATCATGGAAAGCACTCACGGCAATGGCGTAGTCCTTGCGGAGACTCGCAAGGCCGCAGAGGCTTTGATTACTGCGTTTCGTGGTTTGCAGGCAGACTTTCTAGTGCAGGAGTTCATCAAGGAATCCGGCGGCGCCGACATTCGCTGCTTCGTGATTGGTGAACGTGTGATTGCGGCTATGCAACGCACTGCGGCAGCCGGCGAGTTCCGCTCTAATCTTCACCGCGGCGGTACCGCAACAGTAGTGAAACTGCGCCCCGATGAACGCAAGCTAGCGGTTAAAGCCGCGCAAGTGATGGGACTAGACGTCGCAGGGGTGGACATCATTCGCTCCAATCACGGGCCCTTGGTGCTAGAGGTCAATTCATCCCCCGGCCTAGAAGGTATCGAGGCCGCCACGGGCAAGGACATCGCGGGCGCGATCATAGAGTATATGGAGAAAGATAGCCTGAAAGGTCCCAACAAGATGAAGGGCGTTGGCTAAGCTGAAATTTAAAAAGTGCCGACAGGAATTTGAGATTCCTGCCGGCACAAGCGGACTAATCCTGAGTCCCTAACACCGTCCATAGAACCGTATCGCTGAGCTGCGTACCATCTTCCAATTGCAAGCTCACCGTCAATGTGTGCGACCCAACGCCTATCTGTGCCGAGATATTCGAGCAGCGGAATACTCTCCCGCCAAGCGCTAACTCGGACATTGTCAAACATTGCGCTAGGTCTTCCGAAACATCGCTGCGCTGCTCCGACCCAGTATTGCGCCCCGATAGAAATGCGCTTCCTGCAACCACATTGCTTCCTGGGCTACTAGGATCGCGCTCAAGAAACATCGTGAAGTCGAAGGTCTGATTGCTGGCGTAGACACCCGTCGCTGGCGAGAGAGTTAAGGATGCACTGGCAGCAGTTACCGTGAACTCCTTCTGCGGTCCAGATGCCTCACCGTTGATCTTGGCGGACACCTGGTAAGTACCCGGGTTCAAACTCCCTATTGTCTGGCTAAAATTCAGAGGTACTACCACTGCAGGACAGATGGCGAGAGGATTACCTTTAATCGTAGTATCGATCACGATATTACTGCCGTTTATTAGCACGGCGCTCGTGACAATCTGACAGCCATCTCCCTTCAAACCCTTCACTTCGACACTGATGAGATCCCGATCGCTAGGGGCTACTTGCGAGATAGCGATCTCTTCAACAGTGCCCCACTGAGCACTAGCCTCGTTGGCGGAAAACGCCAATAGAGCAGCAAAAAATAAGCGCTTATACATTCCTTCCATTTTAGATTTCCTCCTTTGTTGTTAATCGAACCACAATGGGGGAATATTTCCCACAGATTCGAGAGCCGATAATACGCAAGCTCTAGCACTGCCCAAGTGATCGGAATCACACGCAATGCACAGAGCTAAAAAACGCTCTTGCGGAGGGAGGGTATTGGACTTTTAGAGCCGCCTAAGACGGATAGACTTTGGGCCTATCAGGGCTTGGAAGCGTCATACAACAAACAGGAAACGGGCTGAGCCTCGTCACTTAAGTGAGGGACCACTTGCTTACACACCTCCATTGCCTGTGGGCAGCGGGTATGAAAATTACAGCCAGAAGGCGGGTTTATCGGTGATGGTACATCACCCACCAGTATCTGCCGGTGCGCCACGTGATGTGGGTCGGGCACTGGTATCGCCGAGATCAACGACTGGGTATAGGGGTGCCGTGCCGTTCGGTAGATGCTCTCGCCCACTCCGGACTCTACAATCTTGCCCAAATACATGATCGCGATGCGGTCGGAGATATGCTTCACCACGGCCAGGTCATGGGCGATAAATAGATAGGAGAGATTGAACTCCTTCTGCAGATCGATAAGTAGATTCAAGATCTGACTCTGGATCGACACATCTAGCGCCGAGACTGGCTCGTCACAGATGATCAACTTGGGGTTCAGCGCAATCGAGCGCGCTATGCCGATACGCTGACGCTGGCCACCGGAGAACTCGAATGGGTATCGCGTCACCGAGCGCGCGGGCAGGCCAACAAGATCTAAGAGTTCCTTGACGCGCTTCTGCCTAGACTCTCGATTGCCAATATTGTGAACCTGAAAGGGTTCTTCCAATATCTGCCCCACCGTATGCCGCGAGTTCAAAGACTCCATCGGGTCCTGAAAGATCATCTGAATATCGCGGCGGAAAGGCATCAGTGGCTTGCGGCCAAGCTTCGCAATGTCTTGGCCCTCGAAGCTAATCTCACCCGCTGTCGGTTGATATAACCTCGCAATACAGCGCCCGAGCGTGGATTTACCACACCCGGACTCGCCCACTAATCCAAGGGTCTCCCCCGGGGCGATGTCGAAGCTAACGCCATCCACCGCTTTATTGAATTTGCCAGTGCGCATGAAGATGCCTTCCTTCACGGGGAAGTGCATCTTCAGGTCGCGCACGCTGAGCAAGGGTTCGACTTTTTTGTTCTGCAAAGGGATTACACTCATGCGACGGCACTCAACTTAAAATTCGCACTATCGCCGCCACCGCCGACGCTCGTCTTCAGTTCGCGCCATTCATAACAGGCCACCTCGTGGCCCTCGCTAATTGTCTCTGCCGCTGGCGGCGCAAGTAGACAACTGTCTTTACGGTATCGACAACGGTTCTCGAAGCGGCAGCCCTTGGGCATATCTAACAGGCCCGGCACCATGCCCGGGATAATCGTCAGCTTAGACTTAGGCTCTGTGTCGAGGCGAGGTATCGACTCTAGTAAGCCGCGCGTATAAGGATGTGTAGGACTGTCGAATATCTCGTAGACACTGCCGCGCTCCGCCACCTTGCCTGCGTACATCACGACTACGGACGCGGAAGTCTCGGCAATAACGCCAAGATCATGAGTAATCAGCAGTACGGACATGCCCATCTCTTTCTGCAACTCTTTGATCAGCTCTAGAATCTGCGCCTGAATTGTCACATCCAATGCGGTGGTAGGCTCGTCCGCGATCAACAGGCTGGGCTGACACGCGAGTGCCATGGCGATCACAACGCGCTGACGCATGCCGCCAGAGAGCTGATGGGGGTATTCCGTCATGCGGATATCGGGAGCCGGGATGCCGACCTTGTCGAGCATGGCGATGCCTTCTTTGAGCGCCTTCTCTTTCGAAATCTTCTTGTGTAACAGTATCACCTCGGTCAATTGTCGACCGATCGTGTGCACTGGATTCAGCGCTGTCATCGGCTCCTGAAAGACCATGCCGATGCGCGCGCCGCGAACTCTCTGCATCTGCTCGATACTCATGTCGACGAGATTCTCGCCCTGCAGCAATATCTCGCCGCCCATGATCTGGCCGATTGGCTGTGGCAATAGCCGCATGATCGACAGTGCCGTTACGCTCTTCCCGCAGCCGGACTCTCCCACGATACCCAGAGTCTCGCCCGCCTTGATATCGAAGCTAACGTCGTCCACCGCGCGCACGCGCCCCTCGTCGGTAGAGAACTCGGTAACGAGATTTTTAACAGAAAGTATCACATCAGACATATGGGCTTATTGCTCGCGGTATTGGTCATATACATTGATCTGCGGCTCGAAGCGTTGGCCAGCACGGCGCGCCGCAAGTGTCTCTTCCTTCATATCCATGTCGATCCAGTGCACGAAGGCATCCTCGGCATAACTGGAGTAACGCACATTGAAATCCTCCGGCCAGCGCACCCAGCGCCACGAGGCATGCCAGTAGAAGGGCTCGACGAACCCGGGCACGAAGGAGGCATAGTCATGATGCATCTGCGACAACTCATGGGAGAGTTGCACCATCTCGTCCTTGTCCGAAGAGGCACCGTACTGATCGATCTTCTGGTCCATCTCGAACACAGCTACTGCTTCTAAATTATTGGTCTGCACCTTCACTTGACGGTTCGGGTTCACACTACCATCGTCTAGAAACGCGTCATCGTAGGCATTGTCGGAGTGGTAGGAGTCCCAGAAACGTGGGTACATCTCAAGGCCAACATTCAGTCCGATAAAATAGATGTCGTGTTGCTTCTCGGAAACCTTGCGCGAACCCGCCGCCACATCCAGCATCTCTAGACGCAAGTCTAGGCCCGCCTTGATGGCCTCTTCCTTCAATATGGAGAAGATGTCGCGATAGCGCTCATAGTGCGTGGAGAGAGTGAAGGCTAGGCGCTCGCCGTCGGCATTCATCAGGATGCCATCGGGACCACTGCGATCGAAGCCAGCCTTGGCGAAGTGCTCACGAGCCAAGGTGATGTCAAACTTTCTAGCTTTTACATCTGGGTTTGTGAATTCGCCGTAGCCTTCCTCCGAAGAGTTTAGCCGCGTGAAGTCGCCGCGGAAATATTGCTGGAGCACTAGCTCCCAGTTAGAGGCATATTGAATGCCTAAGCGTACGTCGACATTGTCTAGGTGTGGGCGAGCGGAGTTAATCCACATGCCCCAAGGAGAGCGCGGCATATTGTTAAAGAACTTCGCCTTCTCGATATAACCCGCCTGCACATCCGGGTCGCTGTCGGGGAGTCTTTCATACCAATAGTCTGCGGTGCGTATCTTGAATTGACCGATGTCGCCGCGGCGGAAGGCTTCGAACTGATTCGCAGTATCGCGAATCACATTAAAATTCACACTGTCCATATTGTAGCGGTTGCGGAAAAACTTCAGGTCCTGAGCCCACCAATTTTCCACATGGGTCATCACGATATTCGTGCCCATCCTCACATTCTCTGGCTTGATCTCATAGGCGCCGGCATGGGGGACGAAACGCCACTGATAACGTTCTGTAAAGTCCTCTCCGAGCTCCTGATAGAAGTGCTCAGGCGTGGGGGGAAAGCTCAAGGCAAGGGCGTCCATGTCGGGCTTAGCTTCGGCCATGCTTATGGAGATGGTGTGATCGTCGTATTTGGTGATATTCGTGTACTGCGTAGAGTACCAATTGGCATACCAAGGCGAATTGATATAGGGCGATAACATGAAGTAGAAGGTGAACATGAAGTCATCGGCGGTGATCGGCTCGCCATCGGTGAAACGCGCATTCGGATTTAGCCTTGCGTAGACAGTCTTATTTGGCAGGTCTACGGCCCATTCACTGGCAATGGCTGGGTAAAAATCGAATTCGTTCGGGTGTCGATGGGCAAGAGTGACACTCGTATAGTCGAGAATCCAGCGACGAAACTCGCCATTCGCATCGGGTCCATTGACGCGCAGGGTGGCGGGAAAGTCAGGCATGTACTCGTATTGGGTGCCGCCCTTCTTGGCATTGGGCGAACCGATGTCGGACAAGCCTTCCCCACTCTGCCAGGCTAGATCTTGAGGCAGATCCGCAAGGGTCTTGAAGGAGTATTTCTCCGGGTCTGCAGCATAGAATGCCTGCACATCTGCGCTGATATCTGCGGTCGAATCCACACCGCTGTCTTGCTCACTGCCACCGCAGGCGACTAGCAGAAATGCGAGACCAGCACCGAAGATCGATCGTGTGATTTGCTTGCTCATTGCAGCCCCCTGAATTGGTCGTAGACTTCTATGCTTGGCTCGAAAGTCCGGCCTGCGCTGCGAGCCTCCATCGTATCTTGGCGCATCTGCGGGTCGATCCAGAATGCAAACATCTCATAGGGATAGATTGTGAACCGGAAGTTGAATCCTTCAGGCCACTGCACCCAGCGCCAATACATGGTGCGGTAATAGTCCTCAACGAAGCCGGGAGAGAAAGAGGCATACTCGTAGATTCTTTGTTGAATCATGTGGGATAACTCGATCATGCGCTCTTTGTCCGATGAGTCGTCATACTCCTCGATCCATTGGTCTATCTCGAAATCGGCAATGCTCTCGATATTATTAGTTTGAGCTTTAATCTTGCGATTTGGATTAACCGAACCGTCATCCAAGAAAGCATCGTCATAGGCATTATCGGAATGGTATAGCTGCCAATAACTAGGATACATAACCTGCTGTGGCGCGAGACTCATGAAATAGATTTCGTGCTGTTTTTCAGCCTTTTTACGAAATCCAGCCGCCCCATCGAGAATTTCTATGCGAATCTCCAGTCCGGCCTTAATAGCCTCTTCTTTCAAGATAGTGAAGATATCCGCGAAACGGTCATAGTGTGTACTAAGGGTAAATGCTAAGCGTTCATTTTGTTCATTCACCAAAATGCCATCTGGCCCCCTGCGGGTGAACCCAGCCTTCGCGAAGTGCTCTGCCGCCTTAGCGATATCGAAGGGACGCGCGGGCACATCGAGATTACTGAACTCTGGGTAACCATCATTCTGCGTGCGCAATCTCTCTACGTCGCCTCGAAAATAATTGCTAATAACGAGATCCCAGTTTGCCGCGTATTGGATGCCCAAGCGCACGTCAATATTATCGAGCAAGTGTCGATCCGAGTTCATCCAGAGCCCCCATTGGCTTCTCGGCCCGCCATTGTAAAAAGTACTCTTATGGATATAACCGCCCGCGATGTCTGGATCGCTGTCTGGAAAACTGTCATACCATGTCTCGGCAGTTGCGACCTGCATCATATCGAGATCACCGCGCCTAAACGCTTCGGTTCTCTTGGAGGCGTCACGAATAACACTGAGATTAATTTGGTCTGGATTGAACAAATTGCGCCAATACTTCTTATCGTTTGCCCACCAGTCCTTTTTACGTTCGACTATTAGGCGTGTGCCCATGTCGATATTCTGATCGTCGATGAAATACGGACCCGCGTGAGGTTCATAGCGCCACTGATAGCGCTCCGGATAATCCTCGCCCAATTCCTTATAGAAATGCTGAGGTACTGGACCAAGGGTCAGGACATAGTCAGCCATATCTGGCTTCGCTGTCGCAACTCGCATAGAGAAAGTAAGGTCATCGTACTTGGTAATATTCGTGTATTCGCTACCGTAGAAATTATTGGAATACGGGGCCTGAATATAATCGGATAGATAGAAGAACAGGGAAAACATCTGGTCGTCGGCTGTGATGGGCACGTCGTCGGTCCAGCGTGCATCGGGATCGATCTTCACATAAACGGTTTGGTTCTCGTAATCGATCGCCCAGCGCTCTGCTATTGCTGGCACATAGCCCTTCGTATCAGGATGTTGCACTGCATAGCCAATACGATAGAAGCCACTGATCCAGGACCGCGCGCTAGAGTTCGTATCTGGCCCAGTAAAACGTAGGGTTGGTGGGAAATCATCCAAATACTGATAGAAGGTGCCACCCTTCTTGGCATCGGGGGAGCCTATAATCGGCTCATCCATGCCATCGTCCCATACTAGGTCGGCAGGAATATCGGCAGGTGTGGCGAAGGTAAACAAGTCTGGGTGCGCTGCATAATAGTCCTGCACCTCTTGGGTGATATCGAGGCCTGAGTCCTCGCTGGCGCTTTGTTCCGAGCCGCCCCCACATGCAGTTAACGTGGCCGCAAAGGCGAGTAGTACAAACCTCAATCTCACTAATGTATTCATTGCTATGAACTCCCGGGCGCTTAGGTTCAGGATGCCTATTTATAGAGTGTGAATTTCTTCGGATCGAAAGACTCGCGAATCGCCTCGCCTACGAAGGTAACTAAGGTCAGCAATACCACGAGCGTACCAAATGCGGACATGACTATCCAAGGCGCCGTACGCAGAGTCTGCGTGCCCTGCTTGAGCAGCTCACCTAGGCTAGGCGTGGGCGGCGGCAGGCCGAAGCCAAGGAAGTCGAGTGCAGTGATCGCGCTGATTGCCGCGACGATGGTAAAGGGCATGAAAGTGACGAGGGTAGACAGGACGTTGGGCAGAATATGGCGGAAGACGATGCGGGTGTTAGAGGCGCCTAAGACGCGGGCGGCGGCGACATAGTCACGGGACTTCTCTTTATAGGTCTCGGTGCGCATGTAATAGGTCATCGAGGTCCATGAAAACAGCACCATCACCCCCAGCAGGATCAGTATCCGCGAGAATATCGTGAAGGCATCCGGTATTACGGAGAATACGATGATCACCATATACAGGAACGGGATATTGCTCCATATCTCGATCAGACGCTGGCTGATAATGTCGAACATGCCACCTAAGTAGCCCATCGCACAGCCTACAGCTACGCCGATCATGTACACCGCGACCATGAAGCCGATCGCGAAAATTAGCGCTATGCGCGTGCCGAAGAATAGCCGGGCCAAGATGTCACGACTCGTCGTGTCGGTGCCTAGATAATGTTGCTTCTCCGCACTGGGCGGCTCGGGGCGGAAGATGCCCGTAGAGGCATCATTCTCGTAGGCGCTATAGGGAATCGGCGGCATCAACACCCAGTTGTCGGAACCGGTATCTGCGAAGTGCTGCTTGAGCTGCCGGTAATTCGTCTCGTATTGATAGTCGAGGCCAAAGTCGGTGCCCGGGTGGAAGGCGGTATAAGTGGGGAAGAATAACTCGCCCTCATAGCTGACGACGAGTGCCTTGTTATTGATAAACAACTCGCCGGTTAGACTCAGAAGCAGGAAAACGGCGAGGATAACAAAGCTATAGTAACCGCGTTTAATCTCGCGGAAGCGACGCAGTTTCTTGGTGGTTTGGGGATTCAATTTAAATAGACTCATCGCGGCACCCTAATTAAAACGAATGCGCGGATCGACCAGCGCCACGAGGATGTCGGAGAGGATATTGCCAATCAACAGCAACAGGCTGGCAAGGAATATTACCCCCATAACCACCGGGTAATCACGGTCTACGATGGAAGTAAGCCCTAACAAGCCAAAGCCGTTGATGTCGAAAATAGTCTCGATGAGGAACGAGCCCGATACCAGCAGGGTGATGTTCTGACCGAAGGTGGTGGCGATTGGGATCATGGAATTACGCAGCGCGTGACCCGTGACCGCCTTGCGGAACGACACCCCTTTGGCGATGGCTGTACGCACATAGTCCGAGGCGAGATTGTCCATCAGGTGATTCTTTAGCAGCAGCGTGACCAGCGCGAAGCTGCCCATCATGTAACAGATTAGAGGCAGCGCCGAATGGGAGGCTAGGTCTTTGATCTTGCCCCATAGGCTGAGGTCTTGGAATTGCAGACTGGTGAAGCCCCCCATCGGGAACCACTCCAGCCGCACGGAAAAATACAGCAGCAGCAGCGAGCCTAGGGCATAACCGGGCACTGCGTAGCCGATGAAGATGAAGATCGAACTGATGTTGTCCACCGCGGTCCGGTGTTTTATGGCTTTGACGATGCCTAAGGGGATGCAAATGGAATAGGTCAGAATGAGGGTAATAATGCCGTAGTAGAGCGAGACGGGGAAACGACTAGCCATCACGTCCCACACTGGCTGGTTATAACGATAAGAGGTACCCAAGTCGCCGGTAGCGACCTTGCCTACCCACTCGACATAGCTTTGCAGCACTGGCTTGTCGAAGCCGTAATACTCTTTCAGACGGTCTAGCTGGGCCTCGGACAGGGCCATGTTCTGCCCTGCCGCCGCGCCGCGGGTGCCACCACCGCCGAGTTGGGCTTCCATGATGGCGCGTTCGATGGGCCCACCCGGCACGAGGCGGGTGATCAAAAAGACAATTATCGTGATGCCAATCAGCGTTGGGGGTATTAGCAGCAAACGGCGTATAAAATAGTCACGCATTTAATTCTTCTTGCTCGTTATTACGGGTTAAAGGCAGCCAAAGAGCATACCCGGTTTTAAGTTCAGAACGAAGAATTATCCTTTTTCTTACAGGCTGCAGGCTAGCCTAATGTCATCATATTGTCATTCCCTTGACCATGGGATGTCACACGCCCCCCTCATACTTACCCACGTCGAAGTTGCAGCAGACCTCCAACAACGACATGCGAAGAGGTTTTACTCTCCTTCAAGGCTACCCTAACCGGTGGCCTTTTTTTATGCTCTACTTCTTCCCACCTACAGCTTTAGTAGAATTTCCTCAACGGCTCAAAATCACTCCGTTGCTCGAGCCACGGGGAAGGTAAGGGATTGCTGGAGACGCCAAACTGCGCACATCCCTGTGCAGGCTCGACGTGCGCGTCTTACCGCCATGGATGGCGGTAATGCCGAAAATGCAGGAGCAATTTATCGGCCTGGCGCCCGACGCTCCCGCACTCCCTCACCTCCCCCGCGGCTCTAGATATAGGCAGATTTAGACCTCGGCAACTCTGTTCAATTCTTTGAAATTGAAGGATTATCTAACAATCCCGTCGCAAAGAATCGAAACAAGAATTGCACGCTCAATCAGCGCTGGGGGTGGGGTGCAGAGGGTCAGGAACGTCGGGCGCCAGGTCGAAAATTGCTCCTGCATTTTCGACACTCCCGCCATCCATGGCGGTCGGACGCGCACGTCGAGCCTTCACACGGACGTGAGCCTTTTGGCGTTTCCAGACCATCTGTACCTCGCCCCCAGTGCGAGCTACGAAGCACAATAACTCAGAGCCTAATACAGGTGACAAGCCACCAGTCTTTCGCTGTCATCAACTTTCTTTAATACGGGAGTTGTACCCCGGCACACGTCCATCACTTTTGGGCAGCGGCCCGCAAACCGGCACCCAGCTGGCACATTGACTGGCGATGGAATCTCACCCTGTATGCCTGTGGATGGCCGCGCTCGTTCGATATCCGGGTCTGGCTCCGGGTTCGACGCGATTAGGATTTGTGTATAGGGGTGTAGCGGACGGAAATACACGTCGTCTACAGGCCCTATTTCCATCAATGCCCCTAGGTACATCACCGCCATGCGATCGGAGACATAGCGCACCATCGACAGGTCGTGGGCGATGAACAATAGCGTTAAGCCCATGGAGGCTTGCAGCTCGCTTAGTAGGTTCACTACCTGCGCCTGTACTGACACATCCAGTGCTGAGATCGGCTCATCACACACCACGAACTCTGGCTCTAGGATCATGGCACGTGCGATGCCGATGCGCTGTCTCTGCCCGCCGGAGAACTCATGCGGATAGCGTGACATATGATCCGCGTGCAGACCCACGCGCTCTAGCCAATGCGCCGCCTTATCCCGAGCCTGCGGCGCGGACATCAAGCGGTGTAGTAATAGCCCTTCCGCAATAATCTCGCCCACTGTCATGCGCGGGTTCAGAGACGAATAGGGATCCTGGAAGATCATCTGCATCTTGCGGGAGTATTTTTGAAAGTCTGCAGTAGTGTAGTGCCGCGGCAGCGCGGCACCACGATAGTGCACCTCGCCCGCACTCTTGTCATGCAGGCCAAGCAGGGTCTTACCGAGGGTAGATTTGCCCGAACCACTCTCCCCCACCAAGCCCACAATCTCGCGCTCGGCTATGGAGAAACTGATCTTATCGACCGCGTGAACATGCTGCCCCTTGCCGATATCAAAGTATTTGCTTAGCTCATCGATACGGACTAATTCACTCATTGCCGCCTCCTAGATAGAGACCTTCGGCGCGATGCGGGCTTTGTGCGTGATGCAGCCAGCAGCGCGAATAATGCTTAGGCGCCACGTCGAACTGCTCCGGAGATCTAGCCTCGCATACTTTCATGCTATGGGGGCAACGTGCGGCATAGGCACAACCGAGCGGTGGGGAGAATAGGTCCGGCGGACTGCCCTCAATGGGCTGGAGTGTATCGTGTCGCCCTGGATCGTTATTAGGCATGGCCAGTTTCAGGCCGAGTGTATATGGGTGGGAGGAGCGGTAGAACACATCGTCTACACTGCCAGACTCGACCACTTGACCGGCGTACATCACTGCAACATCGTCCGCCATTCTGGCGACCACGCCAAGGTCATGGGTAATTAGAATCAAGGCCATGCCGGTTTCTTTTTGAAGGTCTTTGAGCAGGTCTAGAATCTGCGCTTGAATCGTCACATCGAGTGCCGTGGTCGGTTCGTCGGCGATCAAGACAGTGGGCTTGCAGGAGATCGCCATCGCAATCATGGCGCGCTGCAACATGCCGCCGGAGAACTCGAAGGGATACTGCTTGGCGCGCTTCTCTGCCTCGGGAATACGCACGAGCTTGAGCAACTCCAATGCACGCGCCCAAGCCTTACTGCGGCTATAACCGCGATGCACGATGAGCGGCTCGGCGATCTGGTCGCCGATGGTCATGGTAGGGTTGAGCGAGGACATCGGGTCTTGAAAGATCATGCCGATCTCGGCGCCGCGCACCTCGCGCCCTTCTATCGTCTTGCGTCCTAAAATCTCGACACCGCGCAGCTTAGCCGAACCCTTCATAATGCGCCCTGGTGGCATCGGGATCAGGCCCATCATGGCCTGCACAGTCACGGACTTACCACAGCCCGACTCGCCCACGATTGCCAGTGTTCGCCCCGCCTCGACCTTAAAATCCACACCGCGCACCGCCTGCACGGTGCCGCCGTAGGTATCGAATTCCACGTGCAAGTTCTGCACTTCTAACAAGGGCGCACTCATTCCAAACTCCTCATGCGCGAATCGAGCGCGTCTCGCAAGCCATCACCCAAGAGGTTGAAGGCCAAAACCGTCAAGCTGATAAAGATGGCAGGAAAAATCAATTCGTGAGGATGGGTAAGCATGGTCGCCAAGCCCTCGTTGCTCATGCTCCCCCAAGAGGCCGTGGGTGGCGCCACGCCCATGCCGATGAAGGACAGGAAGGCCTCGGTAAAAATAGCACTCGGCACTGCGAATGTGAGAGTCACTAGAATGACGCCCAGCGTGTTGGGAATCATGTGGCGCAGCACAAGATAGTAATTCTTAGCGCCTAGTAGTCGCGATGCACTCACATAGGCTTCTTGTCGAATTTGCAGAATCTGCCCGCGCACGAGTCGCGCAGTGGCAGGCCAGGACAGGAGAATCAAGGCCACAAGCATTGGCAATATGCCGCTCTCCCCCGGCCCGATGCCGAACACCACTTGGAACAGAATCATAAAGAGCAAGAAGGGCAAGGCGACGACGAAATCGGCGATACGCATCATGATCTGATCGACCTTCCCGCCGATGAAACCCGCAGTGCTGCCATAGGCAACACCGAGCAACACGAAAAGGAATGGCGCGACGATACCGATAAAGAGTGACACCCGAGCACCGGACATCAATCGAGCCAGAATATCGCGCCCTAGATAATCGGTACCAAAAGGGTGGAAAGACAGATTCACCTCATCGCCTAACGCAAGCTCTACGTCCGGAGCAACGAGTTCGCGCTCGCGTACCTCGTCTAATGTAATCACTCGGCGCACGTCCACCGCCAGCTCTTGATACTGCGCTGAGAGATTCATGCCCTGATCTAAACTCACCAAGGTATAGTAATAAGTGTCCGGTCGCAGGTCGAGGCGATCCTCGTAGAAACCTGCCTCGACACTGGTGAACTCCGCAATCGGAAGGCCGAAAGCAAGCTCGTCATCGATAGGAAAAATATTGCGATAGAGTCGCAGTGCGCTCGCCCCAGGGACGGCATCCCAAACCAATCGTACTGCTTGTGAATTGGCATCTGCGGCTATGCGCAGGCCCGCCGCATCGCTCTCGAAGCCGGGTTGTACGGAGCCATTCCAAGCAGTGTATTCGGGCACGATCTCCGCGGAGCGATCGGCACCGGGTGCCTGACTAATCTGATCGATATCCTGCCTAGATGGATCCACTTGCCACAGCAAGGGACCAAGTAATGCAAAAGCTAAAAGGCCGAGGATCAACCAAAGAGAAAACAGGGCGCGCCGATTTGATTTGAGGCGACGCCAGGCATCCTGCCAGTAGGAACGCGAGGGACGATTGATGCCATGAACATCGTCTCGGTGCGGCAGTGGCGCGAAGTCATCCGCACTGAGCGTGACGAGCCTTGTAGAACTTAAATCGCTCATTGCACCCTCACTCGCGGATCGATCCAGCCATAGAGCAGGTCAACCAATATGACCATGAATACTAAGAAAGAGCCGTAGAAAACGGTGGTGCCCATGATGACCGTGTAGTCCAGTTGCTGCACTGCCTGTACGAAGTAGCGTCCCAAGCCTGGGATAGCGAACACCAGCTCCACGACGAAGCCGCCGGTGGTAATCGCCGCGATCGCAGGCCCAAGTACGGTCACAACCGGAAGGATCGCATTGCGCAATTGATGCTTAAGAAAAACCCGTTCGGCAGGCAAGCCTTTTGCCTTGGCCGTGCGCACATAGTCCGAATGAATTATCTCCAGCATCGACGAGCGCATCAGGCGAGTTAGGTAGGCCATAGTGCCCATGCCTAGTACGAGAGCCGGCACGATCATATGACTAACGGTGCCCCACCCCGCTACCGGCAAGATCGAAACGCCGAAGAAATTATTGATATTCACCAGCGCCAACTGCCCAAGCGCGGCGAAGACGAAGCTAGGCACGGAAATGCCCAAGATCACGAGGAACATGATGACGGTGTCGGGAAGTCGGTTGCGGTAGATCGCGGTGAGCGCGCCCCACAGCACTCCACCGAGAGCTGCAAACAGAACTGCCAGAATGCCGAGGGTCGCGGAAACAGGAAAGTGCTCACGAATGATGTCGTTAACCTGACGATTCTGTTGAGTAAACGAGATACCGAAGTCGCCCTTTAGGAAATTTCCGATGTAGATGACGTATTGCTCGCCTAGGGGCTTGTCGAGTCCGTAGCGTGCGGCTAAGTTGGCGCGGATCGCTTCTGTAGCGGCGCGCTCGCCGGAGATAGGGTCGCCCGGCACGCTGTGCATAGCCAAGAACGTGGCAGTCGCGATAAACCAAACCGTGATGACGCCCTGCAAGAGTCGTTTAAGCGTGTATTGCCACATCTGCTATGGGTTCTTCCTGTTAATTAAGGGACGGTTGTTTCGGGCACAATATAGGCCCGCGTGAAGTCGGTTTCCGCGCCGATGGCGCGACGCAGAATTCCCTTGACCTGAGGATTTGTGGCGTAGACTCGGCCGCGTTCGTAATTACCTATGAAGACAACCTCATCAAAGAGTATGTCTTGAATCTTGCCGAAGGCATCCATACGTACCTTCTGGTCCATCGAGTTCTGCGCGATGCGCACCTGTGCATCGAGTTCGGCATTATCGAAATGCCCCCGATTATTGAGGTTCCATGAAGCGAAAAGATCGGCGAAGGTGAGCGGGTCGTTGTAGTCTGGGCCCCAGCCCGAGAGCACCAAGTCGAAGTCGCCGGAGGCCATTTTCGCCAGACGCTGCCTGAAAATCTGCGGATCGATTACGATATCTAGGCCCAAATTCTTCTTGAAGACCTCCTGATAATATTGCGAGGAAATCGTGGCCACTGGAGAGGTATCGGCCAGCAGCACGATGGGGGGAAACTCGGTGATGCCTAGCTCCTGCTTAGCCTTCTCGAGATACTCACGCGCTAGTGCCACATTGTATTCTGATTCCGGTGCCGGATACTCTTCGCGGAAAGTGTCTTCGACGCCGCGCAGCCAGATGGGGAAAACGCTCTTGGCAGGCAGATAGCCCGGCAGCTTGATTACGCGGTCCACCAACTCGCCGTCGTCCTGAGCATAGCGTAATGCCTTGCGTAGATTCAGATTAGTCGACAAGCGACCTGGGCGATGATTGAATTCGATGTAGAAGACGCTGCCGTCCATGAAGCGGTCCAGGTGCCAGCGCTGCTGCATCGCCCCTTCCAACATCTCGGCGGTCAGGTCGACCAGGGCGATGCGGTTGTCTTTGTAGAGATTGAGCAGAGTATTAGTGTCTTCGGTGATGTAGGCGATATTGATGGCATCTAGGTGAATATTGTCGGCGTCCCAGTAATAAGGATTCTTCTCGAAGCGTATAGAGGCGCCGTGCACCCAGCTCGTCATTTTAAAAGGTCCGCTGTACAACAAACTCTCAGCCTCCGCGCCGTAACGCCCATTCGTAGAGTTGTAGAACTCCTCGGAAATGGGGAAATAGGTGCTAAAGGCTACCAGCTTGTCGAAATAGGCGATGGGTTGCTCTAACTCGACCTCCAGCGTGCGATCGTCCAAGGCGCGCACGCCCACACTGTCCAGTGGCATGTCCCCTGTATTTGCCGCTTCCGCATTCTTGATTGGGTAGAAGATGAAGGCGTATTGAGAGCCTACTGCTGGATCGAGGGTCGTGCGCCAGGCGAAGACAAAGTCTTGTGCGGTAATGGCCTCGCCATTGCTCCAACGGGCATCCTCGCGCAGCCAGAACGTCGCCTTGGTGCCCTCTATTTCCCAACGTTCCGCTAAGCCAGCAGTAATCTCGAAATTCTCGTCGTAGCGCAGCAAGCCCTCCATAACGTGACCTAGGACTGTGCCGCTAACCACGTCTGTCGAGCGTGTACTATCGAGCTGAGGAGGATCCTGTCGCAAAAAAACAGAGATTTCGTTGTTCTCGAAATCCACCGCGCTTACCGCACTGGTGGCATCGCTGCTGGTTATGCCTGCAAGAAAATTAAGGGTGTACATCACCGCCACTATCACCAGCACCGCTAACACGCTGAATACGCCAAGTTGCTTGACCGCGGAGCGCGTAAAACCTTCTTCAGTGCTAATGGGTTCTTGCATGATTGACCTGTGCTGTACCGATGACTGACAGAGAATAACCCAGCACAGAGGGTGAGTCGAGGCCATCCAAGAGCGATCGTTCGGGGGCTGCTAGAAAGCAGTTTTCCGCTTACAATACCACTTCTCACATTCCTTTAGGGCACCCCCATGGACCAAGAATTAGAACAATTCGCTGCCATCTACGAGCAGGTCACCACATTTTTGGTCAACTACAGCTTCCAGCTCATAGGCGCAGTAATTGTGTTCCTAATCGGCGTCCTAGTGGCGCGCCGAGTCAGCAACTTCGTGCTAAGTCTGTGCGCGCGCAAGGGTCTGGATGTCACGCTGAGCGGCTTCATCGCGAACACCACTCGCCTGATTATCATCGTGATGACCGCCATAATCGCCCTAGGCAAGCTAGGGATAAGCATTACGCCATTTGTAGCCGCTGTAGGGGCTCTATCCCTAGGGGCCGGACTGGCCATGCAAGGCTTGCTTTCCAACTACGGCGCGGGGCTCAACATCATTCTCGCGCGCCCATTCGTCGTGGGGGACACTATCTCAGTACAAGGAGTTGGCGGTGTCGTCAAAGAAGTACATTTAGCTTATACGGTGCTAGCGGACGAAGACGAGGTGAAGATCACCATCCCCAATAAGCACATCGTCGGCGAAATTATTCACAACTCTCAGAATGACAGCATCGCAGAGTTCAAAGTCGGCATCGCCTACCACTGCGACCCAAAGAAGGCCGTGCAGGTAATATTGGAAAGTCTCCAAGGGATGGAGGGCATTAGCACCGCTAGGGCCCCTCAAGTAGGAATCGAGGGCTTCGGGGACAGTAGCATCGACCTTGGTGTGCGCTACTGGGTAAAGACGGTGGTAAGACACGAGGCGCAATATTTGGCGAATATGGCTATATACGAGGCGCTACAAGAAGCGGCTATCGACATCCCCTTCCCGCAGCGTGAAGTGCGCATGCTCAAGGAGGCCTGAACACTGGAGTGTGAACGGGCTCACAGTAAATGCCGGGCAAGCGCTAAATAAGCGTAAATTTACCCAGTTTTTACCCTAGTTTGGCCAACCGTTAGAGCCCTTATCGGTTAGAATACGCTTCGTTGATCATTCCGTGGCCTTATCTTGTGGCTAAGAGGACGATCCCAAGTACTCAATGCACAAACGAGGAACCGAGATGAAATTATTCAATACCGCCGCAGCCATGCTGATGCTCGCGATGAGCGTATTGCTAAGCAATGGTGCAATGGCGCAGTCAACAGAACCGGAAGCCAACTGCTCCGTGCTATACACAGACTCAGCTGTTGAAGTGGGTGCAGTGTGTGTCACCGTGAACCAAGACGCAGAAAACGTGTTCCTTGACTACCTCCTCATCGACGACTGGAAGCTTTCCGAGGCAAATGCTTGGATAGGCGACAATGCCAACAACCTTCCTATAGATGGCAGCGGTGATCCACAAGTCAGCGTATTCCCCCATACCGCAATCAATCTTGTCGATGTTAACCAACACAGCTTCGTAATTCCTTTCACAGAGCTCTCAATTGATGCTGGCACTTTCTGTAGCGCAGATGTCATTGTCGCAGCAAGCGCTGTAGTCACGCGCACTATTGCTGGCGAGCCCGACGGCGGTGGCAAGTCTGATAAATCAGATAAAAGCGGTAAGTCTGGCAAAAGCGGTAAATCCGATAAGTCCGGCCAATCCGATAAGTCTGTCAAATCCGACAAGTCTGGCAAGTCCGATAAGAGCGGCAAGTCTGGTAAAGGCAGCAAATCCGACAAATCTGACAAGAACAGCAAAGCCAGCAAGGGCAGCAAAGGCAATAGCAGCTCTGCGAAGAATGGCAAGGGCAGTTCGCAAAACGGCAGCAGCAGCTGGGCATCAAACAGCAAATCCGATAAGTCTGGCAAGTCCGGTCAATCCGATAAGTCTGGTAAGTCCGGCAAATCTGGTCATTCAGGAAAATCTGGCAAGTCCGGCGGTCACAATGGTGGCGGCACAGATCCTGTAACAGAAACGTTTACAGCTTGGGCGGGTGAAACACTTGTCGGCAATGGCAGCTACTTCAGCTTCAGCAATGACTTCTGCGGCCCAGAAGAGCCTCCGCTTATCACTCTGCCTAACGATTCTTGCTACAACGTGTATGCATCGCTGTTCAATGGTGCGCCTACAACGTTCTCACCAGTAGGATTTGCAGACCCAGCGCTAGGTGTTCTCAATACCGTCACCGCAGTGGGTGGTCAAGCAGGACTGTTCGTGAATGCTAACAATGCGCCTGTCAGCAATTTCCTAATGCAATTTATAGCACCGGGTACTGTACAGCTGTTTGCCTCCACACCGGCGGGTTTCGAACTGGCTAAGGTCAACATCTTTGCAGGTGGCGCAGGTAGCTTCGCGAATGTGTCGCCACTTTCCTACGGCACTTCGCTGATAGGTCCAATAATGCCTGGGCAAATTGTCAACCTACCGGCAACCCTGCCCTTGAGCTCCAACATCGTAATACACGGAATAATTTGTATAGCTGGTGCAGGCCCTTACGAGTAAGAACTTAAGTCTTAGATTATTAGCGCCTCGGTGGCTTCCATCGAGGCGTTTTTTTTTGCCTCTTATAAAGTTCTTCGACGGATTCAGCTCGCTCTGCCGTATACCCTTGCAAATACGATAGAAAGGCGCAGAGCCTGGGCAGCGCTACGCACAGCAAGCTGATTACGCGGTCCCAAACACCACACGAAAAGCGGTATTATTCGAGCACATGGTCTACGGGATTTTGTCTCAAGATGACAGATGACGAAGTATTGATGCGGGCTATCCAGGCCGGGGACTCCCACGCCTACAACAGCGCCGTGCGCCAGCATATAAAACCGCTTAGTCATTACGCGTTTCGCATGCTTGGCAATAGCAAAGACACCGAAGACATCGTCCAAGAGACTTTGCTGCGCCTGTGGACCCATGCGCAAAGCTGGAAGCCCGACAAAGCTGGGGTTTCCACTTGGTTACATCGCATCGCACATAATTTGTGTATCGACTACTTGCGCAAAGATAAGTCGAGCGTCAGCTCGGAGCTCAGTGAAGATCTCGAGTCAAGTGACAAGCCGGCGCAGGCACCGGAACGTGAGGAGCGCCTAGAGGCCTTGCGTGAAGCACTCAACGCTCTGCCCGAGAGGCAGCGTAGCGCGATCATCCTGAGTCATTATCAGGGTTTCTCGAACCGTGAGATCGCCGAAGTAATGGGCATTACAGTCGATGCCCTAGAGTCAATTTTGGCAAGAGCACGACGCGGGCTTAGAGCTCAACTTAGTGAATGACGCGCCACAAGAGCGCGAATTAGTTACAGGCACAATGCGGGGGCAAGATCACATGAATATGACAGCACAGCGGTTTGAACAGATCGTGACAGCCTATGGTAGTGAGGCAGCACGGTGGCCTGCACAAGAGCGTGAGGCAGCTTTGCATTTCCTTAAGGAGAGCCTGGCAGCACAGTCATTAGTAGAGGGCTATCGAGAACTTGATGCTCTGTTAGATGCAATGCCGGTCCCGGCGCTGGCGCAGATGGAGCAACGCGTGATGCGCTCGTTGCGTGAGAAGACTCGCGACAGCTTTCTCGACAAAGTTCTGGACTGGCTTATCCCTCGTCAGCAACGCGGCATGGCTTGGGCATGGCGCCCAGCATTAGTCGCTTGCCTACCGCTGGTGTGCGGTATTTACATGGCGAATTTCTATAGTTTCGGAATAGATAGTGTCGAGAATTCCTGGCAAGAGGAACTCTATCTAATCTCGATGAATGATTACGCGGAGATCACTGAATGAGTAACAATAGAAGGCGTGCGCTAAATGTAGTACTAGTGCTCTCCCTCGCACTAAACCTTTTGGTGTTTGGAGGTATTGCGGCACGCATGATGGGGTTCCCAGACGGGCGGCCGATACCACCAAACCTATTCTGGGTACTGGAGCGCTTGGACGACGAGGCTCAGGCTCGCTTGCGCCCCACGATGCAGGCCTTTAGCGACGAGATGCGCCCAATACGCTCAACGCTTTACCAGGCTCAGCAGGGAGTAAACAACCTACTAACCGAGGATCCGCTCAATAGTGGGGCAATCGCGGAAGCGTTTTCGAAGCTGCGCGATGCGGGGCTCGAATACCAAGACATCGCCCATCGCCAAACGCTCGCGATATTTGGAGAGTTGACACCCGAGCAACGCGTCACGGCGATGCGCTTTATTCAAGAGCGTTCGCGGCCACCAGGTGAACGTAACAGAGACCGCAGCAATCACGACGAATCACAGGCTCCTTAAGCGCCTGTGATCTTGAGACTTGAACTAAGGAGTCACTCGATAAAGCGTCTGCTCACCCTGTGAGCTGCGCTGGATCATCTGATCTTCAGTCACGAATTCAACCGTGCTAATAACCTCCTGCCCCATCGCATCCAGCTTTATTGTGTCGGCATCTAACCACTCGTATGGAAACGAGACCCCAAAGGCGTCTACTGCGATCTCCGATTCTCCATAGGACAGAACGATACTCTGCCCGCCGAAATCGGCTTGCCAAGTACCTAAGATCATTTCCTGCTTAGAGGGGGCCGAGGTGCTAGCACAGGCTGCCAACATCATTGCCATTAGCAGGCCAAGGGTGATTTTTGTTATTACTTGCATAGTGATCCTCAATTGTCGCTGAGCTTGTTGTATTCTAGACACAATACTACTGCTAACAGGGCGTCGACGCATTGGCTTTTCTGCTAAGATTCTCATCGACAAGCTAAAGTGTAGTTTATACGAGACAACGAGACGCTATGACATTAAAGACTGGCATTTATAGACACTATAAAGACAAGCTCTATCAAGTAATTGGCGTAGCACGCCACAGCGAAACCGAAGAAGAGCACGTAGTCTATCGACCATTGTATGGTGAGCGGGGTCTTTGGATCCGCCCCTTGAGCATGTTCGATGAAAGCATTGAGCACGACGGCGTGAAGGTGAAGCGTTTCACCTTCATCGAAGACTGACGCCTCTCGCTATTCCACTTCGCGCTGAGTGGCCTTTGCTGCCAATTTCTCGCGCCTTCGCCGAACTATAGTTTCCGCCATCGACTCGCCAATATGGGACTCGCCTCGCCCCTTCGCTAGCTGCACTTGTCGCTCACGCTCCGCGTAACGACTGCGCTGCTCCTCATTGTGCTCGTCATAGCAATGCGGACAACTGATCCCGCGCTGGTACTGCCCCGAGGCCATATCAAGCTCTGTTATAGGCATGCGACAGGCGTGACATTGATCGTAGGAACCCTTCTCCAATTGGTGATTAACGGTCACACGATTGTCGAAGACGAAGCACTCCCCCTCCCACAAAGAATTCTCCTGAGGCACCTCTTCTAGGTATTTGAGAATGCCACCCTCGAGGTGATAAACCTCTTTGAAGCCCTGCTGCTTCATGAAGGCCGTGGACTTCTCGCAGCGGATGCCACCGGTGCAAAACATCGCAACTTTCTTATGCTTGCTCGGGTCGAGATTCTGCTTAGCAAACTCGGGGAACTCGCGGAAGGATTCCGTCTTTGGGTTCAGGGCATTCTTAAAACTGCCGATCTTTACCTCGTAGGCATTCCGAGTATCGACGAGGAGTACGTCGGGATCGGCGATTAGGGCATTCCAATCCTCAGGTTTGACATAGGTGCCGACGATGTCATTGGGGTCGATGTCTTCTACCCCCATCGTGACGATCTCTTTCTTCAGCTTCACCTTGCTACGATAGAAAGGATTCTCTTGGGTATAGGACTCTTTCGCCGTCAAGGTATTGATGCGCGGATCGGCGCGCAGAAAATCCAGCACGGCATCTACGCCTTCGCGAGTGCCTGCGATCGTGCCATTGACCCCTTCCGCCGCTAACAGCACAGTGCCGCGTACTTCGTGGTCAGTCATCACTTTGTGAAGGGGTGAGCGCAGTGTTTCGAAATCTGGCAGGCGCACGAACTTATAAAGCGCCGCCACTACAGTGGTCTTCATGGTAAACCTCTCTTGCCGCCTGAATCGCAAATCCAGCGCATGTTTAGGTATGGAGCCTTTAAGGCGAGGGCATTTTACACGACTTTTTCAAGAATCAAACTGTAGAGCCATCCTCGTGAAGACGAATGACTTCGAGGAAGGCAGCGCCGTACTTCTCAAGCTTGCTCTGCCCGACGCCACTAATGCCTAAAAACTGGGCCTCGTTTAAGGGACGATAATGCACCATGTCCATGAGGCTAGCATCGTGAAAGATGACGTAGGGAGCTACGTCATTATCGTCAGCGAACTGCTTGCGACACTGGCGCAGCGCCTCCCACAGGTCTTTGTCGGCGTCGGCAATTGCCTGCTTGTGGCGTGTCTTGCGCTCGGGCTTCGCACTAGGCTCCTGCACATCTATCCGTAGAGCAATGCTGTGCTCGCCCTTCAATAAACCGCGGGATTTCTCATTAAGATGCAGTCCACCGTAGGTCGCGTGATCGACACTTAGATAGCCACGGGCCACGAGCTGCCGGAACACCGATCGCCATGCATTGCCGTTATGCTCTTTGCCAATGCCATAGGTGGAGATCACGTGATGATTGTTCTGGAATATCTTGTCGGACTCAGCCCCCAGCAATACGTCGATCAGATAATTAACCCCGAAACGTTGGCCGGTGCGGTAGACGCAAGACAGCGCCTTGCGCGAGGATTGTGTGCCATCCCAAGTCGGCACAGGATTTAAGCATGCATCGCAATTGCCGCAGGTCTCCGGACCAGGCTCCCCGAAATAATGCAGCAGGGCATGTCGACGACAGCTGGTGATCTCGCATAGCCCTAACATGGCATCGAGCTTGGCGCGTTCTACTCTTTTGAAGGTCTCGTTGCCCTGGGAGCCATCCATCATCTGCCGCAGCATGATGACGTCTTGTAAGCCGTAGACCATCCAGGCGGTGGCGGGTTCGCCATCGCGACCGGCACGACCAGTCTCCTGATAATAGGCTTCCAAGCTCTTCGGAAGATCAAGATGTACGATGAAGCGCACATCGGGCTTATCGATGCCCATGCCGAAGGCGATGGTCGCTACGACAATGACGCTCTCTTCGCGGAGAAAGCGTTGCTGATTATGCGCCCGTTGCTCGGCACTTAGGCCCGCATGATAAGGCACTGCGTCAAAGCCCTGAGTCACAAGCCAGGCCGCTGTATCGTCCACCTTCTTGCGCGACAGACAGTACACAATGCCTGCGTCGCGTTCGTGCTCACGGCGCAGGAAACGCAGCAACTGCTGCCTAGGGTTCTGTTTCTGGGTGATGCGATACTGGATGTTAGGCCTGTCGAAACCGCTCACGAAGTGTTTGGCATCCACCAAACCCAGACGCTGCGCAATCTCCACCCGAGTGTTCGCGTCGGCAGTCGCAGTTAGCGCGATGCGGGGCACCTCGGGGAACTCCTCTTGGAGCCGCGAGAGTTGCAGGTAATCCGCGCGGAAATCATGCCCCCACTGTGACACGCAGTGCGCCTCGTCGATGGCAAACAAGGCGATGGGCAGGGAGTGCAAGAGCTGCACCGTAGACTCTTGGTTCAGGCGCTCTGGCGCGACATAGAGCATATCTAACTGCCCTTGCCGGAGGGCGTGCACGACATCGCGCTGGGCCTCAGGAGATAGTGAAGAGTTGAGAAAACTTGCCCTAACGCCTAGCTCGCGTAGCGCATCGACTTGATCCTGCATGAGCGCGATAAGAGGCGAGACGATGATGCCTACGCCCTCGCGCAGCATGCTAGGAATCTGATAGCACAGCGATTTGCCTCCGCCCGTGGGCATCAAGACTAGGCAATTACGCCCCGCCATCAGTTCGTCGATGATCTCCCGCTGCGGCGCGCGAAACTGTTCGTAGCCGAAAGTGGTTTTGAGTATCTGTTCAGGTTGTTGCGTAGAGGCTGGCATCGTTTAGGGGTAGGAACCTCGGTATAACTCCAAAAAATGTAAAGCTAAGTTCATAGTAGTCCAAAATGAATACGGCCTGCCCCGGGTTACGGAGCAGGCCGTCAATATTTCGCAGCCCTGTGTGTACTAGGCCGCAATCATGGCGTTGTTAAACGCTCTCGATATTGGCGCAGTGACAGCTTGAGCTTCTCCGCATTTTGCGGGCCTAATCGCAGTAGTTGTTTCTCCACTGGATTCAAGCGCTCGATCTCGGAATCGGCGTAGATATACATTACTTTGGGTTTGATCAACTGAAAGGGACCTTCCGCCGTGCGAGCGTTGAGCACCGTGTCGATCGCCCGGACTACAGTTTCATCGAAATTGCGGCTCCCATATCCAAGCTCTCTGTATGCCTCTTGAAAGAGCGGCTTCATCATTCTATAGATCGGTATAATTCTATCTGGGTTGACCGCCGCTAGGCCATCGACCATTGGAGTGTAGCGCTGATATGACACCGTCTGCATTTCGTATAAGTTCTCGTCCAACTCTCGCACTGCCATGGCTTGTGAAGGTCGACGAACTGGGTACTCCAATTGCGGCAGATTGCCATCGGCAACGTTGTCTACGAAGACCACAAACTTACGAATCAGGTCATCGGAAACAAGCAGACTAAGCAGCCGCGTACCCGTTTCCAAACCCTGTATTCTCTCGGCCAAGAAGGCATCGCTTTCATTGAGCACGGGAAGGTCGATTATCTCCTCTACCACTTCCGGCACATCAGGCTCGTTTACTACAACTGGCTCTGGGGCAGGTCGCTCGGTGGGCAGGATTGGCGCGGGCGTAGGAGCCGGCGTCTCGACCCGCTGGATGGGCTCCGGAGCGCGTGGTACTGGCACAGCTATATCGACAGTACGGGTACCCTCAGGACTTTCAAAAGTTGCCGCTAGGTAGACCAGGAACAGCAAGCCTATGACGGCGATTGCAGCAATGATGGCCAAACTCTTATTAGGCATTAATATCCCCGTTAATTTACTAGTGTGAAATACTGTGTTTGTGGCACGGTGGGCATTCTTGCACAGCCCCCTAGTAGCGGCAAGCGAACCCCTGTGAAATCAGCTTCTTGACCCTTATTGCCATATTTTCGGCACATTCTTTTGACCCCTAGCCTAGTAGATCGCCACTGCCCATCAACACCACCACCCCAAGCACCGCGAAGATCGCAGCGGCCACGATGTGCACTGCCCTTACGGGAAGCTTATCGGCTATCTTGTTACCCAAGAGCACCGCTGGCACATTCGCAATCATCATTCCTAATGTGGTGCCGAGTACCACGGGGACAAGGGCTTGATAATTAGCCGCCAATGCCACCGTGGCTACCTGCGTCTTGTCCCCCATCTCCGCCAGAAAGAAGGCAAAGAGTGTGGTAACGAAAACCCCTTTGGCCACTAGAGCCGCCTCAGACTCGTCGAATTCATCTGGCACTAGTGTCCAGGCGGCCATCGCGATAAAGGAGACGCCAAGAATCCAACGCATGGTCTCCGGCGCGACAAGCGAAGTGATCCAAGTACCTAAGGCTCCCGCAAGACCGTGGTTGGCCAGTGTCGCCACTAGGATGCCTAATATTATGGGAATAGGTTTTCGATATTTTGCCGCGAGGATGAAGGCGAGTAGCTGTGTCTTATCCCCAATCTCTGCCAATGCCACAATCCCGGTGGCTACCAAAAAGGCTTCCATCAATATTCCTCAGTTGAGACCTAAAAGGGCCAAATTATATCGCTTCACTGCCTACCAGCGCATTACGCTACGACGATAATCTCGGTTGATGTTGGCCTGTAGCGTGCGCAGCTCCTCCAAGCGTATCGCCGCTGCGCCATCGTTCATGGTCTGCAGGAAGGGTGTGCTGTCCACCAAGGCCTGCAATTCCTCGATAGTGCGCTGCGTCGAGGTCACTGCAATCTGAACCCGGTCACGATAGAACTGTCTCTGCATCTCGTATTCGCGGTATTGGGGGTTTTCCCTGCGCACCGTGCCACAGCTCTGAGTTACTTGCCCCGCCGAGTTGACGACATCACGACACACATACTCGGATATGTAGCGCGCTACTGGTCGGTCTAGCCCCATTGGGATGCTGTTCAGGGCATAGTCCGCCAACTGCGCCTCCGCGTAGGCCTTGCCATAGAGTAGGTCGAAGCGGGTCTGCGCCCGCATTGGCTCCGAGTCCTCAGACAACGCAGTGCCATCCCCTAGCGCTTGCGCGTAGGTATATTGTAAGTCCTCTATATCGCGCATATTCGCCAGAGTCGAGCGCTGCAACAAATTGCCGCGCACCACCTGCAACTTCCATTCGCCGAAGGCGAGGACTGCATTGGCGTAGGCCTGCGAACCAGGCTCGTACAAGCGAGTCTCAATGTGTAAAGCCAAGTGTTCCTTGTCGTCGGCCGCCTCCCAATCGCCAGCAGCCTTATAGGCACTAATCAGCTTAACTAGCACCTCGATTTGCGTAGGACTATACAATCCATCGCTTATCCTGGTGATGCTCAGAGAGCGTTCGTAGAACGCTGCCGCCGCCTGAAATTGACCAAGCTCGAGATTATAGCGCCCCATGTCTTTCAATATTTCTATAAGGCTCGGATCATAGGGCCCTAGCTCGCTCTCAAGCGCCTGGAGGTTCTCCTGATAGAGGCTAATCTGCCGGCTAATCTCTAGCGCTGTCTGTTCATCGATCTCTAGCGCTGCCTCCTCCTGCTCTGGAAGCTGCGAGATGTCATCTGACTGCCCGGCATCCATCGCAAGCAAGCTCCCGCCCCAAAGGAGGCCGATTAGCAAGCTAGCCGAGCTTAGAACATGACGATACTTAACAGCATTCATTGCGTGTTTCTCTTAGCCAATACTATTTCAACGCGTGAGGGCGAACTTCGTTGACGTGCTCCATTCAAGCAGGTCACACTTGACCACCCCCCCGCACAATAAAGTTCCAGATAAATCAAAACATTAACAGGGGGAATATAGCAAGGAGACCGAAAATGAAAAAACTATTACTAACGGCCTCGGTGATTGCAGTGACCTGCGCAACGAGCGTTATCTACTCGCAGGACAATAGCATGAGTTTCTTTATCACCAGTGTAGGTTCCGGCGACGGCGCCAACCTTGGTGGCCTAGCGGGGGCCGATGCGCATTGCGCCGCGCTCGCAGGCGCGGTAGGCGCAGGCGGTAAGACTTGGGCCGCCTATCTAAGCACGCAAGCGGCAGGCGGGCAAGCAGCTATCAACGCCCGTGATCGCATCGGTAGCGGACCTTGGTATAACGCAAAGGGCACCATGATCGCGGCGAACGTCGCGCAACTTCACAGCGAAGAGGCAATGACAGGCAAGGAAAATTCGCTGTCCGAGGCCGGCAACATGATCAATGGCCGCGGCGACACACCAAACCAGCATGACATATTGACCGGCTCACAAGTGGACGGTACCGCTTACCCTGCGGGTAGCGATATGACCTGCAACAACTGGACTAGTAACAGCGCGGGCTCGGCCCAACTAGGCCATTTCGATCGTCAAGGAGGCGGTGCAAACCCAACTTCTTGGAATAGCGCGCATGGCAGCCGTAGTTGCAGCCAAGAAGATCTGATCGCCACCGGCGGCAATGGCTATTTCTATTGCTTCGCCCACTAAACCTAGGCCCTTCGACGCCGTGGAGCAATCCGCCACGGCATCGAACGCCACCTAAGCGCAAATCTCACTCCCTCGCACTGCTTCTAACGCGCAATACTGCTATAGTCATCCCATTGATAAAACGTGCAATACAGTGGGTCCACACATGGAATTTCAGGATTACTACAAAGTGCTGGGCGTCGCTAACGATGCCGATCTCAAGGCGATTAAGACCGCCTATCGCAAGCTAGCTCGCAAATATCACCCCGATGTAAGCGATGAGCACGACGCCGAAAAACGCTTCAAGGAAGTGGCTGAAGCCTATGAAGTGCTCTCAGATGAAGCCAAACGTGCAGAGTACGATCAACTGCGCAAATATGGTCGCGGGGGGCAGTCCTTCGAGCCACCTCCGCAGTGGCAGAGCAAGGCTGGACGCAGCCACGGCCCCCAGGGCGACTTCTCCGACTTTTTCGAGAACATCTTCGGCAGGGGTGACTACGAGAGCGGTGCCGCCAATGCGTTTCGAGGCAGCGAAGACTTTACCAGCCAACGCGGCCGCGACGTCGAGGTGGAAATGCCGCTGTTTTTAGAGGACACATTCTCGGATGAGGCCCGCCCAATAGAATACTCACTTCCCCATTACGGCCCCCAGGGGCGCATGGAAGACATCCGCAAGACGCTGAAAGTGAAGATACCCGCTGGTGTGGCCGATGGTGAACGCATTCGTCTCAAAGGTCAGGGCGGCCCAGGCTTCGGCAATGGTCCCGCCGGGGACCTATTTCTGCGCATCCGTCTCATTCCACACCCCTTATTCGATATAAATGGGACTGAGCTGAGCATCGTTGTGCCAATCGCTCCTTGGGAGGCCGCCTTAGGCGTCAAACTGACGGTGCCAACACCGACAGGCAAGATCAATCTCAGCATTGCGGCGAATAGCCAAAGTGGTCAGCGCCTACGCATCAAGGGCAAGGGCCTGCGCAAACGTACGGGCCAGGGCGACCTATTCGCAATATTGAAAGTTGTGATGCCCGAACGCAGCCCCACTGAGGCAGAGGCCCTATGGCAAGAGCTGTCGGAGAAAGCCCAATTCAATCCCCGTAAAGAATGGGAGAACACATGATGCAGATCGACTACACAGTAACGTTTAATCTAGACGACACCTGCCATGCCATTGGTTCCGAAGACAGCCTTGTCTATGCCATAGTAGAACATGGAATCGTCGAGCCCGAAGGAGACAACCCGCAAGATTGGCTTTTCAATCTCGACATGATTTGCACTGCTAAACGCGCGCTAAAATTGCAACGCGATCTGCATCTGGACTGGTCTTCTATCGCCATGGTGCTAAGCTTGCTCGAAGAACGCGATCGACTGCGCAATGACAATCAGAAGTTACAGGCGCTGTTGCAAAGATTTTTACAGGATTAATCACACCGGAGAACATTACACCTTATATGGCTGTCGAGATAGAACGTAAATATTTAGTTATTCCAGAGAAGCTTCCGCCCTTGCACAATGGCGAGCTGATCTTTCAAAGTTATGTGCCTACCGCCAACAAGAGTACCGTCCGCATACGCTTGTGCGGGTCAGATGCCTTTCTTACTCTTAAGGGCCCGACACAGGGCATAAGCCGTGCAGAGTTCGAATACCCAATCCCGCCAGCGGACGCTCACGATATGCTAACGAGCCTGTGCTCGCCCGGCACTATCGAGAAGACTCGCTACAAAGTACTCAATGACGGTATGGTCTGGGAGATAGATGTTTTCGCGGGCATCAATCAAGGTCTCGTTCTAGCGGAGATAGAGTTAGAATCCGAGACTCAAGCCTTCAAACTTCCCGACTGGATAGGGGCCGAGGTCAGCACAGACCTACGCTATTCAAACCAATCTTTAATGAAGGCGCCTTGGCCTACTTGGCGGGTATAGGAGTAATCAGAAACAGCAATGGGATTGCGTGTCACCGAATCGACACAGAAAAGTAATCGCTCTGTCACTAATGCGCTCTAAGCTGTGCCCATCTTGACCACTAGAGGTGACTGGCATGAGCGCTGCGAAAACCGCAAGCCCACTGCAAAACCCGCTAAAGTATCGCGCAATATTTCTCTCCGACATCCACCTAGGTTTCAAAGGCTGTCAAGCCGACTTCCTCCTCGACTTTCTAAATCGTAGTGAATCGGAATTCCTGTATTTAGTTGGGGATATATTCGATGGCTGGGAGATGAAGAAGAAAACCTTTTGGCCGGCCTCCCATCAGGCGGTAGTCAATGCAATATTGGCCAAAGCGGCCAAGGGCACCAGAGTCATTTACACACCCGGTAATCACGATGAGAGTGCCCGTCACTACTGCGGTCACCGCTTCGAGAATATCGAGATCTCTGACACCGCAATACACATCACCGCCGATGCTCGCAAGTTGCTGGTATTGCACGGCGATCAATTCGATTCGGTCGTTAAATACAGCCCCTTTCTGTCCAAAGTTGGCAGCTCGATGTATTCGCACTTATTGTTTCTGAACCGCATAATCAACGGCGCACGAAGACTGGCGGGACTACCCTACTGGTCCCTAGCGGCCCATCTTAAACATAAGGTCAAAAATGTCGTCAGCTACATCGGCAAATTCGAAGAGGCCGTCGTCGCATCGGCGCGCCTAGAGCAAGTCCAAGGAGTGGTGTGCGGCCATATCCATCATGCGGAAATTGCCATGTTCGAGGACGTGCTCTATTGCAATACCGGCGACTGGGTCGAGAGCTGCACCGCTATGGTCGAAGCACATAATGGCGCACTAGAGATTCTGCGCTGGACCGAAGACGCACAGCGACTCACCACAAACGAACTCGACGAGCCTGCACTTAACGCCGCGTAAATTTACGCACTGCAGATTCGGCGACTTCGCCAGCATAGAGATTGCCCTGCTCGTCCGCGGTCACGCCTTCGCCATGGCTAGTGGTGCCAGTCGGATTCGTTACGGGGTCGGGCGTGAAGGCAGTGACAAAGCCATCACTAGCCTTCCCAACGCGTATTCCACGTTGCCAACCAGGATTGCGATCGGCGCCAGTGCCCGACTCAGAGTCTGCTGCATAGAGCCAATCATCTGCGTCGATAAAGACATCGCTAGGTCGACCAAACTGCGTCCACGTCATGAGGAACTGACCATCCTGGTCAAATAGCTGGATACGGCTATTGCCTCGGTCGGCTACAAATAGTCGTCCTTGGGAATCCATCGCAAGAGCATGGGGAACTCGAAACTCCCCCCCTTCTGCACCAGTCCCGCCCCACTGAGTGATATACACACCATCACGATCGTACTTGACGATGCGATTGCCCTGTACGCCGTTATGCCCATCGGCAACAAAAATATCCCCATTGGGAGCAACCAATACATCGTTCGGCGCAACGAAATAATAGTGACCGTTACCGACCACGCCGGGAATGCCAAGGCTCATTAACAACTCACCCTCGGGGCTGAACTTATGCACTTGGTTGCCCTTACGCCCTTCTCGCGCAGTCGCCGCATCGGTCACCCACAAGTTTTTATCCGCATCGACAAAAATTCCGTGGGGCCAGACGAAGAGGCCTGCCCCGAAGCTACGCAACACATTGCCTTCGGTATCGAGTAGAAGTATTGGATCAACATCCAAACGATCCTCGCAACTGCCGGGACCACGGTTTCCACCACAGCGTTCCGCGACCCATAGGGTTCCATCTCCAGCATAGTGGATTGCACTGACAGCGCCCCATTCTCGACCTAAAGGAAGCTGGCCGAAGGAGCTTTCTGCGCGCGCGTAGGGGTTTGGAAGATATGTACCCGCGAGCTCGTCGGGTTGGGAGCAGGCATTTAGGAACACGAGGACAAGCAATCCGAACAAATGCTTTGAACTAAATATTTTCATGGCGGCATTCTCATTGTTGTTGTGGGCCGATACGCAGCGTTATTTTCGCTGTCGTTAACTCGATGGTACGAGATATCCCTGCAACAATCATCTAGGCATCACGATTCAAGCGCGAACACAGGTAACAAACTGTGACAGCGATGATTATTTACTGCCAGTGTCTGTTTCGCTGGGTATACTGACTTTCGTCATCATCCTCCTGCCAGTAAAGAGAATAATAAAATGAATAAATTGACTCGTGTCTTTCTTGCCGCAGTGGGTGCCGCTGGCCTCGCAGCACAAACCCTACCCGCTCTCGCAGCGAACGAAGTGGTTCTAGGCCCTGTCGGACCAAGCCCCTACGACATAATTCCCGCTTGGCATAAGCCCTTCGCACAAGCCGGTTACGCATTCGGCGGCAACTCCGGCGTGCAGGCTGAATCCCCCGACCGAATCTTAATCGCTATGCGCGGAGAAGCGCGATTGCCACAGCCCATTCCACCGGAGTATGCCGGCTATGCGGGCTCACTTGGCATCAATGTACTGACCGATACCGATCGACGTACTTGGCGCAATTGCCTCTATGAACTCGACGGCGATGGCAACATCATTACAATTTGGAACCAGTGGGACATACTGTGCGAGAACTCCGAAGGGCCAGGCCCGCACCGTATTCGCGTTAGCCCCTATGATCCAGAGCGCCGCGTATGGGTCATCAACGAGACCTTCCACACTATTTACGTCTTTAGTAACGATGGCAGCGAGTTGATCATGACGCTGGGCGAGAAGAACGTACCGGGAGATGACAAGACGCATTTCGCGCGTCCACAAGACGTTGCCTTCCTACCCGATGGCCGCGTGTTAATCGCAGATGGCCTCGATAATCACCGTATCATTATCCTCGACAAGAATTTCGACTACCTCTCCGAGTTTGGGGGTTTTGGTACCGCGCCAGGACAGTTTAATGGTGTTCATTCCGTAGCCGCGGGCCCCAATGGCCTAATCTTCGGGCTGGATCGCTCCGGTGGCCGCGTGAACGTATTCCGCACCACAGCAGACCCAGCGGTGGTGGAACTAGTAGATACATGGACTGGCTTCAGCCTGCCACTGGATATGATCGTGAATGAAGACTCGGTATGGATGACCGACCTGAACCCGCTGCGTTTCATCAAGCTCGATTTCAATGGCAACCGGCTCTATTCTTGGGTGGTGGAGCGTGACGGCCCTACCGGCTTCTTAGAGGTGCACGCCTTTACTGTCGACTCCGACCTGAACCTGATCGGCGGCGACAATCAATATGGTCGCTCACAAAAGATGGTGCCTAAGCCAGGAGTAGATCCTGACCTATTAATCAAAACACCTTGGTATCAGCGCTAAGCAATTTAGCGGCCCGGCGTGCTATGCACGTTGGGCCTGTTCCAAGCCCTCCTGTGCCTCCTCCCTCTCCTTCCAGTTCAACTTGTGAAAATCGAAGCCCATCTCTAGTGTCGGTTTCACCACACGAAAATAGGGCGAGAGATCGAAATCTCGCGGCACTGTGTGCGTATAGTGGCGGTGCTCGTAATGCATCTCTCCCGAGCCTTGCTGAATTCTCTCTCTAGGCAAGATCGGGTAATCGATCGACTGGAAGGCCTGTGCGATAAGTGTCGAACAGATCGCCTTGGTAGGTTCGCCACTGCCCAGACTCAATAGTTGCCGACGATAGCGCGTAGGCACCGCAGGATTCTGAATTAAATAACGCAACAGGTCGAAGATGTTCTTCAAGTCATAGTGGTAACCAATTCTTTCTTTTACGAACTGAAGCAGGGCATCGCGCTCTTCATCGCTTAGCCCCATAGGCCTGCAGATCCTGACATTGTATTGCGTGTATTTGGACAGAGGCACGAGGGTTACCCCATCGTTCAGATCCGCCTCTAGTAGGGTTGCTTGCTCGAATGTGCCATCCTCCGAGCCGATATAAAAACAAGAATGAGACCATGTGGACTGAGTAAGGTATTTAATCGCCGTGCTAATGCGGCTGTTGCCATCGACTAACAGGATATCTCCCGGCTGGATGACGGCGAAGATGTTCTCGATTGAGTTGGTCTGGTGCAACTCGTAGCGGGGCCCCGGTTTGCTGAGGTAGGCGGCTAAATAACCGCCAATGGTGCGGGTAATCTTTAACATGGACATAGCTCTCTTTGGTGAAAATGCTCGCCTTCCCCCGCGAGCAGCACTTTGCGTAAGGTAACTCAAGCGCAGCATTTTTTCAGTTATACTGACCCCCAAACCAAAAAGGGGGTTTCTATGACGATCGAATGCACGAAGTTCTATATTAATGGCGACTGGGTCGCCCCAGCACAAGCCACAACGCATCAAGTTATTAATCCGGCGACGGAGCAGCCCTATGCCAGCATCAGCATGGGCAGTGCCAAAGACGTCGATACCGCGGTGGCAGCGGCCAAAGCGGCATTCCCAGCTTGGTCAACAACTACTGTGGCAGCGCGCATTGAAATTCTCGATAAGATCATCGCCGGCATTAAGGCACGAGCGGAAGAGTTAGCACAGGCTATATCGCAAGAGATGGGTGCCCCCATCACGATGTCGCGCACCGCACAGGTAGGTACAGGCATCGCCCACTTCACCGCAGCCAGGGAAATACTGCGTAACTTCGAGTTCGAAGAGACCCGCGGCACTAGCAGGATAGTGAAAGAGCCAATTGGCGTGTGCGGGTTTATCACCCCTTGGAACTGGCCGCTCAATCAAGTCAGCTGCAAGGTAGCTCCTGCGCTCGCGGCAGGCTGCACGATGGTGTTGAAGCCGAGCGAGAATTCGCCCGTCAGCGCCTATATTCTTAGCGAAATCATTGCGGCGGCCGGGGTTCCGGCTGGGGTCTATAACCTCGTCAATGGCGACGGCCCAAGCGTTGGCGCCGCCATCTCCGCACATCCGGACATCGACTTAGTGAGCTTTACTGGCTCTACCCGAGCAGGTCGCGAGGTCGCGCGCGCGGCAGCGGACAGCATCAAGAAGGTGACGCAAGAGCTAGGCGGCAAGTCCGCCAATATCATTCTGGATGACGCCGACTTCGCCCGCGCGGTAGGCGGCGGGGTATTGAGCTGTTTCAATAATAGCGGCCAGTCCTGCAATGCACCCACGCGGATGTTTGTGCCAGAGGCTCGACTTCCCGAGGTGATCGAAATTGCTAAGGCGGCTGCAGCGAAGGCAGCTCCTGGCGACCCTAGTGCGGACTCAACCCGCATAGGCCCAGTGGTCAGCAAGGCACAGTACGAGCGCATACAGAGCCTGATCGAGAAGGGTATCTCCGAGGGAGCCACCGTTATAGTGGGCGGCCCCGGCAAGCCCGAAGGCTTAGAAAAGGGCTATTTCGTGCGCCCTACCATCTTCGCCAACGTGAATAATCAGATGACCATCGCCCGCGAAGAGATCTTCGGCCCAGTATTGACCATTCTCACCTATAACGATGACGAAGATGCTATCGCGCAGGCCAATGACACAGACTATGGCCTATCGGGCTATGTCTCTGGTGAACCGAGCCACGCGCGCAATGTGGCGTTGCGACTGCGTACCGGTATGGTCCATGTCAACGGAGCAGGCCCAGACTTCGGCGCGCCATTCGGTGGCTACAAGCAGTCCGGCAATGGCAGAGAATGGGGCATAGAGGGCTTCGAGGAGTTCTTCGAGACGAAGGCAATTCTGGGCTATGGAGAGGCCTGATGAAACTCACCAAGCAAGGCATCGACCTCGGCATAGTGACGCGCGATGCGGCCACCATGCTCAAGTTCTATCATGAGACTCTCGGCCTACCCCTAGAGACTACTATCCCCATGCCTGGCGGCGGCACAATGCATCGCCTAAAGGTTGGAGAGAGTATCGTTAAGATAGTAGAAACCGATCCAAGCCCCAGCGCGGACGCCATACCCGGGGGCATACGTGCGGCCACGGGCTATCGCTACTGGACACTGACCATAGAGGCACTAGCTGACTGCGTGGCTCGCTGCGAAGCGGCTGGCTATAAAACAGTGGTGCCATGTAAGACAATCCGGCCCGGAGTTAGCATCGCGATCATCTCTGATCCCGATGGTAACTGGGTCGAATTATTGGAGAACGCTCACTAAGGATTAGTGATCGTGGTGATCGCCGTGGGCATGTACGTGTCCATGGTCGATCTCTTCTGCTGTCGCGTCACGCACGCTAAGCACCTCTACATCGAAATGTAGCGTCTTGCCTGCCATCTCATGATTACCGTCGATAGTGACCTGGTCGCCATCAACCGATTGCACTCTGATGTGCTGCTGGCCTTGCTCGCCCTGAGCAGTGAATACCATACCCGGCTCAATCTTATCTACTCCACGGAACATAGCCTTGTCGATAGTGTGGATTAGCGCTGGGTCTGTCTCGCCATAAGCGAGCTCTGGGGGGATAACTGCCTGGAAGGAGTCGCCTACCTTCTTGCCATCCAATTCTTTCTCTAGGCCTGGAATCAGACCCTGCGTCCCATGCAGATACATCAATGGGTCGCCGCCTGCGGAGGAGTCCATGACCTCTCCCTCAGGGTTTTTGAGCGTATAGTGGATTTCGACTACAGAATGTTTGCCGATCGATGCTGTCATAACTGGGTCCTAGCTTGTGTGATTGAATTTTCCGCACTCATTATAAGGATATGGCTCGCCGGGGAAAGGGCGAATCCTATTTTAAGACTTTGCCGAAGCGTTCTTGCAGGCGTCGCATACCTCCAATCCAGCGATCGTAGTCCGACGTCTTGCGCTGCATATAGGTCAAAACCTCCGGATGCGGCAATACCAAGAAACGCTCCGCCGCTAGGGTTTCGATGACTGTTTGGGCCAATTGTTCCGGCTCGAGCATGCCGTCTACTCCTGCTGCGCCGGTGCCACCCGCCGTCATTTCCGTGCGGACCGCCTGAGGGCATAACACGGAGACCTTGATACCTCGATCGCCGTAAGTAATCGCTAACCACTCTGCAAAGCCAACAGCTGCATGCTTCGTGACCCCGTAGGGCGCCGAGCCGATCTGATTGAGCAAGCCTGCGGCCGAGGCCGTATTGAGCAGATAGCCTTCGCCGCGCGCTAACATGCCTGGCAAGACCGCCCGCGAGGCGTAGATATGGGCCATCACATTGATCTCCCAGATACGCTGCCATTGCTCATTGCTGACCTCTTCGCCGCCTGGGGTGAAGATTCCCGCGTTTGAGCAGAACAGGTCGATGTGCCCGAACACCTCGAGGGCTCTTGCCACCAAAGCCTGCACATTGCTCTCTATACTCACATCGGTGACCATGCCAAGGGCTTGGGTCTGCTCCGCAATACTGCTGCGAACTATATCGACGCCTGCGGCGTTAATATCTGCCACCACCACACCACGCGCACCCTCTGCAGCGAAGCGCTCGCAAAGAGACCTGCCGATGCCACTAGCGCCACCGGTTACTACAACGATCTTTCCCGCTATATCCATACCACCCCCTAAATCAGATTTTGAATCCCTAAGTAGCTGCGTTTAGTTCTGACCAAGCATAGCTTGCAGACGACCAGCAATGATCTCTTCGGCTTCGGCAACTATGCGTTCCACCAAGACCTTACAACTAGGTATATCATCGATCAGGCCGATTATCATGCCTGCGGACCATACGCCATGGTCTAGGTCCCCACTCTCGAATAACTCACGGCCGCGAACGCCCTTGACCAAAGGCGCGATCTCCTCGAACTGCGTCTCGCCAGGTAGCGCTTCGATCTCCACGACTTTCTCAGCCACTGCATTTTTAAAAACGCGCGAGGTATTGCGAAGCGTGCGAAAGATCAGCGCGGTATCTAACTCACTCGCCTGAACCATGCGTTGCTTTACCTTCTGATGAATAGGCGCTTCCTCTGTCACCATGAAACGGGTGCCCATATTGATACCATCCGCTCCCATCGCGAGGGCCGCGGCGAGCCCGCGACCGTCACCAAACCCACCAGAGGCAAGGAATGGGATCTTCAGCCGCCGTGCGGCCAAGGGCAGTAGAATCAAATTGGTGACATCGTCTTCGCCGGGATGACCGGCGCACTCGAAGCCATCCACACTCACCATGTCACAGCCCAGCGCTTCGGCTTTGAGCGCATGTCGAATGGAAGTGCATTTATGAATTACGGTGATGCCCGCTTTCTTAAATTGTGGCATCCAAGGCTCCGGGTTACGCCCCGCTGTCTCGACGATGCCAACCCCAGCCTGAACGATGGCATCCACGTACTCTTCATAGGGAACCGGCTTGATAGTTGGCAGAATCGTCAGGTTTACCGCGAAGGGCTTGTCGGTCATCGAACGGCAACGGGCGATCTCTTGGGAAAGAGCCTCAGGGCTCGGCTGCGTTAGCGCGGTGAGGATTCCCAAAGCCCCGGCATTAGACACTGCGGAGCACAGTTCAGCGCGCCCTACCCATTGCATTCCACCCTGCACGATCGGATGTTCTATACCGAGCATTTGCGTAACTCGTGTTCTCATACTACTCCCCCATATGGTGTTTCCCCTCGGGCACTCCGGCCTTTCAGGGTCTAAATCGAACTTTGATTATAGACACAGAGTCTAGCGCCTTGAAACCCGCTACAAAGCGTATCTACTGGCGATTTTAACTATGCTATATTCCTCTGCCTCAAAATCCACTACATCGAGTAGCGGCTAAAGAAAGTCCACCGGGAGAGTAAAAATGCCAAACCAATGCTCATGCCTTAATACCCCAGCGCATGGCGCAAGCCCTCGCTTATTAGCCCTATCCTGTGCCGCGGCGATCGCCACCTTCGCCAGCCCCGCACTACTTGCTCAAAACACCTCGGAACAGCGTGCGATAGAGGAGATCATGGTGACCTCAAGCACACGACGCCCAGAGTCTTTAGCCAACGTGAATGCGAGCGTTGGGGTTCTGTCCCAGGAAGAACTTACCCTAGTCTCGCACCAACACATTCAAGAAGTTGCAAACCGCCTCGCCGGTGTGAACATCAACCGTAACAACGGCCAAGAGAGCTTAACGGCTATTCGCTCACCCGTATTGACAGGATCGGGTGCCTGCGGCGCCTTCCTGCTTGCCGAGCAAGGTATTCCCTTGCGTGCCGCCGGTTTCTGCAACGTTAACGAGTTATTCGACGCAAACTCCGAGAACGCCTCACGCATCGAAGTGATCCGAGGCCCGGCAACCGCCTTCTACGGTTCCAACGCGGTGCACGGAATGATCAACGTAGTATTGCCGGACCCGAGTGCCGGGGGTGACCTCACCCTTGAAGCAGGCCCCCGCGGCACGACCCGTATTAATGGCACTCTGGGCATGGACTACGGCAATTTCAAACACATGTTCCTCGCCAATGGCACCAGTGAGAATGGCTATCGCGACAACAGTGGCTACGATCAGCAGAAGCTGTCTTGGCGCTATCAATATCAGACAGATGGTGGCGCACTATTAGATGGTGGCTTCACCCTTACCAACCTGAACCAAGAGACTGCGGGTTATGTAGAGGGTACCGATTCCTATAAAGACGACGCTCTGCGCGACAGCAATCCAAACCCTGAGGCCTATCGCGACAATCAGAGCCTGCGTGCATGGACACGCATCAGCAAGACACTAGATAACGGTTGGGAACTAGTTGCGACCCCCTATTACCGCAATACTGACCTAGTCTTCATACAGCATTTCTTGCCGGGCGCGCCGACCGAAGACAATAAGCACAGCAGTGTAGGACTGCAGTTCGCGAGCTATAAAGACCTCAGTACCAATACCATGCTCTCCTTCGGAGTGGATACTGAAGTGACTCAGGGTTCGCTAGGCCAGCAACAGCCCGGCCCGACAGTTGGATCTGCATTCCTCGCCGGCACGATTCCCGCGGGCAAGCATTACGACTACGACGTCGATGCCACACAAATCGCACCTTTCGCCCATCTTCAGCACTACTGGGAAAACGGTTTCGATATCTCTCTTGGGCTGCGCTACGAGCGCATGGAGTACGACTACGACAACAAGATGATCGACGGCCGAACCCGTGATAATGGCGTGCCCTGTGGCTTCGGGGGCTGCCGTTATAACCGCCCTGCAGACCGTAGTGACAGTTTCGGTAACTGGGCCCCTAAGCTCGCTGTACGCTATCAGATCAACGAGACCCATAACGCACAGCTTCGCCTCAACAAAGGCTACCGTGCACCACAGGCCACGGAGTTATACCGCCTGCAGAACAATCAGAGCGTGGCCGACCTCGACCCGGTTGAAATCGACAGCGCGGAAGTTGGCCTAGATGGCGCCGCCGATCTATGGCAGTACTCAGTGACTGCCTATTACATGGACAAAGACAACGAGATCATTACCGACAGCAATCGCTTAAACCTCAATAACAGCCACACCAAGCACCGTGGCGTTGAGCTCTCAGGCGCGTTGGATCTTAGTGATCAGTGGCGCGTCTCGGGGGCGTATAATTTCGCCCGCCACACTTATGAGAATGATGAAATCTCTGGTGGCGTGAACATCAATGGCAACGATGTCGATACCGCACCACGCAAGTTCGGTAGTTTCCAATTGCGCTGGCAGCCAATGGCAAGCCTGTTCACAGAGTTGGAGTGGGTAAGCTCCGGCAAGTACTACACTAACCCTGAGAACCTCAACGAATATGCAGGACACGATATCCTCAATCTGCGCACGCGCTGGCAGGCCACGAGCGATATTACTCTTGCGCTAAACATCCTGAACCTGACCGACGAGAAATATGCCGAACGTGCGGACTTCTCCTTCGGTAATGACCGTTACTTCCCCGGCGAGCCTGTTCGTGCTTTCTTCTCCGTGAATTGGAAGTTTCAATAGTGCCCACCTAGTACAGGGCTTTATTTAGCCTTTACGTAGAAAAGCCCGCGGCGTCGCAAACACCGCGGGCTTTTTTGTTTATAATCCCCCTGACCCCTTAATGCGAATAGCCCATGACCGCGCCAAACAGTCCCGATCCGATGCTCCAGAAAATGCTGCGCTTCTTTAAGAAGACGCAAGCCTTCGAGCGCCGTCCTATTCGACACCCCGATCAAGAGATCAATCGCTTAGTCTCGACCACAGAGTTACCTGAGAAAAGCTTCCGCCGCGCAGCAGTACTCATACCGGTTATTACCGACCTCGACGAGGCGGCGATAGTGTTAACTCTACGTACAGAGCACCTGAGCAGCCACCCGGGACAAGTCGCATTCCCAGGAGGCACTGAAGACCCGGGCGATGCTGGACCAGTGCACACCGCACTGCGGGAGAGTGAAGAGGAAATTGGGCTACCTGCGGATGCGGTGCGGGTGATTGGTCGGCTGGGAGAGCTACTCATGCCCTCGGGCTATTGTGTAACACCGATCGTTGGCTTGCTCTCTGCACACACCCCATTAGTTGCATCACCCCGAGAGGTTGACCATATATTTCGTGTTCCCTTACGGCTCGCGTTGGACCCAGAACAGTACCAGCGCTGCAGAGTGACCTATCAGGATACTGAAAGAGAAATACTAGAGATGCACTATGAGGCTTATCGAATTTGGGGAGCTACCGCTGCCATTCTTCACCACTTAGCCTGTGAAATTCAGGCGATAGAAGACTAAGTGTTCAGAAATCCCCTAGTAGAAAATCGCGCTCTTCCTTACTAACATGGGTCTCTTCGCGCTCGAGCGCATGATGCACTCGATTACGACCGGCCTGCTTCGCCGCATATAGCCATGCGTCTGTCCTAGCCACGAAACGCTGCACATCGCCTTTATCCTTAGTAGCGAACACATCGACGCCGATACTTGCAGTCACCTTTATATCTTCCCCGTTAAACACGAGTGCCATTTCTTCGATGCTTTGTCGAAGTCGATTGGCTAAGTGAATAGCCGCATGCAAACTCGTATCTGGGAGAATAATAGCGAATTCTTCGCCACCGTAACGACAGGGAATATCGAGACGGCGCAGGGCTCTTTGAATAATTTTCGCCACCTGTTTCAAGGTGTAATTGCCGCACTCATGTCCATGACGATCATTGAGCGCCTTGAAATGATCGAGATCGAGCATGAGCAGTGATACGGGGTGACCACTACGCCGAGCGCGTTCCATCTCTAAATCAATTGAATATTGGAAGTGACGGAAGTTGAACAAGCCAGTGAGCTCATCGGTGCGCACTAAGTTATTGAGCCCGATCAACTCTTCCCTTACGGCTTCCAATTCAACTACGAAACGACAATTCTCTGCCGTGCCGTCGCAAAGCACTCGCTCGTTTGTTGTGCTAATTTCGTTTTGAGAAATAGACTTCGACAATGCAACCCCTCTTCACAAGCAATCTTTGACTGAGTCATTTCCTCAGCTTCGAAAAATCAAAAGTCTGAGACATCTATAGGATTACAATAAACTTCAGGCAAAGAGCTCGGCGAGGAAATCCGCAATCGCGCGTTGCGCTCTTTGATTGGCTAGGGCGTTATAAACCGTTCCCAAACCCTGATCATTTGCCTGCGGATTGGTGAACGCGTGTTTTGCGCCTCCATACACATGCACCTGCCAGTCTGCTTGGGCAGCACTCATTTCGCCCTCGAAATCCAACACCTTGTCGGGCGGACCCATTGGGTCATCATGGCCATGCAGGCATAATACCTTCGCGACTATTTTCTCATTAGCGATGCCACCTTGATGCAGTAAACCGTGAACGCTAATAACGCCTTCAACATCGGCGCCAGAGCGCGCCAATTCGAGCACTGCCATACCTCCGAAGCAGTACCCGATAGCCGCGACACGGTTCGGGTCAACCTGAGTTAGCTCTCTAACAGTATCAAGTGCCACTTGTATGCGTCGACGCAACAAGGCGCGGTCCTCGGCGAAGGGGGTCATTAGCGCCGAGTTGCCCGCGGTGTCGCCGTCTTTGCCGAACACACCTTGCCCATATAGATCCAACGCAAACCCGACATAGCCGAGATCCACCATTTTTTCGGCGGCATCGCATGCCAGTTCACGTCGCCCACTCCAATCGTGGGCGACTATCACTACTGGAAGCTGCTCGCTCGCCGTCTCATCCCACGCTAGGTAGCCTTCGAGAGTCGTATCACCATCTTGATATTCGATATAGTCGGTTTTCATAAGAGCAGCGTCCGCATCAGTAGGGATCAAAGTTTAGAGAGGATAGCCTCTGCCGCACTCACTTCTATGCCGCCAGCAGGCTCTACCGCAAGATGGCTCACTACGCCGTCCTCTACGATCATAGCGTAACGCTTGCTACGCGTGCCCATGCCGAAACCAGTCGCGTCCATTTCCAGACCCGCCGCTTTCGTGAACTCGCCGTTGCCATCGGCCACCATTAGCAATTCATCGGCATTCTGTGACTTGCCCCAAGCACCCATAACGAAAGCGTCGTTGACCGATAAGCAGACGATAGAGTCTACGCCTTTGGCTTTAATCTTGTCGGCTAAGACAACATAGCCCGGCAAGTGAGTCACAGTACAACCGGGTGTAAAAGCACCTGGCACTGCAAACATCACAACCTTCTTGCCCTTGAAAATAGTGTCAGTACTGATGTCTTCTGGACCTTTCGCGCCCATGATCTTGAGTGTTACTGCTGGAATCTTGTCGCCTGTTGCGATAGTCATTTGGAAATCTCCAATTTGCTTGCCTAAAAGATTCGCCGGAGCTGTGCTGCTTGGATAAGCGCTCCGTCGAAGAAGAGTGTCTAGAGGCGATAGTAGCAAAAATCCGCCTAACTTACACAGGGCAAGCAAGTGCGGACGCGAGCGATTTTCGAAGGTACACTAAGCCTAACTACGACTTGATGGACTCTCATGGATAGCTTTTTTTTCTGGGCCTCAAAGCTGGGCTGGGCGCTCATTTCGCCAGACAGTCTATTGCTGCTTCTATGGCTTGGCGGTCTCGTGCTATCGCTAGTTGGGGCGCAACGCTCCGCCAAAGTACTCCTGAGCTGCGCCGGGGCCTTCGCCCTAGTAGTGGCATTACTACCAGTGGGCGAGTGGTTGCTTACGCCGCTAGAGAGTAGGTTCACACCGCTAGAGCAACTTCCTGAGGATATCGATGGGATCATCGTCTTGGGGGGCTTCCTAGAAAGCTCGCCCAGCCAGTCTTGGCAGCAAACCCAAAGCAATAATGGCGCAGAACGGCTGTGGGCCTTCACCACTTTAGCGCGGCAGTATCCCAACGCTCAGTTGCTGTTCAGTGGTGGCAGCGGCACCCTGACCGGACAAGCTCTCAAAGAGGCCGACTATATACCTGCGTTGATGCGCGAGGCCGGGCTGGGGGCTAGAGAATTAAGCTTAGAGGATCAATCGCGCAATACCTATGAGAACGTGCTGCTCAGCAAAGCATTAGTGAAACCGCAACCGCAGCAGCGCTGGATATTAATCACCTCGGCAGCCCATATGCCAAGGTCGGTAGGGATATTCTGCGCGCAGCAATGGCCGGTTTTGCCCTACCCTGTGGATTATCGTTCAGATCGCGATCGGCTATGGTCAGTGGAGCTGCTCTTTGCGGAACACCTGCAAGTTCTGCGCGATGCTAGCCGGGAATGGGTCGGCCTGCTGGCCTACTATTTCACCGGCAAGACAGCTAGCCTGTTGCCCGGTCAGTCTTCTGAATGCGTGCTATCGAGTTGATCGCGCTCAGTACCGCCCGCATTAATCACGGACTCTATCCAGTCTATATGACCCGAAACACGCTCATAGACTCCCACCGCGCCATACAAGCCCTGCACCCCAGCTGGAGCAGACTCGGCCGCGATCTCGCCGATTGCCACACCCGCTATGCGCCAGCCATCTGCGGTCTGCAATAGCGCGGGACCACCGCTATCGCCGAGGCCGGGCAGGCCCTCTAGCTCGACGGCACGACTCTGCGGCTGGCGCGGATCATCGAAATCGAAACGCAGGCGAGCATTTGCCTCCGTCACGCGGTTGTTCGCCTTACGAAAGCGGCCATCGTCACTCTGAATTCCTGTAGTCCCTACGCCGAAAAACCCCCAGCCTAGCAGGGTCGCGACACGGTCTAGCTCGTCCTGCTCGCGATACAGAGACATGGGCACTGGCATAGCTAATGGTTCGCTCAGGTGCAATAAAGCCAGATCCACCTCTTCGTTCACGTGGCCCTGCTCATAACGGAATGCATAATTCGGATGCATTACCACGGCGTCTATTCCAGACATCAGCCCGGCAATCTGCACGACATACTCACCAGCGCGAGCAATATGGGCGCGCAGGTCGGTCTCCTCTACACAGTGGGCGGCCGTAAGTGCCCACTGGGCATCGATCAAGGTTGCGACACAGATTTTGCGGTTCGAACGCTGCTCGAGCCAGAACACAGACGGGAACATGGATTCGCTGGCAACGTAGCGAGCGTATCCAGTATCATGCCGTATAACGATGGCGTGCGTGCTTGTGATCGATGCCAGAAGCAATGCAACAATGAGAATTCGACTTGGCACCGTACACTTTCCTTTACATGGAATGAAATTCAAGCTTGCCCTCTACTAACAAGAGAAAGCCCCTAATGACTAAAGAGATCGACCCACTAGAGCAAAACCCGAACCCGCCCCACAGCGCTAGCGAAGACGACGATCGCGAATACGAGCAGAGCGGTTTGTACCCCCCCGGTGAGAAGCCCTTTCGCATCGTGGGACTTCTGGGCAGCTTGCTCGGCGTGATCGTGTTTATCGCCGTTGCAGCCGTCGTACTCGATAGAATTCTTATTCAGTAGCATTAACGCCGTAGGCGTCTTCCAGCGCGAAGATTGGGGCGCTCGCGCTTCTTAGTACTCATCTTGAAAATTGTGTAGAGCCGATACGCCACCACTAGTGACGCCACGATGACAAAGCCAATGATCGAGACGATTAACCACTGCTCTTGTGTCCAATTATTGCCCATTAACCATGCTTCAAACATCTGCGCACCTCCTGTTTATTTTTCCTGCGCATACTAAATACAAGACTAAGCCTAGGCATCATCGATCATGCGATGGATGAGCCCTTCAATTTCTTCTACGCGCTGATAGGGGTCTTGCAACTCCAGCAACGCTTGCTTGCGCTCCAGGGGCAATGGTACCAACTCGCTTAATCGCCAGCCTAATTCGCGTAAATCATGATACGCGATTGCCATGCCGAGCTTGCTGATGACGGGATGACTTGCCAATTGCTCCACAAGATCCACCAACACCTCTTGTTGCGGACTGACCTCTAGCTGCGGTTCGCCAACGTAGTCGGTATCGCAAAACCTCACCGTGGCCATTAGCAATTGGTTCTCATCATAGGAGCAATCGAGCACATTGAATTTATGCACGCCCTCTACGGTCACCCCTAAGAGCCCATTGGGCAGCTGATCCCAATCGACTACCTTGGCATAGGTGCCCACGCGGTGTACCTGTTGCTTAGAGCCGGGCTTAACGACTTCCTCGCCCTCTTTCAACAAACACACACCGAAGCCTTTGTCGTTGCGCAGGCACTGGGTAATCAAGTTGATATAGCGCTGCTCGAAAATTTGCAGTGGTAACCGGCCCTTCGGGAAGAGGACGGATTTAAGCGGAAACAGCGCAATCTGAGCAGTCTCGCCACGTAGGTCTGTCTCTGCTTGGGTCATGACGCGGACGCCCGCAATGCCTGCAGTAACTTCTGATGGATGCCACCGAAGCCACCGTTGCTCATGATCACGATGTCGTCACCGGTTTTTGCCTCGGCTGCCAATGTGGCAACGAGGGTTTCGATCGAGTCGGCGAGGCGCGCGGGCGTTGAACTCGCCTTCACAATGCTAGCGAGATCGAACGCGGCGGTGCCGGCATCGAACCAATAAGTCATGTCTGCGCTGCTACTGGATTGCGCCAACACATCTTTGTGCACCCCCATCTTCATGGTATTAGAGCGTGGCTCGATCACCGCGATTAAGCGCCCGGAACGCTGCGCCTTGATAAATTTTGCCCGCATGCCCTCGAGGGTGATAGCGATAGCGGTTGGATGGTGAGCAAAGTCGTCATAGACGCGCACGCCATTGACCTCGCCGAGTAGTTCCTGGCGACGCTTCACGCCCTGAAACTGCTCCAAGGCCTCGCAGGCTACATCAATAGCGACACCCGCGTGATGTGCCGCCGCTACAGCCGCCAATGCATTGCGCACATTGTGCGTGCCGCTTAGTGTCCATTGCACCTGCGCAGTAGGCGCGGGCGCGCCATCTAACCGCTTGCCGATCTCGAAATGACTGCCATCGGAGCTGAGTAGACGCACAAACCAAGACATGCCCCGTTCCTCAAGCGCCGCGTCTGTGCCCTCGGAGAGCAGATCCATTGCCTGTCGCTGGCTCCAACAACCTTGCTCTAGCACTTCATTGAGATTGTCGTCATCTCGCGGCGACAGGATCAAACCGTTACCCGGAATGATCCGCACCAAATGATGAAACTGGCGTTGAATAGCCGCAAGATCGGGGAAGATATCGCCATGATCAAACTCAAGATTGTTGAAAATAGCCGTGCGCGGAGCGTAATGCACAAACTTAGAGCGCTTGTCGAAGAAGGCACTGTCGTATTCGTCAGCCTCGACAACGAAGAAGGGGGACTCGCCTACTGCCGCCGAACTTGGGAAGTTACTCGCGACGCCCCCAATGAGGTAACCGGGACTCAAGCCGGCATAACTCAGTATCCAGGCCAGCATCGAACTAGTAGTAGTCTTGCCATGAGTGCCGGCAACCGCCAATACCCAGCGCCCGCGCAGCACATAGCGCGATAGCCATTCGGGTCCTGAACAATAGTCCAGACCTTGCTCTAAGGTGTACTCAACAGCCGGATTACCACGCGACAGTGCATTACCGATCACCACGAGGTCTGGGTGCGGCTGCAAGTGCTCGGCCTTAAATCCCTCCATTAGGGTGATGCCTTGCTCCTCTAGCTGCGTACTCATTGGCGGGTACACATTGGCATCGCAGCCACTGACGGTATGGCCCATCTGTTTCGCCAATACGGCTAGGCTGCCCATGAAGGTGCCGCAGATGCCCAAAATATGGATATGCATGATTCAGTCTCGTTGCTCTGATGGTTTGCCACTCTAGAGTGGTGCGCCTAGTGCTGCGCATTGTCTCAAAATAGTCTGTACAGTAACATCCCGAACGCCACCTTCAGCGAGACTCGCCGCGATGCACGAATCATTCTGGGACTATTCCTGCCGTGTCTATAGCCGTACACAGGTCAGTGAGACCTGCTTGGCCCTACAAAACGAGCATGATCTCGACGTTAATCTACTGCTGTTCGCAGTGTGGCACGCCCATACCCGCGGGCCGCTCGATACCGCAACGCTGCAGGCGGCAAAGGACTACTCTGTCGCCTATTCCGGCGCGGTAGTACGCTCGCTACGCAAGGCAAGAACTTGGCTTAGGAAGAAGGCGCAGGGGATGGACGACATCAGCATGCTGGAGCGCGAAGGTATGCTCGATCTACGCGATCAAGTCAAAGCATTGGAGTTACACGCCGAGCACTTTCAGCAAGACCGCCTCGAGGCTATTAGCAAGTCACCCATCAAGGTGCTCGACGAGGCCACCCAGCGGCAGGCAGCCAGCGATAATCTGTATGCGGTACTAGGAACTGAAACGACACGCGATGAGGCGCTGGAGACCAAACTCGACACACTGCTCAATGCGCTTTTCGAACCCCCTCCCAGCGCTTAACGATACCTGGATCGAGATCGAACAAGTCCAAGACCCTACCCACACTGTGGTTGATAAGATCATCAATAGTCTGCGGATTATTGTATAGAGCGGGCATGGGCGGAGCGATGATCGCACCGAGCTGGCAAGCCTTCAGCATCAACTCACAATGCCCCGCATGCAGGGGCGACTCACGGGGCATCAACACTAGACGACGCTTTTCCTTGAGCACAACATCTGCCGCGCGAATCAGTAGATTGTCTGCGTAAGAGTGCACGATGGCGGAAAGCGACTTCATGGAACAAGGTGCCACGATCATGCCATCGGTACGGAAGGAGCCACTAGCGATAGAGGCGGCCATATCGTTGATCGAGTGAACGTGATCGGCAAGCGCCTGCACCGCACTCAACTCCCACTGTGTTTCGATGGCAATATTCATCTTCGCCGAAGGAGTCAATATTAAGTGAGTCTCGACCTCGGGCAGTGACCTCAGAACTTCCAGAAGGCGAATGCCATAGATCAATCCACTCGCACCCGACATACCAATCGTTATTCGCATCTTACTTCCTCTTCTCCTATCCACATAACCCGAGCCGCCGTTGCCTTGCCAAGCGGCAACGGGGTAACATCGTTGCTTACTATAACGGGCAGACTATCAGGTTCTCTCAACATGACCAAAGCAAACCTTTTTTATGCGCAATCCGGCGGCGTCACCTCCGTAATTAACGCCAGCGCCTGTGGCGTAATCGAAACTGCGCGTCAGAACAAAGACAGAATAGGCAAGGTATATGCGGGCCGCAACGGCATCATCGGCGCCTTACAAGAAGAGCTGATCGACACAGGCAAGGAGTCTGCCTCTTCCATAGCCGCGCTACGCCATACACCTGCGGGCGCTTTCGGATCGTGTCGCTATAAGCTTAAGAGCTTCACAGAGAACAAGGCCGAATACGAACGTCTCATGGAGGTATTCAAGGCCCACAATATTCGCTACTTCCTCTACAACGGTGGCGGTGACTCACAGGATACCGCGAACAAGATTGCGCAACTGAGCATGGAGGTGGGCTTCCCCATCCAGTGCATCGGCGTCCCCAAGACCGTCGACAACGACTTGCCCATTACCGACAACTGCCCAGGCTTCGGCTCCGTTGCTAAATACGTCGCGGTATCGATCCGCGAGGCAGGTCTGGACGTGGCTTCAATGTGCGAGAGCTCGACCAAGGTGTTCGTCATGGAAGTGATGGGTCGTCACGCAGGCTGGATCGCCGGCGCTGCTGGATTGGCCGCCGAAGAAGAAGGCGACGCACCGCACATAATCCTTTTCCCAGAGATAGCGTTTAACCAGAAGAAATTCCTACAGAAAGTGAAGAGCTGTGTGAAAAAATATGGCTATTGCGCAATAGTAGTTTCGGAAGGCGCACAGAACAAAGATGGCAGCTTCCTGGCGGATGCCGGCGGCAAAGATGCCTTCGGACACGTGCAACTGGGCGGCGTGGCGCCTTTCGTAGCAGAGATGGTCAAGCGCGAACTGGGGTACAAGTATCATTGGGCAGTAGCAGACTATCTGCAGAGAGCGGCGCGGCACATTGCCTCGGCGACCGATGTGGAACAGGCCTACGCGATGGGCAAGGCGGCAGTGGAGTTTGCACTTGCAGGCAAGAACGCGATCATGCCTACGATAGTCCGCAAGCCGGGCAAGAAATATAGCTGGTCAGTTGGTGAGGCGAAGCTATCAGCAGTGGCAAACGTGGAAAAAACCATGCCGCGCAATTTCATCACGAAAGATGGATTCGGCATCACCCAAATAGCGAGAGATTATTTTGCGCCGCTAATCATGGGCGAAGACTACCCACCCTACAAAAACGGCCTTCCGCAATATGCTCGCCTGAAGAAAGTATTAGCTCCGAAAAAGCTGAAGCCTTGGAAGGGTTAAATCTAAGTTTGGAGCTGTTCGAGTAGAACAGCTCTTTTATTCAAAGGCACAGTGCTCTTGGATTTGTGGTATTAGTTTTGTGGTATTAGTTTTGTGGTATTAGTTTTGTGGTATTAGTTTTGTGGTACTAGATCAGTGCTGGAGCGCGCTGCACGGTAGGGGCTGCTGAGAGACGCCGTGAATACATCCATGTAGGCTTAAGCGCAGCATCCATGCTGCTTATACTCTCCTCAGCCCCCACCGCACACCACGCTCCTCGATTACAACGCCAATCTGTCCGCGAAATCACCTGTGGCGAGCTCCTACTGTCAGTGGTTCTACCACTACCTAATTGGGATAATTCTCTGAATGTAGGAGCCCATGCCCTCGCAAGGGGGTGCCCTGCAGGCGATAGGCCTAAATCT
>OJDV01000017.1_pt1 | contig 183465 bp, 151 predicted proteins | sample 1592911 | NCBI WGS metagenome assembly OJDV01 (sample SAMN05416860, study PRJEB24817) | seawater metagenome | isolation source: Sea water | place: Canada:Atlantic | collected 2013-11
CGTTTGGTCAGGCGTCTATCATCACCGAAACCGTGACCAACAACATACGCTTTCCGGGGCAGTATTTTGATGCTGAGACGGGATTGCATTATAATTATTTTAGGACGTATGATCCGGCTACTGGACGGTATATTACTTCTGACCCGATTGGGCTGGGTGGGGGGATTAATACGTTTGGGTATGTTGGGGGGAATCCTGTTGTACGTATAGATCCATATGGGTTAGTAGAATGGACAGGATCAATGAATGTTGTTTCGCTCGTAACTGGTGGAGGTGCTACGCGATTAAGTTTCGAGCTAGAAACAAAGTGTGTTAATGGAAAGAAAGGGAGAGCGAGTGTTATAGCTGGCGGTTTTGCTGTTGGTTTTGGTGTTAGTTCTGCTGGAAGTGGTAGTGATATAACGTTTGAGGATAATTTAAGTGAGGTTGATCCGTTTGTATTTGAAGGAGGATCCAAATTCGTTTCTGCGGGATATGCTTTTATTGGTATTGGCTATGGTTTTTCTGCTATTCAATTAGGCGGAGCTACATCAATAAGTGCTGGCCACTTAATGGGGTGGGATGCATCGATATCTGGCGGAGCAGGAATATCTACAGTAGTTTCATCTTCAGTTGAGGAATGTGCGGATTGTGATTAAGTTACCAATGAATTTACTTATAAGAATATATTTTTTTACTGGCTTGGTGATTCTTACTTTGTTTTCAATTTTAATTTCAATGTTAGATCTTAGCAAAGACTCTGAGTTATTTATTTGTACTATCTCTCTTGTCGGCTTGCAGATAGGGTTTATATTAATTTTGTTGGCGATATCTAGTCTGTTTGGCCTGTTGAATAATATGGTTTCTGATCAATTGAAGCTAATAAAACTAATCATTCCTGGCATTGTTATTGGGATGCTGTTAATAGTGATAACAAGTCTATTAATAGACTTTTTGTATGGTTCTAACCTTGTAGAACCTCTTATTTACAGAAATGCTTTTATGTGCGTAACATTGATTTGCCCTGTATTTTTATTGTGGCCAATTATTAAAGGGGGGCGGATTCCACATCAAAGTGCACCACTGACCTAATTTAAGAACGGAAATCAAAGGGGTCAGATACTGAGCAATCCCCACGAAATAACTAATATAATCAGTAGTTAAGGTATAAATCAAAATCAATGGGGTCAGACTCGATTGATTTAAGCCTGCCGATAGAGTAAGCTAACCTCGGATTCATCATTGATTCAAAGACTGAAACAAACGTCATGCACTCCCCCGAGCAAAGTAATCATTATTAATGAATTATTAATCAACAACATACTGTAAAAGCAATAAACAAACAACCGTCCTAAAACCCTCTCCAAACCTCACTCACCCCCACGCTCAATCAGCGCCTGAACAGCCCCATAACTCTCCTGACAAAGCTCAACAAACGGTTCAAGCTCAGTTTCATGCGGCCACAATCCTGTCTCGTCTGTTAGCTGACCAACGGCATGTTGGTACGTAGATAAGGTAGTTATGTATTCGCGTCGTCGATTTTGTTCGATCAACAAAGGTGGCTGGCCGGATTTTAATAACAGCAGGTTGGCGAGTAGTCGGGCAAGGCGGCCATTGCCGTCCCAGAAAGGATGAATATGTACAAATGCCATGTGAACTTTTGCGTAGACTGCTGGTGCTGTTTTGAGCGTTACTTGATCGGTTGCAAAGTTATTGATATAAGAGAGCAGCGCTTGCATGAGCTGATCAATGTATTTCGGTTGTGCGTATTCTAGATAGGTTTGCTTGCCGTCAGGTGTGATGATATTTGTGCCATTGGGTTCAACTTTCCATGCGCCGTTGGGTTTGTAAATATCGAAGGTCAGTTCGGTTTGAACGGCTTTGTGTAGCCCAAATAGCCATGAGATATCAATGGTTGAATTTACTGCAGAATAAAGCAGATCAATGGCGCGTGCATGGCCGATTATTTCTTGATGTTCGCGAAGGGGCTTACCTGAAATGGTTAAGCCTTCTTGTAGAATAAAATGCGTGTCGCCGAGTGTGAGTGTGTTGCCTTCTAGTGCGGTGGAGGTGTGCGTCCAAAGGTCACGAATTTGTGCCAGCACTACTTCGCGGCGATGAGGAGGAATAGGTTCTAGAAAAGCAAAATGTGTAGGAGCAGTTTCTGCGTTCCAACGATAGCGAGTACCACGTTTTTTGCCTGTGCGCTGTAGGGTGCCGTCTTCAACCCAGCTCACCAGCCAGCTACGCAAGGTTCGCTCTGCAAGATCAAATTCAAGCTCCTGCAAAATCTCCGGCAAACTTAACGCGCTGTTTTTTTGCCGTATAAATACCAATACGGCTACTTTTTCATCTTTTTTGCACATATACGGCAATTCTAGCCTAAATACGGCAGAAATGAAGCTGCCTGATTCGTTTTTTGGATGAGCTGCAAACAAGGTTACGTTTCAAGGTCATAAGCCCAACAGAAGCAATAACAAACCCTATCCCAAAATTCCCTTCAAAACATAAAGCCTTTCCAGTGCTTCTTTAGGACTCAATTCATCTGGATCAATCGCTTCTAATGCTTCAACCAACTCATCATGCGAAGCAGGGGCTTCGACCACAACTCTTTCATCCCCCGACAAAACAGAAACTTTCTGACTTTCCAATTCTTTCAAACGGATTTTTGCATTTGAAATAACTTGTTTAGGAACCCCCGCAAGCTGAGCGACTTGTAGCCCATAACTTCGATCGGCCGGACCTTCTTTTACGGTGTGCATGAAGACGAGTTTGTCTTTGTGTTCGATGGCGTCGAGGCGAACGTTGATTGCAGTGGGTTGGGTTTCTGGAATGGCGGTCATTTCAAAATAGTGGGTGGCGAATAGCGTCCATGCGCCGATTTTTTCTAGTAGGTGAACGGCGCTGGCCCATGCTAATGATAGGCCGTCAAAGGTGCTGGTGCCGCGTCCGATTTCGTCCATTAAGACTAATGAATTTTCGGTGGCATTATTTAATATATTGGCGGTTTCGATCATTTCGACCATGAAGGTTGATCGACCTGCGGCCAGATCATCGCTTGCGCCGATGCGGGTAAATATGCGATCAATATTGCCTATGCTCGCCGTTTTTGCCGGAACAAAACTCCCGCAATGTGCGAGCAAAACGATTAAGGCAACTTGTCGCATATAGGTGGATTTACCGCCCATGTTTGGCCCGGTGATGATCAACATTTTTCGTTCTTGATCCATGACGAGATCATTGGGAATAAAACTTTCTTCGAGGATACTTTCGACAACGGGATGTCGACCTGCTTCGATATAGATGGCGGCATCATCACGTAATTCAGGTTGAGCATAATCTAAATTTACGGCCCGCTCTGCAAAGCTGTTCAAAACATCCAGTTCAGCGATTGCGGCGCTAGAAGTTTGTAGCTCGGCGGTGTGTTCGGCAAGTTGATCAAGCAGTGCGGCATAGAGTTTTTTTTCTAGTGCGAGGGCTTTGTCGCTGGCGCTGAGTACCTTGTCTTCGTATTCTTTTAGTTCGGGCGTAATAAAGCGTTCGGTGCCTTTAAGTGTTTGGCGACGATGGTAGTGGGTTGGGACGTTGCTGCTTTGTAGGCGACTGATTTCGATGTAGTAACCATGCACGCGGTTGTAGCCAACTTTTAAGGTGTGATAGCCGGTACTTTCGCGTTCGCGTGTTTCAATTTGTTTTAAATAATCGGTGGCACTTTTGCTGATGGCGCGTAGCTCATCCAATTCGGCATGATAGCCTTCCGCTATGACGCCACCATCTCTGATCAGGACAGGCGGTTCGTCTTTTATCCCGACGGTGAGTAGGTGAAGGAGTTCAGGAAATTCATTCATCAGTTTATGGAGTTGTTGCAGGCGTGGACTATCGAATTGTTGCAGCTTTTTTTTAATTTCGGGCAATGCGCTTAACGATGATCTGAGTTGAGCAAGATCTCTTGGCCGAGCGGATTTTAGAGCGATGCGTGAGATGATTCTTTCCATGTCACCAATTGATCGCAGTGATTCGCGTTGATCATCATAGCGTTGATTTTCGATCAAGCTAGCAACAGCATGATGACGAGATTTTATCATTGCTTGATTACGTAAAGGTGCTTGCAACCAGCGACTTAACATACGACTGCCCATGCCGGTAATTGCGCTGTCCATAAGATAGGCAAGGCTATGTTTTCGTTCTCCAGAAATGCTGTGTAAAATTTCTAAGTTACGGCGGCTGGCAGCATCAATCGTGATCGTATCGCTGCGATGTTCCAGTTGTAAATGGGTTAAATGTGGCACGCTTGAGCGCTGGGTTTCTCGCGTGTATTGCAGTAAGCAACCTGCCGCAGAAATGGTTGATGGCAGATCGGCACAACCAAAACCTTTTAGATCAGAAACAGCAAAGTGATCTTTCAACTGTCGTGTCGTAGAGTCTAGATCAAAATACCATGGTGGAACGGTCGTGACCGATCGATAGTTTCTTAACTCAGTCAGCAGGGGAGAGTCTTCACTGATCAACACTTCAGCGGGTTGAAGTCGTTCTAGTTCTGCGACCAGTTCGTCAACTTTATATTCTTTATTTTGCTGATCATGTTCACAATCAATTTGCATAACATGAAAGCGGCCGCCACTCAGATCCAACCAAGCGAGACCAATATTCTTCTCATGTAGATGAATGGAAAAAAGGAGTGTATCGCGGCGCTCTTTGAGAAGTGCTTCGTCAGTAATGGTGCCGGGGGTAACAATCCGCGTGACTTTGCGTTCGACCGGGCCTTTGGTTGTGGCTGGGTCACCCACCTGGTCACAAATGACCACAGATTCACCGAGCTCAACTAACTTGGCTAGATAGTTTTCTGCAGCATGTATCGGCATGCCCGCCATTGGGATCGGTTCCCCGGCAGAGCTGCCTCGCTTGGTTAGTGCTAACCCAAGAAGCTCGGTGGCTCGGCGCGCATCATCAAAAAAAAACTCGTAAAAATCGCCCATCTGGAAAAACAGTAAGGTGTTTGGATATTCGGCCTTGAAGCCGAGATATTGCTGTATGACGGGCGTGTGTTCTGAGGCCATAGATTATTTTATCTTTTTCTTACAGGTGTAAATTGTTTATTGTTTAAAACCCTAATTAAGGGTTAAAGCGAGATCAGGTGAACTTCAATAATCCATCAAGTACTAATGAAACAGGGCTGATCATGCCGATGATCTCTCGATCTTCTATCACTGGTGCCCGGACTAAATCGTATTGAGAAAATAGTCTTGAGCAATAACGAATGTCCATATCAGGGTGAACAGAGATAACCGGTTTATGCATAATTTCATAAACATTGACTCGGGTAGGTGAGCGATCTTCTGCAAGCACATGGCGAGCTATGTCTCCGGCTAAAACTAAGCCATATTCATCATCTTTGTGGCGTTTGTTGACGACTAATACAGATGTTTTATTTTCTTTCATCATCTTTACAGCTTCGGCAATGGTAGCAATGCCTTCAATGGTGATGTAGGCGGATTTCATGACATCGCGAACGCGGACAACTGGATTTTCGTTCATAACTCTTCCTCTATTATTTTTGTCAGATCTGAGACTTGGTGCTGCACACCGATAGCGTCTTCAACATCAATTTGAAAGGCGATACCTGTTCCTGGCTTTTCATCAAACTCGGCAACTTCAGAAATTTTTTCTAAAATGTGACGTGATAAATGTTCTTCGACCAATAAGAGCACAACATCACGTTGTGTATCGAGTGATAAGCCAAAAAATGTTTTCGACTGTTTAATACCTTCTCCTCTGGCATTACTGATCACTGTTGCGCCAGTGGCTCCCGTCTCGCGAGATGTTTTGAGTACTAGGTCTGTTTTGTCATCTTCGACAAGTACTATGATTAATTTAAAGCGCATTATAGAGATACCTCTTTTATGAGTTTTTACGGTGGGCTTTATATTCAGCAAACCATGCGTAAGCTAAAACAGCGATAATAGGAAATAGGCTGGCAAAAGCAATAAGGCCAAAGCCATCTAATAAAGGATTGCGACCGGGTACTGTTGAGGCAAGTCCTAAACCCAGAGCGGTCACGAGCGGTACGGTGACGGTCGAGGTCGTTACGCCACCAGAATCATAAGCCAAACCAATGATCATTTTTGATGAAAATAGGGTTTGGATGATGACAATGATGTAACCGGCAACAATGTACATATACAGCTCAGTTCCTGTCACTATCCGATAGGCACCGAGCGAGATACCGAAGGCGACGCCAAAGGAAACGGCTAGACGTAATGGCCATGATCGGATGGCTCCACCAGAAATTTCTTGCGCCTTGATCGCAACGGCAAGCAAGGAAGGCTCAGCGAGTGTGGTCGAAAAGCCAATGCAGAAGGCAAAGGCATAAACCCAGCCATAATCCTTCCAGTTAATAACATCACCCGCTTGTATGAATTCTGGATTCGTGAGCTGCGTGGCCATTAACTTTCCTAAGGGAAAAAGCGCCAGCTCCAGACCTTCTAAAAAGAGCGCGATGCCGATCAAAACATAGAAAAATCCTATCGCGATTTTTTTTGGGTTTTTTAAAGGCTTACGAATGACCAGAAGTTGAAAACCAATAATTGTCGCGGCAATGGGTACGATGTCTTTTGCTGTCGACATGATCGCATGGCTAAACTGAGTCCAAACATTGAATAAGATATCGATCATATGAGCATCCCGTAGATCATGACGAAGATCATCGGGGTCAACGAGGCAAAGGCGATCAAACCAAAGCCGTCAACCATAGGGTTTCGTCCTTTGATCGAGGAGGCTAAGCCGACACCTAATGCTGTCACAAGTGGCACAGTGATTGTCGAAGTCGTTACACCGCCTGAATCATAGGCAATACCGACAATTTCTGCCGGCGCAAAAAAAGTCATGATCACAATACTGATATAACCGGGGATGATTAAGTATTGCAAAGGCCAGCCACGAATGATGCGCAGTACGCCGATCAAAATAGCGAAGCCAACCGAAAAAGCAACGGTGAGACGTAAACCCAAGGCATAGCTTTTTCTTGATTCATCGGAGCTCTCTATCATGCCACCTTCAGCTGCGACATTGGCTGCTTCTTCACCAACGGCGATTAAGGCTGGTTCGGCAACGGTGGTGGCAAAACCAAGTGAGAATGCAAAAATCAGTAGCCACATGACGCTGCCTTTTTTTGCAAAGGCGTAAGCCATGGACTCACCGATGGGGAATAGACCTTGTTCTAGGCCCTGCACAAAAAAAGTCAGGCCGATCACCACAAGCAGGGTGCCGAATAACAAGCTAGTCAGATCAGGGATCGGTTGACGAATGACGAGCAGTTGGAAGACAGAAACGACCACAAGGATGGGTAGCAGGTCAAAAAAGCTGCTGATCAATTGTTTTAGAAACGGGTTTCTGGTTAGGCTCATGTTTTTCTTATGGGCTGATTTAAGCATCAATGTAACGAACTTGAAGAAGAATTTCCACGTCATTGAAAGCCAAAGTAAATAATAAGAGAGTGTTAGGGATAATTTTCTACAGTTTATTGGCTTGACACCCTTGAAATACTGCGGTTTGATCCCCATCTTATTTTTTTTAATGATCTGATGAGAAAGTTATGGCCGAAGATGTGAAAAAGGAAACGCTTGGTTTCCAGACAGAAGTTAAACAATTACTGGATTTGATGATCCATTCGCTATACAGCAATCGCGAGATCTTCGTGCGAGAATTGATTTCGAATGCTTCTGACGCTTGCGACAAGTTGCGCTTTGAAGCCTTGTCGGATGATGCCTTATTTGAAGGTGATGCTGAGCTGAATGTGCATGTTGATTTCGATGCTGAGAATAAAACGATCACCTTTACTGATAACGGTATTGGGATGACGCGTGAAGAAGTTATCAGTCACATCGGTACGATTGCTAAATCAGGGACCAAAGAATTTTTTAATTCGATTTCTGGAGATGAAAAGAAAGATTCGCAATTGATCGGCCAATTTGGTGTCGGCTTTTATTCAAGCTTTATCGTCGCTGAGTCTGTCACTTTAACCACGCGTAAAGCGGGTGCGAGCGAAGATGAAGGTATCCGTTGGGAATCTGAAGGTGTTGGTGAGTACACGCTAGAAACGGTTAAGCGTAAACAGCGCGGAACAGAAATTGTTCTACACCTACGCGAAGATGCCTTAGAGTTCTTGAACGGTTACGAGCTACGTCAAGTCATTCGTCGATATTCTGATCACCTGAACCTGCCGATTATAATGATCAAAGAAAGCACAGGTGAAGACGAAGAGGGAGAAGAAGCAAAAGAAATCGAGTACGAAACAGTCAATGCGGCGAAGGCTTTATGGACACGCTCGAAGTCTGACATCACTGACGAAGAATATAACGAACTCTACAAACACATTGGTCATGATTATGATGACCCGATGTCCAAGGTTCACAGCCAGGTTGAAGGTAATCTGGAATATACGACTTTATTTTATATTCCAAACCGTGCACCGTTTGATATGTGGGATCGCAATCAAAAACACGGTATCAAACTTTACGTTCGTCGTGTGTTCATTATGGATGATGCGGAACAGTTGTTGCCGCCATATCTACGTTTTGTGCGTGGTATTGTCGATACTAATGATCTGCCACTGAACGTCTCACGTGAGATCTTGCAGCACAACAAAGTGATCGAAACTATCAAGTCTGCTTCTGTTAAGAAAATACTCGGAATGGTCGGTAAGTTGGCGAAAGGCGATGCCTACGATAAATTCTGGAAAGAGTTCGGTACCGTTCTAAAAGAAGGTTTGATCGACGACGATAAGAACAAAGACAAAATCGCAAAACTTCTACGTTTTGCAACCACGCATGATGACAGCGAAGATCAAAAAGTTTCGTTGGATGAGTATGTTTCTCGCATGCAAGAAGATCAGAAGGGCATTTATTATGTGGTTGGTGAAAACCATGCAACGGTTAAAAACAGCCCACATCTAGAAGTGTTCCGTAAGAAAGGCATTGAGGTGTTGTTGCTGACGGATCATGTTGATGAATGGATGGTTAATCACCTGACTGAGTTTGATGGTAAGGAACTGCAGTCAGTCACTAAAGGTGAGTTGGATTTAGGCGATCAAGAAAACGAAGAAGAGCAGAAAAAAACCGAAGAGAAAACAGGTGAGTTCAAAGACGTTCTGGAACGTTTGGAAAAACTGCTGGACGCGAAGATTAAGGAAGTTCGAGTTACGAATCGACTGACAACTTCGCCAGCATGTTTGGTGGCTGGTGATCAAGATATGGAAGCGAATTTGCAGCGTATTCTTGAAGCGTCAGGCCAAACTATCCCAACCGCAAAACGTGTGTTAGAAGTGAACCCTGAACACCCGATTTTGCAGCGTTTGAAGGAAGAAAAAGATGATGCACGCTTCGAAGACTGGGGTAGAATTTTATTTGATCAAGCCTTATTAAGTGAAGGTGGAAAGCTGGAAGATCCGGCTGGTTTCGTTCATCGCTTAAATGAAATGTTCGTGGAGATTAGTAAGTAAGGTTACTTCACTTTTCATAAACGATTGATAAGTAAAAGGCTGCGGGAAACCCAGCCTTTTCTTTTATCTGAGCAATCATTTTTTCTTAATCAAGCAGTAATCATATATTAAATTCAGTGATTGGCTCGCTTATGGTTAACAGGGCATAAGCATAGTTTATTTCAAGATATCTATACGTATGGAATCTTTTATACTTGTCTGATACGCTCAAACCGTCGTTGCATAAATACCTATATGCGGCACAACAAGAACATAAAGACCCTCAATAAAACAGTGAGCGTGTAGCGCCACTAACGTAATAAGGAGTCCATAACATGGTTGAAAAAGTTGTAATCGTAGCAGCAGGCCGTACAGCAGTAGGTAGTTTTAGCGGTTCTCTGGCTTCAGTTCCCGCCCATACCTTGGGTGCAAAAGTTATTTCCGATTTACTCAAGCAAACGGGCATCAAGCCTGATCAGATTGATGAAGTGATTCTCGGTCAGATTCTTACTGCAGGTACTGGACAGAATCCCGCGCGACAAGCTGCTGTTGAAGCAGGCCTGCCTTTCGAAGTCCCTAGTATGTCAATTAACAAGCTCTGTGGCAGTGGCCTAAAAGCTGTTCATTTAGCAACACAGGCTATCAAATGTGGTGATGCTGATATCATCATCGCGGGTGGCCAAGAGAATATGAGTCAATCTCCTCATCTACTACCTAAGTCTAGAGACGGACAAAAAATGGGTGATTGGAAACTCGTCGATTCTATGCTGAAAGATGGTTTGACCGATGCATTCAATGGCTATCACATGGGTGTGACAGCAGAAAATATTGCTAAACAGTACGATATTTCTCGTGATGAGCAAGATGAGTTTGCGGCCGCAAGTCAAAATAAAACTGAAGCAGCGCAAGCGGCGGGAAAGTTTGATGATGAAATTATTCCTGTCGAGATCCCACAGCGAAGAGGCGATCCTATCGTCTTTGATAAAGATGAGTTTCCACGTGCGGGCGTAACGGCTGAAGCCTTGGGGAAAATGCGACCAGCATTTGATCGAGAAGGTACTGTCACAGCAGCAAATGCCTCTGGTATAAACGATGGCGCTGCCGCAGTGGTCGTTATGTCTGAAAGCAAAGCTAAAGAGCTTGGCTTAGAGCCTCTAGCAACTATCGTAGCTTATACCAGTGCAGGTGTTGATCCGGCGATTATGGGCACAGGCCCGATACCGGCTTCGACCAAGTGCTTGGAAAAAGCAGGCTGGTCTAAAGACGATTTAGATTTAGTTGAAGCAAATGAAGCTTTCGCTGCTCAAGCCATTTCTGTTAACCGTGGCATGGACTGGGATACGTCGAAGGTCAATGTTAATGGTGGTGCTATTTCTATAGGTCATCCAGTTGGAGCTTCTGGTTGTCGAGTTCTTGTGGGCTTGCTTCATGAGATGAAGCGAAGAGATGCTAAAAAGGGTCTAGCTACTCTTTGTATTGGCGGTGGGCAAGGCGTTGCACTTGCTGTAGAGAGGGCATAAACATGAAAATTGATTTAACGGGGAAAGTCGCCTTAGTAACAGGTGGAACTGGCGGAATTGGTGCCTCAATATGTGAAGCCTTGGCTGAAAGTGGTGCAAAAGTCGCTACCAATTACCGAAATGAAGAGAAGGCCCAAAAGTGGCTGGCTGAAACAGACTCTCGTGGCTTGTCGTTTAAAGCTTATCAGGTCGATGTGACCGATACGGAAGGTTGTAAAAATATGCTTGATCAGATTGAAAAAGATCTGGGGCCTATTGATATTGTTGTCAATAATGCGGGCATCACTTGGGACACAACGTTTCGTAAGATGACCAAAGAAAAGTGGGATGCTGTTATTAATACCAACCTTGATAGTTTATTCAATATCACGCAACCGTTGGTGGAAGGCATGATGTCGCGTGGCTGGGGACGGATTATTAACATCGCGTCTGTCAATGGTCAAAAAGGTCAGATGGGACAAACAAACTACACAGCAACAAAAGCAGGAATGCATGGCTTTACTAAATCTCTCGCTCAAGAAGTTGCACGTAAAGGTGTCACTGTGAATACGGTATCGCCTGGTTATATTGCTACTGAAATGGTGATGGCTGTCCCTGAAGATATTCGTAATAAGATTATTGCGGGTATTCCTGTCGGTCGTTTAGGCAAGCCTGAAGAAATTGCAGCGACAGTTGCGTTTCTAGCATCAGAACAAGCTGCATTTATAACGGGCGCAGACTTCTCGCAAAATGGTGGGCAACACATGATGTAACGCTTGAGTTCAAGATCTTTTTTAGAACAATTAAAAGTCAAAATAGCAGATAGAAAAGTAAAATTGAACTTAATGCATAGATAGGAAAAGAATGGATTGTTGGTCTTTCGCGGAATTGGTACTTATAATGCCAACTTTCAAAGATCAGCAATCCTTATTCACTTATGACTGAAAAACGTATTATCAAGAAATATCCGAATCGTCGTCTCTATGACACCGTTGACAGCAAATACATCACACTTGGGAACGTTAAGGAGCTTGTGATGAATAATGTTGATTTTAGTGTAATAGATAAAAAATCTGACGCTGACATTACACGAAATATTTTGCTACAAATTATAATGGAGCAAGAAGAGGATGATGAACCTATTTTTAGCGCAGAAGTACTCGCTAAAATCATCAGGCTCTATGGTGAGGATGTACAAGGCTTGGCTTCTAACTTTCTGGAGCGAAGTTTCTTTATGTTTTCTGAACAACAAGATCAATTTAATTCTCGAATGAAAGAGTCTTTACGTCAGAGCCCGTTAGCGACGATGACAGAAGTTACACAGAAAAATATGAATATCTGGAAAAAAATGCAGGATGATTTTTTTAATATTTCGAGTAATTCAAAATCAGATATTGAGGATGACTAAACAACTTTTTTTCTTAGATTTTTAGTCAGACTGCGTTTCGTTTTACTCTCAAGTCTTCTCTGTTTAGAACCAAACGTAGGTTTGGTTTTCTTTCGTGATTTTTGAACTACACCTGCCGACTTAATTAACTCTACCAGCCGATCAACCACCTCTTTTTTGTTTTTTTCTTGGCTGCGGTGTTGCTGTCCTTTTATAATGATAACTCCCTCTTTATTGATCCGTTTATCGCGTAAATCAAGTAATTTTTGTTTATAAAAATCGGGGAGCGAAGAAGCCTTAATATCAAACCTTAGATGGATTGCACTTGAAACTTTATTGACGTTTTGCCCGCCAGCACCCTGCGCGCGGATCGCAGAGATTTCGATCTCTTGTTCTAAAAGATTAACCTTATTAGATATTTTAAAAACGGTAGTTGACATGAATATTTCCAAAGAAGTGAAGCTATTCTAACAACTTATCGGTCAAGAGACTGATTCTTTCAATAAGTTCTGTTACAATCTCAAAACTGAGCACACATCGGTCTGTGCTATTGAAAGTAATATACTTTCCCAAGAAGTTACTCATCTCATTTGATGACTTCGCATTTATGTAAATCCCGCCTAAGACCGTCCCAAAATAATTGGGGTAGGCCTGATCAGGAACAAATTAAAAATATGTCATTTGATACCATTGGCCTTTCTGCCGATATACTTCGTGCTGTCTCAGAACAAGGTTACAGCGAACCTACTCCCGTACAAGAACAAGCTATTCCGGTGATCCTTGAGCGAAATGATATTCTCGCTGGGGCGCAAACTGGAACCGGTAAAACGGCTGGCTTTACTTTACCCTTGCTAGAGATTCTCAGCTCAGAAAAAAAGAGTGGTGGTAAACGACCTGTTCGAGCATTGGTGTTAACGCCAACGCGCGAACTCGCCGCTCAAGTAGAAGAGAGTATTAAAACTTACGGAAAATATACTGCGTTAAAATCATGTGTGATTTTTGGTGGGGTGAAGATTGGCCCACAGATAAATAAACTCCGTAGTGGTGTGGATATTTTGGTCGCAACACCGGGTCGTTTGCTTGATCATATTCAGCAAAGAACACTCGATCTTTCTAAGGTAGAGATCCTTGTTTTGGATGAAGCTGATCGAATGTTAGATATGGGCTTTATCCGGGATATTCAAAAGATTCTCGCGGTACTACCAAAGCAACGGCAGAATTTGTTATTTTCAGCGACATTTTCAAATGAAATTAAAACACTCGCAGGAAAGTTGCTAAATTCGCCAGTGTTGATAGAGGTCGCTAAGAAAAATACTGCTTCAGAGATGGTCTCTCAGATTATTTACCCTGTCGATAAGAGTCGAAAGCGTGAATTATTAACGACCTTGATCAAATCAGAAAAGTGGTTCCAAGTGTTGGTGTTTGCAAGAACCAAACATGGGGCTGATCGCCTTGCAAGCCAACTGAGCCGAGAAAGAGTTCCTGCTGCCGCTATTCATGGCAATAAGAGCCAAGGTCAACGAACACGCGCATTAGAAGATTTTAAAAATAATAAGGTACAGGTGTTAGTGGCAACGGACATCGCTGCTAGAGGTATTGATATTGATCAGTTACCGCATGTGGTTAATTATGAATTACCGAATGTGCCTGAAGACTACGTTCACCGCATTGGCCGAACGGGCCGAGCGGGTCATGAAGGACAAGCAGTTTCACTTGTTTGTATTGATGAGAAAAAATTACTTAATGATATTGAGCGGTTGATCAATCAACAAATTCCTAAAGTGATCATTGATGGCTTTGAGCCTGATCCGACAATTAAAGCTGAGCCAACTAAAAAAACAGGTGGGCAAAGGACTCGACAAAAAGCACGACCAACAAGAAATGCTAATGGCGAGAATGCACCTAGTAATAAAAATAATAGTCGTCGCAGAAACAGTAAACGACCAGGGAGCACTGAAAGCACTGGCAATAATCAGCAGCGTCGTAGTAACGCTAAGAAGCGATAAGAGTACTCTTTATAGGAACAGAGCTGCCACATAGATATTATCTATGTGGCTTCGTTATTATTAAAATAATAGAATGTGTCAGGCTGATGACTAGTGAGATTAAAACCAGTAATGGTCTTAATGTGAGTCGTCCCATGTTTTAATGCATATGAGCACCAAGCTAAGCATCTATGATTTGGCCTATCGTCATTGCTAGACCAAGCTTCCATAGAACTTGATCACCGATGATGAAAAATATCAGGGCAGCTATAAGCGACTCGTAAAGCTTAATAATTTTGCATGAGCTGTAGCTTTGGTGAGGTTGCAACCAAGTAACTTCACAAAATCCATCGCGAAGAATGACCCTGTACCGGGGGCAAAAAAATTCATCATAGAACCCGATTACAAAAGCGACTATAAAAGAAAATATTTCCAGGCTGATTCTCGGTTTAGCGATTATTATCGCCAACACGTGGCGATAATAAAAAGTACAAAGAAAAGCTAATCAATAATATAAGGATTAATTTTTCTAATGTTACGGGGGCAATGATCTGAACGCAGATGGTTCCGCACGCTGCCCCGATCAACGAAAAAAGAATAGCTCTGATCATTGAGTGCAAATTGATCGTACTTTGTCGAATAAATTTTAGAGTTGCAGTACAAGAAGCTTGAAGTTTATTAGTGGCAAGTGCTTGGGCTCAGTCCAAAGTAAAACTGGCAAGGTTCGAAGTCCGTCGCCATATAGCATCGATAAAACCTGCAACAGTTGCAACGGCGGTTAAAAGCAGCAAGCGTTCAGGGCTAAAGATCTTGGTAACAATTATGGCATATATTTTGGGACTATCGTTCGCGTTCGGGTATTAAAATTGAGGCATTAAAAAACCCGCTGGTTCAAAAAACACAGCGGGCTTATTAAATAGATAGCTACTCTATTTTAGTTTGAGTGCTTAAGCAACATTTTGCTTAGATGCTTCCAAACGATTGCGAAGATTGTTAACTTGTTTCGTTAATTCTTCTGGCAGGTGATCGCCGAATGTTGCGTAGTATTCTTCAATACTAGGCAATTCAGACAACCAACCTTCCGTATCAACACGCATCAAGTTTGCAATGTCTTCATCACTCATACCTAGGCCATCGAAGTCAATACCGTCTAGAGTCGGCATATTTCCGATCGCTGTTTCAATCGCTTCAGCATCGCCATTACAGCGTTCGAAGACCCATTTTAATACTCGGCTGTTTTCACCGAAACCAGGCCACATGAATTTGCCTGCATCGTTTTTACGGAACCAGTTAACGTAGTAAACCTTCGGCATTTTTGCACCTTCAGTTTTCCCCATTTTTAACCAGTGGCCCCAGTAGTCAGCCATGTTGTAACCACAGAAAGGCAGCATAGCCATTGGGTCACGACGTAGTTTACCGATAGCACCGAAAGCCGCTGCAGTCATTTCTGAAGCGATGATCGTGCCGAGGAAAGTTCCGTGGTTCCAATCAAGCGCTTCTGTTGCTAAAGGTACTACAGAGGCACGGCGCCCACCGAATAATATGGCACTGATCGGAACACCTTTAGGATCTTCCCATTCATCAGCAATAACCGGACATTGACCCGCTCTAGCTGTGAAGCGTGCATTTGGATGTGAAGAAGGTTCGTCTGAATCAGGTGTCCAGTCGTTGCCTTTCCAATCGACTAAATGCCCTGGAGCATCTTTTGTCATCTCTTCCCACCACACATCACCATCATCAGTTTCGGCAACGTTAGTGAAAATGGCATTTTCTTCCATCGATAACATGGCGTTTGCATTGGTTGCCATGCCTGTTCCTGGAGCAACACCAAAGAAGCCAGCTTCAGGGTTGATCGCATAAAGTTGACCATCTTCACCAAACTTCATCCAAGCGATGTCATCACCGATCGTTTCAACTTTCCAACCTGGAATGGTAGGAGTCAACATGGCAAGATTAGTTTTGCCACATGCACTTGGGAAAGCGCCTGCTACATACTTAACTTCACCTTTTGGATTAGTCAGTTTGAGGATAAGCATATGCTCAGCCATCCAGCCTTCATCGCGAGCCATTGTTGATGCAATGCGTAATGCAAAGCATTTTTTACCTAATAAAGCATTACCGCCGTAACCTGAGCCGAAAGACCAGATCTCACGTGTTTCAGGATAATGAACGATATAGCGGTTGTCAGGATTACAGGGCCAAGGCTCATCTTTTTGACCTTCAGCCAATGGAACACCAACAGAATGTATACAAGGTACGAAATCACCATCATCGCCTAGTACGTCAAGTACATTTTGCCCAACGCGCGCCATGATGTGCATATTAGTCACTACGTAAGGAGAGTCAGAAATTTCCACACCAATTTGAGCGATGTTTGAGCCAACCGGTCCCATGCTGAAAGGAATGACATACATTGTTCGACCCTTCATACAGCCCGCGAACATTTCATTCATTTTCGTGCGCATTTTTGTTGGATCAGACCAATTATTTGTTGGGCCTGCATCGGACTCATTTTCTGAGCAGATATAAGTTCTATCTTCAACTCGTGCAACATCTGCAGGAATGGAATTTACGTGGTAACTATTAGGACGTTTCTCTTCGCTTAACTTACGAGCAGTCCCTCCTTTGACCATGATATCCCACATGGCATTCCATTCTTTATCTGTACCATCGCACCAGACAACATTATCCGGTTGCGTAAGTGCAGCCATTTCTTTTACCCAGATTACTAACTTAGTATTAGTTGATTTTGAACTCATCAATACCTCCGAACTCAATGAAAAGAAAACCCATTCCATGGGCGTTATAAATTCTCAATCGAAAAGAGGAGAATACACCAGTTAAGAGACGTAATCATCCCAATACATGCTCATTTGTTGCATGGCAGAATAAAGTTTAACTATTTTACACACTAGTCCACATTTCGAAGCTTTATTACTGGGTACTTATATCGAGGGAGTAGTCCATAATATGAGGTGTACGAACCATTTAAACATCAGTAGACAAGGATCCTCGATAAAAAGATATGAAGTATCGATTATTTCTAAGTTACATTGGCCGGATCTAGAGGTGTTATTGGATGAATAGTTCAGTTTTGATAGCGTTGTGAGATCAACCAAAAAGGCCACGTACAGTGACCTTATTGGTTGGAGTATCAAATTAAATTATTCTGGTGCTTTTTCAGGCGAGACTTTTTTTGCTTTCTTGTCTGAGCGGAATTTAAATGACTGCCAGAGCCCACCTTGAGAAAAGCACTCCCAACCCCAGCGTAACCATTTTAGTAAAGCGAAGGCCAACCATAATGACCAAAGCAGCATAAGTACTCGATAGATCCATAATGGCGCGGAGATGATCCAAGCTTGTGGTGTCAGGTTTTCGACTCGATCTTGATACCAGTTGAGCACAGAAGCGGAGGAGCCATTCCCTGATATTTGCATATCCGGACTACCGAGTAATCCTTGCTGAATGGCTGTAAATAAGGTTGATAGTGCTAGCAGGGTTAGAATAACCAACCCGACTTGCATCGTGTTGAACTTTGTTTTGGTCAAAGTCAGCTCCATCTTTTGCCGAGCAGCCAACGCGAGTAACCAACCGACAACGAGTACCGCTGAAAAAATGGGGGCTTGGCTCAAACCAATACTCAGTAATAACCATTGCAACGTGCTCAGTGGTGTTAGTTTAACTTGGCCTAGTGCGATAGCGACTAATAGTATGATTGCTAAGATCCCCCAGAATAAGACAGCGGGTCCCCATTGAGGGCCGCCGGCAAAGAGCACCCAACGATCATCGCCCAAGTTTAGCTTAATCATGCTGTTGACACTCGGCACGCCGAGATCTATCGCTGGTGTTGTGTGGAGGCTTGTAATGCCTTCTGGTTGACGCCATTTCAAGTGAACATTCTGTTTACCCGGGTTGATCGGTAGCGTGACTTCTCTATCATTTTCACCGCCTTGTCTAATGGGTTGCGAGCGGCCATTGATAGAGACTGACTGTAAGCGTGCCAGTGTCGGAATTTTGATCGTGTGTTGCCCACCTTGACTACTGCGAACAGATATTTTCATTTCAACATCGGTAGCACGTTCACCAGGGGAAACTGAAATTTGACTGTTATCTATCGTCAAGGTTTGGCCTTCAACACCTTCAGGGCGAGTAATGTGTAACCTTACCGACTCTCCTGACCAAGGGCGCCACTCAGGCAGCCATCGACCATCAGGATTCTGATGATGAACCACGGCAATGCCTTCAGTTTCTATATGCCAGATCGGACTAATATCGGCATACCAATATTCTGTCCATTCTGTAGTTTCTGGAGCCGTCAGGTTGATCGTGTCTGTGGCCTTTAAACTCGATTCCCATTGCACGCTTGAGGTGTTAGCGGACATATTGATCAGAACATGTTTATTCTTAATACGGAAACCATCGGTAAGAACTGACTCACCCTCAAGCAAGGGCAGCTTGATAACGATGGCAGCATCCGATGGTGAGGTGCGTACTAGACGCGTTTCAATACGCCAATCGAGCCCTAAACGTAAGGTACGATGCACCTGAACAAATGGTGGTAATGTCGTTGCTTCTAAAGTCTGTGTAGCACTGTCTGACTTGTCTTGTACGCGAGTTAGCTTTAACTGTTGTTCTGGGACGCCATCTTCATGCACACCTGCAATATCCCAACCTTGACTTGCCACAGAAACACGAGCGGGTTTCAACGGCAAAACAAGATCAATACTGTTGAGTTCCGGCAAGAGAGCCGTTAGGTTTATCTGATGTATACCCCTCGATAAATGGGCCCAGAGCTGGCCATTTTTACTTTTAAAGATATCTTTTGGAACCTCGTTATCAATCTCCATCGTTGTGATAGCCCATTTTCCACCCATATTAGGTAGTGGAATGATGACATCGTCAACGGAATGAACTTCAAGCTTGATCATGACCTTCTGTGGAGTTAACTCTAGATTCATTTTACTGGCATGAGCACATTCAGGTAAGCAGTCAGGTGCTGCTAGTAATCGGTTTTTTAACTCCTCTAGCATCTGCTCTGAAGGGAGCTCCGCTTGACTGTCTTGAGGTGCGACGACGAAAAGGAATGGTAATAAAATTAATGCTGCGGTTGCTTTGTGGGCTTTAAAGTTCAAGTTTAAACCGCGACCATTTTTACCTGTTCTTATAATGAAGTAAGCCAGACCTATTAACAAAAAGACTCGCAATATATTTAAAAAGAGATTTATCTTTGGTGATAACAGCACAAGATCGACTTGCTGTTCTTTCTCTACAGGTCCGTTCCAATTTAATGGCATTTTTTTCCATTCCCAATAAGGCAGTCCGGGACCAGTTTGAACATTGGTTTTAGCATCGTAACGTACCGGAAATTTAGATTGGTTTGAAGTTGCTACAACCTCTGAGCTATAGCGACTCTCCAACATTCGTTTAGAACGACTGCTGCCTTTACGTAATGGTGCAGATGAAAGAGACTCTTCGGACTCATATACTGTGTCAGCAGCTTCAATACTAACCTGTGAAAGCGAGTGATCATTGAAGCTGTCTTTCTCAAAGTTCCCACGATCAAAATGACTATTTACACTTTGCCACGGCCGCTCTACTTGGGGGTATAAACCGATGCGTACTTCATCGATCATAAAAGGGATGGACATAAGCACGAGTGCTAGCAGTGCAAGGTTACGGTAAGTGCTGACGAGTAGACGAAACTTACCCTCGGGCAAGGCACGCAATAATGCAATTGCAGCAATGATATTTAGCCAGATCATGCGTGGAGCTCCAGGTTCATGCCAGAGTAAAACGAGAGTGATCAAGCTCAATAGGCCCGTTTTCCAATTCCATAAATTACTAATTGCCAGAGTCGTGATCAAAACTAAGAACAGGTCGAGTAATGTCCAACGTTGTAGCCAAGTGTTTGGAACGGTATCAACACCACTAGCCGAAAATAATTTCCAGCCAGGCGGTAGATGCAGCGTTGCGCTGACATTTTGAAAGTCATGATCCCAACCTACGGCGTTGAAGTTTGTAACATCTCCCTCATAACGACTATCGGCATTGAGCTTGACGGACCCTCGTCGAACCTCAACACCTTCTTTGTTATTTGATTGGGTAATAAACTGAGGTTTATCATCGAGAGTAACTCGCCCTAGTTTCAATGTATCACTGGCTTCAAGACGCCAACCTTGTGTCATACGACCGTTGATCGTGTCGGTGATGGTAAAACCTTTACCAGACTGATCCAGCCATAGGTTTCTGTTTAGACTCAAAGCATCCGGTTCAGGTTCAGGATCCCCACGTCGAATTATCTTTAAATTGAGCGCTTCGTCAGATGTGAGACGGTACGCTGGCAATTGGTGCCATGCATCAGGCATTTGTGTTTGTCGAGGATCAATACTCGGTGCACCTTCGACTTCGACTAACCTCAGATTGTTTCGTGAGTCAAAAGCCCAAATTTCAGCAACAGGCCAAGGTTTTTCTTGTTTTAGCATCGCTAGACTAGTCATTTCTGTTGGAAAACGTGAGCGAATATCTATCGTCCAACGCCCTGGGCGTAGTTGAACGCGCAGACTACCATCGGGTTCTAAACGCGCAGGGAGCGGGCTTGAAAGTTGTAATGGGATAGAGTCTGCGAGCATAGGTTTGCCGATAATAACTTCTCGTTGCTTGCCTGATACTTGGAGTTCTATTTTCGTGAGAACTTGCATCGGAATTTCATCGATTACTTGTCGGAATACTTCGACATTAACCTGCTCACCTTGTTGATTTGTTGAAGATGTTTGTCTTTTCTTTACCCAGAGTCGGTTCCCTTTTAGATCAGGAAATTCGATATGACGATGGTTGACGTTTAATGAAATTAAACCAGTATCTTCTGGAATAGAAAGAGAGTCTGGAAGGGTATCCCACTCGAAATCAGCATTGATCTGATGTTCGCCTGGCGCAAGTTGAATGGAAGGTAGTCCATTGCGACGTATCACTGTTGTAGGTACACCGTTATCTGTGACATTTTCAGGCCAATGTTTTTGATCGCCTGGTAAGGTTATCCAGCTCTTTTGATAAATATGCCAATTGACAGAGAAGTCGCCTGAACGGGGATAGAGAGAAAGCTTAAGAGATGCGGGCCATGCGCAGCGATGTTGTTTAGCATTATTGTAAATAAATGGGCAAGTCTTATGGTTTTCACCTTGTAGAACCCAGTCGATCCAAGGTTCTAGTGGTGCGGGGACTTCATTTCTAGTGAGTGGATCTGATGAAGCGGATAAGCTGAAGAATGACAGACATAACAACAGACAAAGTGTGCGAAACATAGATAGAGCCTCAAATATGGGTATTGTTGATTATACAGCGAATAATCATTATTAACGGTATCAAGCCTGCAAGAGGGTTAATAACTAAAAATTTGTTTATAAATGATATTCAGATTTTTGTGCAAGTGATATGCCAGCGGAAGCTGTGACCAGCTTAAGTGTATGACGAGCTTGCTTGAAGTGATCTCCTAACAGGATCAGTTTTGGAATATCTGAAGGATTTTTTACGAGGTTGAGGATTAGAGAAAAGAGTTTAGTACGACCAAACTTATCAATCGAGCGCATAGCAGATGTTGGAATTAACGTATCGTAGCTATCGACAATACTTCTTATGACAATAAAAGGAAGCTGTTTTTGAGCCGCAGCAGAAGCGATAGCATAACTTTCCATGTCGACAGAAAGAGCACTCGTTCTGAGATAAAGTTGTGATTTTTGCTCTTGGTTGGTGAGCACTGTGTTGGACTGAAATAAAGGTGCATGATGGATCTTGAGCTTAGAGGGAAGTTGCTGAAGAAGCTGTTGTCGCCAGTGATGATCAACTTTTAAGGCTTGACCATTGTCACTTAGGATTGACTCTGGAAGTAAAAGATCTCCAGGTTGAGCTGCTGAAGAAAGTGCTCCTGCGGTACCCCAACTGACTAGGTGTGATGCTCCAGCACTGATCAATTTTTGTGCTGCAGATCCTGAGTTCGTTGCACCCATTCCAGAAACTATCAATAAACTCTGATCAATCTCGATGATTTGGTTGAGTCGAGTGCTTTTTTCTGAAAAGCAATTAGCCTCTGAAGACAGGGCGGCGATAACGCCTACTCGACTCATGCGCTAGGACTTTTGTGAGCGGTTGCGATATAAAGCTAAAGCCCAAAGAGGGAAGAATTTTGTGTAGCCGTGGTACTTTAGATAAAACACCTTAGGAAAACCAGGGGCTGTAAAACTGTCATCCGACCAGAGCCCATCTTCTTGTTGATGGCTGATCAAGTAAGCAACAGCCTTTTTGACAGAGCTAGAGTCAGCTTGATCTGCGGCGATTAATCCCAGCATAGCCCATGCTGTTTGGTATGAGGTGCTTGAATGAGGTTGCTGATGTTTATCATCGTAATAGCTATCATTGCTTTCACCCCAACCTCCATCAAAGTGTTGCGTGCTTTTTAGCCAGTCAACGGCATTTTGGATCCAAGGCTGGTGCATATCCTGACCTGCAGCATCAAGCGCGCTAAGGACAGACCATGTTCCATAGATATAGTTTGTGCCCCAACGGCCAAACCATGATCCATTTACATCTTGCGTATCTTTTAGGTACTGAATGGCTCGATGTAATGCAGGCTGATATTTTTCAGCGCTAGCCAAGCCTAATAAAGCGATACATCTTGCAGTGACATCCTCTGTTGGAGGATCAAGCAAAGCACCATGATCAGCAAAAGGGATATGGTTAAGGTAGTCGTGTGTGTTGTCTCTATCAAAGGCCGCGAAGCCTCCATTTTTTGACTGCATGCCCATGACCCAATCAGCTGCTCTGGTGATATTTTCAGCATAACGCTCGTGATCAGCTATCGACATAGACCAGGCGATCAAAGAGGTATCATCTAGATCAGGGTAGTGAGAGTTCGCAAACTGAAAAGGCCAACCACCACCTTGTAGACTCGGATTATTCTCTCGCCAATCACCTGGCTCATCGCTGAGTTGTTGAGCACTGAGCCAATCAAGCCCGCGTATAACTGGGTTAGGAGCTTTTCCTTTTTTCTTCGCCATTTGCTCAAATTGATCTGCTTCATAAATGGCGAGTGAAGCAAGTCCTGTATCCCACATAGGTGATAAGCAAGGTTGGCAGTAGGCGGAATCTCCTTCTATCACTAGCAGTTTCTCTAATGAGGATTTTGTTTGTTTGACGAGTGAGTGCTCTTCATCATAACCGAGTAAGAGCAAGGCCTCATGAGCGTTGACCATCGCTGGAAAAATACCGCCAAGCCCGTCTTCACCATTTAAGCGTTCAGTGATCCATTGTTCGGCTTTCTTTAAGGCCTTGCGACGAATAAATTTGGGAATAAGCGGTTCAAGTAAATTTCGGCCCATGTAATCCAAACCTAAGAATAAGTGACTCAGTTTGCTGGTTGGAAAGAAATACTTTTTTTCATCTTCCGGTGGTGTAAGAAATAGCTCAGGAATATCTATTCTGCGAGGGTTTGAAGCGGTAGGCTTTAACGAGCAAAGAATGAATAGCGGCACCATAACTGTGCGAGACCAATACGAAACCTTACTAATATGAAAAGGAAACCATTTCGGCAGTAGCATGACTTCAACAGGGATAAAGGGCACTGCACGCCAAGGAACTTGCGAAAATAGAGCAAGTGTAATTCTAGTAAAAACATTACTTTTTGCTGCGCCTCCACAAGAGAGAATAGCGTCTCGAGCGCTAGTCATGTGGGGCGAATCAGGAGCGTCACCAACCAGCTTAAGAGCAAAATAAGTTTTTACGGTGCAACTTAGATCGAAGGCCCCACCGTGATAGAGCGACCAGCCACCGTGTTCAGACTGATGTTCTCTGAGATAGTTGGCTATTTTTAACTCCAGCTTACGATCAATATCATCAGTGAAGTGCATCATCATGATGTATTCAGAGGGAATCGTGCAATCTGCCTCGAGAGGATAGTCCCAATAGCCGTCAGGATATTGCTGTGATTCAAGTGTGGAGCGAGCGGCCTTGATTGAATCATCAAGGTTGTCACAGAGCAGTTTGTGGACTGCGTGACTGAGTTTATGTTGGGTTGAACCGCCTTCTTCCTCGGTTAACTTAAACCATGGCGGATTTAGCATCTCGCGATCTCAAGCAAAAAGTGCCTGAAGCCAACACCATAATTTTTGGCAAGCATAGTGGTTTCGCTCATTTATTTTCCAACAATCCTTATTGAGAAACCGTCCTTGTAACATCACCCCTAACTAGATGATTTTCTCATGAATGTTCTTTTCGGGCAAACCTGAAATTGCATAATTAAATAATAACTTCAATAACTTATCTTGGCTTACAAAAAGGCTTGTTAAAAAGATCGTTGTTTTAACACTCCGTCGAGATATTTTGACCTGATCTCCGTGGCTAAAGTTACGATCTTTGTTTATTTTATTTAAAGTTAAGACTGCCATGCCTATCGCCCATAGACAAAATTTACGGATACCTCTCTCATCTTTGGGAATGAGTAACGTGTATTCCAAAGCATTCTCAAGGTGTCCACGAGCAATGCCTAATAGTTCACCTAAGCCTTGGTGAAAAGCAGGATCATTACTCCCAGCTTTCAGATTACTTAAGTCAAAACCATACTTAGAGAAGGTTGCTTGAGGGAGCCAGCAAGCACCTCGCTGCTGATCATCCCAAATATCTTTGAGAATATTGGTCATTTGAAGACCTTGTCCAAAGGAAACGGAAAGCTTCTTCAAAGTTTCTGCATGCTGATTAATTTCTTCGCTGTAATCGCAAAAGAGATCGGCAAGCATTTCACCAACTACACCTGCAACGTAATAACAGTAGTCATCCATGGCAACTTGATCTGGCAAGCCATTGAGCGTTTCTTTTTCTTGATAATCAGCCATGCCTTTGGCCATAATCCGCACGCAGCGTGCGAGGGCTCTTTTTTGATTATTATTATAATTCTGAGTGATCCGGATGACTCGATCAGTATTTTTGATCAGATCGCGTTCGGCTTCTAATGTCTGATCCGAAAGTAAGGGAAATAACTGGGTTGCAAAATCTTCAGCGGACTGGTTACCTTCAACGACCTGAATAAACTGATTCGTAAATAAACATTTTTGTTCTACTGAAAGTGTCGGCTCGTCTTCTACAGTATCCGCAATACGGCACAATAAGTAGGCATTACCAACGACACATTTTAGCTGAGCGGGCAATTGTGGAATGGTGAGTGCGAAGGTTCTGGAAACGCCTTGCAAAATATCTGTTTGGTAGGCGAAATCTTCTGGAGAAGGTAGCTGATACATATGAGGTAAATATTACCACAGTCTAGTTCAGTGATAAGTACTTGATCTCGAATTAGGCGGATAAAAAAAGGCCCTGTAAAAATACAGGGCCTTTTCAATAAGCTAAAGTCGACACTCACTCCAGAGAGGTCATGTCGATGTTCTACTTACTTATTCTACAACGATTAACTCAACACGACGGTTCATGTAACGACCATCTTCCATTGTGTTATCCGCGATAGGTTGTGACTCACCCATACCTGTAGAACTCAAACGTGAACCACTAACACCATTTTTAATCAGATAGTCAACTACAGATGCAGCGCGACTTTCAGATAGGCTTTGGTTGTAGCTTTCAGAGCCACGGCTATCAGTATGACCAACGATTTGAACGTTAACTAAAGAGTTCGCGTTCAATGTTGAAACAGCTTCATCAAGTTTAGCTTGTGAATCATAAGTTAGATCATTGCTGTCGTAAGCGAAGTTAACACCATCAAGTGTCATTAAAGTTTCACCGACTTGAGGGCAACCGTTAGCTTCAACTTCAACACCTGCTGGAGTACCTGGGCATTGGTCGTTGTCATTAATCACGCCATCGTTGTCGCTATCCAGAGCACAACCATCATGGCCTACTGTTGTTCCTGCTGGAGTGTTAGGACATTGATCATCACCATCGTTGACACCGTCGCCATCGCTATCTTTAACAACTGGGCAGCCTGTAGAATCAACTTCTGTGCCTGCTAATGTGCCTGGGCATTGATCTACATCATCGTTTACGCCATCACCATCTGAATCAGAAGGGCCATTGCTACAAAGTAAATAGCCTGCAGCTGCGCCTATAACAGAACTACCTACAACTGGGTCATGATCATCGTCTATGGCAGTTGCTGCTATACCACCACCAATGGCACCACCAATAAGCGCGCAGAGGCCAGGATGCATATTTGAACCTGAGCTAGCACAGCCGCCTAGCGTCAAGCCTGCGACTAGCAGTAATACAATTGAATTTAATTTTTTCATAATACTTTCTTCCCGATTGTTGCAAAAAAACACAAATTAGAATGGCGAACCTTTACGGTAAGCACTTCTGGTCTCCGGGTAATCTTTATAGCGCACATAAGAAAATGGCGCTAACCCAACCCCCCTAATGTGGAATTTTAAATTAAAAGTCTAGTCAGAAGCAAGGTTGTTGAACATCTATCTAATCACAAGCACAGTAAAAGCCATAAGATATGGCATTAAAGCGAATATTTATGCAAGGAATAATGTGGTTTAAATGCAACAAAAAAGCCTGCTTTGTTGTATCTATATTTTTGCTCTTTATATTCTGCCAAGTAGCAAAGGCGGATCTATAAACCAAGCACCTTTTCATTGATGCTATCAAAATGATGAGCAGAGATGACGTTAAGACTATTTTGAATGGTCTTACAGGATTTTGCTAGACGTTATTTCCAGCCAAAAATGTCAATACGGTTTGCCGCAAAAGCGAACCTTAGTTGTACAAGGAAGTCTCTCCAGTATTGGTGTTGTTAAATCATATGATGCGGTAATAACACAACACGAAAGTATGCCATTCGTAGCAGATATTAAGGCAAGTATGCTAGAGTATGCTGCACAAAAATCAATGAATGGTATAGTTAGCTGTTGAAGAAGCTGCTATTAGAGAAAATTCAGTAAAAAGAGAACAGCTATTTTGTTGAAAACAAGTATTTGGATATTATAGAGAATTTTTTTCTAAAAACTTGATAGGTTGTTGGGAGTGAGTTGTGCGAAGAGTAAGCCGAGACAATTAAGTATAATTCTGCTAGTGAAACATAGTTGAAAACTAAAATTTGTTACGGATAATTTATATTTTAAGATTGAAAATTTAAAGGGGAATAAAAATGGGAATGGTTTCAGAGTTTAAAGAATTTGCAATGAAAGGCAATGTCATGGACATGGCTGTCGGTATCATCATAGGTGGTGCTTTTGGAAAGATCATCAGTTCATTAGTTGACGATATTATTATGCCTGTTGTCGGTAAGGCTATGGGGGGAGTAGATTTTAGTCAGTTATTCTTAAATCTGGGTGAAGGCACTTTCACTACATTGGAGGCAGCAAAAGAAGCCGGAGCAGCCACTTTGAATTACGGTAGCTTTTTCCAGTCGGCACTGGACTTTTTGATTATAGCATTTGCAATTTTCATGATGATCAAAGCCATGAATAGCGCGAAGAAAGAAGAGAAAGAAGCCCCTGCAGCACCCGCTGCGGAAGAAGTTTTGTTGACTGAAATTCGTGATTTATTGAAAAAATAAAAAAGAGTTTCTAACTAGTTCTATCAAAAGCCTACTCCAGTTTGGAGTGGGCTTTTTTATGCGACAGGCTTTATTAACTCGCGTGCTTGTTCAACCCAATTTTCACGTTCAACCCGACCACTAAAATCCATCTGTTCATTGATCCAGTGAATATTACCTTCAGTGAACTCAGCAATCTGTTCATAATGGTAAACTCCTAATTGATTTAAAGTCGACTCAATTTTTGGACCGATACCATTGATTTGTTTTAAGTCATCAGCAGTACCATCCAATTGTTCAAGATTTTCTGGAGGAATACTTTTCGTGGACTCAAAAAGTTCAGTCTGCTGTTGTGTTTGCAGAACTTTTTGTGTGTGGGCTTCTTCAATTTGACTTAGTTCATTTCTCAGCCTATCTAAGGGGTGGCTCTTAGATTCAGAAGCAACTTTCTCGGGTTTGGGCAACACGTTTTTATTTGACATAAACGGTATTGTCGAGACTTCTTCGTTTTGTGTACTTTCTAAAGCAAAATTTTCACTATGCTTATTGTTAGCTTGAGGACTAAGTTGATCGAGATCCGATTGAAGTCGATTATTCTCATTTTGCAGAGCGTGATGTTTTGAGCGCCACTGATTTTCTGAGACAAGTAAGCGAGATTCAAAGCCGAAACCTCGGGTGGCCCAGCCAATAAAAAAACCAACGACAGCTGCCAAGATCAAGAATAAAAGTATTTGTAGTAAGAGATAATCCATAATTCGCTAGCTTCTCACGGGGTAATTTTAATTTCAATTCGACGGTTACGTTTGCGACCCGCTGCAGTACTATTAGTATCTCTAGGGGAAGAGTCTCCGTAACCTACCGCCCTTAATCGGTCAAGAGGTATGCTTTTGTTTTTAAAGTATTTAAGCACAGACTCGGCTCGATTCAGGCTAAGTGTAATATTTTGATTGGTGTCACCAACATTATCAGTGTGCCCTGCTATTTTTATCAGACTTTCCGGACATGTTTCTATAATGCTAACAAGTTTTTTTAGTAAAGGTTGGCTGGCTTTTGATATTTTGCTACTACCTGAGGAAAACTCAATAGAATGCTGTTGTAGTTGTTGATCTATATTTTCTTGACACTGTCCAGTAAGAGGTTTGACAACGAGTGAATGGTTGATAGATTTTGGCTTGTCAGGGTTTAGGTTTTTGCACTGACATTCGACCTTACGAACCCCCCAAACAGCCATGATCAACTTTTCAGCTTTACTAATAGAAGTCTGATCAGGCGCTTCACCTTCTAAAATGGCATCTCGCCCACTGATTGAGACCTGAGCCCAAGCGATGTTCTCTGAGGAAAGAACAAGGTTTGCTCGATCTTTTAGATCATACTCAATGTTATCGGCTGTAAAATAAATTGCCGCAACATAGGTAAGTGACAAGAATGCCAAGCCAACTATCCAGATAACGATCCGTGCCATACTTTTCTCGATTAAATGATCCCAACGCTCAGTCGTCCTAGTGCTCTTCTACTAACAAAAGGAACATGAGAACTTTCAAACCGAACAAACTCACCTTAATATAGCACCTTAAATCGCATCATCAAAAAGGAAAATAATAATGTTCATTATCCGATCAATCCCACTTTTTGCATTAATTTGGCTTGCTTACAATGGTCTGACCTTTTTCTCAGAGCTTGGCAGTATTGATAAGTTACTGTTTTCTTTTGAGCTTCCATCAAAAGTTATCTGGAATATAACGGTTGGTGATGTATTGATTTTTGCCGGGATTCTTTTTTTATATGTCGAGATCTTCAAGGCAACACGAACCACAGCGGGTTCAATTCTTGATCACACACTTTCGATGGTCGTCTTTGTCGGTATGCTGCTACAGTTCATTCTTAGTCAAAAAGCTGGAAACTCAACCTTTGCTGCAATCACATTGATGGCTTTAGTCGATGTCGTCGCAGGTTTTACTGTGACCATTATTTCAGCAAGGCGAGACTTTGGTTTTGGAGGAAATAATCCTGATGTCTGATCCTATTTCAATTTATATCGGCAAAGGTGAGAAGCAACAAAGTCTCGATCTTAAACTGGCAAATCGGCATGGTTTGATTGCTGGAGCGACAGGAACGGGGAAAACAGTTTCTTTACAAATTTTGGCTGAAGGATTTTCTAGTCAAGGTGTGCCGGTATTCATGGCCGATGTAAAGGGAGACCTTTCTGGTATCTCTCAAGCAGGTAAAGCTCATAAGAAACTTGAAGAAAGAGCGAATACCATCGGTTTTGATGATTATGAGTATCGAGAGTTTCCAACGGTTTTCTGGGATTTATACGGAAAACAAGGCCACCCGATCAGAACAACGATCTCAGAGATGGGCCCCTTGTTACTCTCCCGATTATTGGAACTTAATGACACGCAAGAAGGTGTGGTCAATATTGTTTTTAAACTGGCCGATGATGAAGGTATGTTATTACTGGATCTGAAAGATTTTCGTGCCATGCTGAATTTTGTTGGAGAGAATGCAAAAGAATTAACGACCGAGTATGGAAATGTCAGTCGAGCTTCAGTCGGCGCGATCCAACGACGTTTATTGGTTCTGGAGCAACAGGGAGGTGAGAACTTCTTTGGAGAGCCTGCGCTTGATCTTGAGCACATTATGCAAACAAATTCAGAAGGTTATGGTTATATCAATATCCTCGCCGCAGATAAGTTGATGCAAAATCCCCGAATGTATTCCACTTTTCTATTATGGATGTTGTCGGAATTATTTGAAGAGTTACCTGAAGTAGGCGATCCAGATAAACCCAAGCTAGTGTTCTTTTTTGATGAAGCTCATCTACTTTTTAATCGTGCTCCAAGAGCTTTGATCGAGAAAGTGGAACAAGTGGTCAAACTGATCCGCTCAAAAGGAGTAGGGATTTATTTTGTCACCCAGAATCCTACGGATATTCCGGAGGGCGTTCTTAGCCAACTCGGCAACCGTATTCAGCATGCGCTTCGAGCTTATACACCAAGAGAACAGAAAGCAGTGCGAGTCGCAGCTGAAACGTTCAGAGTTAACCCAAAGTTTGATGCTGCTAAGGCGATTACTGAGCTTGGTGTTGGTGAAGCGCTGGTGTCGACGTTACAGAAAAAAGGCGTGCCGAGTATTGTTGATCGAACCTTGATCAGACCGCCTTCATCTCGGCTTGGTCCAGTAAAAAGAACTGAACGCAAGATCGTGATCGAAAATAGTCATATCATGGGAGTTTACGATGAAACAATTGATCGTGAGTCTGCTTTTGAAAAACTAAAACAACGAGCAGAAAAGAGCGAAGAAAGTGATGCGCCAAAAGCCCGGCGTTTAGGCCAGACAAAATCAAAAGCCAAACGTGGGCGTCAAAGGCAAAGCATTTTGGAAACACTGGGTAAGAGTGTTGCGCGAACCATGGGAAGCAGCATAGGACGGCAGATTATTCGAGGTCTATTGGGGTCTATCTTCAAAGGGCGTTAAATATAAAGTTTTAGGCATTGATATTGCTTACTCCTGATTAAGACGATCAGGAGACCGATATGTTTTTGCCAATAATCAGGAATAAAAAAAAGAAGGCCATCTTATTGACTGGTGCAATGTTGATGGTTTTTCATCGAGCAGTTTCATATTCAGGTGTCTCCGAAGAAGTACGCTTGGCAACAACAGTACCTGTAGAAGCTGTCGGTGAGGTAGCAATAAAGCCTGCAGCCGTGAAGAAAGTAGTCGCACAAAGTCAGAAAGGAATTATCGAAAAATTTGAACCTGCCGTCGTTCAACAAAAACAAGTTGATAGAAGGGCTTTTGAATTGGACAAGCTCGTTCAACCTATCACCACAGTGACCGAATTTATTGGTGGTCAACAAGAACGAAATCGCGGCAGTGGTTTTGTTGTTGGGAATCGCTTTTTTACGGTTCATCATAATCTAACAACGTCGTTCCCATCGCTGCGAGTCAAAAGTACGAGCTTTATTGATGGAATGTCTGTAACCCAACCGGTTTTTTTTAATAAAGAACAAGATGTTGCGGTGTTCGATTTATCTGATCGACTTTGTGTAAAACACTGCAACAAAACGGAGGTTGATTATTCCCCTAATCTCAAGAAGGCAAGAAAGGTTTATTGGTTGAGAAAATTTCAAGAAGATTTTATCTTGAAAGAGGCACGCATTGTAGGTGCTGTAACGTTTGGAGATACACATAAGCCTGCGGGACTTAGCTGTGGTAGCCAGTCTGTGGTGTTGGTAGATCAACCTTTTATTCCGGGCAGCTCAGGCTCTCCGTTAATGGATGCTGAAACGGGGAAAATCATTGGGGTAATACAAGGAAGTGTTGATGAAAACGGTAATTCAAAAGGCTACTTTAAACCGATCAATTGTGTGTTGGCGATGTTGGCTGAGGCACAATCAACCCGAGCAATAGCGAAGTTATAAGTTTGATCTAGAACAAACACTGCTATGTTTATAGCCGATCCGAATTGATGCAATCTAGTCTTACCGCTAGAATCCTATGTTTTGTCTGAAGTTAGGGCAGGTATAGGCTATAGAGCATGACGAATATTATTAACAATAACGCTCCCCTTGAGATCAACGTTCCTGGGTTTGAGTATGCAGATCTTTACGAACCTCAACGTCTTAAAGAGCTTTCAGACTACTTTGAAGCCGAAGTAAAAAAAACTGATCCACAACTATCTACAGACTTCGCTGTCTATCGAGCCTGTCAAGGCGAAGGAATGAAACCTCAAGAGATTTCTGAACTGCTGGTCCGCATGGCACCCCAAGTCGGTACGTTCATCGCTAAAATGTTCAATATCATCAGCGAGCATGAATTGCAAAAGGCTAGCATTCTTGCCGATGTAGAAAGCATATTTGTACTGAAGAAGGAAGTTGTCGCAAAGCTAGCCAAATTATTTCGAGGTGTTGATTGTGCTGAATGGGATATCACAGAAGTAAAGTCTAATTTCAATTTACTCAGTAAATTGGCTTTTACAGAATTTGATCAAGATGAAGATTTAGAACGTAAGGTTGGCCGGGTAGGCGCGGCATTAGCTAGATTGTCGAATCATTTTGTGCTGATTGGTAAGGGTAAAGACAACGATTATAAAAATGCAGAAACTGAAATTAGCCGACTCCGCGAAGCGGTTGCAGCCGACGCAGCATTTTCAGCAATAACGGCTTTAGAAGATGACAATGAGTTTGTTGATGGGTTATTAGAAGTCGTTCAAAAATGGTGCTTTGCTGCACAAAACTCAGCCGAGATGAAACAGGAGACCGCGGGTTGGGTCACATTTAAAACACCACACAAAACAGATTTTGAGCATTTAGTTTCTCATTTAACGATCGAAAAAGAGGGCTACACCGAATGGATGGGGCCTGAAGAGCGCCGTCGTCGGCGGGATGGTTTCAGTTTGACGGATATGCGTTTTACTGAGCGTGAAGTGCAGTATGAAATCGATCATTGTATCTATTGCCATGATCGCGACACTGATTCTTGTTCCAAGGGCATGCGAAACAAAAAGGAAGACACTTATAAGGTGAATCCTCTGGGTGAAAATGTTACTGGTTGCCCACTAGAAGAAAAAATTTCTGAAATGCATGTTGTTAAACAGCAGGGTGACAATATCGGCGCTTTAGCCTTGATAGTTATTGATAACCCTATGTGTCCAGGTACGGGGCACCGGATCTGTAACGACTGCATGCGTGGCTGTATTTATCAAAAAACGGAGCCCGTTAATATTCCGCAGATCGAAACCAGCGCATTAACGGATGTTTTATTTATGCCTTGGGGTTTTGAAATTTACAGCTTACTGACGCGTTGGAACCCTCTCAACGTTAAGCGACCTTACGCTGTACCTTATAACGGCAAAAATGTCATGGTTGTTGGTATGGGGCCTGCTGGTTACACTCTCTCTCACTACCTATTGAATGAAGGTTTTGGTGTGGTAGGTATCGATGGTCTAAAAATAGAACCATTACCTGAAGAGCTCACTGGAACAGCAGATACTCCGCCGACACCAATCCAAGACTTCAATGATATTTATGATGATCTTGATAAGCGGATCATGCTCGGTTTTGGTGGTGTTGCCGAATACGGTATTACTGTCCGTTGGGATAAAAATTTCCTTAAAGTGATCTATTTGAACTTGCTTCGTCGACAATCTTTCCGTTGTTATGGCGGCGTACGTTTTGGTGGAACGGTCACGATCGATGATGCTTGGGAGATGGGCTTTGACCATATTGCTATCGCCAGTGGCGCGGGTAAACCGACGGTCATTGGTCTGAAAAACAATATGATCCGTGGTATTCGAAAAGCATCTGATTTCTTGATGGGCTTACAGCTTTCTGGAGCTGCAAAAGCATCTTCGTTAGCGAATATGCAAGTGCGATTACCTGCCGGCGTTATCGGTGGAGGCTTGACGGGGATAGATACGGCGACAGAATTGATGGCCTACTACCCTGTTCAGGTTGAAAAAATCCTGCATCGTTATGAAGTGCTTAGCAAAGAGATGGGCGAAGACATTGTTCGAGTTCGATACGATGAAGAAGAAACGATTATTCTTGATGAGTTTCTTGATCACGGGCATCAGATCCGCTCTGAACGTGAAAGAGCAAAAGCTGCGGGTGAAGCACCTGACTTCCAGACGCTCGTTCATGGCTGGGGTGGAGCGACTATGTTCTACCGAAAAGGGATGCCTGATTCTCCGGCTTACCGACAAAATCATGAAGAAATTGCTGAAGCCTTGGATGAAGGTATTCAGCTCGCAGAAGGAATGAGTCCTGTTGCTGCACATGCCGATCAATATGAACATTTGAATGCAGTAACGTTTGATAAGTTAGAGCAAAAAGATGGTCAGTGGGTTAATTCCGGTGATCAGGTTGATGTGAAGCTGAAAAGCCTATTCGTTGCAGCGGGAACATCTCCTAATACGATTTATCAAGATGAATTTCCCGATACGTTTAAAATGGATTGGAAATTCTACCAACGCCATGAACCAGAGTGGGTTAAGAATGATCCAAACTTAACGCCAATGGATGACGTTACTAATCCTAAAATTGGTAAGCCAGCACCATTTACTTCATACCATAAGAATGGAAATTACATCACTTTTTACGGCGATAATCATCCTGTTTATGCGGGTAATGTTGTAAAGGCGATGGCGAGTGCAAAAGATGGGTATCCATATGTGGTTAAGTTGTTCGAAGAAGATATTAGACAATTAAAACCGGAAGATCAGTCGCAACGTGAGCAAGCGCTCACTTCTTTACAAGATCGTTTGGATAATGCTTTTCATGCGACAGTCGTTGAAGTAAATCGATTGACGCCAACCATCATCGAAGTCGTTGTGAAGGCTCCATTACAAGCTGAGAAATTTTTACCGGGTCAGTTTTATCGAGTACAGAATTTGGAATCGTTAGCCCCGGTTATTGAGAACACGGTATTAGCGACAGAAGGGTTAGCTTTAACAGGTGCTTGGGTTGATAAAGAAAAAGGACTGATTTCTTTAATCGCGCTTGAAATGGGAAGTTCTTCGAGACTTTGTGCAGGTTGGAAAGCGGGTGAGCAGATTGTCGTCATGGGCGTTACTGGGACTCCAACGGAAATCCCAACAGGAGAAACCGTCGTTTTATTAGGTGGTGGCCTAGGCAATGCCGTGTTGTTTTCAATCGGCAAGGCACTACGTGCAGCAAATAATAAAGTGATCTACTTTGCGGGCTATAAGAATCCACAAGACGTTTTTAAAGTCGAAGATATAGAAGCAGCATCAGACGTGATCGTTTGGTCAGTCGACAAAGCTGAGGGGGTTGTGGCTATCGATACAACGCGACCACAAGACAAATCTTTTGTGGGGAATATTATCGAAGCTATGATCGCTTATGCTGAGGGCGATCTTGGTGAAACGACGTTGAGCCTGAAAGATATGCAGCACTTGATCGTCATTGGCTCCGATCGAATGATGCAAGCCGTTAAAGGTGCTCGATCAGGCATACTTGCACCCTACATCAATAAAAATCATGAAGCAGTGGGTTCGATCAACTCGCCGATGCAGTGCATGATGAAGGGTGTTTGTGCTCAATGTATGTGTAAACATGTTGATCCTGAAACGGGTGAAGAGTCTTTTGTTTACTCTTGTTATAACCAAGATCAAGATCTGAATAAGGTTGATTTTCCCAACCTGCGCGCAAGGTTGCGGCAGAATTCAGTGCCTGAAAAGCTTTCTAGCTTGTGGCTTGATCATCTGTTAGCCATTGATAAGAAATAATAAGAACTATTTCTTATTCAAATATCTGCCGCTATACTCATGTTTCTTCTGTCAGATAAAAATTACTAAATCGTTAGAATTAGTGGAGAGCATACAATAATGAGTAGAGAGAAAGAGAACGTTTTATATAAACCTTGTTTTCTTGTGTTAAGTGTTATCGGAGCATTTGGCTTGCTTACAACGAGCATGGTCATGGCTAATGATGAGTCTGTCGATGCTGAGCTTAGTGCTATTGAAGAAAGAACAGCTCCTGTTGGTCAAGTCGACGTGGCTGTAGCGGATGGCGCAACTGAAAGTGATGTTCCTGTTAAGGAAATCAGCATTGGTCAGAAAACCTATGATGCTGCTTGTGGCGTTTGTCATGCTGCGGGCATCGCTGGTGCACCAAAGTATGCTGATGCTGATGCATGGACTGCACGTATAGAGCAGGGTAGGGATACACTTTACGAACATGCGATCAATGGCTTCACAGGCTCAAGTGGCATGATGCCAGCGAAAGGCGGGCGTACTGATATTGCTGATGATGATATTAAAGCCGCAGTAGATTATATGCTTGAAGCTGTTGGAAGTGTTCCAGTTGCTGCAGAAACAACGGAAGAAGTTGTTGAAGCTACAACAGAAGAAGTTGTTGAAGCTACAACAGAAGAAGTTGCAGAAACCACCGAGATGGTTGTCGAAGAAGCTTCTGTAGTCGTAGCTGTTCCTGCAGGGAAAGGCAAGGAAGTATACGATTCAGCCTGTTTTATTTGTCATACATCAGGCGTTGCGGGCGCACCAAAGTTAGGTGATAAAGAAGCTTGGGCACCTCGTATTGCGCGAGGTAAAGACACGTTATATGAGCATGCCCTGAAAGGGTTTATGGGTGATAAAGGTATGATGCCTGCGAAAGGTGGTCGTGCTGATATTGCTGATGAAGATATTAAAGCTGCGGTAGATTACATGATCGTAACCGGGGCCTGATATTGAGATTGAAGGTCTAAAAAGGGGACGTTTTCGTCCCTTTTTTGCATGAATTATTTTAATTCTAAGAGTTTTTTAGCAACTTTTTTTCTGAAATTATATTTCACTGGGTGGTTTATCATCAAGGCAAAAGGCACCCAGGTTTGTGAGCGGAAAACATAACCGGCATAGGTGCTCACCTCTTTTAGCGTGCCACTTTTCACAAAAATCTTATCATTTTGTTGGCTGAGTAAATTTCGATAGGGTGAGAATTTCTTTAAGAGTTCGATCAACTGCCGAGTGCTGAGTCGGTTGGCACGTGATAAACCGGCCCCTTCTTTTACAGTATAGTTATTCCAGTGAAATATCTGATCAATTTGGCTAGCGACTGCTGCTTGTGATTTTTCGATAGTTGCAGGAGCGCCCTTGGCTTCGACTCCGAGTAATAAAAATAATTGATTGGCTATAAAGTTATTGGAATATTTCAACATGGCACTGACGACTTCAGAGAGTTTGTGCGAATTTTGATGACGATAGAATGGATTCAACGTCATTGGCGAAACTCCTATCAGCAGCTTGTTCGTTGTTTGAATATTTTCTGCGTTAAGTTTCGCGACTAAAATTTCAGCAAAGTAACGTGAACCGGAGCGATTTTTACGTAAATTAATGCGATGTGTACCTGAGGGCAGTTTGCTGCCAGCTTGTAGCATTGTCGATGTGAGGGGGGTTTGAGCTTCTGCACTGTATGTGGTTTTATTTTTACGTCGTATATTAATCGTATTGAAATTTGCCGTTAGTGCGCTGGGTGATGCGTCATAGGGGTTGTTTGTTGCTGATTGCCCATGGATTATCAAGTCGGATGAAAAATAATTATGATCAATTCCAACGCCATTAATTTCTTTTAATCCTTTGGCTTTTAAAGCCGCGACGATGAGATCAATTTCTTCTGAGATCAGAAAAGGATCGCCATAACCTTTTATCCATAAAATATCATTTTTATCGAGATAAAAATCAGTAATGAATCGATGATCAGCTCCCCAGGTTTCGAGTGCGATAAATGCGGTGAGTATCTTTAAGGTTGAAGCCGGAACTAATGGTAAATCTGGCTGGATGGCAATATGCGTATGTTTTTCTGAACCGAAGATTAAACTCGCATGTTTCATGTCTTTAATTTTCTGAAACACATCGTCAGAATATTCTTCTGCGAAGTTATTTGAAGCATGACTCAAAGCGATACAGAAAATAAAAAGGCGTAACATGGGTTGAATACCTTGTTAGAAGTTCAATTAAGATTTGAAAATGCTAGCGCGTAACGAAAAATGCCAGTTGCCGGATATTTCTCCAACAGCTGGCATTTTAAAATATGGCATAACGACGAGAATTTAGCTGAACAATTCTCTAATCGCCGTAATGACCACTTCAGAAGATTGGCCTATGTTCAGTGGAGCTGAAGGATTTTCTCCAAATTTGGCCCCCATGAAGTAGAAACCAATCATGATAAGAGCTATTCCAATAACCATGATTGTAGTTAGGATAAAAAACTTTTTATCGGCTTTTTTACTCATTGTGCAATTTTCCTCTCTTGAATTTAGTGTTTGTTTATTATTATCAGGTAGGTAACTATACTCTAGGCGCTACCCATGAAGATGCCAAGATCCCATTTAAAGTAATGATCAATTAGTAATGCTGAGAATATTACCGTTAAATAGATTAGTGAATATGTGAAGGTTTCCATCGCCAGCTTATCGGAGTCGGATGAATATAATTTGATTGCGTATTTCAAAAAGATGCCACCCGAGATGACCGCTGTGACCAAATACAATAAGCCGCTCATGTAGGTGATGAATGGTAGTAGGCTGACAATAAATAGCAAAACGGTATAAAGCAAAATAAGCAGCCGCGTATATTTTACGCCGTGGGTGACAGGTAACATGGGTACATCCACTTTTGCATATTCTTTGCGACGGTAAATAGCTAAGGCCCAAAAATGTGGTGGGGTCCAGACAAAAATAATTAGAAACAAAAGTAGTGAATGTGGCTCAAGTGTTCCTGTTACGGCTGTCCAACCCAAAACGGGTGGTGCAGCACCAGCGGCGCCACCGATAACGATATTCATTGGTGTAGCGCGTTTGAGGTACATGGTATAGACAATCGCATAGCCAATTAAGGAAGCTAGCGTTAGAACTGCAGTGAGAGGGTTGACCAGCACAGTGAGGATCAACATAGCGATTGCACCGATTACAAACGCAAAAATAATGGCATTTTGAGTGGTTATATTTCCTTCTGGCAATGGACGATGTTTGGTTCTGGCCATTTCAGCATCAATTTTCTCGTCAACGACATGGTTTATTGCGGCGGCCGAAGCGGCAGCTAAGCCAATTCCTATTGTGCCGAAGATCAGCGGTTGCCAAGGCACCATTCCAGGAACGGCGAGGAACATGCCAACAATCGCAGTAAAAACGATCAAACTTACGACTTTTAGTTTACAGAGTCCCAGATAATCTTTTAGGCGAGGTGTTGAGGATATGATCGTGTTTTCGATTGATTGACTCATAATATTATATTTTTTTGGTTTATTTTGAATCTGGACGTCGGCTCCATCTGCGTCCCTGCTCATATGAGGCGGGTAGTTTCGAAGCGTCCTTGCTCCATTTCTTAACAAAACTTAATCGACAGACTATAGCAGTAACATCTTATTTACTACAAGTTTTAGTTCATATCTAAAGCTGTGAAACACGGAAAATCTTAACCAGATCTTTAATAATATCGGATGGGTTTTGATCTGGGGAGTAGCTCATCATCAGGTTTCCTAGCGGATCAATAATATAAAGTCGTCCGCCAGTGAAAGCATCTTCAATACCCTCAACTTTGAAAGCATTTATAAATTCTGGAGAAACATCTTTCGATTCTAGAATAAGTTGGCCGTGATAATCTTTTAAAGATACTTCTAATTGTGCTTGATCCGAAATGGTTTTCACGATCAATATACGTTTTACGCGATCATAATGTTTGCCGATGGCTAAACGTATTTGTCGCATTCGGTAGATATTACCGACACATGTTTTGTTGCAATTTTCTTCAGTCAGATAAGCAAGGCTCCATCGTTTCTGCAGGTAGATTTGTTCTTCTGGTTTCAGCGGGTCGAGTAGCTGAACGTTATCAAGCGTTCTTGGAGGTTGGATTAATTCGCCTTTGCTGGCCGAACCACCATCACGCCCTAGATCTGTAAATTTATATAGAACCCATGCTCCGATACCAGGCGCAAGGAAAACGACGAAAAGAAGGATTAGCGTCATTCTAGATTTAAATTGTTTAGATTTTTCAGTTGTCATTGCGTACCTTTGTTAAATTAACTAATAAATAGATGAAGAGAAGAACAGCGGCCATCGCAAACCACTGGAATGCGTAGCCATAGTGTTTTGCAGCACCAGAACCGGGGAGTACCCAATCGCGGAGATAACCTTGAGGACTTTCTTTGTCGAGACGGACGATGTAAGGGAAGTATGTTTGGCTTGTTAATGACTCCACCGCGTCGATTTTGATTTGCTGTACTCGTGATAAGCCATTGTCTAGATGTTCGGTGAGATCGTCACTGAGTTCGATCCCAGAAAAAAGCGCTTTTTTTGCTGTGCCAGAGATGGTTAATAGTTCTCCAGAGAGAACATTAATTTCTGGAATTATTCGACGATCCGGATTTGCTGGAACCCAACCTCGGTTGATTAAAATATAAATGGATTCATTGTCGAGTTTAAAAGGCGTAAAAATAAGGTAACCGGTTCGACCATTCATCGGCTGGTTATCGAGTATGAACTGGTGTTCATCTTCAAACGTGCCGCGTGCTTCCACTTTCTTCCATTGCATAATGGTTTGATCATCTCGGTCAGATGACTTCGAGTTCAGATCAAATGCATCACCATAGTAGTTAGCTTCGAATAGATTCATATGTTGCTCTTTTTGGTCTGCCCGATCTAATTGCCAGAAACCCAGTGAAAGTAAAATGGGGAAACTGATCAACATTGCGAGGCTCGGCCATAAAGAGGGGCGGAATTTCCATAGTCCAAATTGCATTATATGTACGTGGCTACCAATTAAACGATCATAATGATACGCTTCGAAAAAAAATATTTCGAAACAATTTATTCTTTGAATCGAGCACTCTATGTTATTCAGCGAAATTTATAAAATCATTCTTGTCGTTATTTTCATCTCAATATTAATATCGTTGGCGAGTGGTGTTTTCTTTTTAATAAAAGATCCGAGTAATTCTAACCGAGTAGCGAGAGCATTAACGGTAAGGGTTATTTTATCGGTTACTTTATTTCTATTATTAATCTATGGTTTTTCCGCAGGACTACTCAAACCTCATGGTTTGATGTTGCCAACAGAAGTGACGCAGGCGCAGCATTTATTTGAGAATAATTCCCAGTTAAGTGCTCGCAAGTAGTCTGCTTTACCGTGTGATTTTCGTTTGTTGGTTGAAAGTAAAAAAATACAGATTGATTTTTGTAAGGAATACATATGCAAAGCAAGAATAAATTGAGAAAGATTAGTTAGTTACAAAAAATACATTTCAACGAGTGATAAGGTTGAATAAAATAAGTAATTCCAAGGCCTTGTTTTATCAGTTTTTATAGGTAACATTACTAGCTATCAAAGTAGCCACACTCTCCAAGCGGGAATGAGCAGGCGCGACAATTATCGAGATAGCGAATTTGTTGTGCTTAACTAACATATAATAAGAATTCAAATTAATCTGGTGCCGAGGAAAGTTTTATGTCTAAGCCGCGAACTTCTATGCTGCGAACTCTTTTTCTGATCGTCGTTTCATTTACTTCTATGCTCGTGGTGACCCCCGCTTGGGCGGATTGGGCACTGAACCTGACTAAAGGGGTTACACCCATAAGTCATCAAGTCTACGACCTTCATATGCGAATTTTATGGATTATGGTTGTTGTTGCAATTGTTGTTTTTGCAACGATGCTCTGGTCGATAATCCATCATCGAAAAGATAAAGGTGCGGTTGCCGCAAAATTCCACCACAGTACAGCGCTTGAGTTGCTGTGGACCGCCATCCCTATTGCTATTCTTGTTGTTATTGCGATTCCAGCAACCAAAACATTGATCGCGATGGAGAAAACAGCTGATGCCGACATCACCATTAAAATTACGGGTTATCAGTGGAAATGGGAATATAACTACATGGGTGAAGACCTTACCTTCTTCAGCGTGCTTGCAGCAGATAGCCGAGCGGTAGTCGACAAGACTAGTGATGCGAAACCAGAGGATATTGACAACTATCTACTGGATGTTGATAACCCAGTCGTATTACCAATAAACACAAAAATTAGAATATTAACGACTGCTGCGGATGTTATCCATGCATGGTGGGTTCCTGCCCTTGGTTGGAAGCGTGACGCTATCCCTGGATTCATTAATGATAACTGGACCTATATAGAAGAGCCGGGTATTTATCGTGGTCAGTGTGCAGAACTTTGTGGTAAAGACCATGGGTATATGCCTATCGTTGTTAAGGCTGTTTCAAAAGCGGAATACCAAACATGGCTTGTTGAAACAAAACAAAAAATTGCTGAAGCATCTTCAGGTGCTGATCGTGAGTGGACACTTGATGAATTAATGGCGCGTGGTGAGGGAGTTTACAAAACGAATTGTGCTGCTTGTCATCAAGCTAATGGTGAAGGTATTCCTGGAGTGTTCCCTGCTCTTGTAGCTAGTCCGATTGCGACAGGCGCAGTTGAAGACCACATTAATATCGTCATGAATGGTAAAGCGGGTACTGCAATGGCTGCTTATGGAGCCCAGTTAAACGATATCGACATAGCAGCAATTATTACTTATGAGCGAAATGCTTGGGGTAACAAGGTGGGTGACCTAGTACAGCCTATGACGATACAAGCTACTCGATAAATAAAAAAACAGCCTGAAAAATATTACTAAAAGTAAAAAATTATTTAGAGGATATAACAGATGAGTGAAGCAGCAGTCCACGACGATCATCATGATCATAAACCAACAGGCATAGGTCGTTGGTTGTTTTCAACAAACCATAAAGACATCGGTACGATGTATCTGCTTTTTTCGCTGCTTATGTTCTTTGTTGGCGGAGCCATGGCAATAGTTATCCGGGCGGAGCTATTTCAGCCTGGACTTCAGTTTGTAAACCCTCAGTTCTTTAACTCGATGACCACGATGCACGCGTTGGTGATGATCTTTGGCGCTGTAATGCCTGCAGGCGTTGGTTTAGCCAACTGGATGATCCCGGTTATGATCGGTGCGCCGGATATGGCTTTGCCTCGAATGAATAACATGAGTTTCTGGATATTGCCTTTCGGTTTTACCCTGTTGCTCTCAACGTTCTTTATGGATGGTGGTGCTCCAGCGGGTGGTTGGACAATGTATCCTCCTTTAGTTTTGCAGACGGGTAATGCCTTCCCATTTTTGATCTTTACGGTTCATATCCTTGGTATATCATCGATTATGGGTGCGATTAATATTATTGCGACTGTATTCAACATGCGTGCACCAGGAATGACATTCATGAGATTACCGCTTTTTGTTTGGACCTGGATTATCACGGCGTTCTTACTAATAGCAGCACTGCCTGTTTTTGCGGGTGCGGTAACCATGTTGTTGACCGACCAATATTTCGGAACAAGCTTTTTCGATGCTGCCGGTGGCGGTGATCCTGTGATGTTCCAGCATTTGTTTTGGTTCTTTGGTCATCCAGAAGTATATATCTTGATCCTTCCTGCATTTGGTATTGTCTCGCAGATTATTCCAACATTCTCACGTAAGCGTCTGTTTGGTTATACCTCGATGGTTTACGCAACAGTAGCCATCGCGTTTTTGTCTTTCTTCGTATGGGCTCATCATATGTTTACGGTAGGGATGCCGCTTGCGGGTGAGTTGTTCTTTATGTATGCGACGATGACGATTGCTATTCCGACTGGAGTGAAAATCTTTAACTGGGTTGCAACGATGTGGAGAGGGTCAATGACCTTTGAAACTCCAATGTTATTCTCCATTGCATTTATTGTTCTTTTCTCTGTCGGTGGTTTTTCTGGCGTAATGATGTCAATTACACCGGTAGATTTCCAGTATCATGATACTTACTTCATCGTTGCCCATTTTCACTATGTGCTTGTAACGGGTGCTGTGTTTGCCTTGTTTGCAGCGGCCTATTATTGGTTGCCTAAATGGACTGGACATATGTATGACGAGGGACTGGGAAAACTCCATTTTTGGACATCCGCTGTGTTTGTAAATATATTATTCTTCCCGCAACATTTCTTAGGATTGGCCGGTATGCCACGACGTATTCCTGATTATGCTGTGCAGTTTGCCGATTGGAATATGGTTTCTAGTCTTGGTGGATTTGCATTTGGTCTAAGTCAGTTAATTTTTGTTGTCGTTGTTTTCAAGTGTATTCGTGGTGGCGACAAGGTGACAGACCAAGTTTGGGAAGGTGCTCGCGGACTAGAGTGGACATTATCTTCTCCTCCTCCATTCCATTCGTTTACTGTGCCACCTAAAGTTACTGAGGAATCAGCCCACGGCTAATAAGAATTATGACAAGCGAATCTCCACAATCAAGTAAAGATGTATTGGCAGCCCGAAAGGCTGCCAATACACGTGTCGCGCTAGGACTTGGATTACTCGTCTTGTTTATTTATGTCGGCTTTATTCTTTATAGATATTTATAGTCAATTTAAAAGTAGTTTAGAGAAATGGCAAGAAAAGACATAAATTTAACAACAAAAAAACTTTATTTACTCGTTGTTGTGATGTTTGGCTTCGGTTTTGCTTTAGTTCCCATATATAACGTGTTTTGCGAAGTTACCGGATTGAATGGTAAAACGGGTGAAATAGCCGTTGAAAAGGCTGAGGTATTAGCCGTGGATATTGAGCGTTATGTGACCGTGGAGTTTGATACCAACGTCAATCAAGCGACGTTACCTTGGAGTTTTGCCGCGAAGAAATTTAAAATACGGGTACATCCTGGTGAGGTTTCTGATGCAGTTTTTGTGGTTAAAAATAAATCGAATCGTTCGATAAAGGGGCAGGCCATCCCCAGTGTTGCTCCGGCTCAAGCATCGCTGTTTTTCAATAAGACAGAATGTTTTTGTTTTACGCAGCAAACATTGGCACCATATGAAGAGCGTGAAATGCTGGTGCGATTTGTTGTTGATACAAAATTGCCTAAGAAGATTGAAACGATGACACTCTCATATACATTTTTCTTATCTACGGATGAGAATAAAATAACAAGTTTATGATGAGTACGAACAATATTTGAACAGAGTATTGTTTTAATACTCATTAACGATAATTAAAAAAAGAAGTCATTAAAATAGAGGAAAATCATGTCTGATTCTGAAACTTATTTTATTCCAGAACCTAGCCCTTGGCCAGTGGTTGGCTCATTAGCACTTTTTATCAGTTTTGTTGGAGGGTCATTGTTTTTGAATGGGTCTGCGCCGATGTTTGGATCATTTATATTAGGTCTAGGTATCGCAGCAATCATTTACATGTACTACGCCTGGTTCTCAGACGTTATTAGTGAAAGTTTGGCGGGTCGTTATAATTCACAAGTCGACGTTAGTTTTCGCTGGGGTATGGCTTGGTTTATTTTCTCTGAAGTTATGTTCTTTGCAGCTTTCTTTGGAGCGTTATTCTATGCACGCGTGCTGTCTGTGCCATGGCTTGGTGGTGAAGGGGCAGGGTTTTTGACGAATGCTGTTCTCTGGCCAGATTTCGTACCTGAATGGCCGATTGATGTTATTCCTAATTTCAGTAAATTCACGGCTTCTGTATATGATGATGTAATACATGCTTGGGGTGTACCGGCCATCAATACGCTTATCTTGCTTACCAGTGGCGTGACGTTAACGTTTGCTCACTGGGCTCTTAAGAAGAACAATCAGAAAGGCTTGGTTCGTTGGTTATTTGTTACAGTATGTTTAGGTATTATTTTCGTCTATTTCCAAGCTGGCGAGTATCACGAAGCTTACACAGAACTGAATTTGAAAATGACATCTGGTATATACGGTTCAACATTTTTCTTATTAACAGGCTTTCACGGCTTTCATGTGACAATGGGAACCTTGATGTTGGCAGTGATTATGTTCAGAGCGATGAAGGGTCATTTCACACACGAGAATCATTTTGCTTTTGAAGCCGTTGCTTGGTATTGGCATTTCGTTGATGTGGTTTGGTTAGGACTGTTTATCTTTGTCTACTGGATATAGATTGCAAGTAATAATGTATACAAATAAAAAAGGCACCTTTTAGGTGTCTTTTTTTTGTTTCTATATTAATAAGTAGTTAACTATCAACTTTTACACTTCTTAGATTCAATTCGTAAGTGGAATTTCCAGAGAAATGGTCACCGAGTATAATTCGAGCTATTTTCTCGCCAAAGGAAATTGCCAATGAATGACACTCAGATGACCGAGATAGAACGATACCAGATAAAAGCCTATTTGATGAAAGCAGGTTACACACAACAAGCGATAGCTATTGGACTCAATAGGTCGGCATCAACCATTAGTCGAGAGCTTAAACGCGCAACACCGGATTACGAGGATATAGACCTCAACAAGCTCAGAGGCTAGCAGATGAGCGTAAGCTGCAGCACTGTCATGTGATGATTATCGATACGACATGGTGATTTGTCATGGACAGGCAAACTATCTATTACTGCGGCTTGCGTCAAGTGACTAATGTGAATTAATCCCGATCTTTCTACCGGGTCATGGTTGTCTGCAACAGAATGGCTTAAACTCATCGTCCAAAATTGGGAGATGTGTGTGTAAATGTTGTTTTCTGTCTTTTATTTGCTAGCTATTTTAGTGCTGGTTGCTCATTTTTCTGGCTGGCTAGCAAGGAAAAATTTAGAATGGGTGGCCATTTTACTAGCCGTCTTAGTTTTTCCTGCTGTTATTTTTTTATAAAAAAGCGGCGGGTGCCTTCCTTGGCAAGATGACATCCTGTCATCGGTCATCCTTGGGGACCGTGCGTCCTGCTGTCTCGCCCGCCTAAGATAGATAACGGCAGGCGGACGTATTACTTTAGCAACAACTAGATTTTCCCATCGAGTCCCATTTGATAATACTTATGGGTGATCTTTTCTTGATTTTCTAATAACCAATCGATTGAAGGCTCATTATTCATAGCTTTATGGATTGCTTGTGTTGTTGCTTTACGGTGAATATCAAACAAAATTTTATGATCAAGGTTATCGTCTGTGGCTACAGAAGGGTTTAACCAAACAGAACAAATAATACCGAGGTCATTTGCTTTTTCTTTGGGGATATCTCCCGCACGAACCGCATCAAGTACACCATTCGCAATAGCTGCTTGAACAGTACCCATCAGAATATTGGTGTAACGACTGTTATTAACCGTCACTTTACTGACCATTAGGGTCACAGGCCGAACTTGGATGTCAGTATTCAAAATAGCAAAAACACGTGAATGTCCTTTGACTTGGTCTCCTGTCAAGGTTGCCAGCGCTGTTCCTACGGGGCCATCGAGTTCACCAATGATAATTTCTGGTTCTGCAGCAGTGCCTGGAGGCCCACCAGCAACTAATGATTCGCCTGTACGCAAGACTATTCTTTCACTCATATTATTTCTCCTAAAATTCCAACATCCTATCAGACAGTGAGTGGTTTTAGAACGAGATAAATATAGGTAATGGGGAGATGAAACTATGCAGAATTAAAAATCTGGTCAGTAGAAAGGTCGACCAACCAGAACTAGACAATACGTTACATCATCGTTGAAACAAGGCCAGCTTCTCTAAGAGAGTGTCTGATATGGGTTTGAGCACAGGACCAACACCAGGAATAGCATTGGCTTTATTGAGTGTTTCACTGATTTTTGGTAAGCCTTCAGTGACTATTATAGAAGCTGGTTCTTGAACGGATGGTAGTCTGTCCATCAAGCTGGCAATGCTCTCTAGCTTAGAAATGGCCTCTTCTAGTTGTGGCAAAGTTGCTTCTGCAGACTCAGTATCTTTAATTCTTTCGAGTGAATTCGTCACATTGTTCATAACCCCAGACAGTTGTTTGTTTATGCTAGTCTGTTCGGGTGTGTTATTCCTTCCCTCTAGAGTCTGGGGATCAATATTATTTGCAAAAAAAAGGTTATATGCGAGTAGTAAAGTCGCTAAAACGAGCGCGGCAGGAAAAAGCTTATTGAGTAGTGAAGAACTTTCAATAGTGATTGTTTGCGTAAGATCTTTAGCATTAGATGCTATATTGTTGGTGAAACCGAAAGAATCTAGTTGCTGCTGGAAACCGATAGGCATGGATGTTGCGATATTATTCTTTTGTGAGTTAAATAAGTGGGTCAAATTACTTAGGTTTAAACCATCGCCGCTCAATAGCTTACGCTTAATAAGATTAAGTATCATAGGTGTCAGTAAGCCTAATAATGATTTTGCAGAGTCTTTTCCAACCCCACTAAAATCTGCAACAGCATTGATTAAACTACCAAAACCATTCGCTCCAAGTTGAGAGCCTAGGATATTTGATCCCGTATTCATCATTGCACTTTGTTTATTACCACTGAGTAGCGTGCCGAAGTTATCTAGGATACTGTCATCTTGATCCTTGATAGCTTCTAATAAGGTGTTACTGCCTATGGGTGATAAACCTGATTTCATTAAACCACCTAACAGGCCTGGAATGGCGCTATCTATTGCGGAAGAATTTTGTTCGGCTGAACCGCCGAGAACTTCTGCCAGTTGATCCATCACTGGGTCATTCATTTGATCTTTTATTAGATCAATAAGGTTGAAACTCACTGTATATACCCCCTTCGAGTATGGTTGATGAGATGTCTGATCTCGCATCAGACTATTATTGACGAGCAGGGGCATGATATGAGTAATTATAAAGAACTACAAGTTCAATGGCTTACGAGTTTTTATAATTATGAGCTAAGTTCGCAGGTTTCATATAATCAACAATTTTCCAACTGCCATAATCGATAATATTGTTGATGTTGGTGAGTTCTAAAGCGGTAATGGCTGAGGTGGGCATGAGGTTGCCTGATGCTTGTATGGGTATGCAATCACCACCTAGGTGGAGGATGAGTTCGCTTACTCCAGGATTATGACCTGTTAATAGGGTGATCTGCCCTTGCTTAATTTCTGCGGCAACAGTACCCAAGAGTTGGCTTAAACTCGCATTATAAATGGCGGGTTCCCAGATGATTTGATCTTCATCTTGCTTCCAATTTGTGCTGACGAGAGCAATGGTTTCTTTTACTCGTTGAGCGGTCGAACAGATAACCTGGTCAGGAGAATATCCTTGATTAACGAGCCATTGACCCATGCGTGGAGCATCGATGTTACCTCGTTCAGACAGAACACGATCAAAATCTGAGCTTGTTCCAATATTCCAATCGGATTTTGCGTGACGCATTATTAGTAGAGTTGTAGACTTCATACTGAAAAGGTTAATGCTTTCATTTAAAAACAACAAGCTGGAGAATAATATGAAAATCGAGACACTTGCTATTCATGCGGGTTATCAGCCAGAGCCAACGACTAAAGCTGTTGCCGTTCCTATTTATCAAACGACATCCTATGCATTTGATAATACTCAACATGGTGCCGACCTGTTTGATTTGAAAGTGGAAGGCAATATTTATACCCGCATCATGAACCCAACGACTTCAGTTTTAGAGCAGCGGGTTGCCGCTATGGAAGGAGGTATTGGGGCTTTAGGTTTAAGCTCTGGCATGGCGGCGATCACCTACTCCATTATGACGATAGCCCAAATGGGAACAAACATTATTAGTACCTCGACGCTTTATGGTGGCACCTATAATCTTTTTGCGCATACCTTGCCGCAGTATGGTGTCGACGTTAAGTTTGCAGATGCTAAGAACCTCGATAGTATGGCCGCTTTAATTGATGAAAATACACGAGCAATTTTTTGCGAGTCGATCGGAAACCCTGCGGGTAATGTGGCTGATCTCGAAGCGATAGCCGAAATGGCTCATGCTCACGGTATCCCTGTCATTGTCGATAATACTGTCCCTACACCCTATCTCTGCCAGCCGTTTAAATGGGGTTGCGATATAGTTGCACATTCACTGACAAAATATATGGGAGGACACGGGACTAGCATCGGTGGGGCCCTAGTTGACTCAGGAAAATTTGATTGGAGTGGGAATAAAGAACGTTTTGCCTGTTTGAATGAGCCCGACGCCTCTTACCATGGTGTTGTTTATACAGAAGCTTTAGGCGAAGCGGCCTATATCGGTCGAGCTAGAGTAGTTCCTCTAAGAAATATGGGCGCTGCTATTTCCCCAATGAACAGTTTCCAAATTTTGCAAGGGATTGAGACATTACCTGTTCGTATGGATCGGCATTGTGAAAATGCACTGACATTAGCGAAATATTTACGCGATCAACCCGAAGTCGAGTGGGTAAACTATACGGGTTTAGATGACCACCCTGATCATGAGTTAGTGAAAAAATATATGAATGGCAGGGCTGCAGGGATTTTATGTTTCGGTATCAAAGGTGGAAAAGAAGCCGGAGCAAAATTCATTGATGCATTACAGTTGATCACACGGTTGGTCAATATAGGGGATGCAAAATCTTTGGCCTGTCATCCCGCGAGTACAACACATCGTCAGCTTTCAGAGGAAGAGTTAGCGGCTGCAGGAGTTAGTGAAGACTTGATCAGGATCTCCGTTGGAATCGAGCATATTGACGATATTATGGCTGATGTTGAACAAGCTTTAGCGGCGACAAAATAATGCGAAAAATTTTATTATTGATCAGCTTTTTGTGCTTGCCTTCAGCCTATGCTTTGGATAGGGAGTCGGCTGTAAACTATGCGGCCAAAGGAGATTATAAAAAGGCCTATCAGCTTTGGCAGGCAGAGGCTGATAAAGGTGATGCCGTATCGCAATTTTACCTAGGTGTCGTGTATGAAAAAGGGAATGGGGTAGCTCAGGATTATCCTCAAGCCTTGTATTGGTATATCAAAGCAGCTGATCAGAATGTCGCGCGAGCACATTACAATTTAGGCAATATGTTTTTTAATGGTCGAGGGATGACGGTTGATTATAAAGAGGCCGTTCGACGTTATAAGTTAGCTGCCGATCTTGATTATGGGCCGGCTCAATTGAACTTAGGTTACATGCATGAACAAGGATTAACCAATAAAAAAAATCCAAAACAAGCTTTTCAGTGGTATTTAAAAGCAGCAAACAATGGGTTAGAAAAAGCACAAATTAAAGTCGCGAAATATTACCAGCAAGGGAATTCAGTAACGGAAGATAAGGAAAAAGCTATTTACTGGTTTAAAAAAGCACTAGCTCAAAATGAAGACTCTGTAACCCAATATGATTTAGCCATGTTATATCTTGCAGAAAAAAAGACTCGACAGGCCGGTGTTCAGATGTTGCGAGAAACAGCGGAGGGAGGTGAACGGCTTGCTCAATATCAGTTGGGTTACCTTTATGGCCAAGGTGTGAGCCTCAAGCAAGATTATGAACAGGCCACATTTTGGTATAAGCGTGCAGCAAAACAACAGGTACCTGAAGCGCAATTTGTTTTATGTTTATCTTATTCGTTAGGGAAGGGCGTTCCTGTGGATGTTGTCCTTGCTCATGTTTGGTGTGAAGCCGCTGCTGAAAATAATGTAGAGGCGGCGGAAGATGCACTGGAAGCGATTAAAGAATCGATGACTCTGAAACAATTGCAGGCCGCAGCAAACGTTGCTCCCTTATTACTTCCGAAGAGATAAATTCAAATAAACCGATCAATGCAGAGCGAAGCTCGGATGTACTTAAGTTTCAAAGTGAGTTATTTACCGAGCATTGCTTCTTTTAATTGAACTTGTATGGGGTTATCGGATAACCAAATCCCAAACAGGGCTGATTTAAATTCATCAGAAGGAATGACCGCTTTTTCTATACCATTTATAGTAACGATAACTCCTTTTTCGTAGACATTAATAAACTCAATAATATCTCCTTTCATAATAGGCTCACTGAATATATCAATGAATTGGTCTATTTGTGTGGAAATATGTTTTGTATTGTTATTCGTTGATTTTTCGAAACCTTGCCGAGTAGCCTTAGAAAATTTTTTAGAAGTTATCTTGGATGAAATGATATGTAAACGGATAGCCATTGGTGAGTGAGAAGAGATTATGGTGGAAGCATTTGAATTTTTTTCTGGTAAATAGAGGCCTGCCACATAAATATCAAAAATAAATTTATTGCGAATCCCTGCTCCATTTAAAGTCAAGGACTGATTTTCTGACTGCAACTGATCAGGCATTGTAATGCCGCCTTTTTCGATTGCTACCGTCGTTAGGGGTAAAAGCAAAAATGTAAAAGTAATGAATGCAAAAAAATCACGCATAACTATCTCCTCTTTTTATACTGATAGTCTAATGGTTAATAATAATTTGTAAACAGAGCATGAGTTAGCTTTCTTGTGATCTAGATTAGATTTAATATGAGGCTAGTGCAATTAGGTTAAAATAATTCTGATAATGAATAAGTTTATAGAACCCTTCTAATTTAGGCTAGGCTGGAATAAAAGGAGTCTGATGGGAATTATAAATGCGATAGCTCTATTGGCGGGTCTTACTTTTCTGAAGATAAGCTATTTAAAAAACGAACATAGTTAGTTTTTCAATTAGTGTTAAATTGAAAGTAGTTATCCCAAATAGAGTCTAGTCTTACTCTTGCTTGTGTTAAAGGAACCGCCATTATACTTTCATCTTTTAACTCAATTAACCCAAGCTTTTGTAATTTATCCACAGCATCTTCGATCTCAAAATCAAGGTTGTGTTGATGATTTTTTTGGAACCAATCTTCAATAACCTGATCAAGTTCACTCATACTGACAGGTTTGTTTGCACGTAATAAAAAGTAGTATGCCAGAATAGATTCTTTGCATTCCTCTTCTTCAGCGGCATCGATTAGTCGATGAAACACTCCCGTATTATTGTCTAAATTTTTGAAATAAAGGTTATCTGCAAGCGTTTTCATAAACTGGATCTTGCGGTTTTTGAAATTACTAAATTGTTTCCACAAAAAAGCACCAAGCGCCCCAAAACTCGCAGCCAATCCTAGTAGTGCCGTTTGATCAAGCACGACAGGTTCATCACGCATGCCGAGCCAGAAGGATAAAACTGTCCCTGTCAGAAGCAAGGTTGCTCCGAGTTTCGTGACGAGCATGATGATGCCACCAATGGCAGCAGGTACACCGATGATTAGCTTATCAATGGTCTTCATTTTTACTTCGGTGTTTGGGAAGAGCATTTCTAGATCGGAGCTAGGAATGTTTTGGAATAGCTTTATTATTGTGGAGCCGGGAGTAAAAAAAAGCTCTTTGCGGTGGGTTTTATCAAAGTATTCTTTATTTTTATATTTCACATAGATCACTACGCGATCATAATTAATAAAGGAAATAGGTTTCTTTTTCAAACCAAAGAATGTCGATAGAACTTCTTCTTTTTTTGATTCGCCACGACGAAAGAAAAGCACTTCTTCAAAGTCATCAAAATCTACTTTCAAGCGAATCTTGAACAGTGACTCCTCAAGCATTGCATGGCTGAGATCTTCTTTTGTAATGACCTCAAAGTTCGCGGCATCTAAAAGATTTTTTAACTCAGTGATCAAAACAGTTTCCATCTGAGCTTTTTCGGCACTGGTTTTTGGATAGATCTGTTTTGTATCTGAATCGGGGTTAACCGGCGCGTAACTATCTTTGAGTGTTTCTAAGCTCTGGTGAAACTTGAAGTGGAATATGCTGCTGAGCAGGCTGCAGACATCCTGAAAATTTAATGTTTCATCTTGAGATAAATAGGCATCATCAGAGCACATGGCGATGATATCGGTTTTTCTATACGGAATAAATCGTTGTTTTTTTTCTTCTACACTCATTCTTTTTTGTAACCCTATTATCTATAGAGCGATCTTTTTAGATGGTCAGTTACATGTGTAACGTACGTCCATCGACACTTAAAGCCGCTTCGTGCATCGCTTCGGAAAGTGTTGGATGCGCATGGATCGTGCGAGCAATGTCTTCGGTACTTGCTTCAAATGATTTTGCTAGCACAGCCTCACTGATCAGTTCCGATGCATTTGGGCCAAAAATATGTACGCTGAGTAACTCATCAGTATCGGCATCGCCGATCATTTTGATCATCCCTGTCGTTTCATTCATAGCACGGGCACGGCCTGTGGCGATAAAAGGAAAATTACCGACGCGAATATTTCGACCTTCATCGTTTAGTTGTTGCTCAGTTTTTCCGACCCAAGCAATTTCAGGCCAAGTGTAAACAACCCACGGAATATTATCATGACTGAAATCTGCTTGTTGGCCATCAATTAACTCTGCAACAGCAACACCTTCTTCCATTGCCTTATGAGCTAGCATTGGCCCTTTAATCACATCGCCGATGGCATAGACATTTTCTAAATTGGTGCGGCATTGAGAGTCCGTTTCGATAAAGCCACGCTCATCAATTTCAAGCCCAACATGCTCAGCATTTAAACCTTGTGTATTTGGTTGACGACCGATAGCTACGATCAGCTTATCGACCTCAAGATCGTTTGACTCATTCTCTTGCTGGTATTGAATTTTCACTTTTCCGTTGACTGTTGTGCAAGAGGTCATTTTTGCACCAAGCTGAATATCCAAACCTTGTTTGTTGAGCTCTTTTTTCGCAGCATCAGCAATGTCTTTATCAGCGGCAGGCATGAACTCATTCATCGCTTCGATAACGGTTACTTCAGAACCTAGCCGACGCCAAACGCTACCAAGTTCTAGACCGATCACGCCAGCGCCGATCACGCCTAACCTTTCAGGTACTTCATCGAAAGCTAATGCACCTGTAGAATCGACGATACAATCGTGATCAACAGGAGCGGGAGGTAACGTTGAGGGAATTGAGCCCGTCGCTATAATAATATTTTTTGCTGAAACGATTAGTTTTTCATCCTCTGCAGAGGTAACTTCTACTTCGCTATTTGAGCGTAAACTGCCGATGCCTTCCAACAGCGTAATGTTGTGTTTTTTGAAAAGGCCTGCAACGCCCATGGTGAGAATTTTGACAACCTTGTCTTTACGCGTGATCATTTTTCTGATATCTATTGTCGCATTTTCTACGCTGATACCATGTTCGCTTGAATGTTTTGTTATGTTTTCAAAGTGATGAGACGAATCGAGTAGTGCCTTAGATGGAATGCAACCTACGTTAAGGCAGGTTCCTCCAAGAACAGTTTTACCTTTGCGGTCTTGCCATGTTTCCACGCAGGCGGTTTTCAGGCCAAGTTGAGCACATCGAATGGCCGCTACATATCCACCAGGACCACCGCCAATGACGATGACATCATAATCACTCATGGTTTAAATCTCTCCCAAAAACAGTAATGCAGGATCTTCTAATTGTTGTTTTATCGAAACCAAAAATGACACAGCTTCACGACCGTCAATGATGCGATGGTCATAAGACAAGGCGACATACATAACGGGTCGGATAACAACTTGTCCATCTTCAGCCACGGGTCGATCTTGTATGGCATGCATTCCGAGGATAGCACTTTGTGGTGGATTGATGATCGGTGTTGATAACATCGAACCGAATGTCCCACCATTGGTGATAGTAAAAGTACCACCGACTAGATCGTCCATAGTTAATGTTGAATTACGTGACCTTTCTCCGAGCTCACGAATTTTTCCTTCAATACCAGCGAAGCCTAGCTGATCGGCATCGCGCATGACAGGCACGACAAGCCCACGAGGAGAGCTGACGGCGATGCCTATATCGAAATAATCATGGTAGACGATTTCTTGTCCTTCGATGGAAGCATTGACGAGAGGAAATTCTTTTAGTGCATTAGTCGCAGCTCTCACGAAAAATGGCATGAAGCCCAAACGATAACCATATTTTTTCTCAAAGTTTGGTTGTAGTTTTGCTCGTAATCGTTTCACAGCATCAAGGTTAATTTCATTAAAGGTGGTTAAGATCGCATTTTCGTGTTGTGCAGAGAGTAGGCGTTCTGACGCTCGCAAGCGTAAACGACTCATGGGCACACGACGTTCTTCTCTACTAGCTGCTTTGCTGGAGTCTATCGCCGCTGGCCTAACAGCGGGTTGCGTTTCAGTTTTGTTGATATGATTTTGAACGTCTGCTTTTGAGATCCGGCCTTCTTTTCCGCTGCCTTGAATATCATCAGTCGTTAGTCCTTGTTCACTAAGCAATTTGCGAGCTGCGGGACCCGTTGCGGCTGTTGTTTTTGCAACGGTAGATTGTTCGCTCATATCTTTATTTAGAGCGGTATCTGATGTCGCTTGATCTGCAGGTACTATGGCATCGGTGTCGATCATCGCTAAAATATCACCAGGCACAACAGTTTCACCTACTTCTCGCAAAATCTCTTGAATGATACCGTCATTTTGTGCGGCAACTTCTAACGTTACTTTGTCGGTTTCTAGATCGATCAGGTTCTCACCACGTTTAACGAAATCGCCAACCTTTTTTTGCCACTCAAGTAAGGTGGCATCAGTAATAGATTCCGCTAGTGCAGGTACTTTCAGTTCAACTATCATTTTCTTCCAACCTTAGAGCTTCTTGAATTATCGATTTTTGTTGTTGTATGTGTTTAGAAAGATAACCAACGGCAGGGGATGCTGAATAAGGCCGAGCAATCCTTGATAATTGATGGTGACTTTCTAAACAGCCGGGTAAATGCGAACGGCCTAGCAAATAAAACCAGCTACCTTGGTTCACTGGTTCTTCTTGCACCCAAACAATTTCATCAACATTTGGGTATGTATTGATCAGAGATTCTACTTCTAATTTAGGAAAAGGGTATAGCTGTTCGATTCTTGCAATGGCTATATCTTCGAGCTGGTGTAAACGTCTCGTTTCAAGTAGGTCGTAGTAGACCTTGCCGCTGCAAAAAATTAAGCGAGTGACTTTCTTTTTATCAAGATTGTCCTTTTCGTCTAGAACATATTCAAAACGACCTTGGGTAATATCTTCAACTTCAGATACAGAAAGCTTATGCCTTAACAAACTCTTTGGTGTCATGACGACTAAAGGTTTTCGATAAGGCCGTAGCATTTGTCGTCGCAGCATATGGAACATCTGCGACGGATTACTTGGAATGCAGACCTGCATGTTTTCTTCCGCACAAAGTTGTAAATAACGTTCTAGCCGAGCTGAAGAATGTTCTGGTCCTTGTCCATCATAGCCATGTGGCAAAAACATGGTCAGGCCACAATAACGATTCCATTTGGCTTCGCTGGACGAAATAAACTGATCAATGACGACTTGTGCGCCATTGGCAAAATCACCAAACTGCGCTTCCCAAATGACCAATGAGTCTGCTTCAGAGCTACTATAACCAAACTCAAATCCAAGTACGGCTTCTTCTGACAAAGTTGAGTTAATCACTCTAAACGGGGCTTGATCGGGTTTTATGTGTTGTAGTGGAACAAACACATCACCGTTATTCATATCGTGGATCACGGCATGGCGGTGTGCAAAGGTACCGCGCTCACTGTCTTGGCCAGAGAGTCTGATCGGGTATCCTGCTTCTACCAAACTCGCGTAGGCTAAGCTTTCGGCGAAGCCCCAATCCATTGAGAGCTCCCCAGATCCCATCATACGACGATGATCGAGAATTTTTTTGACGGCACGGTGCGTTTTGAAACCGGTGGGTAAAGTGATCAACTGTTTTGTCAGCAAATCAATATGTGATTGGCTGATCGTGGTTGGAGTTTCATCACGCCAGTGAGTGTTTAGAAATGAAGAAAAATCGGTACTGAATTCTCTATCAAGCAGACAAACGGTAGGGTGGGAAATCAAATAGTTACTTTCCAGAGAGTTAATATATTTCTCTGTCATGATACTCAACTGATCATTACTGATAATTTCAGCTTGGATTAATTTATCAACATAAAGCTGTCGAACGCCCGGATGGTTTTTGATCTTTTGATACATTAACGGTTGAGTAATCATAGGCTCGTCCGCTTCACTATGTCCATGTTTTCGATAGCAGATTAGATCGATAACGATGTCTTTATTGAATTCTTGACGATAAGCCAGGGCTATTTGTCCGGCATAAACCACCGCTTCAGGATCATCACCGTTGACGTGTAGTATCGGAGCCTGCACCAGTTTAGCGACATCGGTACAATAGAACGTAGATCGAGAATCTAGTGGGTCACTTGTGGTGAAGCCGATCTGATTATTGATGACGATATGAACAGTACCACCAGTGGTATAGCCACGTGTTTGAGACAAATTAAAGGTTTCCATCACGACGCCTTGTCCTGCGAAGGCTGCGTCACCGTGGATCAATACCGGCATGACTTGATCTCTCGCAATATCATGACGGCGATCTTGTCGTGCGCGGACTGAACCTTCTATAACAGGATTGATGATTTCAAGATGCGATGGGTTAAATCCTAAAGTGATATGAAGCGGACCATCGGGGGTTTCTATATCAGAAGAGAAACCTTGGTGGTATTTTACATCGCCGGTTCCTGAACTGTTTTGCTTTTTGCCTTCAAACTCATCAAATAGATCCGAAGGCAGTTTCCCCAACGTGTTAACCAGCACATTAATTCGTCCACGATGAGCCATACCAATGACCATTTCCTTCACGTTATCTTTGGTCGCGTTTTGGATCAGTCCATCAAGCAGTGGGATCAAGCTTTCTCCACCTTCCAATGAAAAACGCTTTTGGCCTACATAGCGTTTGTGTAGATATTCTTCTAAAGCACTGGCTGAAACAACACATTTGAGAATTTCTCGTTTCCTCTCAAAGGTAAAACCAGGATTCCCTCGACGGGGCTCTAGTTGTTTTTGGATCCAACGTTTCTGGGCGGTCTCGTTGATGTGCATGTATTCAACACCCATTGTCTGGCAATAAGTATTTCTAACAATATCAAGAATTTCACGTAGAGAGGTTTGCTCAGGACCCTGTAATGATCCTGTGTTGAAGACGGTATCCATGTCCTCTTCAGAAAGGTTGTGATAAGAAGGCTCAAGTTCTGCGATTTCAGGCCGCTCATTCTGTTGTAATGGATCAAGACGGGCTCGTCGATGGCCACGAAATCGATAGGCATTGATGAGTTGTAGGACAGAAACTTGTTTGCTGGAGTGATTTGCAAGCGCCTGAGCTGAGATATCAGCTTGTTTTTCAGATGCATTGATAGTACGAAAGACGCCAGTAGCATTACTTTGAGAAGACACTTCTTTTTCAAGATTATCGAAGTGATTTTTCCAGTAGTTGCTTACAGAGTTCGGATTTTTCCGGTAAGTTTCGTAAAGTGCATCAACATAATCAGAGTTGTCACTATTTAACCCAAGAGTCATTTTTTTATATATCCCAAATTTAAAAAAGTTACTTGTTGCAACGCGGCATTCTACATTATGCTAATATATCTAGCTGTAGCATAGCAATATTTAGGCAATCAGAATAATTAATGTGGTAAAAAATCCACTAAACAACTATATATTCACTGGAGTGTTTAATGAAATCTGAGACAGTAACCATTACTGATAATTCAACAGGGAAGACGATTGAATGCCCAATTCATAAAGGAACGTACGGGGCGCCGGTCATTGATACAGCTTCTTTATATAAAGAATTGGGAATGTTTACAATTGACCCTGGTTTTACAACGACGGCCAGCTGTCGTAGTGCTATCACTTATCTCGATGGTGAGCAAGGGGTCCTCCTTCACAGAGGCTATCCAATTGAGCAACTAGCAAATGAAAGTTCTTTCTTAGAAGTTTCTTATCTTCTTCTTCATGGTGAGTTGCCAACAGCAACAGAATTCGTTGAATACGAAAATCAAATTAAGAACTACAACAATGTACATGAGCATCTAATGCGCTTCTTCAACGGTTATCGCTATGATGCACATCCGATGTCAATCATGGTTGGTGTCACTGGCGCAATGGCTTCTTTCTACCATGAAACGACGAATGTTAAGAACTCTGAGGACAGAATGAGAATCGCGCATCGTTTGATTGCGAAGATGCCTAACATTGGTTCTAAAGTATACAAACATGGCATTGGTGAACCTTTCATCTACCCTGATAATTCTTTAGGTTATATTGAGAACCTCATGAACATGATGTTTGCGGTTCCTTCACAACCGTTCGAGCTTCATCCCAAAGCGGTTGCGGCACTCGACCAATTGATGATTTTACATGCTGATCACGAACAAAATGCGAGTACTTCAACAGTCCGCTTGGCTGGTAGTTCTGAAGCAAATCCATTGGCTGCTATCTCTGCGGGTATTTCTACACTTTGGGGTAAAGCTCATGGTGGTGCAAACGAAGCTGTTTTGGAAATGCTTGAAGAAATCGGTGATGTTAAGAATATTCCTAAATTCATCGCTCGTGCGAAAGATAAAGAAGACAGCTATCGCTTAATGGGTTTTGGTCATCGAGTTTATAAAAACTTTGATCCACGTGCTACGATTATCAGTAAAGCATGTCACGAAGTCCTTGATGACATGGATCAAAATTCAGAATTACGTCCATTGATGCAAATCGCTATGGAATTAGAGAAAATTGCACTGGAAGACGAATACTTCATCCAACGCAAACTCTATCCAAACGTTGATTTTTACTCAGGAATTATTCTTCGTGCCTTGAGTATCCCAACAAACATGTTCACTGTATTTTTCGCAATGGCGCGTTCGGCAGGCTGGATCGCTAACTGGTTAGAAATGATGGAAGATCCAGATTTCCGTATTGGTCGTCCTCGCCAGTTGTACATCGGCTCTGAAAGACGTGATTATGTTGCGATGGACAAACGTGGCTAAAGCTTTCCGAACTTATTCGAACCGCATTAACAAAGTGACAGTTTGCTCGACAGTCTCTGTCAGCACATAAGCTGTTTAGTGAATGGGTGCTCCATTTTAGTGGAGTACCTTTTTTTTGAAATCTTCAACTTAAACAAATGGTGAATTGACGATGAAAACCCCCGTTCATGTAGCTGTAACTGGCGCCGCTGGTCAAATAGCTTATTCAATTTTATTCCGTATCGCATCAGGCGAGATGCTGGGTCCAGATCAGCCTATTGTACTGAGATGCTTGGAAATCACTCCAGCTATGCAGGCACTTGAAGGTGTCGCCATGGAAATTGATGATTGTGCATTCCCGTTAGTGGAAAGTATTGTTTTAACTGATGATCCAAACGAAGCATTTAAAGGTGTTGATTTTGGTATGTTGATCGGTGCAAGACCACGTGGGCCAGGTATGGAGCGTAGTGATCTTCTTGAAGCCAATGGTGGTATTTTTAAAGTTCAAGGCGAAGCTCTGAACAAAAATGCAAATGAGAATGCTCGAATTGTTGTGGTTGGTAATCCTGCGAACACCAATGCTCACACAGCAATGCGTTTTGCGCCGGATCTAAATTCGCGCAACTTCACTGCCTTAACTCGACTGGATCATAATCGCGCGTTGTCACAACTTGCTGCTAAAACAGGCACATCTACGCGTGATATCGAACGTATGACTATTTGGGGAAATCATTCAACGACTCAATACCCTGATGTCAGCCAAGCAACCGTTGCTGGTAAAGCAGCTACTGATCTTGTTGAGCACGATTGGTACGCTGACGAGTACATTCCTCGCGTAGCAAAACGTGGTGCCGAAATTATCGCTGCTCGCGGCGCTTCAAGTGCAGCCTCTGCTGCAAATGGTGCGATTGAGCACATCCGCGATTGGGTTCTTGGTACGCCAGGTGATGACTGGACAAGCATGGCGATTCCTAGTGATGGTAGCTACGGAATTCCTGAAGGCTTGATGTATTCATTCCCTGTTCGTTGTAAAGATGGCGAATATGAAGTCGTACAAGGTCTAGAGATCAGTGATTTCAGCCGAGCGAAAATGGATATTACCCAGAAAGAACTGGAAGAAGAACGTAATGCGGTGAAAGCACTCGTCGGTTAATCACTTCCTGAAGCTCAACGAGGGTTTATAACTTAAACCCTCGTTGATTGACAATATGTAATACTTTTTGGAACGGATTTCTACTAAAACAAGTTCTTCACCTTAATCTCCCAGAAGTTAATCTCTAAGCGTTATCACCTTCCAACCACGTTTTTCAGCTTCTTTTCGAAGCGCATCGTCAGGATCAACCGCGACAGGGTTTTCAACGTGTTCCAATAATGGAATATCATTACGAGAATCACTATAAAACCAGCTACCCTCCAAAGAATGATCACGATCTTTTAACCAAGCTGCCAAGCGTGTGACCTTACCTTCAGCAAAAGAAGGAACACCTTCCACACGGCCGGTGTAACGGCCATCAATGATCTCTGGATCCGTCGCGATCAGTTCATCAATACCGAACATTTTTGCTATGGGCTCGGTTATAAAGCGATTGGTTGCTGTTATAATCAATAACTGATGACCTTGCTGCCGATGGTGATCAACCAGAGCGAGAGCTTTGGGTAATAAAATGGGTTCAATCAATTCGGCAAGGTAACCTCTTCGCCATGTTTCTAATGTCTGCATACCATGTTGACTCAAGATTTCTAGTTGAAAACTCAAGAAATCCATAATATCCAACTTGCCATCAAGATAGTCTTGATAATAGTCTGCATGTCGTTGGGCGTGCTCCTCTGCATCGACAATGCCTTTAGAGCAGAGGTAATCACCCCATGAAGTGTCACTGTCACCGCCGATGAGAGTGTTGTCTAGATCAAATATTGCAAGTGTCATAGTTTTTTAGTTGCCCTTTGGTACGAAGTTTGAAAGAATTATCTATATGATAGATCGAGATGGATTCAGAGCAAACGTTGGAATCATTCTGACCAATGATAATGCCGATGTTTTTTGGGCGCGCCGGATAGGTGGCGCAGATGCTTGGCAGTTTCCTCAAGGCGGTATTAAACGTGATGAAACACCAGAAATGGCGATGTATCGTGAGCTGACCGAAGAGGTGGGGCTTGGTGCAGAACATGTTGATCTGGTGGGCTGTACGCAAAAATGGTTGCGCTATCGATTGCCTAAACGTTATATTCGTCATCATCAAAAACCTTTGTGTATTGGCCAAAAACAAATTTGGTTTGTATTAAAGCTGATCACTGAAGAATCCAATGTTGATCTTGGCTTGGCTAACAAACCTGAGTTTGATGAATGGCAGTGGGTTGATTATTGGCGTCCTTTGGATGAGATTGTATCCTTTAAAAAGAATGTCTATCGCAAGGCGTTAATGGAGTTAGCTCCGCTCGTATTACCAAACTCTAAATAATAGCTAGGACTTTAATAGTTTCTTCTAAAAAACTATTTTAACTTATTTAGACTTTAAGGCCATCAGTTCAGGCAGTAGTTTTTGTGCACTTTTCTGCGAAGCTTTGCGCAAGAAAAAGCGTCTAAAGTTTGGGTCTAGATTCATCTTCGTCAAATTAGCATCAATTTCGGCAAGTGTCGTTTTACATGTTTCCATCGCGACATCTGCAACTTTACGAAAGTCTTCGTACTTATCTAAATTCACTTTAGCCTCTTTTTTCAGACATTCATCATATTTTCCACGACTCAGAATCATATATCTATGTTCTGCATCAGATAGCTCTGAAGGATAGCGATAAGTAGGTTCTGTATCTTCTACGGCCATCACTTGAAGGCTGACAATAGAAAGAAGGGTGATCAATAGTTTCATAGTTTATTCCACAAAGTTTACGATTTGAATTTCCCAAGATTGCTTGCGACCATCAACTTCCGTACAGCCGAGCTTAACAGGCTCTGCACCGGGTTCAAGGACCCCTATGGTGAGTCCTGCTTGGCGTTTGCCTGCAAACATACGATTAAAACGATATTTAATTTTCTTATCATTGTGATTGTTTTTAACGACTTGAAGCTTTCCACCACTGCTTAGGTTTTGACACCGTCCATCAGGCTGAGAAATGAACTCTATGTACTGACTGGGATCCTTTTCCATAGAGGATGAGTCAAGTTTAGCTGCTTGATCACAAGGTGTGCTGAATGCGGTCAGCGGAAATAAGCTTACCAATATTGCATTTAAACCGAGTCGCTTAGTTATAGTTTTCATGTATAGATAATAGTCAATCGGGCACTCGTTGTACAACAGACGTCCCAAAGGACAGCTTCTAACTCGATAAGACTTAAAGTCTATGAACTAGTTCAGCGAGCGGTTGCAGTAAAAGTTGCTCTTCGTGGTGCAGGTAATCCTTCACAGGTTTTACTGGGCTCGTTAGGATCAAGAAACTCGGGAAGCGAGTGAAACGGCATCCAGTCAGTAGTACGTTGTTCTTCTATGGTTGTGGTGGTGACATCAACAAGTTTGATATTACTAAAACCGCAACGCTTTAACCAAGTCTCAAGCGTTGGACAGCTAGGCAAGAACCAAACATTACGCATTTGTGCGTAGCGATCTTCTGGTAATAAGGTGTGTCCTTCTTCACCATCAACAATTAAGGTTTCCAACACCAACTCGCCTCCCGGCTTTAAGCAAGCCAGAAGCTCATAGAGGTGATCAATTGGCGAACGGCGGTGATATAGAACACCCATTGAGAACACCGTATCAAAGGCTTTTGACTGTGGAGGAACATGCTCAATACCTAACGGCAGTACATCCACCGGAATATTACCGAGAAAGTGCTTTAAAACCTGAAATTGCATAACACTGAGTATGCCCGGATCAATCCCGATCACACGTTCTGCGCCAGCGCCAAGCATACGAAGACAGTGGTAACCATTACCGCAACCAACATCTAATACCAGACGATGTTCTAGTGGTTGAATGTGATCGATGATACGGTCCCATTTCCAGTCCGACCGCCACTCGGTATTGATCTCAACTCCAAATAGATCGTAAGGTCCTTTGCGCCAAGGAGTGAAGTTTCTTAATAAGTTTTCTAACTCGGCTTGTGCTTGTATTTTGCTACCGATTTGAATAGCAGCGCGATCAAGGTTAATCCTATCGGGTTTGATTGGGGAGAGTTGATCAAAGGCCGCTAACCATTTGGATAAATTACCATTTTTAGTTGGATCGAGCTTATCGGCGACGATCGACGGGATGGTATCCAACCAGTTTTCTAGATCAGAGTCTTCGAGATACTGATAAAAACAATCAAGATTAACCATGATCTATTTGAGCGCGATTAAAGAGGCAAAATTAAAATATTGAAACCAAACTTCAGCACTTTGAAAACCTGCTGACTCCAGCCGTTGCTTATGTGTGACTAGTGTTTCTGGAATTAAAACATTCTCTAAAGAAGTGCGTTTTTGAGCCACCTCTAATTCAGAATAACCATTGTCTATTTTGAAAAGTTCATGCATTTCGATGTGCAATTCATGTTGTTGAGGATCTTGATAGACCAATTTTTCAGACAAGATTAAAATGCCACCAGGCAGTAAGCCGTCGTAGATCTTTTTCAAGAGTGGCCCACGATCGTCAACAGGGATAAATTGTAATGTGAAATTCAGCACAACCACCGAAGCATTGGTGATCTCAACGTTACGTATATCAGCACAGACTAGATCAACCTGAATTAGGTTCTCTTTATCCTGCTTAAGTTGTTTTTGAAAACCATCGAGCATCGGCTGTGAATTATCCACCGAGATAATGCGGCAACCTTGATGTTGAATATGGCTACGCATGGCGTAAGTTGCGGCCCCCAAAGAGCAACCGAGGTCATAACAGTGGCTATTCGTTTGTGAAAACTTGTCTGCTAACAGGCCAATTGCGGATATAATAGTTTGATAACCGGGCACTGATCGTTCGATCATGTCAGGAAAAACTTTGACCACACGGTCATTGAAAGTGAAGCCAGAGACATCACCGAGTGGTTGAGTATAAATTGTATCGCGAGTCATTATTATGAAACAGAGTGATCTCTGGATCCCGAAGTATTGGAAACATTCCCCCATGTTCGCTGATCAACAGCAATCGATCGGCGCTAAGGCATGGGACGCATGGCCGGATTGTAATGAACTAAACCTTTTGATGCCAGAAGGACATAAAACTTTATCTGGACACATGGCTCAATTTTATCCTCAATCTGATCTTGGGGAAGATGCTAGCTACTATGAAGAGCACATTTTCGCTTCTGGTCAGATCCCGACGCGAGCGGAAAACTGGCATGATTATTTTAATGCCATGATCTGGTTACATTTCCCTCATATTAAATCCGCCATCAATGCATTACATGTTGGTGAAATAGAACAACAGCAAGAAAAGCAAAACCGAACGAGAAAGCGCGACGCTCTGACCTTGTTTGATGAGACAGGCATCATCTTTGTTAGCAGTGAACCGTCAAGTATCGAAGCCTTAAAAAATCACGAATGGGAAAGCTTATTTGTGGACAGAAGAAGTGATTGGTGGCGATCAATTTCTGTATATATCTTTGGTCATGGTTTGTTTGAAAAAGCCTTATCGCCTTACATCGGCATGACAGCGAATGCCTTTTCAATGGAGGTTGATGTCGATTTTTTTAGTCAAGATCGTCATTCCCAAATACAAGCACTTGATCTACTCATCGCAAAGGAGCTAGAACAAGGTGCTCTAGAAACGCCATCCAACTTATCACCATTACCTGTGCTCGGAGTTCCTAACTGGTATCAAGATAATAACGATACTGAGTTTTATAAGAATAAAAATTATTTCAGACCCAAAAAGAAATGAAAAAAACGTTATTGATCAGAATATTTTAACTAAAGATATTTTTATCGTTTATCTGTTGATCGCACTGATGAGGCTTTTGGAATTACAAAATAATATTCTGTTGTCTTTTTGATATTCATACAGGATTAAACTTCTTTGAAAACACCTGCTTGAACAAACATTTGACCAAAGATTGAATGCTCGATATCAATTCGGATTCTAAATTGAGATGGCCCTTCATTCACATGGGTTAAATACGTTTTTCCTGGGGAAAAAATATCAGGAATGGGAATTCGAAAAAATCCAATATCCCAAAAATAACCATCACTCTTAAAGTGAAGGTTGGCATCCTTAACAAAGACAATTAACTTCATCCCTAAGCCAGAGCCTACATATTCCAGAACTTCACCTTTGGGACTCTGCTTCATGAATGATGTGAATTTAATGGGCTCGCTATTGGGCAGTTCATAGATACGTTCTTTATAAATATTTGAACAATTTGGCTTTGTATAAACTTGTATTTGAACTGGAAAGTTAAACTCACTACGTGGGATAAGAGCACCTTTGATCAGAGGGCGAGTAATATGGGCTAATAACCAGCCCCAACGAGAACAACTGAGCTCTTCAAGAATGCCTGTATAAAGTAATGGATGCCCAACTTCGGGATTCTTTTCAAATCTTTTTTGAATATCTGGGTGAAGTTTGCTCCATTCATCACCTAGTATTTTTTTAAAAAGTTCTCCTTCGGATAAATATTGTTCTATCATTGTTCAGCTCTTAAAAAATTATCTACGCCTAGAGAGTATCTATATTAGTGAAAGAAATATACTCGTTTTTACCTAGAGTGTTGATCGCTAGTTTGATTGGTAGGCGGTTTTTTCTGCGCTAGAGTAAACATGTAAGCGAGCATGATAAAAAGCTTTTGTTCATCAAGCTAAGGTACAGTTTCTCTAGTAGATAAAGGAGAAAGAATATTTCTGATAATTCGTAGTGGCTTGGTGTTAAATGCTATGAGCCTGTTCCGGCTAGTCATTATTGCTACAAAGTATTTTTTATGAGCAACATTAGATAGGAATAAATTCTGATTATAACCATTTGAGTTTAATGTATTTGTTAAAGTTTCTCTTCAAGAGGATTTCTCTCAGGCTTCTCAATCTGAACATTTGAACTTTTTGTCTTAATTATATCTTCCAACATTTTTTCAGTCACTGCCCCGCTGATCCGGTGGACTAATTTTCCATGTGGATTATAGATAAAGGTGAGAGGGATCATGTCTATATTCTGGCCGATAACTTTACTGGCCAGTTTTCGATCAACGAGAAGTAAAGGATAGTCAATGAAGTAATCTAAGGCGAAATCAGAAACAGACTGTTTTTTCGGAAAATTGAAACTCGGAAACTCTAATGTTAAACCTATCACCATAGCATCTTGTTTATGGTGTTTATTATGAAAACTAGTGAGGTCAAAAAGCTCCATCCTGCAATAAGGACAGCTAGTCCCCCAGACATTCACAATAAGCCACTTATTCTGATCGAAGTATTCACTAAGGCTATGCTGCTTGCCATCGAGTCCTTCCATTTGAAGATTTTCTGCATCGGATGTAACAGAGAAAGTTGCTTGAGAAAATAGCAAGAGGCAGGCATAGAAAGTTGTGTGAAAGTATAGGGTCATATTATTAACTACCGTTTATGTTCATTTACTCGGTGCTCAAAATCCGCTTGCCAGCTTTCCGCGCACCGGTTTTCATATTTTCTGCTCTTGCTAGTAAATTTCGCAGCTTGAAGAGCCTCAGTCAGGAGGCATTTTTTCAAAGCTTTGGATAGTCTCATCCATAATGTCCCAATCAGATTGTTGACTACTGTAAACAATAAAATCAGCTTTAAACCAATCATTGTTATCGAGGAAACCCATTGCGATACCGGTAATTTCAGGACTAATATTCTTTATACTAAACAAACGACTTCCACAGTTAGGACAGAAGTGTCGAGAGTTCACATTTCCCGTATCTGTTATGGAGTCATAAGAGAAAGTCTCCCCTACAATCTCGACACTTTCCGTCGGAAAGAAAGCATTTGAACAGTGCCCAGTTCCAGTCGATTTTCTACAGTCTTGACAATGGCACTGGGCCATACGAACGGGTTTCTCTGTAATCGAACATTTTACATTTCCGCATAGACAGCTACCTGTTGCAAAGACTTGATTTGCCATCGTAAACTCCTAATCAAATTGATTTATGAGTGTTTGAGTATACGACTAGTTTCCTTTGCATGCGATTATGAATACGGATTTTTACTGAGCAGCCAACTTTTTTCTAGCATAATAGACCTTGCTTATAGGCAAAGTGCTGTAAAGATCCCGGCGGATCCAGATTATGCCAATGGCGTACTTTGAACTTGGAACCGCCCTTTATATTGAGCCGTTTTATAATCAAAAAAGAAGACATTACCAATTAGGAAATATTTTACCGGTGGGATCTGAAAAGAATTTACTAAAAAGCACCTAAACAAGGCTCCAAGTTTAGTTGAATACTACAAAGTAGCTGGTAGGATTCTTATGTCTTACTTTATTGTGTTTTTTTTGTGCTTATTTTTACAAGGCTTGCTATTCAAAAATCTTTGGAGCTGTTCTAGCTAACTTAGAACAGCTCTATATATTTTACAAGGTAACAAGGTTTTAATAGAAGTCAGTGATTTGATTATTATCGTTTTGTCACTGAAGAAGCGTCAGCTATCTTGCCACGGTCTTTCCATTCACACAGATCATAGATACAACACTCCGCACATTTCGGTTTTCGAGCAATGCAGGTATAACGCCCATGTAGGATCAACCAATGGTGCGCATCAATAATAAACTCGTCGGGTATAAACTTGATCAGTTTTTTTTCAACTTCAATAACATTCTTACCGGGTGCTATCTTGGTGCGGTTCGAAACACGAAAGATATGTGTGTCAACCGCCATTGTCGGGTGACCAAAAGCTGTGTTGAGAACAACATTAGCAGTTTTTCGACCGACACCAGGTAGGGCTTCTAAGGCTTCTCTATTTTCAGGAACTTCACTGTGGTGTAAGTCTATTAACATACGACAAGTTTTGATGACGTTCTCTGCTTTAGTGTTAAATAGGCCAATCGTTTTAATATATTCTTTGAGACCATCGACACCTAAGGCATAAATTTTCTCAGGCGTGTTGGCTATCTTATAGAGCTTCTTGGTGGCCTTATTGACGCCAATATCTGTAGCTTGGGCCGAGAGCACGACGGCGATCAATAATTCAAAGGGAGAGTTATAGACCAGCTCAGTTTTTGGGTTTGGGTTCAGTGCACGTAAACGCTGAAATATTTCTGTACGTTTTTGTTTGTTCATTTTTCGATTTTATAAAGAAAGTCCATCGCAGAGATTGTCCCTGACTCGGCTTCCATAGACCAGCGTTTGGAGAAGTTATAACGTAGTTTTAATTGTGTCGCGGCCTCAAATAAGCCGACAGCATAACTAACATAGAGTTTTGGTGTTAAATATTGACCAATCTGTAAAGCTGCATCTTCCTTGCTATCACCACTTAAAGCAAACTCATCCAAACCTAACCCTTGTCCGATTTTTTGTGTCAGCATTGCACCGCCTTTAAACCCCAATGATGAGGCTGCGCCGACCAGAACATTACCATCGCCAGAAGTGGCTTCGCTCAAGGGTTTTCCAAGCATGATATAGGATAGGATATTATCTTGATTCATGGTCGGTTTAGAAAACAATTCAAGTTCAGGTGATGTTGCTGGCCCAGTGACATAGATCCCTGCGGTAATATCTTCTATTTGTCGAGTTACTTTTAGATCAAGGCTGGGTGAATCAATCGGGCCACCAGCAAAAACGATGTGTCCTTTATCGATGGTTAACTTCTGTCCATAGGCAGAATATTTTCCATCATAAACCGTTATTTTCCCTGTGCCTTTTGTTGGTTTGTTTGGTCGGCTCACAGCCAGTAAGTTACCTTTTAATGAGCCTGTGAAACCAGAAGAGACGAGTGAGATCTTATCGCCAAGAATAACTTTAACTTTACTGCTGATTTGCAATGCAGAAGGTTTTTTATCATCAAGCAGTTCAGGCTTATTTGGATCAGCAATAATGACTACATCACTGGATAGCGGTACAGAACTTTCCATCCCTACAGGCTCTAGTTTTGCCTCAGGAATGCTCACTTCACCCTCAATATTTACATTGTTTTTTTGTTTCTCAATTTTAATTTTTGGTGAAGCCAACACCCATGCCTCGGGCAAATTAACTAATTCGAAACGCTTGCCTATAATTTCAGCTTTGATCGGAAAGCCATCTTCAGCCTGTCCAACGCTACCCGTTAAACTTAACTGTCCTTCTCCAGATTGAACTTGACCTTTAAAGGCAATAGTTTTATTCGCTTGGCTAATCGCATTGAGCTTTATTTGTTTTAAGTGAATACCAGCACTGGGTAGAAAAAACTCTGCTGTTAGATCGGTATGGCCTTCGATTTTTGGTTTGCTGACGGTTCCTGAAAGTTTGAGGTCAACATCTAAATTACCTTTTAATTGCTCAAGCTCATGAGTTAAGTTTTGAACAAAAGCTAAGTCATCAACCTTGGTCGTTAGTTGACCTTGAATGATGAGTTTATTGAAATCAACCGTAGCAGGATCAAACGCTTGTGTTTTTAGAGTCGCTTTAATAGGACTGGCTGTGGGGTGTTTTAGATCAAATAAAAGCTCGGCTTCCGCGCCTTTCTCATTAAACACCAGTTGTAAATTGACCTTGTCGTATTCAAAGTTTGAGAGTTCGCCTGCATCTTTTAGTTTAATAGAACCAGCCGGACCATCTAGGTTTAAATTCGCACGAATGTTTTTATTGCCAGTGCCGGATACGTTTAACTGATAAGCGACGGTGCTATCAAGTACAAGACCTTCGGGTAAAAATGGTTTTAGGGTAGCAAGAGGCAGTTGTTTCAGATCTGAGCTTGCTTGCCATAGGCCACTTTCCTTCCATTGGGCCGCTAGACAAAGTGTTGCTTGTTTTTGTAAAAGGCAAAATTTTTCCAAGTTTGCTTGTTGTTTTGAAAGGAGCAGGGATTGCGGCTGTTCTAACTGCCAATGACCAATTTGTTTTTCCTCTAAGGACAATTCTTGAAGGATTCCTAGCCACTGTTGTTCTTTTAGCCCACCCTCACCGACTAGATGTAACTTGCCTTGCTTAGAGTTAACATCGGCATTTATCGAGTGAGCCGACATAGAGCCTGTGCTGCTGAGGTCTAGTGTGTCGATCAGGTTTTTACCGAATTCAATTTCAGTAGAATTTAGTTTTATATCAAATCCCTTTGACGATTTTTCTTCTAGCTGGGCTAAATCGACTTGTACGTGTGACGATAATTGACCTATTTTTAAATTGGGTATAGTGAGCTTATTGGCTTCAATTTCCGCATCAATAATAGGTTGTTTTTGAGGACCTTTTACTTTGCCATGGGCGACAATTTGGCCGCTGGCATCAGGATAAAGTTCTGCCAGATTTTGAGAGTTTAAATCCCAGATAAGGTCAAGTTGCTCTCCTGCCTGTCCAGATACTTGTAATTTAGATTCGCCAGAAGTTACGATCAGTTGTTTTAGATCTAATAAGTTGTTGATTAATTTCAGATCCGTTTTTGCATGAAAAGCATAGTCGCGAAGCATGCCATTGATCTGTGTATTAGTTATCGAAATATTCAGCTGATTACTCAGCTTAGAACCAACGATTTTGGACGTTATATTCAACTGCCCCGGCCAATCTTTTTGTAACCGTTGAGGGTTAAGTGATGAACCTTTTAAGTCGATATCCCAAACGATCGCTTCACTCATTGTCAGCTGTCCAGTCAGATCAATACGGCCATCAAGCAGATTAGAAGCTAATGACTCAATGACAAAGGTGTTTTTATCGTCTTGGCTATAACCATGCCCTTTAAGGTTTAAGTCAACATCACCAACTTGTTGATGGTTAAAGCCCGCGGCAAGTTTTAGTTGGAAATCATCAGGCTTACCGACGATTTGAAGCTCACCCTGAGCAGAGCTTGCTAGCGGATCGCCTGATAGTGGCCATTGCAGCTTTTGCCAGTTGCCATGCAGATTTATATCTGGATTATTTTCCAAGTTTATATTGCCGGACAGATCAATTTTTGCAGCCGTATTCTTTGAAATTATTTCCAACTGATTGATATTGAGATCAGTCGGTAGCGATTGATCGATATCTAAAGCTCCACTCCAATCTCCAAACTCTTTTGAGTTGATCGAGTAATTTCCCGTCAGATGAATGTCTTTTAAGTTACCTTCTGCATGAAGTTGTGTAGCAATAATTACGGCAGGAAGGCTAGGCTTTATTTGTTGCAGTTGTAGTGCATCAAATTTCACATCAGCTAACCAATTTAATTTAGATAATGGATTGTTTAATTGGATATTTAAGTCAAGGTTTGCAGGCTCGAGAAGTTGCTGTGTAATGATCACGTTTTGCAGATCGCCTGAAATGGTTCCCATTCCTTTTATCGTGGGTTGATCAGGCACTTGTGCTGACCAGTCAAGATCGAAATTAAGCGGGTATTTATTTTTCGGCTGTAATTTTCCTGATAAATTTAACTCGGCTTCTGGAACCTTCGCTTGTGCGCGTTGAAGCTTGATACCTTCATTATCCGCATGTAAGGCAAAAGATAGTAAATCCAATAACAGCGGTTTTTCACTTTCTGCTGTATGGTATTCAGCATGTGATAGTAGAAAATCATTGATGCTGATTGATATAGGTAATTCTATATCTTGCAGTTCAACAGGAGCAGGTTCTTCGGTTGGTTTCGGACGACGGTCATCGATCAATAAACCTGAAATTTTTAATTGGTCAATGAGCAATTCTTTTTGTAAAAGTTTCGAGAATTGCCAGCTGAAGTCTAACGCATCGATCTTGATGTCTAGATCAGGCATATAAATTTCAAGTTTTTTAAAGTGCAACGCATCGGCTAGACCACCTTGAATACTTTCTGCTCTAATCTGTTCAGGATATTTTTTCGTCAAGAAATTCCAAACGGTTCTTGTTCCTGCTTCAGAACCAATAAAAAGTAGCCCAGCAATTAAGAGTAGGATTATAAATGATATAAATACAAATAAGCGTCGTAAGATCATAGATCGGGTCCTATTACGATATGTAGTCTGATAGGTCGGTCAGGATCAGAAACACCCATCGCGAGATCAACACGGATCAGGCCTACAGGTGACAACCAGCGAACGCCGAAGCCTGCACCATATTCAAATTCATCACCAAACGTATTGAAGGCATTACCTGCATCGACGAAGCCTGCAATTGACCATTTATCCTTGATTTTATGTTCGTATTCCAAACTGCTCACGAGTAAAAACTTCCCTCCGATAACGTTACCTCGATCATCCGTAGGCCCTAGATCTTCATATTCAAAGCCACGAATGGTATTGTCGCCTCCGGTGAAGTAGCGTAATGAGGTGGGTAATAAATTAAAATCAGAAACCTCGGTGAGTCCTATATTCCCACGAGTAATAAAACGTCCTTTATCCCAAAAAGATCGAATGTATTTTCCATTCAAACCTACTTGAAAAAAAGAAAAGTCAGACAGGATCGTTTCAACAGCCCCTCGCATATTTAATCCTAGACGGTAGCCATTATTGGTATATGTTGTGTTGTCTGTTTTAGTTTTGCTCCAGCCTATGGAAGGGATTAATGATTTGGATGTTTCTTCAGTATTGCTAACTTCAAAATTTTCTAACAGATAATTGATGCTAGCAGTTTCATCCCAACCCCAACGTTTCTGTCGGTGATTGATGCCGATCTGCGCGGCATTACTTTTACTGGTGTCGGTGTCTTCTCTGGACAACGAAGCATTAAAACCTAGCTCTGCACCTTTTTTGCGAAAATTCGGAACAGTGTAATGACTCGATAAAGAGCTCAATGTTGGTGATATTTTTGCGTCAGCTCCCATGCGATGACCTTGGCTGTTATATCGGTTACTCCACCCGAGTTTTAATCTTGGTCCTGTATCAGTACCAAAGCCAACTCCAGCAGTGTAACGGTTACGTTTTTGTTCAACCAAGTGGACTTGAACAGGAATTGTTTTATTGTTTATTTCGTTATGTAAAGGCTGAACTTCAACCTCACTGAAATAATCCGTATTCGCAAGATTTTGTTGGAATGTGATCAGCTGACTATTGAGGTACGGATCACCTTCTTCAAACGATTGTGAGTTTTGTAATTCGTCCTGACGAACGGGGGAGTCAGAGTATCTAATTTCACCATAATGATAACGAACACCGCTATTAAAATGTAATGTTATATTGGCCTCATAGTTGGCGAGATCAACTTCAACCTTATTACTTGTAAACTCAGCATCCAAATATCCGCGTATGGCGGCAAGGCGTAATAGATCTTTTTTAGTTGATTCGTACTTACCATGATGCAGAGGTGCATTTTTTTGCAGGGTTAAATTAGGTATTAGTTGATCAAAGGCTTCATCACTTGCTGCGTCACCTTTGATTTGAATATCCATTATAGTGACTTTGATCGGCACACCTAAATTGATCTTATATTCCGCTGTCCAAACACCTTTAGTATGGGTTAGATCTGAGTGAATGACCGGGCGGTAATAACCCAATGCTTGCAGTGAAAGCTTGATCTCTTCTTGGGCTTTACTATGTAGTTTTTTTATACGGCTGACACTCAAACGAGGATGATCTTTTTGTTTTTGTAGGCTGATGGAGCTGAGAATATTTTTCTCGACATCATCCGTCACGCCGTCGAAAATGATGGACACATTCTCAGCAGCTTTTAAAGATAAGCTGACTAGTAGAAAAAAAGTTAAAAGTAAAAGTTTTTTGGATAACATAAGAAAGCTAATAAAAATAAATAATGATTGGAAATTTCCTAAACTAACGTTTAGGTTCAGATATAGTGTTTGTTTGGAGTAAACCAGCCGCAGCGATCAACAAACCAAGAAGAATAAACCCTCCAGCGGGTAAAGAAGCCAATGTAAAACCTTGATTGTTTTTGATCAACTGCAGCCCAACGTGTTCGATATTTCCTGTTATCAAATACATGTCTTTCAGTAAGCTTCCATAACCAATGAGTTCTCTAATAGCGCCTAACAGAAACAGCGCGAAGATGACTGCAAAACTCTGCAAGGCAGCATCTTTAAAGCTGGACATTACAGTATTTCGTGCTGCAAAGACCAGCGTTCGATCAATGATTAAGCAGTTGGTTGCAACAATAGGCAAATATAGACCTAGGGCGGTACGTAGGTCAGGCAGGCAAGCCTGCATGAGTAGTTCAATAATCGTAACGATCGTCGCTGAGAATAATACATAGCAGCCAAGGGCGGCGGGAGGGGGAATGAGATCTCGCGTTGCCGAGACCAATATTGACGTCATAACCATAACGATAAAAAAAATAATACTTATCGATAGGCTTAAGGTCAGCGTATAAGAAATAGCTAACATTGGACTTAAGCCGATCAAGCGGATTAACAGCGGATTTTTATGTAAAAGAGTTTCTAAATAAGGTTCTTTGAAGGCACTATTTTCATTCATTTTTTTCTTTCCAAAACAGCGACCTTTCCCGTTGGTACAAATAGATACATTTTTTGATCGCTTGTGTGACGGCATACGAGCTGACGCTAGCGCCGGAGATCTGATCAACAGTCATGTTTTGCTCAAAATCTATTGCCGATTTTCCAGTAAAGCCTTTTAACCAGTCAGTATTATCTTGGTGAATCATATCACCAAAGCCTACTGATTCATGATGGTCAAGAATTTTTACTCTTAGAATTTTCCCTTCCCAGTCGAGGCTGATGGCTAGTTTGATCGCGCCATTGTAACCATCAGGCGCTGTCGGCGTGATGACAAGCCCAATGGGTTTGAGAGCTAATTCTGACTTAGAAATCCTTGCTCTAAAAACGGGGACTGACTCACTAGTACCTAGATCGCCCAACGCATGTAACTTTATGCTGTCAGAAACCAGATCGTTGGAGTGCTTTAACGGCATCATGCTTTCGATCATTTTACGATATTTTTTTATGTTTACTTGTGTAATGGGTTGTTCGGTTATTTTTACAAAAAAAACGATGATACTCATTGATGACAATAAACTGATCAGAAAAGTTATGAATAACGATTTTTTTGAGAAATTCATACGGGTGCTTTGGGGCGTGTGAAGAAGTCAAGTAGGGGAACTGTTGCATTCATCATAAGGACGGCGAAAGCAACACCTTCTGGATAATTTCCCCAAGTACGAATGCCATATATGACGAGTCCGATCAGGCAGCCGTAAATAAACCGGCCTTTAGCTGTCACCGGTGAAGTCACTGGATCTGTCGAGACGAAAAAAGCACAGAGCATCGTCGCACCACCAAATAGGTTAAAAAATGCCCCTGTATAGACATCACTATCGATAGTATGGAACAAGCTTGCAGTGATCAATATTCCGGTTAAAACGCCCAGTGGGATTTGCCAGCGAATAACTTTTTGATGAATTAAAACCAGCCCTCCCATTAAAAAAGCAAGGTTAATCCATTCGTGGCCACTGGCTCCGAGCAAACCAAAAACCGCTGCATTATCCATTTCGGAAATCATTTGGGATAGGCGTAAGCTAGTTTGTAAATGATCGAATGGTGTTGCCCCAGCGAGACCATCAAGATCGAGTTGCCACTGGTTCATTTCCGTAGGAAAGCTTAAAAGTAACGCGACAACGCCGACCATAGCCGGGTTAAAGACATTATTCCCGGTACCGCCGTAAGCATACTTTCCGATAGCGATGGCAAAAAATATTCCAAACAACAATATCCACCAAGGAATTGACGCCGGTAGTGATAGCGCAAAAATGATCGCCATAACGGCTCCGCTACCTTCAAAAGGAAAGTCTTTTACGGAGTGACCTCGGAAGTGGTGCAAAACAAGCTCTATCAACAGTCCGAAGAAGATCGCTAAGATGATGTTTGACAACATACCGAAGCCAAAAAAGAAGAGGCTAGAGAAGATGCCTGGGCCGAGAGCAAGGCAAACAATGAGCATGGATCTTTGCACAGAAGGCGTGACTAACCAGTAATCTTTGAGCTGTAAGACTTGAGGCAATTTTTTTGACGCTTTTTGCATGAGTAAAATGTACCATTTTTTTGCAGCTTTAAGGACTACTGAGATAGAATAGCGTTTATATTTTTATAACTTCTTGGGTTTATGAATCAAACGACAAATATAAAGAAGGATCGGTTAGAACACGATCTGGAACAGACTAGCCGAGTTAGGCGTGAGTGTGTGGGTGTTAAAGTAGGAAATGTAACGATAGGTGGTGATGCACCGGTTGTTGTTCAATCGATGACGAATACCGATACGGCGAATGCTCTGGCGACAGTCAAACAAGTACAGCAACTTGCCGCTGCCGGTTCTGAATTGGTTCGGATCACAGTAAACAATGAAGATGCAGCCAAGCAGGTCGGAAAAATCCGAGATATGCTTGATGCTTCTGGCTGTGATGTGCCGTTGGTTGGTGATTTCCACTATATCGGACATAAGCTACTTACTAAATATCCTGAGTGCGCTCAAGCCTTGGCAAAGTATCGGATTAACCCCGGTAACGTTGGTTTCGGCAAACGCAAAGATTCACAGTTTGGATCGATGATCGAAACAGCTATCGAATATGACAAACCCGTTCGTATTGGCGTGAACTGGGGGAGCCTTGATAGCGCACTAGTTACTAAAATGATGGATGACAATGCGAAGCTTCCTGAGCCACGTTCTCCAGAATATGTGACTCGTGAAGCACTGATAACGTCAGCCATTGACAATGCTTTGTTGGCAGAAAATATCGGCTTGCCTAGAGATAAAATAGTGTTGTCTTGTAAGGTTAGTGGTGTTCAAGAGCTAATTTCTGTTTATACCGAGCTGGCGACACGTTGTGATTATGCTCTGCATCTTGGTCTTACCGAAGCAGGAATGGGATCAAAGGGCATTGTTGCCTCCACCGCAGCGATGGGGATCCTGTTACAACAAGGTATTGGAGATACTATTCGTGTTTCTTTAACTCCAGAACCAAAGGGTGATCGTACGAAAGAGGTGGTTGTCGCCCAAGAAATTCTCCAAACCATGGGCATTCGATCATTCACGCCATTAGTGACTGCGTGCCCAGGTTGTGGACGAACGACAAGTACCTATTTCCAAGAGCTTGCAGAAAGTATTCAAACTTACGTTAGAACACAGATGCCGATTTGGGGTGAAACCTACGTGGGTGTTGAAGACATGAGTTTGGCCGTTATGGGCTGTGTTGTGAATGGTCCAGGTGAAAGTAAACAAGCAAACATTGGCATAAGTTTACCAGGCACTGGTGAGGCTCCGATTGCTCCGGTTTATATCGATGGTGAAAAAGTGGTTACTTTAAGGGGTGATAATATTGCAGAGGAGTTTAAAAGCATGGTTAATGATTATGTTGAAAATACTTACTCGTAACCTATTTCTCACCTCTTATTTACTCACATTGTCTTTTGGGGCTGTAGCTGCAGATTGGGTTTATATTGTGAAGCAAGGCGATAGCTTGTGGAGTCTTGCCGAAGATTACATGGTCGACGTGCGATATTGGCGTGATTTGCAGAAAATTAATAGGGTCACAGATACAAGCTCAATTCCTCCTGGCACTAAACTCAATATTCCTATTAAGTGGACGAAAAGAAATCCTTCCAATGCGCGTGTAACAAAAGTTTCTGGAAAAGTTTTTGTCATCGTTGCCAGTACGGGTAAAAGGAAAAAATTAAGCGCGCGGATGAAGCTTAAATCCGGAGATGAAATTATGACCGCGGCCGGAGCATCGGCAACATTGAAGTTCGGTGATGGTTCTATTTTGATTTTGGGCGAAAACAGTGAGCTGAGCATAGAGGCTTTAGAATTCTACGGTAATGAAGATGTTTTTAATTCGGAGTTAAAACTATGGAGAGGACAAACGGAAAACAAGATTAACCCATCTAAAAAACCGGGATCTCGTTTTAAAATACAAACTCCCTCGGCGGTAGCTGCCGTTCGTGGCACGGTTTATCGAGTGTCAGCGCCGAGCCAAGTGAGAACAACAACTGAAGTATTAGAAGGAAAGGTTCAATTAGCTAATGATGTAGGTGATATATTGGTGGCGGGAGGTTTTGGAACCGTTGCGAATAAAGGTGAACGACCTGCTACTCCAACTGCTTTGCTACCAGCTCCCGATCTCTCCTCACTTTCCGAAAGGTTTGAAAAATTTCCTCTACAACTCATCTTACCAGAGCTTAATAAAGGCCATTCTTATCGAGTTCAGATTGCGACTGATGCAAGTTTTGAACCTTTGGCCTTCAATGAAGTTTCAAAAAGACCTTCAGTAACGATCGCTGATCTGACTGATGGAGAATATTTCTTGAAGGTTCGTGGTATCGATGAAAACCAATTGGAAGGTTTTGATAGCACTCGTACTTTTGTTTTAAATGCGAAACCTGAAGCGCCGTTTTTAGTCCAGCCACAACATGATTCTGCCGCGGCGATCGGAGATAATACTTTTGTTTGGTCTCAGGATGAAGGAATAACAAATTACCGATTCCAGTTGGCCGATAACCCAGAATTTTCTCAACCACTGGTTGATCAAGACAGCAAGCAAAGTGCACAGCTAAAACTTACAGAGCCTTTATCCCCCGGAATTTGGTTCTGGCGTGTTGCTGCGGTTGATGCTATCGATGGCGCGGGCCCTTTTGGAGCCGTTACACAGTTTCGAGTTATGCAACCAGGGCCCGAGGCAGAACAAGCGGATCTTCGTGATGATGAAGTTACATTCCGCTGGTTAACGACCGAACCCGATAGACAGTATCGAGTACAGGTTGCTGCGGATAAAACGTTTGCTCATCTTCTGTTAGATAAAACAGTAATAGAACCTCATTGCAATATGCCTCGACCGACCAAGTCGGGCAAAATTTATATGCGAACAAAAGTGATTGAACCAGATGGTTTTGAAGGTTCATGGGGACGAACGCAAATGTTAGATATTCCAGATGTGGAAGTTGCTTGGAAGAAAGCATTACCTCTACTACCTTTATTACTTATCTTTCTATGAGTCAGAAACATAGATTTAAATTACCGATAACAAGCACGCCGCTGTTATGGGTGATGTTATTTTTATTTGCTGGAGTTTTGAATTATGGCGACCTAACCCAACGTGTGGATAATATCGTTTTTGATACCCACTTAGGGTTGTGGGCACGCCCAGCTTCTGAAGACATTATCTTAATCACTATCGATAACCGTAGCTTTGAACAGTTAGGACGTTGGCCTTGGCCACGAAGATACCATGCAAAACTATTAGACAAGCTCAAAGAGAGTCGATCTGTCGGACTCGATATGCTTTTCTCAGAGCCTGATGAAAGCGATCCTGATGGAGATAAGATCCTCGCGAATGCTATACAACGACATGGAAAAGTCGTTTTACCTGTAGCCCCTATTTTGATGTCAAAAGAGTTTGATACTTACGAGATAGAGGAGCTGCGTGAGCTAAGTTCCATTTCTTTGATCAGTAATGCTGCAGCAGGACTGGGACATGTGGATGTTGAGCTTGATGCTGATGGGATTAGTCGCAGTGTTTTTCTAAAAGCAGGCATAGGGCAGCCAGAGCGAAAAGCACTGCCGCTTGTGATGAGTAATATAGAGAGCAACCAGATATTCTCAGGTGAAAGGAACCATGGTTTAGCCTCTAACTCAGACGAACCTGCTTGGGTGAGAGATCATCGGATTATGTTGCCGCTTGCAAGCACTAAAAATCATTTTCAGAAAATTTCATTTGTCGATGCGATTAGCCCACGTTTTGATTCTACTGTATTTAAAGATAAGCAGATCTTAATTGGCATGGATGCTACTGGATTAGGTGATCGGATCCCTACTCCCGTATCTCGATCATCGTCTCCTATGTCAGGTGTTGAGTTTGAGGCTCAAATTCTCGATATTTTGCAGAAAGGCCTCAGCATTAAACCTTTGGATGATCATAAAAACTACTTACTAACATTACTTTTTATTGCCATCCTTCTTATTCTATTTAGCTTTTTTAACTCAGGACTTAATTGGTTAGCAACATTTTATGCCATGGCAGGGACACTTGTTGTTTGTCTGCTTCTTTCTCGAGTTGGTATTTTAGGTGAGCATTATTGGTTTAGACCTGGCCCCGCTCTTATCTCGTTATTTATCGGTTATATCTTATTGAACCGCCAACAAATGATGGCTTTTATTTCCTCATTAGTATACGAAAGAGAGCATGCAGAAACAGCGTTGAATACGGTGAGCGATGCGGTGATTATTACCGATAATGTTGGAAGGGTTGAGTTTATGAATCCGAATGCAGAGGCATTGACGGGCTACTTACTTAAGGATGCTCGAGGCCATACCTTGATAGAAATAATGGTGATACAGAGTATGGATGGTTTAACTTACCCCATAGATTTTGTTACAAAGAGCAAGGATACAAACTCTACGATAGAGCTTCCTGATAATCATTTTTTACGACAACGTAACGGCCATCTATTACCATTAAGGGCCAATGCTAGACCGTTTATCGAAGATGATAAAATTACAGGCGTTATTGTTGCGTTTGATGAGCTTCGACAAAATGAACAAAAACCTACAGCAGCAAATGTCATTGATGAACTGACTAAACTTCCAAACAAGTCTCTATTATTCGATCGTTTAGGCCATGCGATCTCTAATGCGAACCGTACTAAACGGTTGATCTCAGTTTTATATATAGACTTGGATGATTTTAATAAGGTGAATGATGCATTTGGAAGCGCAAATGGTGATGTTGCATTACAAGTTATCGCATCGAGACTCAGTAGTCGTGGTCGAACGGGAGATACGGTTGCAAGGGTTGGTGAAGATGAGTTTCTCGTAGTATTGGAAAATCTTGAAGATACGGAGTCTGTGGCATCCGTAGCAACTTCATTGCTTGAAGTGATCAAAGAGCCTTTTCTGCTCAATAATAATGAAGTGATTATGGGAGCTAGTATCGGTATTAGTATTTATCCGAAAGATGGAATGGATGCTAAGACCTTAAAAAATAATGCCTACACGGCTATGAAAGGCGTTAAGAAAAGTAGAGATCTGGACACTCCACGGTTTCGATTTTATTCACAAAAGATGAACAAGCGGGCTTTAGAGCGCTTGTTGTCAGAGAAAGATCTCCGTAAAGCCTTAACCGAAGATAATTTTGAACTCTACTATCAGCCACGAGTTGATTTCTTTACAGGAAAAATTGTTGCCGTTGAAGCATTAATTCGCTGGCGTCGTGCTGGAGAAGGTTTAGTCATGCCAACTAGCTTCATTCCTCTAGCAGAACGTAGCGGATTAATAACAGAGATTGGTTCTTGGGTTTTGCAAACCGCTTGTGAGCAAGCTAAGGCTTGGGAGAACTCCAATCTGATGATGCCACGCATGGCGATAAATCTGTCTCCACGCCAGTTTATGCAGCATGATCTACTCGATACGATTACTCGTATTCTCGATCAATCTAATCTTGACCCACGTTATCTAGAGTTGGAAATTACAGAAAACTCGTTGGTTAGAGACGCCGATCGGTGTATCGAAATCTTAAAAGAATTCCGTTCACTTGGCGGTACAGTTTCTATTGATGACTTTGGAACTGGCTACTCTTCTCTGAGCTATCTAAAGAATTTCCCCGTCGACTTTTTGAAAATTGATAAAATTTTCACCAAAGATATTACAACGGAACCTGAACATGCTGCGATCACATTAGCAGTGATTAGCATGGCACATAGTTTGAATTTGCAGGTTGTGGCGGAAGGTGTTGAAAATGAAGCGCAATTTAACTTTTTACGTGCGAAGGGCTGTGATGAGTTGCAAGGATACTTTTTTTCTAAACCGCTACCGGCCAATGAAATGACCAGCATGTTGCAACAAAAGCGACGTTTAGAAATAAATGAAGTCTTAGATAATGCAGCGACAACGCTATTACTGGTTGATGATGATAGTGAAATTCTGAGTAGTATCGGTGTGATGCTGCGTAACGAAGGTTATCGTATTTTAATGGCATCGAACGGCGGTGAAGCACTCAACTTATTGGCGAGACATTCGGTTGGAGTTGTAGTCACGGATGAGATGATGCCAGAAATGCGAGGTTCGACTCTCATCGAAAAAATGAAAAAAATGTATCCAAAAACAACGCGTATATTATTAAGTGCGACAGCTGATCGCGAAACTATTATATCTGCTGTCAATTCGGGAGCGATTTTCAAATACCTTAACAAGCCTATTATCGAAGGTGAATTTAAGCGCTCTTTAAAAGATGCTTTCAGTCTTTATAATTCCAAAGGCTAAATTCAACCATGCTAAAAAAAGATAAAGGAGCACAGGCAGTAAACTAGAACGATTGATCTGGGTCACAACTCGGATATTAAAAAGTGGCTACACTCCATAATCTCAGATGCTAGGAGCATAATATGGATCAAAGCTACCTTTTCGATGCCGAACTTATCAAACGTTATGATAAATCTGGACCGCGATACACTTCATACCCAACGGCTGTGCAATTTCATGAACAGTTTCAAGCGAAACAATACCAAGAGGCTGCTAGGCTATCGAATGAGGATCTTGTTCCGCCTCCTCTCTCGCTTTACTTTCACTTACCATTCTGTGCAACCGTTTGTTTCTACTGTGGATGTAATAAGGTAATCACCAAGAACCGCAATCGTGCAGAGCCATATTTACAACGCTTGCATAAAGAAATCGCGATGCATGCAGGATTATTCGATAACGATCGTGTGGTTGATCAACTACATTGGGGAGGTGGTACGCCGACCTTTATTACTCCGGAACAAATGCGAGAGTTGATGACAGAAACAGCGCAACACTTTCATTTACGTGACGATGACTCTGGGGAATATTCGATTGAACTCGATCCACGCGAAATCAAAGAAGATACGTTATCGTTATTACGGGACTTGGGGTTCAACCGGATTAGCCTAGGTGTTCAGGATTTGAACCAAGCTGTACAAAAGGCTGTTAATCGTATTCAACCAATAGAAATTACTCGCTCTGTTTTAGAGTCTGCCCGCCACGAAGGATTTCACTCTATGAGCATGGATTTGATCTATGGTTTGCCGCTGCAAACGGTTGAGTCTTTCGATAAGACCTTGGATGAGATTATCGAAATGTCGCCGGACCGATTGGCCATTTATAACTACGCGCATATGCCATCGATGTTTAAGGTGCAGCAGCAAATTGATGAAAAGAAACTTCCTTCAGTCAGTGAAAAGCTAGAAATACTACATCATGCTGTTGATCGTATGATCGGTGCAGGCTATGTTTATATAGGAATGGATCACTTTGCTAAGCCAGATGATGAGCTGACCATGGCACAAAAAAATGGCTCGTTGTACCGCAACTTTCAAGGCTACTCGACTCACTCCGGCTGTGACCTTATTGCTATGGGAGTTTCATCGATCAGTAGAGTCGGCTTTACCTATAGTCAAAACTATCGTGACATCGATGCCTATGTAGAAAGTATTGATAACGATCAGTTGCCCATATTTAGAGGAATTGAGCTGAATTTTGACGATGTTTTACGTCGCGATGTGATAACAAGCCTTATTTGTAACTTCATACTGAATAAAAATGACGTTTCTGAACAATATGGAATTAGTTTTGAAAAGTATTTTTCAGAAGAAATGGACGCATTACAACAGATGCAAAATGATGGAATTTTACACCTAGAACGCGACATCATTGAGATACTTCCCGCCGGACGTCTTTTAATCCGTAGCATCTGCTCAATTTTTGATGTTTATAACGGCCAACACAATGAAACACCTCGGTTCTCGCGCATGCTATGAGATGACTAAAAAACACAATATATATGTTGATCAATTATTAAAAACACAATATATTGTGTCCTTCGGAAGTTTAGGCAATCACCTAAGAGTTGCTAACTGTCTAGGGCTACATCAATAATATAAAGTCAATTATGGAGAGGGGAAACCACGCATGAAACCTGTTTCTGTCGCTATCGTTCCTAATGAAAGTAAGGGAATCGAACTACAATCAGCATCCTTGGATATTTGGGATAAAAAGTATCGTTTAAAAACCAAGGAAGGGGAGCATGTTGATCAGGATATTGATGCAACTTATCAACGAGTAGCAAAAGCATTGTCTGAGGTGGAAGTTACACCTGAAAAACAAGAATTTTGGCACAAAAAATTTCTCTGGGCACTACGCAACGGTGCCATCCCTGCTGGGCGGATTACTTCCAATGCTGGGGCTCAAGCTTACAAACCGGCGACTTCTACGATCAATTGTACGGTGTCAGGTGTTGTGCGTGATTCTATGGATGACATTCTCAACAAGGTTCATGAAGCAGGTCTGACATTAAAAGCAGGTTGTGGGATCGGTTACGAATTCTCAACATTACGACCAAAAGGTGCCTATGTTTCTGGTGCTGGTGCTTACACATCAGGCCCGCTGTCTTTTATGGATATCTTCGACAAGATGTGTTTCACCGTATCATCAGCAGGTGGCCGACGTGGCGCACAGATGGCGACATTTGATGTTGGTCATCCTGATGTTCTCGATTTTATTCGTGCGAAACGTGAAGATGGGCGCTTACGCCAATTTAACCTTTCCTTATTGATCACCGATGAATTTATGCAAGCGGTGAAGAGTGAAGGACAATGGAAGTTGGCTTTTCCTATCGATAAAAAAGAAGCAGAGCAAGAAGCGATTGATCTACACAATTCTGAAAATGTGATCTGGCGAGAATGGCCAACGCATGATGGCTATATCGTTAATGAGACTGGCAAGGTTGCTTGCAAGGTCTATAAAACCATTCCTGCAAAACGTCTTTGGGATGCGATCATGTCATCGACTTATGACTATGCCGAGCCAGGTTTTATCTTGATCGATAAATATAATGAGATGAATAATAATTGGTTTTGCGAAAATATTCGTGCAACCAACCCATGTGGTGAGCAAGGTCTGCCTCCATATGGTGCTTGTTTACTCGGCTCAGTGAACTTAACTGTGTTTGTGTCAAATCCTTTTACAGACAATGCAAAATTTGATTGGGAAGCCTTTCATTCGGTTGTCCGCGTTTTTACTCGAATGTTAGATAATGTTGTTGAAATCAATGGATTACCATTAGAAAAACAACGTGATGAAATTGTCAGGAAGCGCCGTCACGGTATGGGCTATCTTGGGCTAGGTTCAACCTTGACGATGCTTAAACAAAAATACGGCAGCGATACATCACTCGAATTTACCGAACGTGTCAGTCGCGAACTAGCGATGGCCGGTTGGGAAGAGGCTTTGGCTCTTGCCGAAGAGAAAGGTCCTGCTCCGTTGATGGAAGAAGAGTTTACGGTAACAACGGAAATGTTGAGTCATCGACCAGAGATGATTGCCGATGGTTATAGAACGGGTGATAAGGTCAAAGGCAAAATTTTACACGCTAAATATAGCCGTTACATGCAACAGGTTGCAGAGGAAGATCCTCAGTTGGTCGCAAGGCTAGCAGAAGTTGGTGCACGTTTTTCACACCATAGCTCTATTGCTCCTACAGGTACTATTTCGTTGTCGTTAGCGAACAACGCCAGTAATGGTATCGAGCCTAGCTTTGCTCATCATTATGCTCGTAATGTGATTCGGGAAGGTAAGAAGAGCAAAGAGAAGATCGATGTTTTTTCTTATGAACTACTCGCTTACCGTGAGTTGATCAACGCTAAAGCAATGCCTTTTTCAGAGGATCCTGAAGAGCAGCTCCCTGATTATTTCATCAGCGCAGATGCTGTTGTTCCTAAACAACACGTCGATATTCAAGCTGCTTCACAAAAGTGGATCGATTCTTCCATATCAAAAACAGCGAATGTGCCGACAGATTTCCCTTTTGAGGAGTTTAAGGACATTTATGAGTACGCATATGACAAAGGGTTGAAAGGTTGTACAACATTTAGGTTTAACCCTGAAGTATTCCAAGGCGTGTTAGTTAAAGAAGAAGATCTCGAAAATACGATGTACCGTTTTTCGCTAGAAAATGGAGATGTGGTCGAGGTCAAGGGTAATGAAGAAATAGAATATGATGGCGAGACACATACTGCCGCTAACCTATTTGATGCACTTAAAGAAGGCTACTACGGTAAACTCTAATGACGATTAAAATAGATAACAAAATTGTAGGGTATAAGGTTCTTAAAGAGGACCCCGATACACAAGAAGAGGCCGTCGCTAAAGAAGAGGATAATGTCGTGCAAATGCATGAGAGAGTCGAACGCCCCGATATGTTGTTGGGGTCAACCTACAAAATCAAAACACCGTTGAGTGATCATGCGCTATATATCACGGTGAATGATATTATCCTTAATCATGGCACCGAACATGAAATTCGTCGTCCTTTTGAAGTTTTTATCAACTCAAAAAGCATGGATCATTTTCAGTGGATTGTTGCTCTAACACGTATTGTCTCTGCAGTTTTCCGTAAAGGTGGTGATGTTACATTTTTGGTTGAAGAGCTACGTTCAGTGTTTGATCCAAGCGGCGGCTACTTCAAACCCGGTGGTAAATTTATGCCATCACTGGTTGCGGAAATTGGTGATGTGCTCGAAAGCCACATGCGTATGATCGGCTTGATCAAAGAAAAAGTTCCTGATAAGCACCAGCAAAAGTTGATAGATGAAAAACGAGCTGAATATGAGTTGTCACAAAAAGCAACGGAAACGGCAGTAGAAAGTGCAGAATTTCCAACTAGCGCCCAGCTCTGCAATAAGTGTAATACCAAAGCAATGATTCAGATGGATAACTGCTTAACCTGCTTGAACTGTGGCGAATCAAAATGCGGCTAAAGGTTTTAACCAAAGCCTTATTAGTCATGAGCTTGCTTGTATTACCAACAGTGCGAGCCAGCGCAGAACAAGACTCGGTCATAGGGCCTGGAAAACAGAGTTGTACAGACTTTATTACGGTCGTAGATGGAAATTGGTCGCATCCGCTTAATGCGTTGCATTTCCACGGTTACATCGCATGGGCACAAGGTATGATCAGTGGTCATAATCAAAATAGTGACGCCTCCGCGATTATGCCTAATGCCGATGAGCTGAAAATGGTGTTGGTTGATTATTGTCGAGATAATCCGGATACGCGCTTTTCGGAGGCTGTTAGCATATTTTTTGAGAAATAATTGTTTGCAGAATTATTTTTGAACGGTTGTTATGATCCCATGCAATCGTGAAGAAGGACTTAGCATCTTCTTTAAGCGGGGAAAGTCCCCGACCACTTAACTCAAAATTTGGATCATTCAATGGGTACCACTATTAAAAGCTTATTCGTTATCGGCTTTATTTCTTGTTTATTCCTACTTCTTTCAAACATAGAACACAGCACCAAAAACACAGCTTGTCTTTCATACAACAATGGTCTTGAGGTCTGTGCTGTTAGTGATATGGCGAAGATCACAAAAAATGGCAATATTCCTTTAGAAGCTCAGGCTTTCGATCTTTCCACCGGTTCTTTCACGCTCGATGCTGCACGGAATGAAACGATAGCATTTCAATTATTACTTAAACCTACAAAGAAGAGTTTGGAAGCTCCATCAGAAGTAACCATTGAAATTGCTGATCTGTTGGGGACCGAACAAACAAAAATTGCATCAGACCGTCATATTAAATTGTTTCAAGCGCATTATCATTGGGTTGAGCAGGGAGGTTATAGCTGGGGACCAAAAAGTGATGTTTTAGATTGGCCGGATCATTATCCTGATGCATTGATTCCGCAGTCGATGGAATGTCGAGTCAACGCTGAGAACAAATCGATCGCGATTGTGGATACTTTTCCGGTTCCACAGAATAAAGACGAAAACCAATCTGTCTGGGTTGATATTTATATACCTAACGATCAACGCGCGGGAGATTATAAAACTCAGATCACTATTCAAGCCGGAGACTCAATCAACCGTATTCCTCTAACCATTAAGGTATGGGATGTAACCTTACCTGATAAGCCTTCGATCGATGCGGTTGGAGAGCTATATGATACCTATTTGCAAGAAGGTGCCGGTACGGATTTATCTCGTACAGCTTGGCAAGACATGGCGCATTGTTACCAACAAATGGCGCATAAACACAGAATGGTTTTTATCGAGCGACTTTGGAGTAAAGCTGAAGAACCATTAGATGCCTATAACCGAGTTTATGATCCGATATTAAGTGGACAATTATTTAGCGAATCTATGGGGTATACAGGGCCGGGAGCAGGTGTCCCCGTTTCTATTTGGCGCACACCTTGGCCGCAAGATTTTAATGCTAGAGTGAAACAGCCTTTGCTACAAAACCAGATCAACGATTATGAATATCAAGCGTGGAAATGGAAAGGTAATAGTCAACGTATGGAATGGAATGAGACAAAATATTTTGCTTATATATTTGACGAAGTCGATGGAGCAACTGACGAAGATGATCTAGGTGATGTCGGAGAAGATTATATTGGAATGGTGCATCAACAAATGGATCATGTACAAAAAGCGCTCGATAAAGGTACTGGCGATCAGTCTATCGATTTGATCTGGACAAGCCATGCAGATGCACAAGTTTGGGATGGTATTCCAAAAGAAGACTTGAAAGATTCGATCCGTTTTTGGATACCAACCGCAAGCAGTGCAAACACGCAATACTATGCTGATCGTAAAAAACAAGGTGATCGAACTTGGTTTTATCACAGCGGTCATCCTGCGATAGGAATTCATTCGATCAATGCGTCTGGTATTGAGATGCGAAGCTGGGGTGTGATCACGGCACGTTACAATTTTGATGGTCACTTTATGTGGGCGTTAAACCTTAGTAACGAAGGTGAACCCTATCGTTACCCATCGTATAAAAATGATGATGATCGTTTTGGAAATGGGACGATGGTTTATGCGGGTAATAAGCTAGATACTATTGGAAAAAAAGCTGTGCCCGGCCCAATCCCCTCTATGCGTTTAAAAGCATGGCGGCGTGGGTTGCAAGATGCGGAGCTTATCTTTTTAGCAAAACAAGCGGGTCATGAAAAAGAAGTTGATCAGATGTTGAAGAAGATAATTCCAACCGCACTTTCAGAAGGAAAGGGTAAGGCAAGCTGGTCAGATAAACCTCAAGACTGGTTTGACTTTCGGACAAGATTACTTGAACTCGCAGTGAGTCGATAATGAGTACAAGCAAAAAAAGGTGAATTTCCGCACCTTTTTTTATTTGTAGTTATAGCTTATTAAGCTAAAGAACTAACCATCATTGTTGATACTACTAATGATCTCAAATAGTTTATCATCTGCTTGATCATTCGCGATTTGGCAAGTTCCAGCATTTAAATGTCCACCACCTTCGTAGCCTAAGCAAAGTTCTCCAACATTGGTATTAGAAGAACGATTGAGAATCGATTTACCAATAGCAAATACTGTATTCTGTTTCTTTAAGCCCCACATTTTGTGGATAGAAATATTCGTGTCAGGGAAGAGTGCATAGATCATAAATCGGTTTACGGCATATATGGTTTCTTCATTCAGAAGATTTAATACGACGAGATTTTTATGTACTGTGGAGCAACGTAGAATTTGCTCTTTCGCATGAGCTTCATGTTCTTTAAATAATACAACGCGTTCTTGTACGTCCGGCAGTTCCATTATTTCATCAATAGAAAGATTCTTGCATTGTTCGATTAAATCCATCATTAATTGATAGTTTGAAATTCGGAAGTCATGAAAACGACCTAAGCCTGTACGGGCATCCATCAAAAAGTTGAGTAGTGGCCAACCTTCAGGATTGAGTACTTCATCTTTGCTGAACTGGGCGGCATCTCCTTTATCAACGGCTTCCATCATTTCTTGCCAGCCAGAGGGGAAGCGTTCGTCACCACCGTAATAATCATAAACAACTCTGGCAGCAGAAGGTGCTTCTGGATCAATAATATGATTATCTTTTTTACCGTTACGGACGGTTTCGCTCAAGTGATGATCAAAGGCGATGTGGACACCCTCAACATAAGGTAGGTTGGTTGTTATATCATTGTTTGTAATATCAATTTTTCCATCTTGCATGTCCTTAGGATGAACAAACTTGATGTCATCGATAATACCTACTTCTTTCAACAATACGGCACAAACGAGACCATCAAAATCGCTTCTCGTAACCAATCTAAAATTCTCACCACTCATGACTTTCTCCTGATCAAACAATAACTATTAGAGGCTTTTCCTGTAACCGTTATAGCGGCAGATGTGTTTTGCTCTTTAAGAAAAAATCTATAGGCTTGGTATTGAGTTGTTGTTCTTTAGAATAGACGTTTATTTTTTGCGTTTGTAGATCGCATCAATGATATGTAAGGAGCCTGCTCTATTGAAAGTATGTGTTCCAATAATTTCTTTATCCCAGTCAGGAGTTACCTTAGAAACGATCGTCTCTGCGTAATGTTCGGCATCCAAGGTAGTGATTTCACAAATATTAAAACCATAACCATAGTGAGCACTGCAGTTCTGTGAAGGACGATAGAGGATTCCATTCTCAGAGAAAATTTTTCCAGCAGGTCGAGAAGATTTACAATCGGAGACGATAGGGTTAAGAGGGTGAGGGGTCCAATCTTGGCTGAGTAAATTATCTGAGCTAAATAGAAATAATTCATCCCAGCTGGATGCACCCTCATTTTCCTTCATATTGGTAAACAGCCACCATTTATTTTTATGAAATAAAAGTGTTGTATCGACCGCATAAACTTCTTCCATAAGGTTCATCTGGAATTCCCACCGTAAAGGAAAATCAATACATTTATACAGCTCTATGGTTTTATTGGCAGCAGATTCTGGAACCATATAAAACTCATTTTCATGTTCAAAAATAAAAGGGTATGAAAGGTGGTATGGTTTATCTAGGATAACCTCTGGTTCAGAGTAGTTTCCTTTCTGATCCATTGTGATTAGCGCAATATGTCCCTTATTGGTACGGTAAGGCAACTCTTCAAGAAATATATAATATTTTTGATCACGATAAACAACATGTGGATCAGCCCAAAACCGATCTTTAGGTGGAATGATCTTTTTATATCTCCAAAGAGATGATGAGAACTCATCTTTTAAGTGAAACATCAAAATCCACTGCTCTAAACAGAATTTATTTTTATAGAGAATAATGGCTTTTTCTTTTAGCTTATTAAAGGTGAGTTTTGCCAACTCAACATTTGTGGGCTCTGTGTAAAGCCTCTTTGAATAAAAGGTTGGATGACGATTTTCACTATCAACTTTCTCAAAGAATTTTTTTTCTCCAAGGTTATAAAGTTCTTCCATTTTCCTTGGTATAAAAGATAAGGATTTCCAGAAAAAATTACTTCGGTTATCTTGTGTAGACATCGTGTTAGTGCATGAATATGAGCGATATAAAACATTCCCATTATCCAAATCTTCTGAAAGAATTTGTAAAACGGAACCTGTCTCAGGCCAATTTTCCATACTCTCCCAGTAACCAGCTGGACCGCCACGATTGACATTATTGTCACCATGGTGGAATGACCATATCCCATATTTTGCAGCGTTTAAAATATCGCCCCTTAATATCCCAAATCCACAACGAATAAATATATCAATATTGTGTTCTTTGATATTATCAACATCATCGGAATTAAAATAATCTGACCATTTTGTTTTTTTTGTTTTTACCTTGATCGAGGGTATTTCTGAAAATTTATTTTCACAATCGATCTCTTTAAAAGCATCCGGTAGGTAATGGTTCCTATCAATCAATTTGCTATAGGTTGTTAGTAGTATTTTTTTGACCAATATCTGAGGTATTCGGCCGGAGTTATCTTTTATTTTCTGGAAAACCGACTTTTCTTCGAGTTGCTGTTCATTTTGAGGATGTGCGTTAATAACAATTAGATCAAGGCTTGCATAATGGCTTTCCATAATTTCCGAGAGCATTTTATGAGTCCATGCGGAAAGGTGGTAATTCTCTAGAAGTAAGCCAACTTTTAATTTGCATTTTGCCATAAAGAACCCTTTTATAACTATTATTTACTGAAGAATGTACCCTAAACCTTGTATGTTGATATTTACCTATGCAAATGCTTCTTTATGAACAATTACTGCAGCTTAGCGTTGATTCTAAACTAATTCTGCAGGATGCCAACATTTCATCATGGGGTAAGTGTATTTTTGGAATATATACTGCTTTCAAACGAAGGGGGCTGTAGAATAGGCGTATTATTGGCGTAAAAATTTAAGGGTCCTTTATTCTATGGAAAAAGCATTTGAAAACCTGCTTTACACGTCACGTTGGCTGCTGGCTCCCATATACATTGGTTTAAGCCTTGCTTTGTTTGCACTTTCGATCAAGTTCTTCCAAGAAATTGCTCATACCTTGCCCCATATTTTTGAGATAAAAGAAACGGATCTTGTTTTGTTAGTACTTTCATTAGTCGATCTATCTTTGGTAGGTGGTTTATTGGTGATGGTGATGTTCAGTGGTTATGAGAACTTTGTTTCTCGGATTGAGATCACCGAAGGTAAAGAAAAACTAAATTGGTTAGGCAAACTTGATTCAGGCTCCCTAAAACAAAAAGTTGCCGCCTCAATCGTTGCCATCTCATCAATACATCTGTTGAAAGCTTTTATGGATGCAGAACAGATCGAGAATGATAAGTTGATGTGGTACGTAATCATCCACATGACCTTCGTCTTTTCAGCGATAGGTATGGCGTTTGTGGATAAGATGAATAATAGGAGAGGCTCTTAAAAGTGGGATGCGTTTTTATACCCTGAACTGCTCGGTATTAGCTGTGGTTGGATTAGGAACTACCCTTCGAGAGCTTAATTTCAAGCCGAATCAGCGGTTGACTAGGGGCAACGGTTATAAAGTGTAGTCATGTCTCATCAAACCTGCAGAAGATTAACTCTTCAGCCTAATGCCTCATATTTTGCTGTTGTTTGACTCATCTACCACTCTGACATCAAGGGCGTGTTTTCGAAATGATTTGGCTTATAAATGACGGTTTATATTGTGCTCAAGGCTTTCGACTTCCGTGATGTTGATCAAAGCGAAGATTGGCATGACGATAGAGCCAGGATCCACAATGCAAGTGCACTAGTGACATCGGTGGGTCTACAGTGGTTAATGGCGTACTTTGAACTTGGATCCGCCTTCTGATCTCTTGTTGTAAATGGACATTATTGCAGAGCCTATACTCCCATTTTACCTGGCGCTTTTCAGGGTAAGCCCTAAACGAGTTACTGATAATACGGCAGCTGAAAAGGTACTCAAGATCATGTCATTCAAGCATTGGCGTCGGACTTTATGCATGTTGGGTGTGGCACTTAGTAAGAGTTCCCTCTATATGGTTTGGGCTTCCATGGTATTCACGGATTCATGATGTTGGGTGATTGCTCAGTAACAGCACTCCCGGATACAAAACAAGAGTTGGTTTATTTGAGATGTTTATCGAGCAGCAATAAAAAAGCCCCAATGAAAGGGGCTTTTAGAGATAACTGATTTTAATGAGAAACTCCTAGAACGGAATGTCATCATCAAAGTCATCAATTTGTGGTGGAGCTGATTGCGCAGGCGCTTGTTGTTGTGGTGCTTGTTGCTGCTGCGGTTGGCTTTGTGGTTGACCTTGACCTTGACCTTGACCTTGACCTTGACCTTGTTGTGGTGTGGCTTGTTCAAAATTTGCTGCACCGCCACCGCTTCGGCCGTCTAACATTTGCATTTCGTTCGCGACGACTTCAGTTGTGTAACGATCTTGGCCATTATTATCTTGCCATTTACGTGTTTGTAGCCGACCTTCGATATAGATCTTTGAACCTTTGTGCACGTATTGCTGAACGATTTCAGCCAGCTTGCCGAAGATGACAACACGGTGCCATTCGGTTTTTTCTTGCTGCTCACCGGTTTGTTTGTCGCGCCAGGTTTCGCTGGTTGCAAGGTTCAAGTTCGCCATGGCACTGCCACCTGCTGTGAAACGTACTTCAGGCTCGGCACCGAGATTGCCGATGATCATTACTTTGTTGAGTCCTCTGGACGCCATGGTTATTTCCTCTTTACTTTTAGTGTCGTTGCGGTTGAAAACCACATGTTCAATGCGTTAAATCAGTTCAAGGAACGATAACATATTTTTGTCTAAGATTTTATCTACTTGCGGACTTGATCTCCATCGGAATACTGATTACGAACCAGATCATAATAAAAATGGCGTTAATCAGAAAGACACTACCTATGCCTGTTTTGCCGTATAACCAACCACCTAAGGTACCACCGATAAAGGCACCAAAAAACTGCGAGGTGGAATAGACACCCAATGCAGCACCTTTGCGTTCTGCGGGGGCTGCTCTTGAAACTAATGAGGGTAGGGCAGCTTCCAAATAATTAAATGCCGTGAAGAATGCTAGCATCATTAGTGATAGCCAAAGGGTTGAGTCATAGCCTAGCCATAAGCCTGTTTCAGCAATGGCAAGTAAGGCTACAGCGCCCATGAATACTTGTTTGGCTAGGTTGCGAGTTTCTGCCAAGCGTATAAACGGTACCATGAAGGCGATCGAAAGCAGCATGACGGGTAGGTATGATTTCCAGTGTTGTTCCGGCGCGAGTCCCGCGTGATCACGTAAGGCGAGTGGCAGCACGACAAAGCTAGCGGTGAGAACTAAATGTAAAATGAGGATGCTGATATCTAGTCTTAATAGGCTTGGATTTTTCAATACTGAGATAAAGCTTTGTTCTTTAGAAGCGTAGCTAATTTGAGCTGCTTCGGAAGGTTGTGGAACCCAGTAGAAAAGTACAAATATAGCAAGGAAACCAAGTGTGGCAGCTGCCCAGAATAATCCATCAAGTCCCAGCCAGATGTTCAGCACAGGCCCCGCGATAAAGGCGAGCGTAAAAGCGACACCAATACTGATGCCGATAATCGCCATTGCTTTGGTACGTTGGCTTTCACGAGTGAGATCAGTTGCGAGCGCCATTATTGAGGCGGCGATAGCGCCAGCACCTTGCAAAGCACGACCTAGAATTAAGATGTAAATATTGTCTGATAAAGCAGCGATGATGCTACCGACGGCAAAAATTAAGAGTCCCATAGCGATGACGGGCTTGCGGCCGATACGATCAGAGAACATACCGAAAGGAATTTGCAGCAAAGCCTGTGTCAGTCCATAGATGCCGATTGCCAGTCCTATCAGAATGGGTGTTGCGCCGATCATATCTTCCGTATAAAGGGAAAGTACGGGCAAAATCATAAAGAGGCCGAACATACGTAGAAAGAAGATCAGTGCCAGTGATGCGGCTGATCGTCGTTCTAAGGATGTCATTTTTTTTTGGTTTTCAGTCATGAAGCGTTATTACAGAACATCTAAGTGGAAAATCGCGTATATTAGCAGGTTGCTTCTCATTCATCACAAACAAATATGGATAAAATTCAAATTCGTGGCGCTCGGACTCATAACCTCAAAGGTGTTGATCTCGATCTACCGCGTAATAAACTCATCGTAATTACTGGACTTTCTGGTTCGGGCAAGTCTTCTTTAGCTTTCGATACCATTTATGCGGAAGGCCAGCGACGTTATGTCGAATCATTGTCTTCTTATGCACGGCAGTTTTTGTCGATTATGGAAAAGCCCGATGTTGATCTGATTGAGGGACTTTCTCCAGCGATTTCGATTGAACAAAAGTCGACCTCACATAACCCTCGCTCGACAGTGGGGACCATCACAGAGATCTACGATTATTTGCGATTACTGTTCGCACGTGTTGGTGAACCGCGTTGTCCTGATCACGACACCATATTAGAAGCGCAAACTATCAGCCAGATGGTTGATCAGGTTTTGGAATTGCCCGAAGGCAGTAAGTTGATGTTATTAGCACCGTTGGTGCAAGGCCGTAAAGGTGAGCACGTTCAGCTTTTAGAAAGCTTGCGTCGTGAAGGTTACATTCGTGCGCGGATCAATGGCGTAGTCGTGAACTTGGATGAAGCGCCAGAATTAGATCTCTACAAAAAACATGATATCGAAGCGGTAGTCGATCGGTTTAAGGTTCGGGACGATATGAAGCTGCGTTTAGCGGAATCATTCGAAACGACGCTGGCCTTGACCGATGGAACCGCTAAGGTCGCGTGGATGGATGAAGACAAGCCGGATATTATTTTTTCTGCACTGTTTGCTTGCCCACATTGTGGTTATAGCATTAGTGAATTAGAGCCACGGATCTTTTCGTTTAATAATCCCGCAGGGGCCTGTCAGGATTGTGATGGCTTGGGCGTGATGCAGTTTTTTGATCCTGATCGTGTCGTTCAACACCCTGAATTATCGATGCCCGGTGGTGCTATTCGTGGTTGGGATCGTCGCACGGTTTATTATTTTCAGTTGATCTGTGCATTGGCAAAACATTATAAATTTGATGTTGATATTCCGTTCCAAGATCTGTCTGAAAAAATCCAAAAAATTATTTTATTTGGTAGTGGTGAGACTGAAATATCATTTGAATATATCGATTCCAAAGGTGGAAAACGTAAGAGAAAACACCCATTTGAAGGTGTCGTTAATAATCTCCAGCGTCGTTATCGAGAAACAGACTCCAGCGCGATCCGTGACGATCTGGCAAAGTTTTTAGTTTCAAAACCATGTTCCAGTTGTAATGGCCAACGCTTAGGTGTTGCGGCGCGAAATGTCTTTGTCGAAAAGAGAAACCTGCCGGAAATCTCAGATATGTCGATTGGAACAGCACAGTTATTTTTTGATAGCCTGAAGCTAAAAGGTAAACGTGGCGAAATTGCCGAGAAGATCCTTAAAGAAGTCTCTCAGCGTCTGAGCTTTTTGGTCAATGTAGGCTTGGATTATTTAACCTTGTCGCGTAGTGCAGAATCACTATCCGGTGGTGAAGCGCAGCGGATCAGGTTGGCTAGTCAGATCGGTGCTGGTCTGGTCGGGGTTATGTATGTGTTAGATGAACCTTCGATAGGATTACATCAGCGTGACAATCAACGATTGTTGGAAACCTTGTATCACCTACGTGATTTGGGTAATACGGTCATCGTCGTCGAACATGATGAGGAAGCGATTCGTGCAGCGGATCATGTGATTGATATTGGTCCCGGTGCTGGCGTACATGGTGGCGAAATAGTTGCTCAAGGTAGCACGAAAGATGTTGAAACGAGTCCGCGTTCTCTGACCGGCAAGTATATGTCGGGTGAGTTAAAGATTGAGGTGCCGGAACAACGTCATCAAGCCGATCCTGAACGCATGTTGCGCGTGATCGGTGCGACCGGTAATAATCTGAATAACGTCACGATGGAAATCCCCATGGGTCTGATGACCTGTATCACGGGTGTTTCTGGCTCAGGTAAATCAACCCTGATCAATGACACGCTTTATAAGGTTGCCGCACATGAATTAAATCGCGCAAACACCGATCCTGCGCCTCATGAAAGAATCGAAGGTTTGGATCAGTTTGATAAGGTGGTTGATATTGATCAAAGCCCTATTGGCCGTACGCCACGCTCGAACCCAGCAACTTACACGGGTATTTTCACACCAGTCCGTGAGTTATTTGCCGCAACGCATGAGGCTCGATCACGCGGTTATAAGGCGGGCCGGTTTAGTTTTAACGTCAAAGGCGGTCGTTGTGAAGCCTGTCAGGGTGATGGTGTGATCAAGGTTGAAATGCATTTTCTGCCAGACGTTTATGTCCCTTGTGATGTTTGCAAAGGTAAGCGATATAACCGTGAAACGTTAGAGATCAGATACAAAGGTAAGAACATCAGTGACGTGTTGGATATGACGGTCGAAGAAGGGCGCGAGTTTTTTGATCCTGTACCGATGATCAAAACTAAATTACAAACCCTCATCGATGTTGGTCTTACTTATATTAAGCTTGGCCAAAACGCGACAACGCTGTCTGGAGGTGAAGCGCAACGGGTGAAACTTTCACGTGAGTTATCTAAACGTGATACAGGTAACACCTTGTATATTCTCGATGAACCAACAACGGGTCTACACTTTCATGACACGGAACAATTACTGCAGGTTCTACATCGCTTACGTGATCATGGTAATACTGTCATCGTTATCGAGCATAATTTAGACGTGATCAAAACAGCGGATTGGATTGTCGACCTAGGCCCAGAGGGCGGAAGCGGCGGTGGTGAGATCTTGATCTCAGGCTCGCCTGAAGAAGTAGCGTTACACAAAGGATCGCATACCGCGACGTATTTAGCACCCTTGTTGGGTATAAGTCGATAAAGACTCAGCGAGTATAGATAATAATCTAAGGTTTGAAGTGGAAATTACTTCATCCTTAGACGGAGATAAAGATTGCGGTAGCCCCCCAGTTTTTGCGATACTCTCCAACCAAAAACTAATCAAGACACATTGAGGAATTTTATATGTCAGTACTGATCTGTGGCTCACTCGCCTACGATAATATTATGGTGTTTCCGGATAAATTCAAAAATCATATATTGCCGGACAAGATCCATATGTTGAATGTTTCATTCCTCGTTCCAGATATGCGTCGGGAATTCGGAGGATGTGCGGGAAATATAGCTTACAATTTGAATTTGTTAGGTGAGGCTCCTGTGTTGATGGCCACCGCAGGTAGTGATTTCGCACCTTATGCAGCATGGATGGATGCGTGCGGAATTCGTCGTGAAAATATTACGATCATTGATGACCAGTTCACGGCACAGGCGTTTATTACAACCGATCTAGACGATAATCAGATCACCGCTTTTCACCCGGGTGCGATGAATATGGCACACGTCAATAAGACCGAAGATGGTGGCGAGGTTGTGCTTGGTATTGTTTCTCCAGATGGGCGTGATGGCATGATCCAACACGCAGAACAGTTGGCGGAAGGTGAAGTGCCTTTTATCTTTGACCCAGGTCAAGGTTTGCCGATGTTTGATGGCGATGATTTGAAAAAATTCATCGGGCAAGCAACTTGGGTAACCGTCAATGACTATGAATGGGAAATGATGCAAGAGCGCACAGGTTGGTCTGTCGAAGACGTAACCGAACGCGTAGAAGCGTTGATCGTCACAAAAGGTGGTGAAGGTTCGACTATTTATTGTCGCGGCAATACGATTGAAATCCCATCGGCAAAACCCGTTCAAATTAATGATCCGACCGGTTGTGGTGATGCCTATCGTGCCGGTCTTTTGTATGGCTTGCGGAACAACCTCGGTTGGGAAGTGACTGGCCGCATTGCATCATTGATTGGTGCTATCAAAATTGAACAACATGGCACGCAGAATCATCAGTTTACTAAGCCAGAATTCAAGGCTCGTTATGAGAAAGAGTTTGGTAGCTCGTTTTAAGGACGTTAGAGTTAAAAATAGAATATGAAAATTATCCTAGCTAATCCACGTGGTTTTTGTGCGGGTGTTGATCGAGCCATCGGAATTGTTGATCGTGCGCTTGAGCTGTTTGGTGCACCTGTTTATGTGCGGCATGAAGTTGTGCACAACAAATATGTTGTCGATGGTTTGAAAAACAAAGGCGCAATCTTTGTTGAAGAGCTCGATGAAGTTCCTGACAATACTACGGTTATCTTCAGTGCTCACGGTGTAGCAAAATCAGTACGGCAAGAAGCTGCAAACCGTAAAGTTCGGGTGTTTGATGCTATTTGTCCATTGGTTACAAAAGTCCATATGGAAGTTAGTAGTTACCAGAAAGAAGGCCGGGAGTGTATTTTGATCGGGCACGCTGGTCATCCTGAGGTTGAAGGTACATTAGGTCAGTACCAGCGAGATGACGACGAGGGTGGAATGTATTTGGTTGAGTCGGTCGATGATGCTAAAAACCTACAGGTGAAGAACCCTGACTTTTTAGCTTTCGTCACTCAAACGACCTTGTCTATGGATGATACCGCCGAAGTTATTGATGCATTGTGCGAACACTTCCCCAGCATTGATGGCCCGAAAAAAGAAGATATTTGTTATGCGACCCAGAACAGGCAGGATGCTGTTAAGGATTTAGTAAAAAGATCGGATCTCGTTTTGGTGGTTGGTTCACAAACTAGCTCGAACTCAACTCGTCTGAAAGAGATCGCAGAGAAACAAGGGATTCCTTCTTATTTGATCGATGGCGCCGAAGAAATTCAGAAAGAATGGTTAGAGGGCGTTGATACTGTTGGTGTTACCGCTGGGGCATCTGCCCCCGAGATTTTAGTTGCCGCTGTCATAGAGCAGCTAAAAGCTTGGGGAGGTACGGCTCCTGAAGAACTTGAAGGGGTTAAGGAAACGATTGTTTTCAGCTTGCCGAAAGAGTTAAAGGTGGTAACGAAGTAGATTTTTCTACGGAACTCTTGTTACCAACAGTCTTGATTGGTCGCTGTTTTTCGGCTTGTTGAGGATTGTGTCATTGTAGCGCAGTGAGTATCAGCAGCTTGGCTATTCTGAGCCGTGACAGTGATTGAGTAGCAAGATGTTATAGGGCAAGTGACTGTTGCTGCGTCGACAGTCAGGACGTAGTAGTTACTTTCTGAGTTTGCTGGGTTAGCAAAACCGAGATCTGTTACGTTAGTTGTATAGGTATTCGTACTTGAAAAAAATTGTTCTTGCAGCTGATTTGCACGGGCAAGAAGGTCTTTTCCCTCAAACCGATGAGTCTTTAGAACATGTTGGTTATAAGACGGGTAGGCTATCGCAGCGACTATTCCAATAATTGCGACGGTAATCATTAACTCAATAAGTGTGAAGCCTGAAGTTTTTTTCAAGTGTGAATGCTTGTTCATAGGTCGAGTACCTTTCTAATTGTTGTCCATACAATAACCATTGTAGACTAGCATCTGCTATGCCAACTTTTTATGCTCTGTAAGGATACGCTATTTAATGTTTATTACTAACTATTAGTCTTGATCATGCAATGAATTGATAAATTGTGTTTTATAACCGCTTTTTGAATATTTTATGTAAGTTTAGAGGCTTTTAATGACAACTGATTGTGTCGTAATAGGTGGTGGAATTATTGGAGTGATGACTGCCAGAATACTTGCCAAAGCGGGCTTAAAAGTACAGGTTCTCGAAAAACAACAAGTGGGACGAGAGTCATCGTGGGCTGGTGGTGGTCTTCTTTCTCCTATCTATCCTTGGGATGCTCCTGAAGTTCTATGGCCTCTAATTTCACGTGGAAATGAAGTCTATCCTCAGTTATGTGAAGACTTGCTGAATGAAACAGGTATTGACCCAGAATATGTTCAGTCTGGGTTATTGAACTTCGATTCGATAGAAACCGATAAACTTTATTATTGGGCGAAAGAAACGGATACGAGCTACCAGCGAGTTGATCAGAAGCAGCTTACAGAAATTGAAGCGGCCGTGAACCCACTGTACGAATTTGCTACCTGGGTACCTGAAATTGCACAAGTTAGAAATCCTCGATTACTCAAGGCATTAAAGAATTCGTTACTTAATAACAAGAAGGTACAGATAAAAGAAGGCATTGAAGTGCAGGCCGTGAATCAAGTGAAAGAGCGAGTCTCAAGTGTAAAAACCTCCGAAGGAAAGATTAGTTGTCAGTATGTTGTTGTAGCGGCAGGAGCATGGAGTGGAACATTTTTAAAAGATGAAACAAGGATTCAGCCTGTACGAGGACAAATGCTTCGTATTGAAGCCCCCAAAGGTTTACTGCAAAGGGTTTTGATGTGCGATAGTACTTATCTTATTCCACGACAGGATGGGCAGATCTTGATTGGCTCATCTTTGGAGTATGTCGGTTTCGATAAAAGTACCACTGAAGAGGTGGCTAAAAAGCTCTATACGAATGCGATTAAAATACTGCCAGAACTACAGAACTTTCCCATTGCTCAACAGTGGGCTGGTCTAAGGCCGGGTTCGGAGAATGGCATTCCTCTCATTGAAGAATCCGATGAAGTCAAAGGGCTATTTATTAATAGTGGTCACTTCAGAAATGGTGTTGGACTTGCACCAGCTTCATGTGAAATGCTTGTAGATAAAATGCTTAGTAGCGAGTAGAAAAGTGTAATATATGGAACTTACAATCATCGTTGCAGGACAAATAAAACAACCGTTAATAACGGAGATGGATCATCTCGATAGGTTAATTTCACGTGGTAATTCTCGAGCATCAAAATCACAAACGACGTTAGAATTCTTATATCAACTTTTTTATACCGAAACAGAAAAACAAAACTATCCTGTTGCTGCGACCAGTGCATTAGTTGATCTGGATAATGTGAAAAATAAAATTTTCATGCGTGCTGATCCCGTTTTGTTGCATGCCGATCTAGCATCGCTACTACTTTTTGATAGCCAAAAACTGTCAATAACAAAAGAAGATGTCGATGCGATTTTTTCAAAAATAAATTCTTTCTTAAAAGCAGATAATTTGCGATTGATCTGTGGCGAAAACTTTTCACGTTGGTATCTAGAATTAGCCGATAATAAAATACCGCAAGAACTTGTAACAACATCACCAAAAGAGGCGAATGGGCAAGATGTAGGACCGTTTCTTCCACAAGGCAAGGATAGCGCCTACTGGATCCAACTCAGCAATGAAATTCAAATGTTGTTATATGAAAGCTCTATCAATCAAGAAAGGCAATTAAAAGGTGAAGCACCTATCAATAGTGTTTGGTTTTGGGGGCAAGGGCAATGTTTGAAGCAAAATAGCATCTCGATTAAAGATGAATTTGACGGCATACTTTCTAATGATGTAAATGCGGAAGGATTAGCAAAATTGGCGGATATCGCGCATGAGAATATTCCTATGGACTTTGAACGTTGGTTAGCAAAAGAAGGCAAAGGAAAAAAGGTTTTAATGGTTCTTTCCGATGGCGATCTTGCTGTTTCTGAGCCAGAAAACTATATTAGCTGGCTTGTTGATCAAGATAACAAAATATTTAAACCCGCCTTAACAAATCTCAAAAAAGGCAGACTTAAAAAGCTAGAGGTTAAAGCCGACGATCAACACTTTATTGTTAAATGGCACCACCTTTATCGCTTTTGGCGTAAAGTAAAAGCAGCATAGAAAAAATGTCGATCAAAATCATTAGACGCAAAGTCGAAAAGAAAAATAATCAATCCGAAATTTTCAACAACATGCACCCAGTGTTACAACGGGTTTATGCGGCGAGGAATGTCCACGATGAAAAAGAATTAGACTATTCTTTATCGGGATTAATTGATTATAAAGAGCTTACTGGAATTGATACGGCACTTGATTTGCTCGTCGATGCCATTGAGAAACAACAACGAATGTTGATCGTGGCAGATTTTGATGCCGATGGAGCTACCAGTTGCGCGGTTGCTGTGCGAGGTTTGCGTGCCATGGGGGCGACAGATGTTTGTTATGTCGTACCGAATCGTTTTGAATATGGTTATGGCCTAACGCCTGAAATTGTCGCTGTGGCAGCCGAGCAATCACCGGATCTTATTATTACGGTGGATAATGGCATCGCCAGTAATGAGGGTGTCGCGGCGGCTAAAAAACTCGGCATTAATGTTTTAATTACTGACCACCATCTACCAGGAAAGACATTGCCGGATGCTGACGCGATCGTAAATCCGAACCAACCGGATGATAACTTCCCAAGTAAATCGTTAGCCGGTGTCGGGGTTATGTTTTATGTGTTGATGGCATTACGAGCTCGTTTACGAAAGAACCACTATTTTGAAGGCAAAGGACTTACGGTACCCAATCTTGCTCAGTTACTCGATTTGGTTGCATTAGGTACGGTCGCAGATGTTGTGCCACTTGATCGAAACAACCGTATTCTGGTTTCCCAAGGATTGGCAAGAATGAGGAAAGGGGTATGTTGTGAAGGCATAAAGGCCATCGCTGAGGTTGCAAAGCGTGAACTATTTAAGCTTTCATCTACCGATCTGGGTTTCGCTATTGGGCCACGGTTAAATGCGGCAGGTCGTTTAGATGATATGTCCTTAGGCATAGAGTGTTTACTTTGTGATGATCAACAAGAAGCTAGAAGACTGGCATCTGAGCTAGATCAGCTAAACCGAGAGCGAAAAGAAATTGGTGATCTGATGCTCACAGAAGCCACTCAAATCCTAGATTCTCTTGATCTGGAATCTTCTGAAATGCCTTTTGGTCTTTGTCTTTATGACCCCGCGTGGCATCAAGGAGTGATAGGTATTTTAGCATCACGCATAAAAGAGCAGAAATTCCGTCCCGTGATTGTTTTTGCTGAAGCAGATGCAGGAGAAGTCAAAGGATCGGCTCGTTCCGTAAAGGGTGTTCATATCCGCGATGTATTGGATGCTGTCGCGACGAAAAATCCTGGTGTTATCAATAAGTTCGGTGGTCATGCTATGGCTGCTGGCTTATCTTTACCGCTTACAAGGCTTGATGATTTTATCCAAGCATTTGATCAAGAAGTGCGTCAGCATTTAACATCAGAAGACTTACGTGGTGTGTTGGTGAGTGATGGAGCGTTAAATTCATCTGATATTAATGCCGAGCTTGCTGAAGAGTTACGATACGCCGGACCTTGGGGGCAAACCTTCCCAGAACCATTATTTGATGGGGTTTTTGAGTTAGAGAATGCTCGGATCGTTGGTGACAAGCATTTAAAGCTATTATTGCGTAGCCCTGATAGCGACCAATTGATTGATGCCATCGCATTTTTTACTACCAATGAGGATTGGCCAGAAAATGTTCATCAAGTTGAGCTAGTTTATCAACTTGATCTGAATGAATTTCGTGGTAATCGCAATCCACAACTACTCGTTAAACACATCTTACCGAGCTAGTTCAATTCACTCAAAAATGCAGCGTTGCATAAACTATCGTAATGACTGCTCTCCATAGGCTTCTAAGCCTAAACTTATTGTCTTTCCAGCCGCTAATCTCTTGAGAAGTTGACCAGTAGAATCCTTGGTCAATATTAATTGAATTAGTAGAGGGATCGTGGACGAATGCCACAGGACAGACAGAGCAATATATTAATGGTTGAAGAGTGTGACAACAAAGTTTCGTTGTGTGACCTGCTGTCTAAGCAAACGAAGAGTCGTTTCTTTACCGAACAAGTCTCAAGGCTGGATGACGCCATTATAAGTCTGCAGAACACTCACTTCGATGCCGTTCTTGTTGATCTGGATACAGAAAACTATGATGGATTAGAAGTCATTTCTGAAATACTCTCGTACGATCCAATAATGCCCATTGTCGTGACTGGCGTTGCTTCAAATGAAAAATTTGAGCTTGATACCATACATTTGAATGTGCATGAATATTTGCGTAAGGGGCAGTATGGAAGTGTTCAACTTGCCAGCACGTTAAGTTTTGCGATTGAAAGTAAAAAAAATCATCATCTTGAAGAGCTACGAGCACATTACGATCAACTAACGGGGCTTGCTAATAGGGCATTGTTTTATTCAGGTCTGGAAGAGGTCATTGTTGTATCGAAACAAGCAGGTCGGATGGCCAGTTTGTTGTTAATCAACCTTGATGATTTCTCTCAGATAAACAAAAAAAATGATAGTTTAGCTGGGGATGAAGTTCTCAAGCAAACTGCACTTAGATTAAAAGACTGTATTTCAAAATATAAACCTTCAGCACAACTGTATCATTTGGGTAGTGATGATTTCGCTATTACTTTAGATTCTGTAAATAAACCATCCGAGGTGACTTTTTTAGCTGAAAAAATTAATGCTTGTTTGTCTCGAAAAATGGACGTGAATATTGAAGGAAGTGAGCAACGAATTAAAGTAACGGCAAGCTTGGGGCTTGCGTTCTATCCACTATGTACGGATGCTAAAAGTCTGGTTTACTCAGCTGAGACTGCCTTATTCCGCGCTAAACATGCGAAGGTGGTTAAAGGTAATTTTTATAAAATTTATACCAAAGAGCTAAGCCAAGAAGATATCCGTAAATATTCAATGGAAACAGAGCTTGAGTTTGCATTAGAGAAGGAGCAATTTCACCTTTATTATCAACCACAAGTGGACTTGCATACGGGTGAGTTAATGGGATTCGAAGCGCTGCTTAGATGGAACCACCCTAAGCTAGATCTTCTTTATCCCAGTGCTTTTATTGAACAAATAGAGACATCCGAACAAGGTTGGGATCTGACCGAGTGGGTTCTCAACATTGCCTGTAGACATCTAAAATCATGGCATAGTTTTGGAAATCCAAACTTAAAAATGGATATTAATATTTCACCATTTCAGCTAAGCGATCCTGAATTGGTTTCTAAAGTAAAAAAAATTTTGAAAAAAACGGGTCTTGAAGCAAAGTATCTAGAGCTAGAGCTGACAGAAAGACAGCCGTTACCGCAATCTGTAAATGTTTGTCACCGTAATATAAAAGCATTACGTGAGCTCGGTGTTTGTTTTGCCGTTGATGATTATGGAACGGGAAATAATTCCGATAGCTGTTTGCGACAGTTTCCTGAAAATACATTTTCAACGATAAAAATTGATCGTTCTTATGTAAAAGAAATAACCACGAATGCGACAACAGTCAAGTGTATAAAACGCGATATCGATTTTGCACATAAGCTAGGAATGCAGGTGATTGCAGAGGGTGTAGAAAAACTTGATCAGCTGAGAATTATCAAAGATTTAGGAGCGGATATCGTACAAGGGTTTGTCGTTAGTGAAGCCGTACCAGCACCTTTACTCGCGGATGACATTTATAAAGGCAACTTTGATTTAGACAGAATTTACGAAAGGAACAGTCTGGCTACAACTATTCATTAATGATGGATATATCTGTTGATGCTGACGATATGGCTTACTGGGCACCCCTCCTGACTTTTAAAAAACACTTGATCTGACTGAGCTAGTCACTAGCCAATCGTTTTCCTTCGCTATTTATAGTAGGATCCGACGATTTTATTATTATCGTAGGATCCTCTGTCATGTTAGAGTTAAATGCTATTTTTATCCGCATCAAAGAGATGCAAGAGCGTGTTGATGCCCTCAGGGGGTACCTTTGACTACGACCTCCGGTGTGAACAGCTGACAGAAGTTGAGCGTGAGCTTGAAGACCCTGCTATCTGGAATGATCAAGAGCGGGCACAGGCTCTAGGTAAAGAAAGATCCTCTCTAGAAAAAATCGTCAATACCATCAAAACGCTTGATGGTGGTCTTAACGACGGTATTGAATTCCTTGAACTAGCCAAAGAAGAAAACGACGAAGACACGGTCAACGAAGTGATCAGTGAACTTGATAGCATGGAAACGGGTTTAGCCGAGCTAGAATTTCGTCGTATGTTTTCTGGCGAAACGGATGGATGCAGTGCATTTGTAGATATTCAATCAGGATCAGGAGGCACCGAAGCGCAAGATTGGGCCGAAATGATCCTACGTATGTATCTACGCTGGGGTGAGCGACATGGTTTCAAAACCGAGTTGATGGAAGCTTCCGCAGGTGATGTTGCCGGAATCAAAAGTGCCACGATCAAATATGAAGGTGAATATGCTTATGGTTGGTTGCGCACAGAAACAGGCGTGCATCGTTTAGTCAGAAAATCACCTTTCGATTCAGGTAATCGGCGGCACACTTCCTTTGCTTCTGTTTTCGTATCTCCTGTCATCGATGATGAGATCGAGATTGAGATTAACCCGGCTGATCTACGTGTGGATACCTATCGTGCTAGTGGTGCTGGTGGTCAACACGTCAATAAAACTGATTCTGCGATCCGACTGACGCATGAACCCACTGGGATTGTTGTGCAATGTCAGAATGATCGCTCGCAACATAAAAACCGTGCGAACGCGATGAAGCAGTTAAAGTCAAAACTGTATGAGCTAGAAATCCAAAAACGAAATGATGATCAGCAGGTATTGGAAGAAGGTAAATCTGATATCGGTTGGGGCAGCCAAATCCGATCTTATGTGTTGGATCAATCGCGCATCAAAGATTTAAGAACCGGTGTCGAAACGGGCAACACTCAAGCAGTGTTAGATGGCGACCTAGACAAGTTTATCGAAGCAAGTCTGAAAAGTGGCTTGTAATTCGCAAATATTAAATTTAAAAATATTAAGAAATTAATAAGAGAAAGAACATGAGTGACGCAAAAAACAGCAATGATAATAAACCTGAAGTCAGCGAACGAGATCAAGTAGCGCAACGCCGTGCTAAGCTAGATGAATTGCGTGAAAATGGTAATCCTTTTCGCAACGATTTTCGTCGTGATTCATTAGCCGCAAAATTAGAAGCTCGCTTCGGTGATAAGACGAAGGAAGAGCTTGAAGCAGAGCCGGTTAGAGTAACGGTTGCTGGGCGTATGATGACACGTCGTGTTATGGGCAAGGCATCGTTTGCACATCTACAAGACATGTCTGGTCAGATCCAGCTTTACGTCAAACGTGACGATCTTCCCGAAGGTCGTTATGGTGAATTCAAACGTTGGGATATTGGTGACATTATTGGTGCTGAAGGCATCATGTTTAAAACCAATAAAGGTGAACTTTCAGTGTTGTTGGATGACATTCATCTACTAACAAAATCGTTACATCCGTTGCCAGAAAAATTTCATGGTTTGAGCGATCAAGAAACAAAATATCGTCAACGCTATCTTGACTTGATCATGAACGAAGGTGCGCGAGACACCTTTAGAAAACGGTCAGCGATTGTCGACTACATCCGTCGTTATTTGATGGGCAAAGAATTTATGGAAGTTGAAACGCCAATGATGCAGGTCATTCCTGGCGGCGCAACGGCAAAACCATTTACCACGCATCACAATAGCTTAGATATGCAACTTTATTTGCGTATCGCACCAGAGCTTTATCTCAAACGTCTAGTGGTTGGTGGTTTTGAGCGCGTGTTTGAAATCAACCGGAACTTCCGTAACGAAGGCTTATCAACGCGACATAACCCAGAGTTCACTATGTTGGAATGGTATCAAGCCTATTCTGATTATAATGACCTAATGGATCTGACCGAAGACATGTTGCGATCAATTGCGAAAGATGTGATTGGAACAACGACGATTACTTATCAGGAAAAGGATTATGATCTGTCAAAACCATTCAAACGAATGACGGTTAAAGAATCGATTCTAGAATTTAATTCAGATCTAACAATTGAGCAACTGGAGTCAATCGAAAGTGCAAAACAAATCGCTGAAGATTTAGGAATTCCATTAAAAGGCACTTATGGTTTAGGAAAAATTCAGATCGAAATTTTCGAAAAAACGGTCGAGGCGAAGCTTGATGATCCAACCTTTATCACCGCATACCCAACGGAAGTTTCACCACTAGCTCGCCGTAATGATGACGATCCATTTGTAACTGATAGATTTGAATTTTTCTTAGGTGGACGAGAAATTGCTAATGGTTTCTCAGAATTAAATGATCCGGATGATCAAGCCGAAAGATTCAAAAAACAAGTGGAAGAAATGGAAGCGGGTGATGATGAAGCGATGCATTTTGATGCAGATTACATACGCGCACTAGAGCAAGGCATGCCACCAACAGCGGGCGAAGGGATCGGGATAGATCGTTTAGTTATGTTCCTAACCGATTCACCATCGATCAAGGATGTATTGCTGTTTCCACATATGCGACCTAAGGCTGAATCTTAAATTTTAGACCTACGGAGCCTGTATCTAGGCTCCGTAGCAATGTTAATAGCTTTAAGAACCTTTCCCTCCAAAATGACCAAATTTGGTCTTGTGCTTTCAGTCTTACACCTTTCATTAAAACATCGAGCATTTCGCTGTAATCGTCAAATAAGCTAGAAGTCTATTCTATAACCTCTGATTTCGATTAATAAGTTAAGTCTCATCACTTGATTTGGAACTACCATTACTCTCCAATAAATATGTGTTAAGGATTTTATTCAAAGGGCCGATACAGGAGGTAATTACCTTGAACTGAAGCATGTAGAACCAAAGGGATAAGTATTTCGCCTATCAAGTTTGTATCTAATTGGTTTTTGGATATGAAATTTTTGCTTCTTTTATTTAAGGTTCAAGCTAATAGAGTTTCTTGTTAAGTATTAAGCAAAATTAACATGAGCTATAAAATGACTACCCTACTATTGAGTTGAGGGCAGTATAGGAATTTATATTTAATTGGATTAAAAGCGTCATGCGGGTTGAAATATTATGTCTATTAATAAAATAATGTTGGTTTGTTTTTCATTTATCGGTGCATTTGCAGTATTGACTTTCACCTTTGTGTTCAAACTAAATGCTCTTACAGAAGATACTGAAAGGTTAGCTAAAGTAAGGTACCACTCCTATTTGGCTGCTGATGAACTACGCCAAAGCTCGGATGATCTGACGCGTCTTGGTCGGACTTATGCGGTCTCGGGAGAAGCCAAGTATGAAAAAATGTACATGGACATATTGGATATTCGGAATGGTAAAAAGCCTCGCCCGGATAACTACCATCGAATTTATTGGGATCTCGTTCTGAACTATGGAGACAAACCAAAAGCTGATACAGAAACAATTGAACTCTCAAAAATAATGAAAGATCTTGGTTTTACAGAGCAAGAATTTTCAAAATTAAAGCAGGCACAAAAAAACTCTGACAAGCTTGTTGCGATGGAAGTCAAAGCAATGAATGCCGTAAAAGGGAAATTTCAGGATGCACAAGGGGAGTACACCAACATTGGCATCCCGGACTTAGAACTGGCTAGGAATTTATTACACAGCAATGAATATCATCAGGAAAAAGCAAAAATCATGGCCCCGCTGGATGAGTTTCTGCATCTCCTCGAAGAACGTACTCAAATACAATTTATCAATACTGCTGAATCCACCAAAAGTTTGGTTCTAGTCAGTACTGGCTTGATGTTGCTGATTATTGTGACTGCGGTGGTAGGTTACATTATCCTCACTCGGTTCGTTACAAAACCTATCAATGAGATGTCAATGACTCTCAGCTATATAGGTAAAAATCAGGATCTACGCCCAAGGCTTGATATGAAAGGTGGTTCTGAAATCATTCAAATTTCTGAAAATATCAATTACCTGATCGACAACTACTCTCTGACCGTTGAACAGGTAAATAATATTAACGATGAAGTCTCTGGCATAGTTAAGAGCATTACAGCACTTGGTCATGAAAATTTGAAGTTATCAAGCCAGCAGAAGAATGAAGTTGAGATGGTTGCTACGGCTATGGAACAAATGACAAACTCTTTATCTACCGTAACGGAAAACACATCCAGAGCAGAAGAACACGCAGCTAATGCTAACAAAGGGGCTTCCAGTGGGAAAACTACGTTTGAAGTTGCATCCTCTGCATTCTCTTCATTGGAAACGGAGTTCGATGGAACTCGTCAGATTATTGATCAACTAGCTAGTGAAAGTAGCCATGTAGGAAATGTTCTAGATGTTATTAAATCTATTGCGGAGCAAACTAACCTATTAGCGCTTAATGCTGCAATTGAAGCAGCAAGAGCAGGCGAGCAAGGTCGAGGTTTTGCTGTAGTGGCAGATGAAGTTCGTTCGTTAGCTGAGCGCACACAAGCTTCTACATCAGAAATAGAAGAGATGATCTCAAATCTACAACACAAAGCAGAAAAAGCAACAAGCTCGATTAAAGAAAGTGCTGATAAAATAAAATCCGCAAGTGAAAGAGCTGAAACTGCAAGTAATGTTCTCGTCGATATCCAGACATCAGCTACGGATATCCATGCCTTGAATACAGTTATTGCCTCAGCAACCGAGGAGCAGTTAGGTGTTAGTACGGAAATAGCTAGAAATCTTGTCAATATCCACGATTTATCAATTGAGCTTGATAGTAAAGTTCAGGACTTCAACCCTCTTATTTTGGATATACACAATCGTACTATGGCGTTACACAATCATGTGGCGCAATTCAAAATAAAGTAACAAGCAGGCGAACCCATATGATGTTCTTATAAGTCAGGCTTGCTAAAAGAGGAACCATAATATGAAGAAAATAATTGGCTTATTGGCCATGGTAATTACATTAATATCACTTTCAGCGAATGCAGCAAAAAAATTTGAGGTAGATGAAAATAAATGGATTAGCATAGGTGCAGGTCTTCGTAGTAGCTTTACTTCAATGGAAAACGCTTCCCCTGATGGTAATAGCAGAAGTAATGACTTTAACCTTGATAGTGCTCGCATCTATCTGAATGGCCAAATCACTGAGACTATCAAATTTGAGTTGAATAGTGAGTGTATTTTTTGCGGTAACTCTGCATTGGAAGAATATACGGTGCTTGATGCTATCGCTAAATTTGATTTTTCTCCGAAATTTAATCTTTGGGCAGGTCGGTTGCTGGTTCCCGCAGATAGAGCTGAGATGAGTGGTCCATATTACGCAAATACTTATGACTTTAATAAAACACCGTTCTATTCAGCAGATTACAGCGTTGATTTTGGCGATGGAGGTGCGGGTGTTTATGGTCGGGATCACGGCCTGACAATATGGGGAGCCTTAGGTAACGAAGATCGCTTAACCTATGCTGTTGGTGCATTTAATGGTCTACAGGGAGGTTCCAATAAAGATGACAACCTCTTGTATGCTGCCCGCTTGAGCTATAACTTCCTAGACGTTGAAAATAATCCGGGTTATTACACAAGCAGTACATATTATGGAAAGTCTGACATTTTTACGATTGCTTTTGCAATACAACATCAGGAAGATGGCGCTGGTACAGAGGCGGCTTCGGCTGATTTCACGGGCTATAGTTTCGATGTATTATTTGAGAGAGTCATTTCCAATGGTGGCTTGGTTACGTTGGAAGGAGAGTACAAAGTATTCGATACCGACTTGTCATCAGCAGCACTTGGAGATGCTTCCTGTTTTTGTCTCTTCAGTGGCGATGCGATAACGCTAACAGCTTTGTATATGATCCCAGCAAAAGTTGGAATAGGACAATTTCAACCTTATATGCGTTATACCCGAAATGATCCTGACTTCAGCTCAACACGCTCCGAAACGGAAGCCGGCCTGAACTATATTATTAATGACCATAATGCGCGAGTGTCAGCTTTCTATCAACATGGAGACATTGCGACAAAGGGCCTAAATTATCGGCCTGGAGCTTCTGGTGAAAAGATCAGCGCTTATAAGATTGCCTTCCAATTACAGTTTTGATGTTTGAGTGATAGATGCGTCACGTTGATGGGCCGTTTGAAGTTTTATAAGGCATTAGCACTTGGCTTTAGCTGAGGATGCTATTAAAAAGCTGAGCTTACCTTTAAAACAAGGGATAGTTCATACTTTGATGGCTTCCTCACAGAATATTTTATGAACCAGTTATTATAATTATAGAGACTGTCCTAGTTAACTACTTAAACTCACTTTTGCGCGACTGATTTAATTGAATTGTTGGGACGCTGTTGTTAAATCATCATTCACATTCCTGCAAAAAGAGATGGAAGTGGTCTTTAGGAACACCATTGAATTTACGCATATGCCGTTTAGCTTGGTCACAAAAACGTTCTATTCCATTAGTATGATTATGCTTATTTGCATATGATTAATTCTATAGTATTTAAACTCTGATACATTCAGGACGTTATAGCTTCTTCATGTACCGGTTTTAGCATCCGGTATGGAGGTGTAAAAAACTTGTCATTACGTAACTAATACAGGTACTCCATCATCTTTAAGCTGCTCACTATGGTTATATATTACCTAACGTAGCCGATGATAATAACCAGCTGTGGATTTACTGGCATCAGCTAAATAAGCTGCTGCTCGGGCAGTTGAAACAGCTACAAATAACTCTATTAAGCGACTTTATTTATACGAATTTAATTTGCTTTTTCTCATCCTGCTACCCTAAATTATCTTACTTGTTTAGGACAGATCTTTTTTATTATCATAAAAAATAAACTAAGGTTAGAAAAAGCGATATATAAATATCGTTTTCTTGGGCATAGTAATTGCTTTGTGTATAACTACGTGATGCTAACTTTTTCTATCAAGAAGTCGTCCTCCCATTTTAAGGAAGACCATTTTTATGGTTTTTGAATCTAGATCTAGAGAGAGTTCACATTTTTTTATTCCGTAGGAGGAATATATGAAAGGTGTAGTTTTTACTTTATTGAACGAAATGGTTGAAGAACAGTTTGGTCTGGAAGCCATGGACACATTGCTTACTAACGCAGGTTTAGAAGGCTGTTATATTAGTACAGAAACTTACCCTGACGAAGAACTCTTTCTTCTGGTAGAAGAAGCAAGCAAATTAACAGGTATTGATGCGAATGATCTAGTTCGAAGTTTTGGTGAATTTATGTTGCCTCACTTTCACAAGAACTACCCTACTTTTTTTGAAGAAGGTATGAATCTTAAAAGCTTTTTACTAACGGTTGATCGAGTCATTCATGTTGAAGTCAAAAAACTGTTTCCTGAAGCTGGCTTGCCAGAATTTAATTACATAGATGAAAACGATAATCAGCTTACAATGATCTACAGTTCTCCACGAAAATTATGTATGCTGGCAGAGGGACTAATCGCCGGCTCAGCAAAACATTTCAACACGCAATATTCTTTGATACATGATGAGTGTATGCATGATGATAAAGATGCCTGTCATTTACACATCACTATACAATAATACCGTATATGGACATCGCTGTTTTAGAACGTGCTTTTCAACGCGAAAGAAAACAAAGAAAGCATGCTGAAGAGCTGTTAGAGAACAAATCACGCGAACTGTTTCTCTCTTATGAAGAACTCAAGGAAGCACATAGTAGTTTGAGTGAAGCCCATGAAGAATTAAAACATAAACAACGGCAGTTAGTACAATCTGAAAAAATGGCTTCAATTGGCGTATTGTCTGCGGGTGTTGCTCACGAAATAAATAATCCAATCGGTTTTATTCTTAGTAATATAAATACATTTTCTTCCTATATGCCTATTTTTAAGAATGTACATTCGAAGCTTTTAAATATCACTGAAAAAACGGAAAGTCAGGCTGTTTTATATGAAAAAATCAGCATGGCAGCGGTCTATTTAAAAGATGAAGAAGTTGGTTACTTGCTAGAAGATGCCGGTGACATAATAGAGGAAACGACTGAAGGAATTCAGCGTGTTAAGGAAATTGTTGCTGGTTTAAAAGATTTTGTACGTGAAGATCAAGGAGAAAAAGAAAGCGCAAATATTAACGAGTCTATCCAGTCAACGCTTAAATTACTCAGTAACCAGCTTAAATATCATTGTGAAATAATCGAAAACTATGGTGACATACCTGATCTCCCTTGTCATATCGGTAAACTAAATCAAGTCTTTATGAATATGATGGTCAATGCCGGTCAGGCTATTAAAGAGAAAGGTACAATTACAATAGAAACCAAAAAGTTGGGCAACCATATTATGGTTAGTTTTAGTGATACTGGCTCCGGCATTAGTGAAGAAAACCTAGCAAATTTGTACACACCTTTTTTTACCACCAAACCTGTTGGTGAAGGGACTGGCCTTGGTCTCTCTATTTCTCATGGAATTATTGAAGAGCACGGTGGTGAAATTGATGTGGAAAGTGAGCTTGGTAAGGGCACAACATTCACGATCAAACTACCTGTTGATAGATAAAGTTTAGATATGATCTAAATCTTGACTCAAGCATAATTTTGGCAAGCTATGGCCCAACTGCAGCATTTATATTTAAAAAAAACTAATGTGAACACCTGATAAAAAAAGTATGTTGGCATTTTATTAGATCAGTAAAAACTGGCAAAAAAACAGTTAAATTAAGGCTGTCAGCGTTGTTAATTGGCTGTTTAGTTATTAAACGAGAGAGAAGAATACAGGCCCTCAATATTCTTAATTTATCTAGCCTAACTACAAATATATTTTAAAAGTGTGTCAAAGGTAACTCGCTCGGGGTATCTGGTAAAACATCAGAGACTTATTTTTAAGTTAAGTTAGCTCTGGGGAGAGTAAATCAATCAAGCCTAAACCTCATTGGTTTCAGGGAGGACTCTTGCGGTCATGAATGATGAGTTGGGTATTTTACTCACAAGCAGCCTCCGAAGCTTGCATAAACAGACTTAACAATAAAGCGGAAGAAACAACCCTATTGTTGTTTTATTTTCATGTTCTATATACCGAACGTCTTTATCAACGCTCCTCCGAATAAACTTGTTATGCCTGATCTTCGGGCATCATAAACCCGGAAAATTTTACGCCAGATAATAAAGCCATCTCTCGATGCCAAGTTGCTAAATCATTTATGTTGAACAAATTCAACGACTCATGACCACATGCTCTAGCCATAACCTGCATGAGTTCAACAGACGCATCAAAGAAATTTCTTAGTTGAATGGCAGATTTTTCAACATTTAGCCGTTGCCGTAAGTCAGGTTTTTGTGTTGCTATACCAGCGGGACAATTATTAGTGTTGCACATACGTGCAGCTACACAGCCTATTGCTTGCATAGCGCTATTTGATACGGCGACACCATCAGCGCCTAAGGCCATCGCTTTTACAAAGTCCATCGGCGTACGTAAGCCACCAGTGATGATAAGAGTTACTTGACCGCTAACGCCTTGCCTGTCTAAGTAACTACGCGCTCGAGCTAATGCAGGTATCGTTGGAACACTGATGTGATCTCGGAACATTTCTGGTGCCGCGCCGGTACCACCGCCACGTCCATCTAAGATGATGTAATCAGCACTGGCATCTAATGCAAATTGAATGTCTTCTTCAATATGATTGGCACTCAGTTTAAAACCAATAGGAATACCACCAGTCACACTTCGAACACGGTCAGCAAATTTTTTGTAATCCGCAGCAGTGTGTAAGTTTTTGAAAGTAGGGGGAGATATGGCTGGTTCACCCTTGGGAATATTGCGTACTTCTGAAATTTTACCTATATTTTTATTACCAGGAAGGTGACCACCTGTTCCTGTTTTTGCACCTTGCCCGCCTTTGAAGTGAAAAGCCTGTACATTTTTTAGCTTAGCTTCATCATACCCAAATTGAGCACTTGCCAATTCATAGAAATAGCGAGAATTAGCGGCTTGCTCCTCTGGTAACATCCCTCCTTCACCAGAACAAATACCGGTGCCTGATAATTCAGCTCCTTTTGATAAAGCCAGTTTTGCTTCTTCTGACAATGCCCCAAAACTCATGTCGGATACAAATAAAGGAATGTTTAATATCAGTGGTTTTTTAGCGTTTGGGCCAATCACTAATTCGGTACTAACGGCTACATCTTCGAACAAGGGCTTCGTTGCCATCTGGGCGGTCATGACTTGGATATCATCCCAATGCGGCAACAAATGACGGGGTACACCCATTGAGGTCATTGGACCATGATGTCCCATTTTCGACAAACCATCCTTAGCTAACTGATGTATAAACTCGACTGTAGGTTCTTCCACCGTAACACTAGCAATAGGAATTTTACTGGAGTTAGCTTGAATACTCGGCCCTTCTTTACCGATGGCACTGTCGTCAAACTGCTTATGAGAGCCATCACAAAAGGGTAAGTTTGCCGAATGCTTGCACTGACATAAAAAAGCATCGTCAGACTTTTCAGCCGTAAATGGCTTGGGTTTAAATTTGGTTCCAGCATGTGAGCCGTCACAAAATGGCTGGTCATTAGAACGACCACAGGTGCAAAAGTAATATTCTTCACCTTCAGTTACAGAGACTTTTACTGGTTTGTTATTTGCTACTATCGGTTTCATTAATCAACTCCAAAATTGTGAGGTATAACACCATAAAATAAGTCTGTCGAAGCCAGCTCGATGGGAGACGCATTTTTTGTGACTGGAATGTATTAACAGTCTTACTTAGTTGCTGCTTTATACGACGACATACTTACTTTCTTTAAACTCTTATACAATTCATTGTTTGTTTCTTAGGTAACCGTTGAATTGATACTTACCATTGCCCTCTTTAAATGTTTCTATTATATCAAAAGGTGAAAAATGTAAAGTTTCGATAGATTCACTATTCATTATAGTTTTTTTGAACACTTCCTTGTGATCGAATAGAACATTATCTCTACAAGGGCAGAGATATCATCTACTTTAAAAGTAATGAATAAATCTGAATTTTCATGATGAGTTTTTACAATTTTTGATCCATCGAAATTAATATTTATTTTGCTCATAGGCCGTTAAGGCTTCGCATCAGTGGTCGATAAAGCGAGTAGTGAACTTGTCCCCATAAAGCTCCTTCTATAGAAGAATTGCAGGCATGCCAGAAATGTATGGGTGTGCAAGCAAAAATATTGCAAACATAACCAAGCCCTTTGATAGCATTAATAACTCAGATTTGATTGATGCTGGCTCAGGTTTAACCCATGCTCCTTCTCGCTTACTTATTAAAACAATTTCTACAATAGCCCAAACACCCAGTGTGCCAAACAAAACTAAAGATCTATTATCACCATTAGAAAAAAGGTGACCAATGCTCCAGAGCACGAGACCAGTTAATTGGGGATGTCTAATAATACGTTTTATGTTGGTTGCAGAATGTGCTGCAGAAAATAGTATAAAGGCAATAAGAGCAAGCAGGCTAGTTAGAACCCTACTCCATTCTGGCAATACATATATATTAACAGGATCAATCGAACGCCAACCAAAAACCATAGCTACTATTGAACTAACTATTAAAATAGTGAAAATAATTTTATACGATGTTTCGCCAAGCCTGATAATGAGTTGCTTTCGAAATGGTATTATCAACGACGGAACAAAATGTACTCCAGACCATAGAGCAAGTCCGATTATTAATAATATCATTAGCTAACCTTGATTGTTGAGTGATTGCCTAACTATAAATATACCTTAAAAGCAGCAGTAATACTTCCTTAATTCAGGCACTGAAAAACTATTAAGCGACCACTTAGGATTACAAAAATTTTTCTTTCCTAACTTTATTTTGATTGAAGTTAAGAACCACATAATTTATCTGTTTATAAATTTGTGAAGCTATTCTTACTGCCTGCATTTTTCTCTGATCTATCGTAATGCCGAAGCCGGATGGAAGGAAACACTTCCCATCAATTGAGGTATGACGGTTAACTCCTGAATTTCGAATTTTTTAGTAATGCCTGTCCTTTTAGTAATGCCTGTCCAAATTAAAATCGATCCAAATTAAAATTGTTTATAAGTATAACTAAATAGTGTGGTGGTAAAAGAAAATATGATAAAGCTAGCCTCCTAGAAGAATCGTAATAAATCATTAATTATCAATGGTTAAGTTGACGTAGTAGCCTTGGCTGTAAGAAGATAGACAAACTCATAAAGGACTATAGTAGGGATTAAAATTTATGCCCCAGCCACGGAAAGCACTGATAGCAATCGAAGACACACCTTATTACCACTTCACCTCCCGCTGTGTACGCAGAACATTTCTGTGCGGCGAAGACAAAGAAACAGGCAAAAATTATGAGCACAGAAAGCTTTGGCTAGAAAACCGCATAAGATTACTCGCTAGTATATTCACTATCGACATTTGCGCCTACGCTGTCATGTCAAACCACTACCATCTCGTCGTTAAACTTAGCCCAGAACAAGCTGATGATTGGAGCGATAGAGACGTCGTAGACCGTTGGACCACACTCTACAAAGGCACCTACCTAGTCCAGCAATGGAAACAGAACAAAAAACAAACCAAAGCTGAACAGCAAACGACCCTAGAAACTATCAACCGCTATAGAATCCAACTAAAAGATCCCAGCTGGTTTATGAAATGTTTAAATGAACCGATAGCCAGACAAGCCAACAAAGAAGAAAACATCACAGGACATTTTTGGGAAGCACGATTCAAATCCCAAGCCTTACTCACAGAACAGGCCTTACTAAGTTGCATGGCCTATGTAGACTTGAACCCCGTTAGAGCGAATATTAATCCAACACCGGAAGACTCAGAACACACCAGTATCAAAGAACGCATACAAAAAACATTTGATTTAAAAGAAGCGGTTTCTCAACAAGACCAAGAAGATGCTCTCTACAAATTCAATTTACCGTTAAAGCCTTTAAAAGTATTTGAAGGACATTTAACGCAAGAAGAACAAAGGGGGATTTTATTCAGCGAGCAAGACTATCTACAACTAGTCGACACCACAGGTAGAATTATCAGGGAAGATAAGAAAGGGCACATCAACCAAAACCTACATCCCATACTAGAACGCTTAAACATCACCTCAAACGAATGGCTAGAAAACACTATTCAATTTGAAGAGCGTTATCAAAAACACTTCGCTAAAAGACGAAGACCAAGAGAAAAATTAGCTGACACTGGTTAGCAAGCAAGCTAACGATCAAAAATACCGGTCAATCAACCATTGATGTAAAGCATGCCTGTCATTTGTAACTTCTAGAAAAAGTTCATCAAAAACTAGAAAAACAAACAAAATTAAAAGAGAAGAGAGGAAACCAAACTATAAATCCAAGAAAGGCTTAAAGCTTTTTAAGTTGTGCCTGTCCAGTTTGCGGTCCAGTTTGGGGCAGTTTGCGATGCTCAGTTTGCGATGCTATAAACCCAAGAAAGGCTTAAAGTTTTTTAAGTTGTGCCTGTCCAGTTTGCTGTTAAAGTGTTAGGTTCAGACTTGATGACTGCCTTATTTACCTCGTTTTTTATCTTTTTTAGTGAAAATTCGAGTACCTAACTCTACTATCTTATTTGTATCTTTATCTATCAGTGCAAAGCCGATAGAATTAGATCCTATATCAAGCCCCATGATCAGCTTTGATTTATCTGACAAATTCCTAGTTGTAGTTTCCAAAGATTTTATTTTTTCTAACTTAGCGATAGCTTCATCTTTTGTTAATAGTTTTTTTTCCTGCTCATGAATGATGTCATCCTTAATGTCGTTTGTTAATTGTTTTTGCTTCTTTAACAACTCAGGAAGATCACTAACCAAATCTTTATAAAGGTTCGCCACTTTTTCTGCATCACTAGAACGGGCTTGTAACGCATTAATGGCTTCTTTTTGAGTAATTACAACCTTCTCTAAGGAGTTAAGCTTCGCATATATGCCTTTAACTAAAAACCAAACAAATACGACGATTCCACCTGTTTCAAGGATACTCGTAATAATTGTTACTATTTGTTCATTATTCATATAAAAAGTTATTTATAAGTAGATTTTCCCAATATCAACTAGCCTGCAGTGCTGTGAAGAAACTACCCAACCAACATCTCCTCAGCATGCTTCAAAGTCTGCTCAGTAATCGTCAAACCACCCAACATACGAGCAATCTCATCAATTCTTTGCTCAGGCTCAAGCGGTGTAATTTGTGTCCAGGTGTTATCTTTATCGCTATCTTTTTTCACTAACATATGATTATGGCCTTGCGAGGCAACCTGCGGTAAATGTGTGACGCAGAGGACTTGTTTTTGCTCGCCTAAGCCGCGCATTTTTTTACCAACAATTTCAGCGATGCCGCCACCGATGCCGACATCGACTTCGTCGAAGACCATTGTCGGAACGCCTTTGCCTTGAGCGGTGATGACTTGGATGGCGAGGCTGATCCTTGATAGCTCACCGCCTGAGGCGACTTTGCTAAGTGCCTGTGGTTCTTGACCAGGGTTGGCGCTGACGAGGAATTCTATTTGGTCTATTCCAAACAGGGTTGGCTTCTCATCGTCTTTGTTGATCAGGCTTGCTTCAAAACGTCCGCCAGCCATACCCAATATTTGCATTTCTTTACTGATGACATCAGAAAGTTTTTTTGCGAATTTGTTTCTGCTCTCGCTGAGTTTTTGTGCGGTTTTTTTGTATTTCTCTAAGGCTTGGATTTGTTCGCTTTGCAACTCTTGAAAACGTTGGTCGCTGTTTTCCAAATCACTTAGTTGTGTTGTTAGTTTTTCAAATGTTTCTGGTAGTGTTTCTATTTTTGTTTGATGCTTTCTGGCTAAGTCGTGCAGCGTTCCTAAACGAGATTCGATGCTATCAAATTCGTTTTTGTCGAAGTCTAAGCTGCCAATTAAATCACGTAGTTGGGTTTCTGATTCTTCCAACTGAATATTTACTTCGTTTAGGACCTCTAGAATCGATGCAATTTTTGGATCGAAATCACTAACGGCATCGAGTGCGCTGATGGCGCTGCCCAGACTGGTAGCGATATTTGCTGCTTGCGAGTTTTCTTCGTCGAATAGCGCGGTTGCTGTCTGACAGGCTTCGGCTATCTGCGTCATGTTCGCTAGACGTTTATGTTTTTCTAATGTGGCGAGTAAATCATCAGAGTTAACAATGGAAGTTTCTAGCTCTTGAATTTGATAACGTAATAAATCTTTTTGCGCTTCGCGTTCGGAAGGATCGTCGCTGAGTGCTTCAAGTTCTGTGGTGATGTTTTTCCATTGTTCGGCTGTTTTCCTGACAGCTTTGGTGAGAGTGTCATGACCTGCAAATTCATCAAGCATTTCGCGTTGGGTATCTTTTCTTAACAACGATTGGTGTGCGTGTTGGCCGTGAATATCGATGAGATGTTCGCTGAGACTTTTTAGCGTTTGTACGGGAACGGAGACGCCGTTGATGTAAGCACGTGATCGACCATCTTTGCTGATCTGACGTCTTAGTAAGCAATCGTCATCTTCGTGATCAATATCTTGTTCGTCGAGTAATGCTTGAGCGGCGGGCAGTTTGGAAATATCAAAGATCGCGCTGATCGAGGTTTTGTCCGCCCCATTTCTCACCACGCCACTTTGGGCGCGATCACCTAGCACGAGTCCAAGTGCATCGATCATAATCGATTTACCTGCGCCAGTCTCGCCAGAGAAGACTGTCATGCCGTCGTTGAATTCTAACTCCAGCTCATCAACGATGGCGAAGTTTTTTACTGAAAGTTGCCTTAACCCCATTGTAGTTTCGCGCGTAAGGTTGCGTAGTAGTCGTGATCATTTGGATGGATCAGTCGAATAAAACGATCACTTCTTTCAATCGTTATTTTGTCGTCTTGAGCCATGGTGAACTTTACATTTCCATCACAGGTAAGGCGTGCATGTTTTGCTTCTGGCGTGCTCACTTCAATACTTATTTTACTATCGGCGCTAACAACGAGAGGCCGGTTGCTGAGAGTGTGTGGACAGATGGGAACAAGCGATAGTGCATTTAGGCTAGGGTGTAAAATAGGGCCTCCACAAGAGAGGGCATAGGCGGTAGAACCTGTCGGTGTTGATATGATCAGGCCATCAGCACGTTGACTGTTGACGAAAACATCATCGATGTATGTGTCAAAGGTGATCAATCGAGCAGTATCCCATTTCTGTAAAACGGTATCGTTTAATGCCGTGAAGGTGCCTTGCACTTCACCGTTTCGAATCACTGAGCAACGTAAAATTGAACGATGTTCTTCAATAAAGTCGCCAGCAAGGATTTGATCAAGCTGTTGTTCCATTTCGTTTGGAGATATATCGGTTAGAAACCCCAAGGTGCCTAAGTTGATACCGAGTAGCCGTACATCAAAGCTGGGTAGATGTTGAGCCGCATGTAGCAATGTGCCATCGCCACCGATGGAAATCAGTAGATCACGGTTTTCAGTGTTGAGTGGACTGAGACCGGATTTTTGATCTTCACTGAGCTGTGCTGAGCACTGCTTATCAATAGCGATATCGATTTCTTGCGCTTTGAGATAGCGGATCAGTTGGATGAGTGCCTGTTGAACTCGTTCGTCGTCAGGTTTGGCAATTAGACCGATTTTCTTAAACATGGGGGAGAAGTTAGCAGTTCTTTTTATGGCTCACAACGATTATTTTAACAAACTACCACATCTTGCGTCTGTTATTGAGGGAACAATTTTTGCACTCTTCATAGTAGAGTGCTAAATTCTCGCGCTCAATATTGGAACGCTTGTCAGATAAATAGTGAAAGTATGACGAATAAACCAGAACATAAAGATATGACGGAACGTCAACAGCATCTGTTGAAGGTGTTAGTGGAGCGTTATATTGGTGATGGGCAGCCGGTCGGTTCACGCACGCTGGTGAAAGAGTCGGGGCTAGATCTGAGTTCGGCAACTATTCGAAATGTGATGGCTGATCTGGAAGATTTAGGCTTGATTACATCGCCGCATACCTCGGCAGGACGCATTCCGACTAATTTAGGCTATCGGCTGTTTGTTGACTCTTTATTAACGGTTGAGACACTTTCGACGGACGTGATCCAACGGATCTGTACGGATATTGAGTCGGAAGACGATGTGCAATCTTTGTTGGGCAAAACATCTTCTATGTTGTCTGAAGTGACTCAACTGGCTGGTTTGGTGATGATCCCACGTGCAGAGACACAGTCTTTGCGTCACGTTGAGTTTTTACCGTTGTCAGAAAATCGAGTACTAGCGATTTTGGTCATCAATAACAAAGATGTGCAGAATAGGGTTATCCATACGCAGCGACCTTATTCAGCCTCGGAGTTGGAGCAGGCAGCAAATTATTTGAACCAAGCTTTTTCTGGCCGAAATCTTGCTTCTGTGCGATCGGACCTATTGAAAGAGATGTCTGAGGCGAAAGAGCAGGTTAACCATTTAATGACCACCGTTATTGAGATGACTGAGGCGTTAGATCGGGGTGCTCAAAAACAAGATTATGTGATTGCGGGTCAAACAAACTTGATGGAAGAAGGTCAGTTGACAGATATTGATCAGCTGCGGCATCTATTTGAAGCCTTCAATCATAAACAGGATATTTTACATTTGCTTGATCAAGCGCTTGATGGTCAAGGCATTCAACTGTTTATCGGTGAAGAGTCTGGTTATAAGGCGTTGGATGATTGCAGCATCGTTACATCGACTTACGAAGCCGATGGAGAGATTTTGGGTGTGCTGGGGATTATCGGCCCAACCCGAATGTCCTATGAAAAAGTGATCCCAATTGTCGATGTAACGGCAAAAATTTTGGGAACGACCTTGAAAACGCTGGGATAGACCCCAAGTAAGAGTCTGAATTTAAAGTATCGTATTTGAACAACGTATTTTTGTGGAGAAAAGGTAACAAATGACTAACGAAAATGAACCTCTAGAGAATGAGTCTTTAGATGCGTCGAAAGAAGAGGTTTTAGAAGGAACACTCGAAACTGGTGCACAAGATGGGGAACTTGATACGCAAGTAGAAGGTGAACCCGCGAGTGAACTAGAAGCATTGCAAAAACAACTCGAATCAGCAGAGAAAAAAGCGGCTGAGAATTGGGAAACAGCACTACGCGCACAAGCCGAAACGGATAATGTTCGTAAGCGTGCGGTTAAAGATGTTGAAAGTGCTCATAAGTATTCGGTTGAAAAACTGGTTAATGAGTTTTTACCTGTCAAGGATAGTTTGGAGCTGGGCATCAACGCCGCGGAAACAGCCGATGTTGCCAATATGGTGGAAGGCATGGAGCTGACCTTAAAAACATTCACGACGGCCTTGGAAAAATGTGGGGTTGAGATTCTCGATCCAACGGGTGAAAAATTTAACCCCGAACATCATCAAGCAATGACGATGGTTGAGAGCCCTGATGTGGAGTCAGGCATGGTGATCGACGTCATGCAAAAAGGTTACTTGCTTAAAGATAGATTGATCAGGCCAGCAATGGTTATCGTTTCAAAATAGTCTTTAAAAGCAACATTCGATCAGAAATGATCAAAAAATACATAAACATAACTTGAAATAATCAGTGCTGACCCCATATCAGTAACAAGTAAAAAATTTCTACGGAGAATGAAACAATGGGTAAAATTATCGGAATCGACCTTGGTACAACCAACTCGTGTGTTGCGGTGCTCGACGGCGGTGTTCCTAAGGTTATAGAAAACAGCGAAGGCGGACGAACGACACCTTCAATTATTGCTTACACATCAGATGATGAAGTCTTAGTTGGACAATCTGCAAAACGACAAGCAGTGACTAATCCAGAAAACACCTTGTTCGCGATTAAGCGTTTGATCGGACGAAAATTTAAAGATGATGCGGTTCAACGTGACATCAAAATGGTGCCTTATAACATCGTTGCAGCTGACAATGGTGATGCATGGGTAGAAGCGCATGGTCAAAAAATGGCGCCACCTGAAATTTCTGCGAAAGTCTTGCAGAAAATGAAAAAAACAGCTGAAGATTATTTGGGTGAAGAAGTGACAGAAGCGGTTGTTACTGTGCCTGCTTACTTCAATGATTCTCAGCGTCAAGCGACAAAGGATGCGGGTAAGATTGCGGGTCTTGATGTGAAACGTATCATCAACGAACCAACAGCGGCAGCATTAGCATTTGGTATGGATAAAAAAGAAGGTGATGCCACAATCGCAGTTTACGATTTGGGTGGTGGTACTTTTGATATCTCTATCATTGAAATTGCTGATGTCGATGGTGAGCACCAGTTTGAAGTGTTGTCGACCAATGGTGACACATTCCTCGGTGGTGAAGATTTTGATTCACGTGTCATCGAATTCTTAGCCGATGAATTCAAGAAAGAACAGGGCGTTGATCTACACAATGACCCGTTAGCATTACAACGTCTGAAAGAAGCGGCTGAAAAAGCGAAGATCGAATTATCTTCTAGCCAACAAACGGATGTGAATTTGCCTTACATCACTGCTGATGCAAGTGGCCCTAAACATTTAAACATCAAACTGACTCGTGCGAAATTAGAGTCATTGGTTGATGAGTTGATCCAACGCTCAATCGCACCATGTAAAACAGCATTGAAAGATGCTGGCTTATCAGCATCAGAGATTTCTGACGTAATTATCGTCGGTGGTCAAACACGTATGCCGAAAGTACAGGAAGTTGTCCAAGAAATTTTTGGTAAAGAACCACGTAAAGATGTTAATCCTGATGAAGCAGTAGCCATGGGTGCGGCGATTCAAGGTGGTGTCCTTGGTGGCGATGTTAAAGATGTATTGTTACTTGACGTAACACCATTGTCTTTGGGTATCGAAACCATGGGCGGCGTGATGACTAAGTTGATTGAGAAAAACACAACGATTCCTACTAAGGCGAATCAAGTGTTCTCAACGGCTGAAGATAACCAAACCGCGGTAACCGTTCATGTTTTACAAGGCGAACGTGAAATGGCTGGCGGTAATAAATCGTTAGGTCGTTTTGATCTGTCTGATATCCCACCAGCACAACGTGGTACTCCACAAATCGAAGTTACTTTCGACATTGATGCAAACGGCATTTTGAATGTATCAGCGAAGGATAAAGCGACGAACAAAGAGCAGTCAATTGTCATCAAGGCTTCTAGTGGTTTGTCTGATGAAGAAGTTGAGCAAATGATCAAAGACGCTGAAGCACATGCTGAAGAAGATAAGCAGCTTCATGAGTTAGTGACGGCAAGGAATACGGGTGAACAGATTATTCATCAGACTGAAAAAGCCTTGACGGATCTTGGTGAGAAAGTTGAAGAAGCGGAGAAAACTGAAATCGAAGCAGCTGTTGTTACTTTGAAAGAGGCTATCGCAACGGATGACAAAGATGACATTGAAGCGAAGACTCAAACATTGGGCGAGTTGTCTGGCAAGATCGCTGAACGTGCTTATGCCGAGCAAGCGGAAGGCCAAGCGGAAGGCCAAGCGGAAGGCCAAGCTGATGCAGCTCCTGAATCTGAAAATGCTAGCGATGATGATATTGTTGATGCAGATTTTGAAGAAGTTAAGGACGACGACAAAAAATAATTTTCAACACAGATAATTATTGGATAGCCCAGGCAGGTGAATAACTTGTCTGGGCTGTGTCATTTATAAAGGATGCTCTTAGATTTAAGAATAAAGTTGAAATAAGAGTCTTCTGAGGAAATAGAAAAACATGGCAAAACGTGATTATTATGAAGTTCTCGGCGTGAGCAAAAATGCAAGCGAAGCTGAACTGAAAAAGGCCTATCGTAAGCTAGCGATGAAGTATCATCCAGATCGAAATGTGGATGATTCTGAGAAAGCAGAAGAGAGCTTTAAAGAAGTAAAAGAAGCTCACGAAATACTATCTAATGCTCAAAAGCGAGCTGCTTATGATCAGTTTGGTCATGCGGGTGTAGATCAGTCCATGGGTGGCGGCCAAGGTGCTGGCCCTGGTGGTATGGGCGATATTTTTGATTCTGTGTTCGGTGATATTTTCGGCGGTGCAGGACGTGGCGGTCAAGGTGGGCAACGTGTTTATCGCGGTGCTGATTTGGCCTACGATCTCGATATGGCTTTGGAAGAAGCGGTTGCAGGAAATACAGTTCAGATCCGCGTGCCGACACATAAATCATGTGGTACTTGCTCTGGTAGTGGTGCGAAGAAAGGTTCTTCACCAACGACCTGTTCGACATGTCAAGGCCATGGACAAGTACGAATGTCCCAAGGTTTTTTCTCGGTTCAGCAAACGTGTCCAGAATGTCGTGGCACAGGCCAGATGAACAAAAATCCTTGCGGTGATTGTAGCGGTCAGGGGCGTGTTCGAGATAATAAAACTATTTCTGTGAAAGTACCTCCGGGAGTTGATACCGGCGATCGTATCCGTTTAGGCAGTGAAGGAGAAGATGGCGAAAATGGTGGCCCAGCAGGCGATCTTTACGTCAATGTTCGGGTAAAAGCTCATGCTATTTTTAAACGTGATGATGCTGATCTTTATTGCGATGTTCCCATCAGTTTTGTTACGGCATCACTTGGTGGAGAGTTAGAAGTTCCAACATTAGATGGCAAGGTGACACTTAAAATCCCCGCTGAAACTCAGTCGGGAAAAATGTTCCGTTTACGTGGCAAAGGTGTGAAAACCGTTCGTGGAAGTCATACCGGTGATTTATTGTGTAAAGCCATTGTCGAAACACCTGTTAACCTTACACAGAAACAAAAAGATCTATTAACAGAGTTTGATAAGTCCATGCAAGATGGTGGAAAACGACACAGTCCAAAAGAATCTTCATGGGTAGATGGTGTGAAAAGTTTTTTTGAAGATATGAAGTTTTAACAATATCATTTATTTTTTTAAGAAAATAATCAGGCAAAAATAATGACAAGAATTGCAATTACTGGTGCTGCTGGTCGAATGGGACGTACACTGATCGAGGCGTGTCAGAAAACGGCTGGTATTGAGCTCTCGGGCGCTTTAGAAAGGCCTGACTCAACCCTTATAGGGGTTGATGCTGGTGAGCTGTCTGGGCTAGGGAACATGAATGTTAAAGTGAGTGGTTCTTTAGCAGATATTCTTGATGATTTTGATGTTCTGATCGATTTTACTGTGCCATCTGCAACGCTAGAAAACTTAGCGATGTGTGCCGAAAATGGCAAGCATGTTGTTATTGGAACAACCGGATTTTCTGAGGAAGAAAGACAACTGATTTCTGTTGCTGGAGAGAAGGTCGGTGTAGTTTTTGCCCCGAACATGAGTGTTGGTGTGAACCTTTGCTTTAAGCTGCTGGAGACTGCTGCAAAAGTTCTTGGCGATGATGTTGATATCGAAGTGATCGAAGCACATCATCGTCACAAGATTGATGCACCTTCGGGCACCGCTCTACGTATGGGAGAAGTCGTTGCGGATGCATTAGGCCGTGATCTGGCTGAATGTGCGGTTTATGGCCGTGAAGGAGTGACGGGTGAACGTGATCGCAAAACGATAGGTTTTGAAACCATTCGTGCTGGAGATATTGTTGGCGATCATACCGTCTTATTTGCTGCAGATGGTGAACGTGTCGAAATCACTCATAAAGCTTCAAGCAGGATGACCTTTGCGAAAGGGGCTGTTCGCGCAGCAGGTTGGATCAGTCAACGAGAATCGGGTCAGTTTGATATGCAAGATGTGCTTGGTTTACGTGATTAGTTTCACAAGCGTTTAGATTTCTTCTAAGCTATCAATAAAATCAGCAGTATATTTCTATATTGCTGATTTTTTATCTTACTCCTAAAATGGTCCAAGTGACTTTCAGAATACTCCAGAAATTCAGACTAGAATTTCAACTGGCCAAATACCCAAAACTTACTAATATCTACCGCTCGTATTCCAGTATTAAAACTGTTTTGATCGGCATTGTAATCAGCATATTTAATGCCGAGCGTATAGTGTTTTTTGAAAATTTTAGTTGCTAATAGATCAATCTCTGAACCGTAGTCATAGCTATTATTATCAGAACTTAGATCATGATAAGCGGCAACAAATTTAACTCCAAATGCTTTTACGATAGCAGTGAAATGCAGGTCTTTAATACCATCTCCGGGTGTGACTAGAAAACGATCATTCCAACCTTGATAAGCGTGATTAGTTCCAAGAATAGTTACAAATCGATCTGCACCACCATTGCCTTCCAGAATTTCATAACTGGCTTTTATAAGGAAAGAATTCACGGCACCACCAAGCTTAAATTTCGCACCGAGTTCTCCAAGGAAATAGCCAGCACTGATACTGTTAGCGTTATCACCAGCATCGTTTTGATGTGCATATTCAGCAGTATAAATAGCACTGGTTATATTATTAAAAGGAATAGCACCATAGGCTCTTAGACCAAAGGTATTGGTTGAAAACTGCTCAGCATTATCAAACTCTAACAGGTAAGCATAAGCTTCTAATTTAACCTTAGAAAAGCCATTGTATTGCGCATTCAAAAAGTGAGAGTTACTATCAAAATAATTTAGTGGATTGGGTGCATCGTCACCAAAGATCCGGTTTACATTCCAGATATAGGCATAACTTAATTTGGTATCAGCTATTGCGGTATTCACGATTGATGCGGCATCAAATGTCTGCCAGTTTTGACGCCAAAGGATCGTACCAATAAATCGATGAAAGGGTGCTTTTCGATAGGTGATGACTTGCCTACCCACCTTTATCGAATTGTTAGCCTGTTCATTGAAAGAGAGATAGGCTTGATTGATCTCTGTACCTTCAGGATCTGCAACGACAGGAAAACCTGCTTGAGGGCGTGAAGGGTAGGAGTAGTTATCTCCAAATAGTTCTTGGACGTGCTCTATCTGGCCATAGAAGCCCAGCCCATGGAAGTTTCCCGTTTTATAGCCTAGTGCCATTCTTGCTGTGTTTGCATTGGCTTCACGAGGTTGGGCGTCGTCATCAACATTTTCATACCTTAGGCGCAAACTAAAATCTGTTTTTCCTCCCGTTAAAGCTGTCCAGAAAATATCTTCTGCTCGTGTCTCAATGCTTGAGAGTGTAAGCATGCTTACTATGGCTCCGAGTAGTGCCGAGTGTCTGAAGTAACGTTTATTTTGAGTGCTTGTTTTCATTAAATTCCTCAATACGGGATCTCAACTATTGTTTAAACGGATTATTGCAGATTAAAGATATAGTCAAATGATCTAAATCAAGTAACACCAAATGTACTTTGTAATGAATGATTTAATGATCTAAATCAAAAAATACTAGTCTAGGAGCCTCCGCGTGATTTTAGTCTTTAGCATATGAGATAGATCCGGAGAGTCCTATGTCGATAAGGTTATTAAGCTCTAAGTCCGTCATCTGTTACTGCTAGAAACTTTGAGAGCGATGCATTAGCGATACTAAAAAGAAACCTTATGAATCGTATGATTATTGATTTACATCAATACATTGAACTGTCGTTGCTTTTAAAATTATACCAAAGGTGAATTTTTCAACAGAACCAGCTTGATGATGTAGCTAGGATTATTTATGACTCAGATAAATAGGAATCAGTTTTTACGTGGTAAATGGAAAACAAAAGAGATTCCTGTAAGGCCACCTTGGAGTGTCGAAGAAGATACTTTTATAGATCGATGTCGTGGTTGCTTACGGTGTGGTGATTGCGTTTCTGTTTGTCCTGAAAAAATACTGATCAGTGGAAATGGTGGTTTCCCTGTTACTGATTTTACTTCAGGAGGCTGTAATTTTTGCGGCAAGTGTGTTGAAGCATGTCCATCTGGTGCGCTCGACTCGGCATTAGAACAGGCTTGGAGTTACAGAGGGAAAATTTCTAATGGTTGTTTATCGATCAAAGGAGTGGAGTGTCGTAGTTGTGGCGAGACGTGTGAAACCGCTGCTATCAGTTTTCACCCTAAGCTGGGTGGTGTTGTCGAACCTATGCTAGATCCACATGCATGTACAGGGTGTGGTGAATGTATTGGTGTTTGTCCTGTCAGTGCGCTATCAATTGAGATTCCTCGAGAGATTATTCATGAGTAAAGAAGAAATAGATATTTGTGGCGTGCTGGTTCATGCCAAACCAGGTTCAGCGAAACAAGTAAAAGATCGGTTGTTGGCGTTGCCTGGTGTTGAGGTTCATTCGGTGACAGCAGATCATCGGCTCATTGTTACGGTTGATCAGGCCGATTGTGAAGAGGAAAAGATGATGACTAAAACCATCAACAGTTTTCATGATGTAAAAGGTGTTTTGTCAGCGGCCTTGGTTTATCAGTACGCTGAATAATGATGATTTTTTTTAAATTTAAAAGCAATTAATTAGGAGTTGTCACAATGAAAATCAACCGCCGTGACTTTATCAAGACAAATGCGATTGCCGCTACGGCTGCCGCTGCAGGTGTTTCACTTCCTGGAGTTAGTTTTGCAAAAAGTAAAGAGACAATCCGTTGGGATAAAGCACCGTGCCGCTTTTGTGGCACAGGCTGCTCAGTTCTTGTTGGTGTTAAAGATGGACAAGTTGTAGCGACGCAAGGTGACCCTGATGCTGATGTTAATCGTGGCTTGAATTGTATAAAAGGTTATTTTCTTAGCAAAATTATGTACGGAAAGGATCGTTTAACAACACCTCTTTTACGTAAAAAAAATGGCAAGTTTGACAAAGAGGGTGAGTTTGAAGCTATCTCTTGGGATGAAGCCTTTGACATTATGGCAGAGAAATGGAAAGAGTCTCTTAAGAATGATCTTGCCACCAACAAAGGTAAGAAAGCTGAAGAAGTAGTTTCTACTGTCGGCATGTTTGGTTCAGGTCAGTGGACCGTTTGGGAGGGCTATGCTGCTTCTAAATTATATAAGGCTGGTTTCCGCTCAAACCATATTGATCCGAATGCACGTCATTGTATGGCATCTGCCGTAGGTGGATTTATTCGTGCTTTTGGCGCGGATGAGCCGATGGGCTGTTATGACGATCTAGAACATGCTGATGCATTTGTTTTGTGGGGATCAAACATGGCCGAGATGCATCCTATTTTATGGTCGCGCCTGACAGATACGCGTTTGACTAAAGACGGTTGCGAAGTGCATGTGTTATCGACCTTTAAGCATCGTTGTTTTGAACTTGCGGATAACGGTATGATCTTTACGCCACAAACCGATCTGGCGATTCTTAATTATATTGCGAACTACATTATTGAAAATGAAGCCTATAACAAGGATTTCATTGGTAAGCATGTGAACTTCAAAAAGACACCAACGGATATTGGTTACGGTTTGCGCCCTGAACATCCATTACAAGTTAAGGCTAAGAATGCCGATAAGGGTGAATTATCAGAGATAAGTTTTGAAGAATATGCAGAATCTGTAAAGACATATACGGCTGAGATGACTTCAGAGTTGTCAGGAGTTCCTGTTGAAAAATTAGAAAAATTAGCAAAAATATATGCTGATCCAAATAGAAAAGTTACTTCATTTTGGACAATGGGTTTTAACCAGCATACGCGTGGTGTTTGGGCAAATGGTTTGATCTATAACATCCATTTATTGATGGGTAAAATTTCGGAGCCGGGTAATGGCCCTTTCTCTTTAACGGGGCAACCCTCTGCTTGTGGAACGGCGCGCGAAGTAGGCACGTTCTCACATCGCCTACCAGCCGATTATGTGGTTAAGAAAAAATCACATCGTGATTTCGCAGAAAAGATCTGGAAACTGCCTGAAGGCACTATTCCTGGAAAGGTGGGATATCACGCCGTTCTGCAAAGCCGTATGTTAAAAGATGGCAAGCTTAATTGTTACTGGGTTATGTGTAATAACAATATGCAAGCTGCGCCAAATATGAACGAAGAAACGTATCCTGGTTGGCGAAACCCTGAGAGTTTTGTTGTGGTTTCAGATCCGTACCCAACGGTTTCTGCTCAGGCTGCTGATCTGGTTTTGCCTACTGCTATGTGGACAGAAAAAGAAGGCGCTTATGGTAATGCTGAACGTCGAACGCAGTTTTGGCGTCAACAGGTTGATGCACCGGGCGAATCTAAATCTGATCTCTGGCAGTTGATAGAGTTTTCTAAACGTTTCAAGGTTGAAGATGTTTGGCCTGAAGAGTTATTAGAGAAACAACCAGAATCTCGAGGCAAAACCCTATACGAAGTTCTCTATGCAAACGGACAGGTTGACCAGTTTCCTGCTCAACAGGTGACGGATGGAGCAGGTAATGAATACAAAAATCATGAGATGGAAGAGTTTGGTTTTTATGTTCAAAAAGGTTTGTTCGAAGAGTATCGTCGCTTCCAGTTAGAAGGTACAAAAAAAGGTCATGAACAGGCGGAGTTTGATAGATATCACACCGTTCGTGGTCTGCGTTGGCCTGTAGTGAACGGTAAAGAAACTTTATGGCGTTATCGTGAAGGTCATGACTCTTACGTTGGTAAAGGTGAGGGGATTAAGTTTTACGGCAACAAGGATGGTCGCGCTAATATTATTACCGCACCTTATGAGCCGCCTGCGGAAAGCCCAGATGAAGAATATGACTTATGGTTAAGCACTGGTCGCGTACTTGAACATTGGCATTCAGGCACGATGACACGGCGTGTACCTGAGCTTTATCGGGCTGTTCCTGACGCCGTCATTTTTATGCACCCTGATGATGCAAAAGAAAGAGGATTGCGCCGTGGTTTGACTGCAACGGTTCAATCTCGACGTGGTGAAATCCAAGCAATGGTTGAAACTCGTGGACGAAACTTACCACCGAAAGGTTTGATCTTTGTACCTTGGTTTGACGCGGGTCGTTTGATCAACAAAGTAACTCTGGATGCAACGGATCCTTTATCAAAACAAACTGATTTTAAAAAGTGTGCGGTGAAGGTCATTCGGGCCTAAGCACTTTAACATTAGATGATAGAGAAATGACGGTAACTAAAACTTAGTATGGCCAAGAACTACGGAAGTTACTAGTGGGTTTTACTTGATGATCGCCGCTATCGTGCTTGAGTTTTCCCTAACAATATGAGCCGTGTTATAGCGATTGGATTGCGAGGATGATTAAGAGTTAAAGGCCAAGGAGTCACTATCTTAAAATCAATGCGATATAGAAAAATAATATAAAAAATACGGTAAGTTGGGTTCAAAAAAATGTGGAGTTTTTATCATGAAAAAATTATTTGTTTTTATACTGGTATTGGGAATGACTGTCTTGATCAATGCAGAAGAATTGACTTCTCTTCGAGGATCACAACCGCTTGATGAAGCTTCACAAACTGTTGAAAAGAAGGTTTGGGCAAAGGATGGCGAGGTTATCTCAAGAAACTATGTGCAACAACCACCGCTAATTCCTCATAAGATAAAAGGCTATCAGATCAATTTGCAATATAACAAATGTATGAGTTGCCATAGTTGGAGTAAATATAAAGCGTCGGGTGCGACTAAGATCAGTCAAACACATTTTAAAGATCGAGATGGAAATGATTTGGCTAAGGTATCTGCCCGGCGCTATTTCTGTAATCAATGCCACGTACCTCAAGCGAGCGTGAAACCGATTGTTGAAAATACGTTTAAGCCTATCGACTCGGTTAGCCAATAAAAAAAAACAAGAGGAATATCATGACTTTTCGTGGAAAAATTATATCAGGATCCTTAATCACAGGGTTCTTTTTAGGCATCATATTTTGGGGTGGTTTTCATTGGAGTCTGGAAATGACTAATAATGAAGAATTTTGTATTTCTTGCCATGAAATGAAAGATAACATTTATCCGGAATACAAAGAAACGGTTCATTACAGTAACCGAACAGGTGTTCGTGCCACGTGTCCAGATTGCCATGTACCTAAGCAGTGGTTCTATAAAATTAAACGAAAGATTGAAGCATCGAGAGAAGTCTTTCATAAGATTATCGGAACGATTGATACTCGTGAAAAATTTGAGGAATATCGGTTGACTATGGCGCTGAGTGAGTGGAAGAGAATGAAGTCGGCTGATTCAAGAGAGTGTCGAAATTGTCATGATTATGAGTCTATGGATTTTGTTGATCAGGGGCGCCGAGCTGTGAAAGCACATTCAATCGGTTTGGATGAGGGCAAGACCTGTATCGATTGTCATAAGGGGATAGCGCATCACTTGCCATTAGGCTGGGAGGCCGCCGCTGAGAAAGCTGGATTGTAATCTTTCAGAAGATCCGAAATAATGACTTATCATTAAGGCATGAGGCATCGTTATATGTTGATCGGGCAAGGCGGGCAGACTGGGAAGGTTGAGCTGACCGAGTCTATCCAGACAGCAATGCGTGGTTGTACGCTCCTACGCAGTCTAGATGATGAAACTTTTAGTAAGGTTGTACAGTTTTCTCATGCTAGAGAGTTACCTGAGAATACCTTGATATTTGAACATGGCTCTGAGCTGACAGATTTGTACTTGTTGATTTCTGGTGGAGTTAAACTACTGCGACTGGTACCAAGCGGCGATGAAAAAGTTCTTGAAATTATTAACCCAGGTGAAACATTCGCAGAAGCTGTTATTTTTATGGGTATGTCAAAATATCCTGTTACAGCAGTAACGCTCTCTTCCTCTACTTTAGTAGGTATTCAAGCGAAACCTTATCTAAACTTACTTAAATCTTCTAATGCTTTGTGTTTAGAAATGTTAGGAAATTTAAGTATGCGACTACACGGAATGGTGAATGAAGTTGATCGCTTGACTCTACATAATGCGACTTTTCGTTTGGTTGACTATTTGTTGAATCAGATACCTGATGAGCGGGATAACACTCTGGAAGAGCAAACAAACTTGCAACTTACTGCACCGAAAAGAGTGATTGCTTCTAGGTTGTCGGTTAAACCAGAGACTCTTTCTCGGACCTTAAAAGAACTTTCTCAACGTGGATTAATTCGCTTTCACGGTTCACATATTGAGTTCTTAGATATCAAAAAATTACGCGAATTAATATCACTAGAAAGCTAGTTTCAGCTTCAGATCATTTATAAATTAAAACTCTCATTTGATGTAGGTCAATGTTGTATTTTAACGTCTTGAATATACTGCACTGCCAGTTTTAATTGTAATTATAAATAGGATATTCGTGATGAGAGAGACCTTTACCAAGGGTATGGCTCGAAATATTTACTACGGAGGAGGTGTGTTTTTCTTCCTAGTGCTTATTGGATTAACGGTTGATACCGTTAAAGGCCTACCTGCTACCGATAATTCAGAAAATATAACTGAACAAGTCGCAGCTGGAAAACGATTGTGGGAAATCAATGATTGTATTGGCTGCCATTCTTTGCTTGGTGAGGGCGCATATTTTGCACCAGAACTGGGTAATGTCTACACCCGCTTTGGCGAGAGTACTGAAGCTATCAAGGCATTTATTAAGTATCGTCCAGTAGATGGTGTTAAAGGACGACGCAGTATGCCTCAATTCAACCTTACTGATGAAGAGTTGGAAGAGATCGCACAGTTCTTAAAGTATGTTGATGGCATTAAAACAGCCAGAAACTGGCCACCAAACATCCAAGGTTAAGGGGTAGATTATGATGAAATATGAATCACAAGGTATAGCAAAGATGTACTTTATTGCTGCCATCGGACTATTCCTAGGACAGATCCTATTTGGGATCATCATGGGGCTGCAGTATGTTATGGGAGATTTCTTATTCCCTGAAATTCCATTTAATGTCGCACGTATGGTACATACGAATTTGTTGATCGTATGGCTGTTGTTTGGCTTTATGGGATCGGCATATTTTCTAGTACCAGAAGAAGCAGAACGTGAGCTTTATGCACCTTGGTTAGCGAAGTTAATGTTCTGGATTTTCCTCGTTGCCGGTGTTCTGACCATTCTTGGTTATCTATTAGTGCCTTATGCGAAGTTAGCTGAGATCACAATGAATGATCTACTTCCAACAATGGGGAGGGAGTTCTTAGAACAACCGACTATTACGAAGATAGGTATTGTTATTGTTGTGCTCGCTTTTATTTTTAATATCGGTATGACCGTGTTATCGGGACGTAAGACGGTTATCAATCTGGTCTTATTGACAGGTCTTGTTGGGTTGGCAGTCTTCTTTTTATTCTCTTTTTATAATCCAGATAACTTAGTGTTAGATAAATACTTCTGGTGGTTTGTGGTGCATTTGTGGGTAGAAGGCGTTTGGGAATTGATCATGGCATCCTTGTTAGCTTATGTATTAATCAAGGTCACAGGTGTTGATCGAGAAGTTATCGAGAAATGGTTATATCTTATTGTCGGCATGGCATTGATTTCAGGTTTGATCGGAACCGGGCATCATTTCTTTTGGATCGGAACGCCGGATTACTGGCAATGGTTGGGATCAATCTTTTCAGCATTAGAACCGATTCCATTTTTTATGATGACTCTTTTTGCTTTTAATGTAGTTAACAAAAGACGTAGAGATCACCCTAATAAAGCCGCTGTTTTATGGGCGTTGGGCACGGGTGTTATGGCATTTTTGGGCGCAGGTGTATGGGGGTTCCTCCACACATTAGCACCTATTAACTTCTATACCCACGGAACCCAGATTACGGCAGCACATGGTCATATGGCATTTTATGGTGCCTATGTAATGGTTGTTTTAACCATGATTTCATACTCTATGCCTATCATGCGTGGCCAAAAGGCTGCCAATGAAAGAGCACAGGTTTTTGAAATGTGGTCTTTCTGGATGATGACAGTGGCTATGGTCTTTATCACCTTGTTCTTGACGGGTGCTGGTATTTTGCAAGTTTATTTGCAACGGTATTCAGAGAATCCAGAATCATTCATGGTTGTGCAAGATAAAGTTGCTATGTTTTATTGGATGCGTGAATTGGCTGGCCTAGTCTTCCTTGCGGGCTTGCTCTTGTATATTTATAGTTTTTTTGCGAAAGGAAAAGAGGTCGAATTCGTAGAAGAGTAAGTTTGATAATTCTGAAGTACAAAATACCGCTGTGAAAAGCGGTATGTTTATTTTTTGAGGAAGGAAATTGAAACCTGATGAAATACAGTTAAAGCAAGCATCGCGAGCGACGTTATACTCACTACTAAACCTGACAATGCTACCCATTGTTGGTTTTATTTCACTCTGCCTTCTTTACAGAAAAACAACCTCGAATACGATTGATCGTTATTATGTATTATTAGGCATAAAAACAAATTTATATGCCGCTGCTGCACTATTTTTGGTGACGGCATTAATGATCTTTATGGGAGGTTTTGAGTCACCTTGGACTTGGGTCTATGTGATTTCTTACTTTGTTTTTGTGCATGCTTTATTTATTTTGTTTGCCACCTGGTCGATGGTGCGTTCATGGACAGGTGAAAAGCTAAAGCGTAGCTTTTTATCAAAATGATTTGGTGCGTATCAACACCTAGCGTTGATCAGAATATAAAAAAAAGATCGTTATTATTAATGAGTCTATGGGATCGATTATTACACCTGAGCAAGAACCTAAGCTGCTACCTGGTGACTTAGCCATCTGGTTGTTTATTTTTATGGAGGTTTTGGTCTTTGGCATTTTTTTATTGTTTATGCCATCACACGTTTGCAGAATGTAGAGATGTTCAATCAATACCAGTTAATGCTTAATCGCGAGTTAGGTACAGTGAACACCTTGTTACTGATCAGCTCTAGTTATTTTGTTGTTCGTAGTATTCATGCGATTAGAAAAGACAATGTAAAGAGCTGTATCAATTGGTTATATGCTGCACTGGCAGGTGGTGCTGGTTTTTTGAGCATAAAATCAATGGAGTACTCCGATAAATTTTATGCTGGAGTTACTCTCGATACAAATACCTTTTATATGTTTTATTTATCGTTGACGGTATTTCACTTTTTACACGTGGTTATCGGTATGTTGATCTTGTTTGGGGTGATAATAAAAGCTAAGAAAGGTTCATACAGTGCTGACAATCATATCGGCATAGAAACAGGCGCTTCCTACTGGCATATGGTTGACTTGGTGTGGATTATTTTATTCCCATTAGTCTATATCATTCGATGAAAGTCTATTACAACATTCATATGATCTGGTTTGTCATGTTGATTTTAACATTGCTGAGTTATTCGATCGGTGAATCGAATTCTAGTGGAACCGTTGCAGCCATTTTTTTGTTAATAACAGCATTGACAAAAGGCTATTTTCTTATCAATGATTTTATGGAGTTGAGAGACGTTTCATTCTTGTGGCGTGCCATTATGTTTGGCTGGCTTTGGTGTGTCTCACTTAGCCTTATAGGTATTTACATTTTTAGCGTTTGAGAAGAGGAGGTTTAAATGACCTTAGAAAAAATAGTTTTAGAGACAAGTACTATTCCTCGAGTAGATCTGGATTTTATGAACCATACACATTTTGAAGAAGTTGAAATGGTCGAACAAGTTGGGCAGCTAGTGAAGGCTTTTCAAGATGGTACAACACACTCAGAAAAGCAGCTGGCAGATATAACGGCGGCACTGGAAGACTGGGTGCAACATACTCAAGAACATTTCAAGCGAGAAAATACCCTGATGCTCGACACAGGCTTTCCTGCCTATCCAACACATTCCGGGGAGCATGAAAAAGTGATGGTGGAAATGCAAGCTGTTGCCAATCATTGGAAAGAAAATTCAGATATCGATACATTGGCTGAATATGTGTTTAGTCTTTGGCCCGAATGGTTTAACGCCCATGTTAATTCCATGGATATGATGACTGCAAAATTTGCGATGATGCAGGGCTATAGTGCAGAGTAAAGTCCTCTTTCAATCGGATAAATCTTGTCGAAAAAGGAAACTAAATGAAGAATAAAAAAGAGCTGCCATTCTATCAAGCCCAGCACAATGAAATTGAATTGTTTGAGCATGCCTATAGCAATCAATTACCACTATTGATTAAGGGACCAACAGGTTGTGGTAAGACCCGGTTTATTGAACATATGGCTACAAAGTTAGATCGGTCTTTATACACAATTGCCTGTCATGATGACCTGACAGCGGCTGATCTAATCGGGCGGCATTTAATTGGTGATGGCGAAACCTACTGGCACGATGGACCATTAAGTAAAGCCGTACGCGAAGGTGCTATTTGTTATTTGGATGAAGTCGTCGAAGCGCGTAAAGACACCACCGTGGTTTTACATCCGCTATCTGATGACCGTCGAGCTTTGCCGATAGAAAGAACGGGGGAGGTATTAAAAGCGCCGCCAGAATTCATGTTGGTCGTTTCATATAATCCGGGTTATCAAAACTTGCTTAAAGGTATGAAGCCTTCAACACGCCAGCGTTTTCTTTCCATGCGTTTTGATTATCCGGATATAGAAACAGAAAATAAAATTGTGCAAACAGAAACAGGGATTGATCAAGCAACCTCTATAAATTTAATCGAACTCGTTCACGCGTTACGGGTTTTGAAAGATCATGATCTTGAAGAATCTGCTTCGACACGACTGTTAGTTTATGCAGCGACATTGATCAAATCAGGATTTGATCCTTTAGAAGCATGTCGTGCAGCGATTGTTGAACCGTTGACTGATGACGAAGAAACCGTGATGGCATTAATGGAAGTCGTGCGGGCAAAAATGGGTGACTAATGAATGAGCTAAGTAGCAATGAAGATTACACGGGAGCTTTTGCGGAAGCATTCTTTATCGGCAACCTTTTGTTTATCGGTTTTTTTTATATAGCACTTTGGGGATTGTATCTTTCAGCTTATGAAAAAACCACATCGATCAATAAAAAGCATTTACAGCAAACCTTAGCCGCTAGTTCTGTTACTACATTGATCGTTATTTTATTAAATATTTTTATTATTCTGACTAGTGGATATGCTTCTGCAACGGCTTTGATTGTGGCTGAGGTTTATTTGATGGTGCTCGTTCCCATTTTTTTATTTTTAGGGATCTGGGGTTTTGTAAAGGCTATTAATCATCAGGATTACAGTTACCCTTTGATAAGTAAGTATGTTGATTTCAAAGGGTAATTGGAATGAGCACTGTCTTCGATAATAATACTTCAATAAAGATGAGGATAGAGTTTCCCAAAACGAAATTAATTCCAGGCAGCATGGCTATCTGGGCCGCGATTCTTTCAGAGATGACTGAGTTCGCACTTATGTTTATCGTTTATTTTTTAGCCAAAGTGCATAACCCAGAGATATTCTACGAAGGACCAACCAAGCTAAATACCTCCGCTGGTACGGTTAACACGCTGATTATGCTGACCAGTAGTTATTTTGTAGTGCGAGCAGTGATGGCAATACGAGAAAATAATTCTACTTCGAGTGCCCGCTGGTTATGGGGTGCCGTCATCTGTGGTGGGCTCTACTTAGTTATTAAATATTTTGAATATCAGTGGAATATTGCACAAGGTTTAGATACACACAAAAATATTTTCTATGGCGTTTATTACTATGTGACCTTCAATCATTTCTTACATGTTGGTTGGGGGACGGCTGGACTAGTTTGGGTTATCTATCGGCTTAATACAGGTGTCTATACAAAAGATGAACATGAAGGACTGATCAATATGGCTTTGTATTGGCATATGATTGATCTCGCATGGATTACTATTTTCCCATTACTTTATGTGATTCGGTGAGCTAGAACAATGTGTTTAAATAAGCTTCAAATAATCGATTATTTATGGCTATTACTTATAACCTTAACCTTGTTTAGTGCCTATATGGCAGAGCGATCAACTCCCGAACTTATGAGCGTTCTCATTATGGCGGCTGTGCTGGCAATTAAAGGCAGGATTATTGTTGATCATTTTATGGAGCTGAAACACTCTCACAGGTTACTGCGTCGATTAATGCAAACGTATTTTTATGTAATACCAGCATTAATATTGCTTGTTTATTTGTTTCCCGAAAAAATTGCTAAATGGACTAGTTTGTCATAACAAACAATAAAGGAAAATAATGCATAAATGTATTTGTAAACATTGTAGTCACCGCGTTGTTGCTGAAGATATCCGTTGCGCCGGTTGTGGAATTCCTTTGCCACCAAGCCATGCAAAATCTTCACATAAAAAATTTGTAATATTTTTTATTGGCATCGTTATTTTTTGTGTTTTCATGATAATTTGGTTACCTCCAAGTTGGTCATCATTTTTAGACAAATAATGACATGTTAGAAGAAATTGTAGGCTCAACATGGCATCGTTTTATTACCCAACGAGCTGAGAAACACTATCCTGAAGCGATTGTGCATTTAGGTGATGTACGTAAAACTTCTGGCATTTTCTTTCGTGCCTTGGGTGGTGAAAGTGGTTTACGAGTTGAGAGTTCTACCGACTCGGATGTTTATGCACAGCGATCAATTCTAGAAAAAATTGCTGGCATTGGGGGAAAAACTCAATATACATGGCGTGATGAAGAAACATTAAGGTTACCGGAATCGATTGCACTGTTTCCTAAGCGACAATTAAATATTGATCTGTATTTATGGCTGATTGCTTTGTCGGTAACTGATGCTGACGGCAATGATTGGATTAGTCGAAATCAGTCTAGAACGTTAAAAATATTAGAAGCTTGGCCAGGATTAAGGAGGCGTTATGAAGTCTTGATGACAGCACATCTAGTGCAAAGACCAGAACCTAACAGTTTATCTAAAGATGAAGCCAAACAAGAATTGGTCATCCGTGCTGCGCTACTCGAGCCCGAGTTATTAGTGAGTTTAGAGTACGCTAAACGACCTCCGACCCCTGTGCCTCTATGGCTACATCCAGCGCCACCACCTCTAGAATTTGTACAGAAAAAATCGTTGTCAGATCCTGATCAGCCAGATCAAGCTGAATCTAAAAATAACTCATCCAATCAACAGAAACGTAAACAGGGCGACCGAACCGATATGCCAGACGGTAACGATGGCTTGATGAGCTTTCGTTTGGAAAGCTTATGGAGTTGGGGGGAGTACAGCAAGGTTGATCGAACTAGTAGTGAAGATGACGATGATGATGTCATGCAAACAGCGGATGATATGGATACTATATCTGTCGCTCAAGATAGTGAGACCACCACAAGTAAAATTAAATTAGATATTGATCTGCCCGCTAGTGAATATGATGACATAATTTTAGGTGAAGGTATTTCTATCGATGAGTGGGACTATAAAAAACAAATTTTACAAAAGGATCACTGTCGAATTATTCCGATGGTCTCGCGTAATGTGGATGATATTGAATTGCCTACAAAACTACAGGCGCAGGCACGAAAAATACGTCGTCAATTTGAAATAATACGTCCACAAAGACATTGGCTAAGTCGACAGTCTGAAGGTATGGAGTTAGATTTGGAAAGTTATATTAATTTTATAACTGATCGAAAACATGGGTATGTTCAAAGTGATACTCCTGTTTATCGAGATTTACGTAACCAAACACGTGATTTGTCTTGTTTGTTATTGGCGGATCTTTCTTTATCGACAGATGCACATATTAGCAATACGAAGCGTGTTATCGATGTTATTCGTGAGTCTTTATATCTTTTTTCTGAAGCCCTGAGTGTTACCGGTGATCGGTTTGCCTTACATGGTTTTTCTTCGAGAAATAGAAATCATGTTCGTTTTTACGACATAAAAAGTTTTGATGATGACTATAATAATAGAACACATGGTCATATAAATGCAGTTAAGCCGGGTTATTACACACGTATGGGTACTGCTATTCGGTACGCATCTCAATTATTAGAAAAAGAAGATTCTAGTCAAAAATTATTACTGATACTAACAGATGGAAAGCCAAACGATCTGGATAAGTACGAAGGTCGATATGGTCTAGAAGACACACGGCAAGCGATACTTGAAGCTGAAAAGAAAGGTTTGCAGCCATTCTGTGTCACGATCGATGAAAAATCTGAAGATTATTTAGCTCATTTGTTTGGAAAAAACTCGTTTGTACTGATCAAAAACACAGAAGAATTGCCCACCAAATTACCCTTGCTCTACCTTCGTTTGACTTACTGATATTGTTTTTATTAATTGTCATGAAAAACAAATTTTAAGATTTGATTTAGATCAATGTTTTGGACAAATTGTCGCAGCATACTTCTCCTGAAGTTATCGTTTAATGTTATAAATAACGGAGAAAGTATAGTGAACCAATTGTATAAAAAGATAAGTCTGGGAGCTGTGATGGCAACATCTTTAATGGCATTGACGGCCTCATCTTCTGCTGAAGAGACGATAGATATCAGCAACATTTCAATTTCAAGTGAGGCTAAAATTGAAGGATTAGAACGAGTTACTCAAACATTAGTTGCACCACCATATTTACCCGAACATAATCAGATTTCTGTAGGCGCACCAAAAATTGTCGAAATAACGATGGTGATCGAAGAGAAAGAGTTGGAAATTGCTTCGGGTGTTTTTGCCCAAGCTATGACTTTTGAAGGTACAAACCCAGGACCAATGATCGTCGTCCATCAAGACGACTATGTGGAGTTGACGTTGGTCAACCCTAAAACAAATAGCATGTTACATAATATAGATTTTCATGCTTCAACAGGTGCACTAGGTGGCGGTGGGTTAACGAATGTAGCGCCGGGCCAACAAGTAAAACTACGTTTCAAAGCAACTAAGCCTGGTGTGTTTGTTTATCATTGCGCTCCTGGAGGCGCTATGATTCCATACCATGTTGTCACGGGTATGAATGGCGCGATAATGATTCTTCCTCGCGAAGGTTTGAAAGATGATGCAGGTAAATCAGTATCATATGACAAAGCTTACTACATAGGCGAGCAGGATTGGTACATTCCTCAAGATGCTGATGGTAAATTCAAACGGTATGACTCTCCAGCAGCAGCAATGGGTGAAACTATGGAGATCATGAAAAACCTGACTCCAACACACCTTACTTTCAATGGTAAAGTTGGTGCTCTAACCGGTGATAAAGCGATGAAAGCCAAGGTTGGTGAAACTGTTTTATTTATCCACTCTCAAGCTAATCGTGATTCTCGCGTACATTTGATCGGCGGTCATGGTGATCTAGTATGGCATGGTGGCTCGTTTAATGATGCCCCTGCTACTAACCTTGAAACATGGGCTGTTGCTGGCGGTGAAGCGACTGCTGCTTTATATACTTTCCTACAACCTGGACTCTATGCTTATGTAAACCATAACCTGATAGAAGCTATCTTACTCGGTGCGGCAGGACATGTTTCAGTTGAAGGTGAATGGAATAATGACTTAATGGAGCAGGTTGAAAAACCTGGAGAAATTAAGTAATTTCTAGAGCAATTTTTCTAGTAGGTATTCTTGATTGTGAATGCTTACTAGACTTCTAATTATGAAAACTTCAACTCTAAAATATGTATTCATATTACTTATCAGTTTGGTAAGTATCGAAGTATTTTCAGAGAATAGGATACCTGTTAAAGAACATCCTTCATCACTGAATAGTATGGTGGCACAGTTGATGGGTTGGTATGGAAGATTGCTTCCAGCAGAGCGCAATATTTTTTTTAATCAGATAGACAAAGAATTTAAAGACTCTCTAAAACAATATCCTCATGATATTGAGCATTTAAAAATAATCAGCTCCCAACTGGTTAACTCATCTAAAAAAGGATTATTGCAATTTAATGTAACAATCAATATAAAATCAAAAAAACCAGCGGGATCTATTTGGATGACCATAAAAGAGCAATTTTTATTTAATGAAAAAAAAGATGGATCGATAGTGTTAGAGAAAATTATTTTAAAAGGAAAGCTTACGGAAGAAGAAAGAGAATTGAGTGAAAATACTAATCGAATGTATTTTAAATCAAGAGAATTTGCCTATTCATGGCTTGCATACATGGATGGGTTTGGTTCTGTTAAGAAAACAATAAACTTAGAGAGTTGGATTGAAAGTTCAGTCTATAATGTTCAAATAGGTAGTAAACAAATCAATGGATCAGTAGCTTCATCCTTGAGGCAACGAAGCGTTTATTTACACACGGGCCAACACACGCTTCGTTCCATTGATATCACTCAAGATGATGAGTCACAAAATACTTACGTATTAGATCTTACTATGGATTGGAAAGGTTTTAATGTTAAAACAGTACCTGTTATTGCAAAAATAAACCAAAAAATAAAAATAAAAATAAACAACGATGGAACGTGGTATGTCCTTTTTATAGAAGAGAAGCATCTTATTCCAGATCTAACACCTTGGCAGAATTTGTTATGTTAAAAAAAATTGTTGCTTATATTTTATATACTTTCATCTCAATAAATATGGCCTATGCTGACACTGATGTTTTACCCATATTAAGTGGTGTTGGTGGTAATTTCAATGCGGTTGATAGCGATGGAAATATGGTCGAGTTCAACAGTTATTTTGGCAATGTCGTCGTCATTGCCTTTGGTTATACTAACTGTGCAGACATTTGTCCTTTTACATTAGGTTATTTAAAAAAACTATATGCTCAATTAAATGAAGAAGAGCAGGAACATGTTAAGATTTTATTTGTGACAGTCGACCCAGAATATGACACCCCAGCACACCTAAATGATTTTCTCAATTATTTTAATAAAGATTTTATAGGTATATCAGGGACAAAAGAACAGACAGATCACATCGTCTCAATTTACCAAGCTCAATATAATGAACTCTCCAGAGAAGGAATGCCGACTCATAATATTCGGCGGATTAACACTAAATTACTTGAGAACGATGAAGAGGAAAAGGCAAAGTTGTTTAGTCACAGTGTCTCGATATATTTAGTGGATAAAGAGGGTTTTACTCGCAGCATAGAATTTACAGGAACTCCAAAAGATAAATTTGTGGAAAAAATTCAACAACTCATTAAAGAGTAATAGCAAAAAATGAAATTATTTAAATTGTGTCTCGTATTAGTTCTTATATCACTGAGTTTTATAAGCAATGCTGAGATTGTAACTGAAAACTTTCGGGTGATGATGGCTCCAAAGATAGCCAAAAACACGGCAGGCTATGGAGTAATAAAGAACACAGGAAGTGAAGCTGACACTCTGAATAGTGTATGTAGTGATACCGTAGATGTTATGTTTCACAAAACTGAAATTAGATCAGGTATGGCAAAAATGGTTCACCTTTCAGACGTTGTCATCAAAGCGGGACAAGAGCTTGTGTTAGAAGCCATGTCATACCATCTAATGTTGTTTGATTTTCATTCAGCAGAGTTTAAAGAAGGTGGGAAAATTACTTTCTTTTTGAATTTTAAAAAAGCGGGTGTAGTTAAAGTTGAAGCTTCTATCATTACTACAGATAGCAGTTGAGCCTCATGATTATTTTTTAGCTTATAAGGTTCTGATTTATCATAGATTCGTTAGTTAAGAAGACCTCTCTTTAAATTATGGAGTAAATTATTTTCTTCTGGATTTTTAGTTACCTATTCACAATCAAAGTTTATTGCTTCCTCTATGGCAATCAATTTATTTTTTGAACATGGTTGTACCCGGAGAATTAATTCAAAATGATAGACATAGATTTATTTAGAGACTTGAAACAATTGATAAATAGCGCGCTCTTAAATTAAGGGTGGGAATTAATTACTTCTATTTTTGATATGGGAGTTAAAGCTGATATTAAGAAAAAATATTGGTGGGAAAGTAATATTAGCAATTTATAGTAAGGCCAACTCATAAATGAATATTATGAGTTGGCGAAACAGCCTTACTTTAAACTAGAGTAATATGCAGCAAGATTTTCTATGTCGTCACCAGTCAAGGCCGTTACCATCGAAGACATTAATGGATCTTTACGAGAACCTGACTTAAATGCTTTGATCTGTTTTGCTAGATAGCCTTTTTGTTGACCTTTAAGGTTAGGCCAGAGAGAGTTAGAACTCACACCTTCCACACCATGACAAGCAATACATGTTTGAGATTTTGTTTTTCCAGCTTCAATATCTGCTGCCTTAATGTTTGTGCTAATTAGTAAGAATGTTGATGCTGCTAGTAGAATCATAATTCTTGCTCTCATGATTTTCTCCGAATCTATGAGACCTCACTGTATCAGCTACGTTGTTCTTTTTTCATTGATCTATATCAAGTTTGTTCGGTTGCTCAATATGCTTTATATTCTGTTCTTATCAGAGAAATAAAGTGTAAATAGATACTGTAAAGCTATCTTGCATGCAATGGTTATTTTTGTAAACCCACTAGAACTACCGTATTGTGTTGTGTAACGATGTAACACGGATTAGTTATATGGAATTAAAAAAAAGGGAAAAATCATGTTTAAATCAAGTAAGCGTACTTCTAATCGTTACCTTTTAGTTGTCACCCTCTCGTTATTTTTCACACCTTCTTACTCAATAGACCTTTTTGATATTGTCGGTGAGGTCGCGAGTGGCAGGATGGATGCTAAGAAGATTATTCGTGCAGCAAAGTCGATCGCAAAGGTTTCTACCGGTAGTGTCAAAAAGGGGGCCTCAACGCCGGAGGACAGTGAAGGTAAGGTGGTTTTATATACTGCTGATTATTGTGGTTATTGCCGACAGGCGATGGCTCATGTAGAAAGTAAAGGTATTCCCCATATCCAAAAGGATATTGAGTTCGATAGTGATAACAATGCAGAATTTAAGAGTCTAGGCGGTAACGGAGTTCCGTTTATTCTTATGGGTGAAAAGAGCATGAGTGGTTTTTCTAATGCAAGTTTTGATCGAATGTATGCACAGTTTAAGAAAGAAGTTAAAGCCATAGAGAAAAGCAAGCCAAAAGTATATGTTGCTGGTGATGTGCTGATTGGGAAACTTGCTAAGGTTTCTGTGTATATAAAAGCAAGTAAGACATCAAAAATCATCACTAAGATTACAAGCGATGCTCCTGGTGTTTACATGGGAGAAGAAAGTAATGGATTTTTCTCAGTAACAACCGATGCTGGAGATGGTTGGGTTGATAAGCTTTTGATTAAGTAGGTTTAATAGAAGCCTTTCAGATAAGAGTTTTGTTGATGTGAACTTTTTAATAAGTGTTCATGGTTTTGGCCAAAATAGCTTTATTGGTTGTTTAGTAGTCGCTTTTTTTCTGTTTTCACAAGTGAAACTTTAAGATAAATAGATAAAAGTGGTACTGGCGAACGAATATCGTTTGAATCTCTATTATTGATGATTTAAAAAAAAGCATCAGCCATATCAACTATTTCTAGAGGTGTGTGATGGTGAGAGTTGTAAACCATATTTTATGAGAAATAAAATGGGTAATTTATATAGAGCACTATTCTATTCTTTTATTTTTATGATGGCGCCATCTCTATATGCGCAATCATCATGGACGATCAATAAATATAAGATTGTGCAACAATCTCCAGACGAAAAGAGACATTCAGCGAAACAAGAGGCTGCTCTCCAAAAGGAACGTGATGAAGACTTTTCAGGTCAAATTCCCGGACTTCGGACAGCCCAAATTAAAGAGCTAGAGAACTACCTAGAAGATGTTGGTAAAAAATATCAAAAACTAGGGTTCAATGAGCCAAGTATCACCACTAAGACAAAAAAAAATGATGCTTATGAAATATTTTTTCATGATTATCCGGATACTTATCCGGTAGCTTATTTTCTTCAGAAATATTCTGTAAGTGGAGTTGTTAAGCAAGCAACACATATCAGAGATAATATTTCTTTAGATAGTTCACGAGCTATCCCAAAATCTAATAATTTTAATTTAACATCAAAAGCCTATGAAGATTTAGCTCATGAGCTTTTTCATGCCATTCAAAAAAGTTATCCCGTGTTTAAGAGTCATAGTGACTTAGGCGACTGGATTACTGAAGGAACAGCGACTGCTATAGGCGAAGATATTGCCCTTCAGCTTGGGAAATTAAATGTTGTTGATCGATGGGGGAGCTCAAAGAGTTCATCTATGCGTCGTTGGGGGTTACGTACTTATTCAAATACCTTATGGGTTCCTGATCTAGAAGGTGAAGTGTCTACACTTTATTCCAGCCAAGAAGGCCATCGGACATCTGGCTTTTGGCGATTTATTGGTGAGTATATTAGTAGTGGTGGACATCCTGGTGTTGAGCAGGTGAAGCCTCCCAGTTATAGATATCTAGCCAAGTTATTTGAAAGACCTATTTATGGACCAACAAATGACTTAAAAGAACTTGATTGGTTGGACTCTTTTCTCAAAGAGAATAAGAGCCAAGTTGGTAAAGGATTAGGCTCAATTTATCCGTACTTTATTACTGTTTTTACTCATTACGCAACGGGACGGATGAAATTTAAACGGAAGGCCATAATCAATGCATGGCACAAGTGCTTATTTACGAGTGGGTTAGATTGCCGTAAGACAATTGACATAAAGTCTGATCAGGAAGCTTGCGAAAAAGTGACTATTGATGAAAGTGCTACAGCAAAAGAATCATCGACCATAGATTTTCGCCCCGTGTCTGGGCGCTGTATTAAAGTCGAGTACTCAGGCTCTTCAGTAACCTTAGATACTACGATAAAGATAGAAAGTGACGATGAGAATGTTGTTAAGTCAATCCGAAATATTGGGATGCAAACCAAGAATAAAAAAATAAAGGTTTTAGTTTCGAAGATTGGTCAATTAGCAGGTGGTACATTTTTTGGGGAGTGGACATTTCAAAATGTAGTCTTTCAAAGGGAAACACGTAATGGAGAACAAGCTGTCTTGTTTTTAGTATCAAATGTTGCAGAGTTTGCATCAGAAACAGCCGAGAGTCCCAGTGTTAAATTTACTTTTAACTATTCCATGAGTAAGACAAACCTTAATCTTTCAAAATAAGTTAAAAATACCCGATATCTTTATATGATATTACTGTTAATAGGCTAAGGTTTAAGATATGAAAAAATTGAGTTTTATAATAACTTTATTTACGCTAAATATTTTTTTTCCAAACATCGTTCAAGCAGAATCATTCACGAACTACACTGCTTTAGCCGGTGAAACACAGCGATCACCGAATGTTAAAATTAGAAAGAACTGTAAACACTATTATTGTGGACCTATTAGTACGATTAATATTTCTATGGATTCAATACTTGAGGAAGATTTACATAATTATAATGCTGGAGATAACAATAGCTTTGAGCAAATGATTGGAAAGGGAGAGGAAGTTGATAAGTATGCCCCCGCTGCTGTTATGAAAGAGATGATCGAAGCCCAACGGAGGGCTGAAAACGGCACTAAAATCACGATCAAAATCCCACTAATTGATTATGGCTACTCAGGAACATTTAATAATGTTTTGATTAAGGTCTCTTCAAAAGGTGAGGCTTACAAAAGTACCATTCAAGACTTGGTCGGTGGTGAGGTTACAGAGCTAACAGGAACGGTTAATATCGAAACCTATTCTCCGTTTGTATTAAAAGGTAGTTATACGGCGAGTTTAAAACAATATAAAGCGATAGACCCTCGAGAGCTAAAATGTCCAGCGTTCTCAGATCCTTCAACACCCCCTTGTATTAAATTCACATTAGAAGGCACTGGTTCTATTGATGGAGAATTTAACATTGTAAGCCCTTGGAAAGATGATGATCGCATCAATGATAGTCTTGATATTAATTCATCTTTTGTTGATCCGATTAAAAATGACATTAAAGGCATGCTTGTCCAATATCAAATTGATATTGATGTTGATAAAGAATTCGAAAAGATAGAAGGAAATAGACGGCAGTCGAAAGGCTCACGATCTAGTGGAGGTAGTGTTTATGGAGACTGTAACTGTAGTTGTAATTTTTCAAGCTCAGCGACAGAAAAATGCAAGACTTCCTGTCGTCGAGTATTTGAAGCTTGTAATGGGGTTAGGTACTCCCCAGTAAAAAGAAAAATAGTTAATATAGATAAAACTAATGTTATTTCAACGTTACCCAAAGTGCCTGGAGGTAAACTATTTGGAGTAGATCAAGCTTTGGTTGATAGCCTTGAACAAGGCACTGCGGAAATACCTTCAAACTTACGCGACAAGTATATTGCGACATTAAAAACTAAGCTGCCTGGGCCAGAGAACATGCCAATGAGAGACATGATGTTAAAAGGTTTTGACGAAATGCCGGATGATAAATCTAAAATGTTTATGCTTATGAGCATTGAAGGGATGTGAATTAAGATTTATGAATCTACGAGCCATAAGGTGCCCGTCCTACCAAATAGATCTGAGCCATATAATTATGCTCGATTACTGTTCTAATAAATCCAATGTTATATGAGTGGCAAGAAAATTTTAGTACTTACTCACCTTAATAACTAAAATTTTCAATCTAAAATACTATGAGATCTGACAGTGAAAACACGGCCAGATCTCGTGAGCGATTATTAAATTCCTATTGATCGTTGGTTATTACAACCTTGCCAAAATGTTTTGCCGAAGCTAAATACTGATAAGCCGCTAAAGAGTCATTAAATGTGAATGTTTTATCAATGACAGGCTTGATATTTTGTTCTGAGATGAGTTTATTCATCGCAGTAAACATTTCAACACTCCCGACATAAATGCCTTGTACTCGTAGTAGGTTAAAGACGACCGATAGGTTAAAGGCAGCGCCTTCTGCACCGGTCAGTAAACCGATCATGGAGACGGTACCGTTCACCTTGGTTGAGGCTATCGATTTTTCAAAAGTGCCGACACCACCGACTTCCAAGACATTATCAACTCCCTTACCATCAGTAAGGTTAAGAACTTCCTGCTCCCAATCAGGGTGGTTAACATAGTTGATGGTATAATCTGCCCCCATTGATTTAGCACGTTCCAGTTTCTCATCGCTGGAAGAAGTGATGATCACATTTGCTCCCATTGCTTTGGCGAATTGCAAAGCAAATATAGAAACGCCTCCGGTGCCGAGTAATAAAATGGTTTCACCCGCTTGAAGATTTCCTTGTGCAACCAAGGCATGCCATGCCGTTACGGCGGCACAAGGTAGGGTTGATGCTTCTTCAAATGAGAGGTGTTCGGGGATGGCAACGGCGGCATTTGCTTTCAACACAAAATAATCTGCGAGCACACCATTAATCGAGCCACCTAAAGCGGAATGTAGCCCTGCGTCGTTCATCGACCCATCGATCCACTCTTGAAAAAAGTTTCCTGCAACACGAGCACCGACTTGAATATTGTTGACGGCATCACCAATCGCGACAACCTCACCAGCGCCATCTGAGATGGGAATAATCGGTCGAACATCGTTGCGTACATAACCGCCGAGAGGGATTAATAGATCACGGAAGTTGAGCGAGCAGGCTTTCATTTTTACTAGCACTTCATCTGCCGCTATTGTCGGTGTTTCTTGATCGATAAGCTTTATATCTTCTACGCCATTTGCCGTTTGAACTTGATATGCTCGCATAAAGTTACTCTCTAATATTTTCTTTAAAAATAGGTTGCGGAAAGTTTAAAACACACATAGTGGATTTACGATCTAGCTTGTATGATTTTTATGAACCATTCAAGAGATAAAACTGTTTCGGTTTATACGACTATCAATGGCTGTTTTTGTGCAATAGGTAATGTAATACCGGTAAAGTACACCTTAAGTAAAGAGTGACGAGATGGCTTGATGCTTAATGAGGTTTATCCCACTCAGGACTAATCTCAGCATAATATTCATCTCTAAATTGATTCACGATCTGATCGATGTCTGTACTCTCAAACCCATATTGTCCCATCGCTGCTGCACCCAGTTGTAAACTTGTTTCCATCGTTTCAGAGATGGCTAATGTTGCACCTGCATGCTGGAGTTTATGACAATGCTCTTGATTATGAGCACGGGCAAAAATTTTCAGCTTTGGGTAATGCTCATGAGCAATAGTTACGAGTCGTTCTGTAGCCTCTAGGTCATCGAGCGTAATGATCAGTGCTTTAGCCTCTGCCGCCCCAGCTGCCTTGAGGATTTCTGCTCGACTGACGTCACCGAAGAATACAGGGATCCCCCGCGCATGTAAGCGCGCAATCCGCTCGGCTTTATTATCAAGTGCGACGTAAGGTGTTTTGCTACGATCAAGAAGTTTCGCTACACGACGACCGACTCGACCAAACCCCGCAATAATGACTTTTGGTGTTTTTTCTAATGTGTTGATTTCACTTAGGGGATGTTTGTTTGATCGACTGATGTATTGACGGTCAAGCTTCCCTAGTAGCTTTTCTAATAGAGGCGTTGATGCCATCGACAGAGCGACAACGACGGTTAGCAATTGCGATAGTTCGGTTGACATAATGCCTTGCATGGTCGCCAAGCCAAAGAGTATGAAAGCAAACTCACCACTTTGTGAAAGTAATACAGCGATATGCATACGATCGCTCATATTGGCCCCGAATACTTTACTGAGCAGAGCCAGTATAAGAATTTTCAAGGTTAACAGCCCAACCAATAGGCCAAAAATTAACCAACCTTGAACGCCGAGTAGGCCAAAATCGATCGCCATCCCGACAGACATAAAAAACAGGCCAAGTAATATGGCGCGGAATGGATTTATATCAGCTGTGATCTGATGACGAAACTGTGATTCTGAGAGCATTAAGCCCGCTAAAAATGCCCCCAAAGCCATTGATAATCCCGCTTTTTCCATGAGCCAGCCAGTACCAAGGAGCGCTAGTATTGCTGCTGCGATAAAAACTTCGGCTGCGTGGCTGCTTGCAACAATCCGTAAGAAAGGATTAAGCAAATAACGGCCAATAAGGAGAACTACAAAGATGGCGACCACGGCATCGAGTAAGGCAAACTCAACTCCGACAACAACGGAAGTGTCTTCTGCGAGTAATGAAACCAGTGTTAAAAGTGGAACGACAGCAAGGTCTTGGAGTAATAGTATAGAGAATGCTGTACGACCGTAGTGAGTATTCAGCTCACGATTTTCTGTGAGTAATTGCATCGCGAAAGCAGTGGAAGATAAGGCCAAAGCAAAACCTGTGATAATCGCTGCTCGTACCTCAACTCCTAGAAAATAAGCAACAGTGGTGATCAGCAAGCCAGTTATCATGACTTGTAAACTTCCTAGCCCGAAGACTAAACGTCGCATGCGCCAAAGTCTGGAAGGTTTGAGTTCTATTCCGATCAGAAATAACAGAAAAATCACGCCAAATTCTGCGATATGGCGAATGTCTTCAACGGCACTGATCAAACTAAAGCCCCAAGGGCCAACAATAGCGCCAGCGATTAAATAACCAAGTACGGTTCCAAGTTTGAGAAAACGAAACAGGGGTACTGTCAGCACAACGGCTATTAATAAAATTAAGATCTGAACAAGAATATTATTGTCATGCATAAGCCATCAACTTAATTAAGTCATAAATTACCGAGCTTGTTTCTGATATGTTCGATATAAGCAAGTAAATACCACGTAAAATATAATGTGATCATATATGAACATTATGCATAAAAGCTAGCGGGTCATTTTATGTCTCCAACAATATCTGAAAGGAAGGTGATGATATTTTCATATCGATAGCTACAAGCTTTAGAGGTTGTTTATCTTACAAAAGGTGTCGAGCTTGATATGATTAGTTGAATACTGACAGAGTTCGGTAAACTATTATCAAACATATCTATGCCATTGTAAGTGATGAATTCACTCTTAAATATGAAGAACATTTTACCCTCTACATGAACTTAACTCGTGATTAATAATTAAGGAGAGGAATGGATCCTTTAACTCAAGGTATCGTTGGTGCCATTACGGCACAGTCCATAACACAACGCTCACAATTAGCACTTGCTGCTATTTGCGGCGCACTAGCAGGCATGGCGGCAGATCTTGATGTTTTAATACACTCAACTCACGATCCCCTTTTAGCGCTGGAGTTTCATCGACAGTTCACGCACTCATTATTCTTTATTCCCATTGGAGGAGCTTTGTGCGCAACTATTTTTTGGTGGGTGTTTACTAGACGATCTAACGTCTCATTTAAATTAACATTACTTTGGAGTACGTTAGGTTACGCTACACATGGACTTTTAGATGGCTGTACAAGCTATGGAACGCAACTCTTGTGGCCACTTTCTGATGCTCGATACAGCATAGATATAGTTTCTGTTATCGATCCATTGTTTACCCTACCTGCTTTGGCATGTCTCGTTATGAGTACAATTTATAAACGACCTGTCTGGGTGTTGGCTGCTGTGTTCTGGTGTGTGTTGTACTTGTTTATTGGGTTCATTCAACATAACCGAGCTATAACGTTGGGAACGGAGCAAGCGCAATTACGTGGACACACTCCCGTGCGGTTAGAGGCAAAACCGAGCTTTGCAAACTTAATGGTCTGGAAAATCGTGTATGAAGCAAAAGGCCGTTTTTTTGTTTTAGCTGTTCGCCCAGGTTGGAAAGCTACAAAAATATGGGAAGGGGATAGCGTACAGAAGTTAAACGTGCAGCGTGATCTGCCTTGGCTAGATCCAGACTCACAACAAGCAAAAGATATTTCACGGTTTAGCTGGTTCTCGAGTGGCTTTATTGCGCTTGATAGAAATGATCCTACTCACATAGTCGATATGCGTTATTCTCTCTTGCCTGATCAAATTAAACCGCTCTGGTGGATTAAATTATCAGCGGATGCAACATCGGATGAACACGTTCACTTTGAAACGGGACGTGGCGAAGGACGACAAAGCGCATTGGCTTTATGGAAAATGATCACAGGGAAATGAATCATTGTTTAAAAAAATGACTTTAGTGTGACTCAAGATCTAGATGGATTTTCGTATCGAAGCTTAAAAAAATGAAAGAAATGCTGATCTATCAAGTTTAGATGGTTAAGTTAGATCTGAGACGCGTAGAATGTAAGCCATTCCTATCAATTGATAGTCCATAGGGCCATACTGATATTGTTACGCATTGATTTGTCGTTTGTATAGAGCTCACTGCATAGCCACAGTCCGAAGGTTGGCTCAAACTGACTTTAGGTTTAAAAGAACACCTCAAGAGGAAAGTATCATGAGCAAAGGACAAGACAGTAAAAAAAATGCCAAAAAGAAACCGCTTTTAACGGCAAAAGAGAAGAAAGCCGCAAAGGCAGCGAAAAAATCGACAACCAACGTTTTAAGAAGTTAAGTGCGAGATGGTCATCGCGTTTTTTCGATGACCTCTATTTTTTGAGTCGAAATAGTACTAGGGTCATTTTAGTCAAATAGAAATACCCGCCAAGGAAATAAACGGAAGCAGTAACATAGTGGCATTGCCTTGTTAATGAAAAGGGGCTGAGTTCTGAAATATTGAGTATGCTTGCTGTGGTTCGCGGACTTTTAGCCATCATAAATAACGCTTAATATAAAGAGCTTGCGCGCTAACAAACATGAGCTACTTAACCAAAAAACCAACAACAACAGTCTCAACAAGCTCATCACCTAACACAACTTCAGCTCTTAATCGGTGCTGTCCTCTCTCTAACGCCCATTCATAACTAGCCTCGGTCGTCTCAGCAAGTAGCTGTTCATCCAAGAACCACTTGACCTTAATATCCTCATGAGTCTGGTTAAGCGTAAACTTAAACTGTTCTTTGTCATCTGGGATCCTTGGGTCCATCGCCATTTGTAGATTGGGGCTTGGTTGTTGGATTCTGATGGGGATAGATTGTGAGCTTGGATTGTGAGCGAGTTTTTGATCAGGCTTAGGCAAGGTTCCGGGAATGAACCATTCGTTAAATGGTGTACATTTTTGTTCTGTTATGGATGATTTAATCGGAGCGTGCCCCGTTTCTTTACAGACTGTTTCTTTAACCAATTTTGGGCTTAAATAGAGCGCTTTACTATCTTGGTGTTGGTTGAGTTCTGCGAAGATTGAACGCAACACGTAGGCTGGTCCGACTGAACCGGTGACTTTTTTTGTACTGCTTCTGTCCATATTACCCATCCACACACCGACGGTATATTTATGGTTGAACCCTACGGCCCATGAGTCTCGGTAATCATTTGAGGTACCTGTTTTTACGGCTGTTTGGATAGGGAAATTTAATAATCCACCACGGCCGAATTCTCGTGTGCGGGCACTTTTGTCCGAAAGAATATTAGCGATGAGTGAGCTGGATTCTTTGTTGAATACTCTTTTCTTAGAGTGGGTATTTTGATCTTTCGCATATTGGTGAGTTGATCGTAGGGGCATGAATTGACCATGTCTTGCTAGCGTTGTGTAAGCCTGCACGAGTTCATAAAGTGTGATTTCGCCATTGCCCAGCGCTAGACCATCACCATATATATCCGGATGTTGGTCAAGACTCTTGATGCCCAAATTATTGAGTATTTTTAAAAAATTTTCAGTGCCGATCAGTTGTAGTGTTTTAATGGCTGGAATGTTTAGTGAGTTACCCAATGCTTCTCGAATTGAAATCGGCCCATAATGTAAGCGGCTGTAGTTATGATAGGTGTGCATGCCAACGCCGACGGATTCCCTCAGTGGACTGTCGTCAATGAGTGTTGCGGCTGTTAGGACTTGTTCCAATGCGATGGTATAGAGCAGAGGTTTGAGTGTTGAACCTGGTTGGCGTGGTGTGATGACAGCATCAATTGCGCCACCGGGATATTCAGTAAGACTATCACCGGCTACGACCCAACTTAAGATCTCATTATTGCTATGATCAACGATCAAAACAGCACCATTTTTCACATTTTTTTCTTTTATGTCATTTAAGCGTGTTTCAAGAATTTTTTGTGTTTCAGCTTGGAGGTTTAAATCAATCGTTGTGTGAATGGTATGTGTATTATTTTTATTATTTTCGTAGATGTATTTTGCAAAATGTGATGCACGGACTTGATGATTTTTATTAATACTAAGACTGTTTAGTTTTGAGTATTCTGAGTGCTGATTACTTTCTGAAATTTTTTCGTCAGCTATTTTGATCTCATTATCAGATGCATGTTGGTTGATGAGTTTGACTAATCTTGCAACGGCTGGTTTTGCGGCTTCAGAATTTTTTAATGGATCAAGCCTTGATGGAGCACGAACCATGACAGCTAAGGTCAACATTTCTTGTTGGTTGAGAGTATCCAAGTCACGATCAAAATAATACTTTGCCGCTTGTACGACACCGCGACGCTGTGCGGAGTAAGGCACCTGATTTAGATAAAATTCTAAGATCTCATTCTTACTAAAACGTTGTTCCAGTTGTTGCGCTTCAAAGCCTTCCAGCCAACGCGTCCATATTGTACGCGGTCTAGGATGGAGCATTTTAATCGTTTGCTCGCTGATCGTGCTGGCTCCGCGAACCTTGGTCATGGCGCTGATATTTTGTAGCACAGCATGAAAACGGGCAGTCCAATCTGCACCGTTGTGTTTATAAAAACGTTGGTCTTCTGAATATATAAAAGCTTGCTGTAAAAACTCCGGCACTTGATGCAACGGAACATTGTCATGCATGTTCCAATGGTTTTTGTAGGTAATGGTAATGGGACTAAGGCGACGATCAAGTAACTGTGGTTTGCTGATAGTCGAGCCCGATACGTTTAAGGTATCTGCCACTGGTAGCATATCCTGACGGGTTTTAACCGTCAGGATTAGTGCAGTAACTAGGCAAAATAGGCCGCAAAGCTTAAAGAGTAATTTCATCTTTTTTGTATTTATTCAGAAATAATGAGTCGAGCGGGTAAGCTACGACCATAAACATCGGGGTCATACATTTCTTCTGACTGCGATGGCAATACAGAGAACTCACCCGTTGCAATCGCTTGTGCGGTATAGCTCAGATGGTAATGGCCCGGTGTTAAATAGTCTGAATAAAAACGTACAGAATCGTGACGCAGCTCTTTATGGTAGAAGCTTGAGTATGAATAGTTATAAGATAACCAATCATCGCGCTCAAACCAAATGGAAGCTTCTGCGGCTTTTGTTTCACCCGCTTCAGCATCCATTACAGAACTAGTCGCTAGATCACGGTTGACAGGTTCTAAACCACCCGGAACAGGATCATCCACGACCACAAAATTGCGCACGGCGGGTAGATGAAGGAACAGATCGACCTTCACCAGTTCACCACGTTTAACCTGCATAGGTGACTCCAACAGCACCCATTTTTCTTCACGATTAACGCTATATTCACGACGAATTTCTATGCCTGAATGCACACGCTCAGCAACGCTTTCTAATGGCGCGTATTGCATCCGAGTGGTGTAGTAAACACGGCCAGGACCTTCTTTTTCTATTTTAACAGTTGTTTTTCGACCTGGGTCATTTTCATTAATAGCATGTGCAAACTTCATATCAGGATCACGTTTGCTAGAAAATTTAGAGGCACCTAATAGCTCATCATTCAATGTCGCTTTAACAAGCATCGCTGGGATTTCTGCTTCGTAGACTCGACTATATTCACTAAGCGCATTCATGCAGAATAAATTTTCCTGTGTGTTCTCCCAATGGTCGCGTTTACCACGGCCTTGCGTGATTGCTCGCACAACCTTGAACGGCACATCAGCAACCAACTTCTTACCTTCTGGCGTTTTAGCCGTCGCCGTGAAGGCGCTCAAAATAGAACATTGCGTTCTTGTTGGCGTCTCAAGAATTCGCTGATAATCACTGCTGGATGATTCATTAAATTGGAACTTGCCAGCACTTTGCACACTCTTCGCAAGAATCATATGTGTGACTTCAGTAACAATTTCTTCTGCCCCCTTGATGCGGTTTGCTGCGATCAAATATTGTGATTTACCAAACAGGCTCATTTGCGGAACATGTTCGCGATACCGCTCTAGATCAGCTAGTGTAATTTTGCCTTTCGCTGACAAGGCTGAGAGCGCCACAGCACGTACGGTAGATTTCATACCTATGCCATAATAGGAAGGCATGGCATCGCGCTTCAGTATTCTTTCTAGGTAATTATGCAGCTTGCTTTCAACACCTGTTGGAATCGATTGCTCTGTGCTTTCTAACCAATTGAAAGCAAGGGCGGTGTAGGCGCTCAAGTATGGATTAACGTATTCATCACGTGCTGTCCAGAATGTCATACCACCGTTTGGTGCTTGGAAGTTTGCCGCATCCTGCAACATTTGAGTCGATAGGTTTTTGCTATTTGCCCATTTTAAATTTTCAGGCATGTAATCTTTCAGATTATTAAAATGTTCAGCCATCACGCCTTTACTCAAGCGTTGTTCCCAACATTGGTAAGGATAATCACGCATATATTTAAATGCGCCTTCGACATTGCTGATCACCGATGGAGAGACAGTAACGCTTAACTCACCGACATCATTGTGGATCTGTTCAGGGAACAAAATTGAAGTCGTTGCTTTAGCATCGTCGAAGGTGCCATAAACGGCAGCCGTCTCGAAAATATCTCGTCTTAAGATTGGGAGCGTATGGGAAAGTCCATCGTTAGCCTTGGTCGTTTCATCATCAATAATCGCTGATGCAGTAAGCTTAATTTCGCCAGAACTTTTTGTTTTGATCGGCATCCAAACAGTTTCACGTTTATAAGGCTCAACAGAAATTGTTTTGCGGATTAGAAGATCTTCAGCAATGCTGCCTGATGCTTTCATGACCACCTTGATTTCTTTAACGGTATCAGTACGGTTCATAACACTAAAGCCCGCATCAAATTGATCCCCCTGCATCACTTGATTTGGCATAACAGGACGCAGCTCAACTTCTTTGTTGACCTTGAAACCATTTTTACCCAAGCCAAGACGATCGGCTTTAGTCACAGCCATGGCGAACACGCGCCAGCCCGTTAGATTGTCCGGTGCTTTAAAAGAAATACTTTTTGTTTCATCGGGTTTTAAAACCAGTGAAGGATTCCAATAGGCAATGTATTTTTCAATCGAACGGAAATTAACGCCTTCTTCACCACCACCATCACCGCCGGTATTTGCACCTTTCGCTTCAAATTTTTGACGACCAACTAAACGATTTATCAAACTATAGTTTGCGACATCGAGTGAACCTAATGCGTAAAAACCTTTATAAGGGTCGAAATAACGTTCACCTTGTTTTATCAGATCAAAAACTGCTTCATCAATAACGACAATTGCTAACTCGATGGGTTCTTCCGCAGCATTATTGACATCATGCTTCGGCTTCGCAGAAAAGCTGAGTTTAACGTTTTCGTTTGGTTGAAACGTTTCTGCATTACTGCTTACTTCGACATCAATTTGTTTATACGGATCTGTCACAGGTACACGTACATACCCTAGACTGAATGTCGGTTTGCCGAGATCAACATTGCCATCGCCGAGTGGTTTGTCTACTCGTGGTGAGAAAACAGACACAGAGAGATAGAAGCCTGGCATGAAATCGGGTTCGACTGGAAATTCAATAATTTCAGTGCTGTCATCAAAATCTTCAACCCAACTTTTGATCACGCCATAACGTTCAATACTGATTAAAGCTTTGCCACCGGGAAAAGGATTTTTCACTAAATAACGTACGGTGTCGCCGATTTTAGGAGTCTCATTTTCAGGAATTATCGACAGATTATTATTCGTTGCTTGTTCCCACATAACCTGACCTTTGCCGACAACCCAAGCATGGATCTGTGAGCGATGTTCACGTTGTTTTGAGTCCTTTATGGTCGCTGTAATGCGATAGCTACCCGGTTCACTTGGCGTGAACAAACAAGGGGCAGGGTCAATAGCACTATTGCCGGTGCATTCTGAAGAAGCAACCCAGTTAGTAATATATTGCGTGACGTAGGCATTACCGGCACTTTTGACGCGAGAGGCTTTGGTTTCCTGTCGTTCGATTTTTAAACTAACGGGAGTGTCCGCAATAGGCTCACCTTGTTGATCAACCACCATGTATTGCACTTCAGATTCTTCATCTTGCTGATAAACCCATTGCGTATTTTTTAAACCGACGAGTTGATCACGAGCAAAGAACTTTGCCGTACTCATCTTCGCAACGCTCTTACCTCGATCATCACGCACACTGCTCTCAACACGCAATGTGCCGTAAATTATATTTTTATCTTCGAGCGTAAATTTAGTTTCTAGATCACCCTTGTCATTCAGCATTTCTTGCTTATGAAAAACACTCGTTGAGCTTGGTGTTTCTGGTAGCTGAGTATCAAACTGAAACTTTTTCGCAAGTGCATGTTTAGAACGAAAATAACCAGAGTTTAGATCGGCTCTGACCGATGTTTGTGCGCTAGTGTATGGGCCGCCTGCATGCAAGCGAGCTGACGTTGAAACGACAAGTTCATCACCTGGCTCAAAGATCTTCCCATTCAAATCCGTGCTGACTTTAAATGGTGCTGGCGTGAAATCACTGATTAAAACAGTGATTGGTGTCAAGTTAATATCACCATAGTTTCTTTCATCAGCTGGCGCTGTAAGCGTGAAGTTATACCAACCTACTGCGGCACCTTTTGGAATAAATACTTCGCTGTCAAAAGCGCCAAATTTATTGAGCTCTAATCCATCAACTTCATCGATAACCTTACCGGTTGGATCAGTGATTTTTAATGACCACGTATGTTCTGGTGTTTTGACCAACGTTTTTACATTTTCATTTCGAGCATAAATTTTATATTGAATGGTGTCGCCTGGTTTGTAGACGCCTTGTGCTGTGGTGCCCCAAGCTTTTATATATCCACCTCTTGGTTTGTTCCAAGGATAAACGTCACGGCCCCAAACGGTGAAGTCATCGCTGATCGGTAAAATGGCAATATCATCATCTTTTTTGATCTGCACCATAAGACGACTAGCTTCAAACTTCCATTGATGAATTAGATCTTGAGTAGGATCTAAATCTTCTAGTCCTTGAAGGTTTGCGAGTCCCTGAGCATCAGTTATTACGGTCTCCTGCGGTGAGTCGAGTTTGGTTGGATCAAGCATATTTGCGGGATAGATACTCACTTCCGCATTAGCAACAGGCTCGCCTGTCGCCATATCCGTCACCCAAACTAATGAGCTAAAATGACCGAGTTTAGCTTGCACTTGAAAAGGGGTTACCTGTGCAAAAATTGATCTAGGTTGATATTTGTTGGGATTTGGCTCTTGTGTCACATAACCAGAAATGACGCCTGATTCATTATCGAGTAATTCTCGATAGGGTAATGGTTGTGCAAAAGCGATATCAGTGATGATAGGAAATGTTATTTCTTTATCTGTTTGAGGTTTTTGATTGTTCGCTGTTGTTGCTGAATATGAAATGTTCATCGAGTCGATATTCGTCACAAAGACGGGTACTTTGCTATCAATATTTTTTTCTAACACAGCAATAGAATTTGGAATGTTCAAGTTAGGCTGACGGTGCTCTGTCATAAAGCTGAGAACAAATGGTTCAACTAAACTACGACCAAACTCGTCTTTGATGTCTTTACCAGAGAATTGATAGTTTTGGTAAGCTTGTAAAAACTCAGGAAGATAGACTTCATAAGTTTGCTTTTCGTAATGACCGCTATCTAATCGTGTGTAGTAATTTCTTCCTGCCCATGGATCATAATCTTTGCGGCCGTTGGCTAGATCGGGTTTCACAATCATATTATTTTTAAGCTCGTCAAACGAGACTGGCGATGTAAAACTTAAATAGATCGTTGATTCTGGACTACAAGTGAGATAAGAACTTGTTTCAGTGATTGATATCTGCTTACTTTCCGATCTTGAATAGCAGCGTACTCCCAGAAACTTAAAGTCAGGAAAGGTGTGAAACTTATTTAACTCACGTTCTTCGTTACCTGCAAGGGAGCCTATATCAGATTGTAACCCCGGTGATACCTCAAGATATTGAACATCATTTTTAGGGAGGTTCTTAATGGGCTTAATTAACCATGTTTGTTGCGTGTCAAGATCGGTAGCATCTTTATTTGTATAGTTTGGATCAAGTTCAGCCTTGATAGCGATATCAAAATCTTCGCCAATGAAAGATAAGCTTTTTTCGAGTGATCGTTTGGTCACTGGCATGTTCATCTTGACGCGCATCACAGGCATCACAGGTGATAACCATGTTATAAATCGAGAGGAACGAACTTGTGGTCGTTCTGTCGTAAATACATGCTTATAAGATTCTCTCATTCCTAAGCCTGCTTCTGTTTTGATGCCGGGAGTGATGTTGACAGAATATTCAGTAGCTTGGATAAAACGATCTTTTGCATCCAGTTGACAAACTAACGAGCGAGTATCCATCCAGCGCCATTGGCAGTTAAGAGCGGGAGTGATGGTTATTGGAAGTTCGGATGCATTGCGTTTCATATCACCCAAAGGCACTACAGGTTGATTGAATTCGATGACGATTTGTTGTGCTTGAGAAATATTTTCCCCATGCGGTGTTATGCGTTGGATACTAAGCTCATTACCTGGATCAGCAGAAACCATGTTGGAGATTAAGAAGAGGATAGATAAACTGATAGTTCTTATTTTAGGTATCATTAACGTTTCCAATTGTTTGATTTTTAAATGAGTCAAATTGTTAGGTTTTAGGAATTATTTTTCGCGACTACATCTAGTTATAGCGTAGAATTAGGGCGGAAATATGACTGAAATATATATTAATTCTGATTATTCATCCTAGTCATTAATAAATTCATTGAAGAGAGAGGTTGTTAAAGCAAGTGCTCAAGCATGTAAGTATCATTTTATTTTGTGTATTGTTAACAGTGTTGTCGGCTGAAAGCACATATGCTGAAGCTGATCAAAATATCTCAGAATTAAGTTTCAATAGCGCTCATTCAAAGTGGAGTGCTGCATTGAATGCTGCCGAAGAGCAGATAAAAATGGGGAGTTTGGATGCTGAACAGGCCAACGGACTACGTCGACAGATCTCCATTGTTCGAGATGCCGCATTAAATAAAAATCAGGATGCATCTGAACAATCCGAAGAGTTAAAAAAGTTGCTCGATGCATTGGGATCGTTACCTCAAGAAGGTGAGCCGGAAGAAGCCTATGAAGTTGCTCGTGAACGACGCGATTTGACGCAGCAACTTCGAACGATCAACGGGCAGTTTAAGCAGTCAGATTTGATCAACGAACGAAGTGAGATATTACTACGCGAGATTTCTACGTTAGAAATTAGCCAAATTGTTTCAAATCTAACCCATCAAGACCCACTACCTTTAGATCCTCGTGTTTGGATTAAAGCAGGTTCGCAGTTTTTTCACGGATACCAACAACTAGTTTCAGCTCGTAAAGAAGGTGGTTATCAATCGCCATTTCTAACAGTTATTCCTCTTTTAACGGTATGTGCCTTGTTGGCTTTCTTGATGGGTTTATGGACACGTAAGGGCTTATTGAGCCGTTTTCGCCGCAGTTCTGAGATTGATGCTCCTAGTTACAGGAAAAAGGTCATTGCTGCCTTGGGCGTGGGAACAAGTCGTGGTCTCATACCGGTTGTCTGTTTGTTTACCTTATGTGGAATTGCTTGGAACTATTGGTTGAAGGATGCGCTTGACCCTCAGTTTGTTTGGCCGCGAGGATTATTTTTTGCTGTGGTGTTTTATCTGATCGGGACTGCGATTGTGCGAGCCACTTTTTCGCCTAGATTACCCCAATGGAATTTGACATGGGTGACATATGAGTCAGCCAAGAAAATTGCCTATTGGTTAAACTTACTAGTCGCGATTATCGCTGTAGGAATCGTTTTTGATGCAGTGTTAACCGACACAGGGATTGCGCCGGAATTTGGTTCTATTGATGCCTTTGTGAAGAACAGTATTATCTCTATCATTCTTCTGTTTCTTACACGTAAACATCTCTGGCAAATGCCCGCTGATCTCACCGAAAAAAGTTCAGATAAAGAAAGCCAGACTGAGTCGGCCAATTTATGGTTCTGGCCTTACCTACGTTTGATTACAGGCATGATGGCCTTAGCAGCGTTGATCTGTAGTATTTTGGGTTTTCATAACTTGGCTGATTTTCTACTCCCTCGAACCATTATTGCGGGTTTGTTAGCGGCGCTGCTTGTTACGCTTCGTGTGTTAGTGCGAGAAGCTTTTTCACTTTTATTAGAAAAAGAGTCAAGTTTTGCGAGCTCTTTGCGCGGCAGCTTGGCATTTAACCAAGAGACAGGTCAGCGAGTAAATTTTTGGTTGATGACCTTATTCGACCTTCTGGCGATATTGTTTGCTTGCTATTTATTATTGATCCTTTGGAAGTTTCCGCATCAGGATATTATGCATTGGTTCTCCAGTTGGTTTACTGGAATTTCAATAGGTTCTTATAGCTTTTCATTGGCTGATGTTTTGTTGGCTTTTTTGGTGCTGTTTGGTGTGGTTGCTCTTACCAGAGTTATTCGCTCGGTTCTCGAAAATAGGTTACTGCCTCAAACTCGGATGGACATTGGTGTTAGAACTGCGATTAGCTCGGGAGTAGGCTACGTCGGAGTGTTAATCGCGATCTTATTAGCGCTCTCTACATTAGGAATCGATCTGACAAAGCTTGCCTTGATCGCGGGTGCATTGTCAGTCGGCATTGGTTTTGGTTTACAAAATATAGTCAACAATTTTGTCTCAGGTTTGGTGTTGTTGTTTGAGCGTCCGATCAAAATTGGTGATTGGGTCGTCCTCGGTGATTTGGAGGGCATGGTCAAGCAGATCAATGTGCGCTCGACAGAAATTGAAACTTTTAGCCGTGCTTCGGTGATCATTCCAAACTCAGACCTTTTACAAACGGCGGTAGTCAACTGGACTCACAAAAGTGCTTTCGGACGTCTCGAAGTGCCCATTGGCGTTGGTTATAATTCCGATATTGACCAGGTTGAGGCTATCTTGTTGGAGTGTGCACAGGAACGAGCAGATATATTATCTTGGCCAGCACCATTTGTTTATTTCTTGGGGTTTGGCGAGAGCTCATTAGATTTTCAACTCTATGTATACATAGATAATGTTGAACGGCGGCTACGAGTTGGTAGTGATCTTCGTAAGAGTATACTTACCAAGTTCAGGGCTGCAGGGGTTGAAATTCCTTTTCCCCAAAGGGTTGTGACCTTGAATAATCAGGACTCTTCTAGCATCGATCAATTAACCGATGAAACATTGAGTAATCCTGAGTTAAAACTTTAAACGTGCTGATAGCCTTTTGAAGTTGATTCACAATCTCTGAAAGTGCTTGGGTTGATGAAGAACCCTTGCACTCCGAGAGCCGTTCGTTTGACGACTTGACTGATTATAATGCTTTGATTGATCCTACTCAGTAACCGTTGATTGTTGGATTGTTGGATTGATGCATTAGTAATTTGTGCGTTCAGCTGATCTATCGTGCTAGTTATGCTGGTGGTTTTATCCAATGTTTCTTCTGCACTGACGATAGTTTCATAATCTCGGTTGCGACTATTTTTCATTATGGACAGGGGTTCTTTAGCGCCTGCTTGATGTAGACCAACTATGTCTTCAACCTCAAGAGTTAATAGCTCACTAATCATTTTATTACCGTTATTAGTTTCTAGATAAGGTTTTTTTCTCATAAATTAAATATCCAAATTATGCTTTCTCATTACAGAGGTGCTATGTGTTGTTATTGATATTTAAAAAATGAGGTTTAATACAAATATAAAGTAAATATTTGGGTAAAATGTTATTTAGTGAAGATAGTTTAATAAATATGCCAAGGGTTTAGGCTTTATGAGCGAAGGAAATTTCATGAAAAAAATAGTTTTAATATTAGGCGTGTTCGTTACGGTCGGACTTATTTATAGCATAGTTGGTAATAACGAGTTTAAGCAGGAAAGCACAAAGGCACAGGTGATTACAAAAGAGGCTGTTGAGAATACCCAACAGAAGAAGATTGACAATGTAAAACCGGAGGATCTAAATCGGGAGCAGATGTTAGCTGCGTATTCGAAACTAAAAGAAGCACGCAAACAGTTGAAAGTGAGACTTAGTCGCTTGTCATCTCGCTTACGAAGAGCTAAATTTTCTCCTGAGCAGGCGAAGAGCATTAGCTATGATATGCGACGAGGAAATTACTTGTTAAAGAATCCTAAGTTATTAGGCGCCTTCTCTTCGGCTCAGGGTATTGAAAGTGAATTGGAGCAATTATCAGCTGTCGATCACAAGTTAGATGCTATTAAACAGTTGCTTGATGAAAAAAAACAACAAAAGCCTTAACTTTTCACTTCAGAAGCCGATAGCTTTTCTTAAATATAAGTGAATTGGTAATAAGGGGTTAACAAATGTTTCACAGCATAAGCAGTTAACGAATTTTCACTGAGAATGAGATCGTTAAGCTGCTCTGAGCTATACAATCTCCGCAATCTGAAAGATGAACCAAAATATGAGAAATAACGAATGAAAATACTGGTTACTGGTGCTGCTGGCTTTATAGGGTCTACACTTAGTTTGAAGCTTCTTGAGCGGGGTGATGAAATAGTTGGTCTCGATAACATGAATGACTATTACGATGTCACGTTAAAGCAGGCGCGTCTTGATCGTTTGTTACCCTATGATAACTTCAAGTTTGTGAAGCTTGATGTGGCAGATCAGCAGGGTATGAAAGATATGTTTGCTGAAGAAAAATTTGATCGAGTTGTGCATTTAGCGGCACAGGCTGGCGTGCGATATTCTTTGGAAAATCCGCAAGCTTATATTGACGCGAACATTGTGGGTTTCACAAATGTCCTTGAAGGTTGCCGACATAATAAGGTTGCGAACCTTGTTTATGCATCTTCTAGCTCTGTTTATGGCGCAAACACCAGTATGCCGTTTTCGATTCATGACAATATTGATCATCCTGTTTCACTGTATGCAGCTTCGAAGAAAGCGAATGAATTGATGGCTCATACTTATAGTCATTTATTTGGTCTGCCTACAACTGGCCTGCGTTTCTTTACGGTTTATGGTCCATGGGGTCGTCCTGACATGTCGTTGTTTATGTTCACTAAGAACATTATTGAAGGCAAGCCTATCGATGTCTTTAACTATGGCGATCATCAACGTGATTTCACGTATGTCGATGATATTGTTGAGGGTGTGACTCGCTGTGTAGATAAAATTGCGCAACCAAATCCTGATTGGACGGGTGATAAACCTGATCCTGCTACGAGCAAGGCTCCATACAGAATTTACAATATAGGTAATAATGATCCCGTGCATTTGATGACTTTCATCGAAACGTTGGAAAATGCTTTGGGTAAAAAAGCAGAGAAAAATATGTTGCCGTTACAAGCCGGGGACGTTCCTGCAACCTATGCAAATGTCGAAGATTTAGTAAAAGATATGGGATATAAACCTGAAACGAAACTAGAAACAGGTATTCAGAATTTTGTTAATTGGTATAAAGAATTTTACAAGGTAGCCTAATGACACATAACAGAAAAATTTCAGTAGTTGGTCTTGGATACGTCGGTTTACCCGTCGCGGTCGAGTTTGGTAAAACAGAACAGGCTATCGGTTTTGACATTGACTCGAAAAGGATTCAAGAGTTAAAAGATGGTTGGGATCGAACTAACGAGGTTGAAGATGAAGATCTGAAAAACACAGATGTTCTTTATACTGCTGATCCTGAGGATTTGAAAAAAGCAGATTTTCATATTGTAGCGGTTCCAACACCCATTGATGATGCGAAACAGCCTGATCTTAGCCCAGTGCTTGGTGCGTCTAGAACCGTTGCAGGGATCTTGAAAAAAGGCGACATTGTTGTCTACGAATCTACCGTTTATCCCGGTGCGACTGAAGAAGACTGTGTACCTGTTTTGGAAAAAATCTCAGGGCTGAAATGTGGTGAAGATTTCTTCGTTGGTTATTCGCCAGAGCGGATCAACCCTGGTGATAAAGAACATACATTTAAAACGATCACGAAAGTCGTTGCTGGCCAGAATGCAGAAATTTTAGACATTGTTGCGACTGTTTATGAATCTGTAGTCACGGCAGGCGTACATCGCGCTGCAACGATTAAGGTAGCGGAAGCAGCGAAGGTCATAGAAAATACTCAACGTGATTTGAATATTTCTTTAATGAACGAACTCGCTTTGATTTTTGAACGCATGGGTATTGATACTCGTGATGTACTTGCAGCAGCGGGTTCAAAGTGGAACTTCTTAGCATTTGATCCAGGCCTAGTTGGTGGCCACTGCATCGGTGTTGATCCATATTATCTAACATACAAAGCTGCTGTGTTAGGTTATACACCACAAGTAATTTTGTCTGGTCGTCGTATTAACGATGGCATGGGCGCACACGTTGCCCAACAGGTCGTTAAGCAAATGATTAAAGATGGTGTGACAGTTAAAGGTTCTACCGTGACTGTGCTTGGTCTGACGTTTAAAGAAGATGTTCCTGATTTACGAAATACACGTGTAACGGATATTTTGAAAGAACTCGAAGATTACGGTATCAATGTTCAAGTGACTGATCCTGAAGCTGATCCAGAAGAAGCGGTTGAAGAATATGGTATTCACCTTATCAAAGAAGGCGATTTGAAACCTGCTCAAGCAGTCATCTGTGCGGTTCCGCATCGTAGTTATCTGAAAAGTGGTTGGAAATTTGTCTCTGGTCTCTTAGAGGATGGCAAAGGAACGGTCTATGACGTTAAGGCAAAATTGCCACGGGAAAATGTTCCTGCAGGCGTTTCTTTGATCAGACTATAAAACGGTTAATCAGGTAAAAGGAAATATTAGAATGATGATCTTACCCGTAATTCTTGCTGGCGGTGGTGGTACACGACTTTGGCCGTTGTCACGTGAACACTACCCAAAACAATTTTTGAGCTTAACTGGCGAAGACTCTCTATTGCAACAAACCTTATCGCGTATGCAAGGTTTGACAGAAGATGGTGTGGAGCCTGCGATTATTGTCAGTAATGAAGAGCATCGGTTTTTAGTGGCGGAACAAGCGCGACTAAAAGGCCACGCTTTGAACACTATTATGTTAGAGCCTAAAGGCCGGAACTCAGCCCCAGCTCTTACGGTTGCTGCAATGGCTGCGCAAAAAGAAGGTAATGACCCCATCATTCTAATGATGCCGTCTGATCATGTGATTCTAGATTTAGACACGCTGCACAAGACCATAAGGAATGGTGCTGAACTAGCGGAGCAGGGTTATTTAATCACTTTTGGTATCGTGCCAGATAAACCAGAAATAGGTTATGGCTATATCAAACAAGGTGCGGCAATCGAAGGCAGCGATGCTCACCAAATCGGTGCATTTGTTGAAAAACCAGATCAAGCAACCGCGCAAGGTTATTTAGATTCAGGAGATTACTCTTGGAACAGCGGCATGTTCATGATGAAAGCTTCGGTTTGGCTGGAAGCGATTAAAACATTTCGAGCTGATATATTTGAAGCTTGCTCAAATGCTTTTGTCTCAGGTGGTGAGGATGGTGATTTTTACCGTTTAGAAAAAGAATCGTTCACCAACTGTCCAGATGATTCTGTTGATTACGCTGTCATGGAAAAAGTGACTAATCACGAAGCGTTCAAGTCAGCAGTTATATCACTGGATGCTGGCTGGTCTGATGTTGGCTCATGGTCAAGCTTGTGGGAAATTTCTGAACAAGACGAAAATGGCAATGTGCAGCAAGGCGATGTATTCACTCATGAAGCAAAAAATAATTTACTAGTAGCTGAAAACCGTTTCTTATCAGTCGTTGGTTGTGATGACCTTATCGTTGTTGAAACCGCTGATGCAGTTATGGTAGCACCAAAAGATCGTGCGCAAGAAGTGAAGAAAATTGTTGAATACTTGAAGAAAGAGCAACGTGATGAGTCTGTAGTGCATCAACGCGTTTATCGGCCTTGGGGCAACTACGAAGGTATCGACGCGGGCGATCGTTATCAGGTAAAACGTATCACTGTATCTCCGGGAGCAAGTCTTTCATTGCAGATGCATCATCATCGCGCAGAGCATTGGATCGTTGTTTCTGGAACAGCAATCGTCACCAAAGGCGAAGAAGAAATAATGCTGACTGAAAACCAGTCGACTTACATTCCGTTAGGGGTGACACATAGACTAGTTAACCCAGGTACGATTCCTCTGGAATTGATCGAGGTTCAGTCAGGATCATACCTAGGTGAAGATGATATTGTCCGTTTTGAGGATATTTATAATCGGGCTTAGTACCGCTGACAATCTAGAGCTAGTCAGTTTGTGATTTTTGTTGCTAGCTGGCTGGTTTTTTAACCAGATCGACCTGTTGAGGTGAAAAGTCACGGTTGATAAAACCAAAATCTTCAACAGCCTCATCATATTTAAAGCATAAATCTTCATTCATACGGTTCGCCATGTCAGCGGTTACGTGTGAATAGGATGGTATAAACGAAGCGAGCTTCATCGCGAAACGGAATAGTGGTAGTGGGAAAGAAAGGTAACGAGGTTTTTTTCCTAGAGCCTTAAATATGCGCTCAATCATCGTTTTATAACTTAATGTTTCCATTCCGGTTAGATCATAAGCTTTGCCATAAGTTTTTTCGTTATCAATGATTGCAACACAAGCTGCTGCTAAGTCGTCCGCATGAACAGGCTGCCGCAGGCCGCTAGCTTTCCCTACTAGCGGAAAGAAGCCAAACCGCTGAATAAAACGTGTAATACTTGAGACATTTTTATCTAGTCCGGCTCCATAGATTAGAGTGGGGCGAAAAATGGTCCAATTAATACTAGTCTGAACACATTTCTGAACAACGGTTTCCTCAGCATTAATAAGCGCTTCTGCTAACTGACGTTCCGAAGCATTTCCTGAGTTCAGTTTACTAAACCTACTTGTAGAGCTGAATGCGATTACCCTTTTGCCTCCTATAGCAGAGAAGCTCTCAATTAAACTAGGTAGCGTTCGAAGAGGGCCTAAATGAATGAGAATGTCTGCTTCATTAATAGTTGGAGTACTTGATTTTAGCGTCTGTCCATCGAACTGATGCCAATTTTGTTGGCCCTGATAGAGCGAAGAACGGGTACAAGGGAGCATTGTGAACTGTGCAGAGTCTAATTTAGGCAAGAGGAAGTGGCCTATTAGGCTCGTTGCACCGGTGACAATTATTCTTTGTTTCTTAGTGGCTTCTGTTTGCATAAAGTTTTGTTCTTAATGATAGGAACATTATTTTTATTTTTTTTAAGGAGTTGAGCGCAAGCAAGGCACCGAAACGCAGCCAAACAGCGAGCATAACCAACCACATTAGAATTCCTGGGTATTTTTTCTTGAAAAATTTTCGATAAAAGCGAACCATTCCGCAGTGCATATGCCACTGCACAAAGACGAAGCGGCTCTCACTGCAACCACCTTTGACATGCATGATTTTTACATCTGGTGTAAATACAATTCGCCAGCCAGCGAGCCTAAAACGCATACACCAATCTAAATCTTCACAATGCAAGAAGTAACCTTCATCAAGTAAACCAACTTCTTTAGTAACTGAGCTTCTGACAAACATAAAAGCGCCTGAAATGGCTTCAACATCAACAGGTGTTTCAGGCAAGGGTTCTTTGTTTAACAAAAAGTCTTTAAATTTAGCATGTCCTTGAAATAAACGGGAAAGACCAAAAGCACGAACAAAAGAACGCCAAGGAGTGGGGACGGTGCGCCGACAACCTCTTTGTTCAGTGCCATCAGGGTTAACTATCAGAGGACCAGACATAGCAACATCAGGATTATCTTCCATTAATTGTTGCATTTCTGCAATTGTTTCTGGTTTAACAATACAGTCAGGGTTGAGGAACAGCCAATACTTACCATCAGCGTGCTCTAAAGCCTGGTTGCTAGCGTGTGCGAAGCCTGTGTTTTGGGTGTTTTGGATGAAGGTAATGTTGTTGTTTTTAGAAAGTTGAAACGCCTCTGCAATACTATTGTCGGATGAGTGATTATCCACAACTATAATGTCTACGGGAATGCTCGATTGCCGTATAGATTGAATGCATCGTGAAAGTAACTGGCCAGAATTGAAGTTTACAATAATGACCGAAACTTTCACTTGGTGGGACTGAGAGTTAGCCATTATAATAGTGGAAGTTCTGTTTGGGCGCGTTCATAATCCTCGGGAATACCTATATCGATAAAGTAGGCATCAGTAAAAAATGCTGTTGGGGCAAGTTCGTTACAGTAGTTTTGCAGACAGTTTGTTTCAAAGCTAAAGGTTCCTGAAAGCTTAAAGTCTTTGAATATTTCTGGCTTAACAATATAAACGCCAGCATTAATATAACCAGGTAGATTCTTGCCTTTTTCTAAAAATCCGGTAATCCTGTCGTTATTTATTTTTACGGAACCATAACGTGAGACATCATTAATTTCCTTTAATACAAGCATAATTCGCGCAGGGTTTTGCTTATAGTCATCGATAAGTTTATCAAAGCTGATATTGAGTAGAGTGTCACCATTTAGAACCAAAGTAGATTCAGTCTCGGAATGTAAGGCCTTGACGATAGCTCCTCCTGTCCCTAAAGGTTTTGATTCTATAACGTATCTAATAGGTTTATTTCTATAGCTATTACCAAAGTGATCGATTATAAGTTCTGCCTTGTACCCAACAGAGAGAATAATTTCTGTTATGTTTTTAGTGACGAGTCGATCAAGAACATATTCCAAAAAAGGACGTCCGGCAACCGGAGCCATAGGCTTGGGTAAGTCGGGCACCTTCTGTTTTAAGCGAGAACCAAAACCTCCTGCGAGTATAATTGCTTTCATTTAGAATGATTGAAAATTCGATCTTCGATAAGACCACATAAAATATGTCCCAAAACAAGGTGACCTTCTTGAATTTTAGGTGTTTTCTCGGAAGGGACTCTGAGGATATAGTCGCAAAGCTCGGTCATTTTATTTCCTACGGAGCCTGTAAAACCGATAGTGAGAACCCCCCTTGAACGAGCTTCCTCTAACGCTAGAAGAATATTGCTTGAATTCCCTGAAGTAGAATAACCTATGAATATATCGCCCGGATTTCCGTTAGCTTGTACTTGCCGTGCAAAAAGTTTCTCATAGCCATAATCATTACCTATAGCTGTCAAGATGGAAGTATCTGTTGTTAATGCCATTGCAGCTAAACCTGGTCTATCAAATGCAAAGCGGCTAACAAGCTCACCTGCAATGTGCTGTGCATCAGCTGCACTGCCTCCATTTCCGGCCAATAATATCTTACCATTAGTGGTCTGGTAACAGTTTATGCAAGCCTGTGCAGCTTCAGAGAGGGTTGAGGATAAGTGATCGCACTCAAGCATGAGTGACATGACTGTTTGAGCTTCAAAAATTTGCTGCTGAATGTAATTCTTCATTGATTCTCCATGCTTGAGTTCCATGTACAGTAAAGTGACAGTTGCTTACTTGGCCTTTAAAATTATTTAATGTCCTAATGACATCCATTCGTTTATCTGGTGGTACGAAAAACATCATAAAACCACCACCACCTGCACCGGAGACTTTTCCAGCTAAGGCTCCCGCATTCGTAGCAGCTTTATATATTTCTTCAATGTGAGGGTTTGAAACAGTTTTTGCAGAGCGCTTTTTATTTTCCCAGCCTTCCCGCATAGAATCGATAATTCCTTTGAAGTCGCCTTTAAGAAGACATTCTTTCATTATGAGCGCTTCTTGCTTAACACCATGCATGGCTTTTAGTGCTGTTGTTTCTCCATTTTTAACATTGTCACTTTGGTCTGAAATAATTTTTGCTGATTCACGTGATACGCCTGTATAAAATAACACCAAAGAGGCTTCTAGTTCGCATATGATCCAGTTTTTTATACGTAATGGGTTTACTATTGTCCGATTATCGGCATAAAACTCCATAAAATTGAAACCTCCAAAAGTTGCAGAGTATTGATCCTGCCTTCCTCCCTGTAAACCACAGTCTTCTCGTTCAACCTTGAATGCAAGGCGAGCAATAGCATAGTCATCAAGAGGAAGGTTTAATAATTCAGCAAATGCACGAATCATAACAACTACAAGAGTCGATGATGAACCTAGCCCTGAACCTGCGGGAGCATCACAGAAGGTGGTTAATTCTAATGGAATAGGTTCTCCATTATTGTAATTCTGGATAATTTCGTTATAGACAGCTTTATGCAAGTCTAATTTACCATTCAAAACTAAAGGTTCAGAAATATTTTTAACTTTTTCTGTTTGTAGATCTGTCGCTACGAACTTGACTTCAGGTTTGTTTAAGGTTTTTATTACAGCATATGCATAACGATCAAGGGTTGCATTAAGCACATATCCACCGTGAATATCACAGTAAGGAGATACATCGGTTCCCCCACCTGCAAGCCCTAGTCGTAAAGGTGCTCGAGCACGAATTAACATAGTGTCTCCTTATATTTCAGAATCATTTGTGAAGGGCGGGGCAGAGGTGTTTCCAGACTTCATAGATTTCATGTCATCCCTATGTTGGTTTAGATGGATGCGAAGCTCGCGTTCGGGCTGTTGTTCACAAACTTTATAACCATTGTTTGTTAGCTCTTGGTTGTCTCGTTTGCGGATAATGATTTCTATACCACACTCAGCAACAGGTGTGAGTGTTTGATCGTATCGAGGGATACTATATCGATAATTACTATTTAATAATTCTAATTTTTCAATAGCCGCGCTTTGTCCGAGTGACTGAACTAGCTCTAGAACGTTAATTGATTTATCGCTCCAAGACTGTTCTTTGAATAAACTGAAGGTCCATTTATGATCTGCATTAAATGTACTTGGAAACTGGCCTTGTTCATAAAGGTCTTCATCGGGGATTGTGATAATTAGGTAGCCATTAGGCCTAATCACACGAAACCAATTTTTTAAACCTACAAAGGGGTCATGTAAATGTTCCAAACAGTGGCTACTGTGAATGAAGTCAACCTGAGCATCTTCTATAGCTTCCATATACTGGGCATCACCATCTTCCAGATCCCAAGTTTTCACATATTCCATCAAAGGAAAGAATTCTTTGTATAAACAAAGAGGATCTGGCTTACCTCCGATATCGAAACCTTGGCCAACAAAATAGCGACGTAAAAAGCGAGAGTCAGCAAGACGCCGGTTGATTGATTTACTGCATTCTTTCATTATTAAACCTTGTCAAAGTTTCTGAAAACGTAATGTGGATAAATTTGTTCTGAATTTAGGCCATCTCTTCTTATTAGAATATCTTCTATGATAACGGTAGCGCCAAGGCATGATGAAAAAAGTGCATCATCAAAAGCAATATAACCGCCTTCAACCATATTATTTTTTACAGCTTCGTACGATTCTTCAACTCCGCTTGCGATATCACAATCGATATGTACCAATGAGAAGCTTCCTGCTTCTGATACGACAGACTCAGCGGTGTCTGAAAAGAGTCCTTGCACGAAAGATATATTAGTTAAGCCTAGAGTGTTATGGGCGTAGTTTTTTAGCTCATCAAAATCAACATCATTAAAATCACCTTCAGTGTGAAGATCTATTGAAGGGTCTGTTTTAGGCATGCCAGTGAATGTATCAAGACAATAAATTGTTATATCTAGGTTTAGAGCTTTTGCTACATAAGCCATAAATATAGAGTTTCCTCCTTTATATGCTCCAAACTCAATAATATGTCCAGTTTGAAGTCGAGGTAAAAAATATTTTATAAGGAGGTAAAGATTCATTCTGTTTTCGCCCGAAATAATAGTTCTTCCATGCGCTACAGCACAAGCATCTCTAAATAGAGGATCTTTTCCTATTAAAGTTTGCAGTTCACCAAACTGAAGGCCAACACTGCGGATATATCCATCTTGAACTGAGCGACCATTTAGTAATTCAGTAGAAGTTTTGAAATGCTTTTCAAAATATTGATCTAACGCGGTCATTTTTTTATTTTCTCCCGTAAAATTTTAGTTATATATGAGCGAAACAGTTCTTGTTTTCCTTTTATACTAGAATCCCTATGCATAAAATCTTGATGTGGCAAACATGGACCTGCAAGACGGATTTGTTGGTAGATGGCACTTTTCATTGCTACTCTTTAAATTAAAAAGGACATATAGTGTTTAGTTTTGAAGGAGTGCCAACTTCTTTAGTTTTACTCTGGATATTTTTAGCTCACTTATATTCTGTCAAGACATGAGGAATATAGCCTATCACCAAAAGTAATGTAACCCTTTTATATAGGGTAAATTTCACTTTTATGCACATTGTTTTTTAACGTACGAGAAAGATTCTTTTTCCTCAAGCTTAATGAAAGTCTAGGACATGTATCGCCAGATCTCTCTCGATAAAGAAAAGTGTGACAGACGCTTTTCTTAATTTTCCTTCATATCTACCCTCGACCTTTATAGTAACGTTTTTTTTATGGTAAACTCTGGGGATTAAATCATATTAATAATTCGAGTGCGGTTCAGTTACGGTATTTAAAAAGGAGTTTAAATTACACCAACAGAAAAAACACAACTAAAAGTTTCTTGAAAACTCATCCTAATCTCAGTTGAAGTTTTCACAACCAACAAAACAATAATCCATTATCTCGAAGGGGGATAAATATGAATAAAAATTTTATTGGGGCTGCATTTCTTGTGTCCCTTGCATTTGCTCAGGTCAGCCAGGCTATTACATTTGAACGCGTCAGTATCAGTTCAACAGGTTCTCAAGTCTCAGGTCTTAGTAATAGTTCTTCAATATCCAGTGATGGTCGATACATTACTTTTGACAGTGACTCATACGATCTCGTTCCAAATATTACGCCAGGCTCTGTAGAAGGAGCAAGACAAGCTTTTCTTCATGACCGTGAGACCCATCAAACAACGCTAATTAGTATTTCACCAAATGGAAGCCCTGCTGATGGTGCGTTATTGTTTCTCCCTAAAATCTCAGGCAATAGCCGATATGTTATTTTCAGTAGTAATGCAAATAACCTTGTTCCGGGGTTTGACCAAGGTACTAGCCCGTTCGATTCCTTGCACCACGAAATCTATATCTACGATCGAATCTCCAATAAACTCGATGTAGTGAGCAAAAATGTAAATGGCTTACAACCTAATGGCTCAAGTCTACTTGCTGCTATATCTCATGACGGCCGATATGTGGCTTTTGAAAGTATTGCTAGCGATCTCGTAACATCAGAGGATAGAGGCAACCTTTTTGTTCGTGATATGGTGACTGGAACCACAGTTCCGATAGTCCCTGATAGACTCTCAGCTGATTGTCATGACATAGGCTCCATCGACATTTCAGCAAATGGCCGCTACGTCTCTTTCTCTAGCAAGTGTTCTCTAGTTGATGGTGTCTTCACAGACTACAGACGCCATGTTTATGTTCATGATTTAGTCACAGGTAGAAATCAGATAATCAGCGCAGATAGCAATGGTGATTACCGCAATAGTGGTGGTGGTAGCGTAACGGCTATATCAGGCGATGGCCGTTTTGTAGCATACGAGAGGAAGGCCGACATCCTAAATGGTGATTCTAATATTTACCTCTATGACCGTCAGACGAACACGACAAGAGCGGTCAGCAGTAACCACTCAGGAACAGGCTTAGCCAATGGGGATAGTAGTGACCCTGCAATTTCAGAAGATGGTCGTTATGTATCATATGTCAGCAATGCGACTGACATCTTGCCTAGTGTAGGTGACCTTTTCTACGATATCCTCCGTTATGATCGAACAACAGGAAAGACTATTCTCGTCCGTTCAAATATCCAAACTTTCCAAGCCCCTAGTTGGTTACCGTCGCTGTCTGCAGACGGAGGGTTCATAAGTTTTTCTACTTCAGCTGATTTAATTCAAAGTGATACGAATGTTCTCCCAGATACTTATGTAGCAAATATAGGCGGGCAAGCGTACACCACTCCACCCCTAATACCAGCCACCGACTTCGATGGCGATGGCAAAGCCGACATTCTTTGGCGTAATGGTAGTACCGGACAAAATTATCTGTACCTGATGGATGGGATAGCCCCAACGGCTTACACTGGCATCAATACCGTCGGCGACCTTAACTGGCAAATACAAGGCGTTGATGATTTCAACGGTGATGATAAAGCCGATATCCTCTGGCGACATGCAACGACCGGACAAAACTATCTCTACCTGATGGATGGTGGTGCAATTAGCGCTCATGGCTTGATTAATACCGTGACTGACTCTAACTGGATTATTGCCGGGGTCGGGGATTTCGATGGCGATAGCAAAGCTGATATTTTATGGAGAAATAACAGCACTGGTCTGAACTACCTTTACTTGATGGATGGGGTAACACCTAAAGCTTATGCTGCTATCA